>ERZ887849.1339-NODE-1339-length-23532-cov-18.917153_pt1 | contig 23532 bp, 25 predicted proteins | sample MGYA00521267_ERZ887849 | MGnify/ENA primary metagenome ERZ887849 (study PRJEB32303, sample SAMEA104408601) | aquatic metagenome | biome: Brackish water; feature: Pelagic; material: water | place: Baltic Sea | collected 2014-06-06T16:11:00 | depth 2,863 m ... | reverse complement strand
GCTGTCGGTGATACTCGTCCCATATTGGGAATCGCCAACCTCGATCGTGGCTGCGCTCTCCTGCGCTAATCAAACTGTTCGCGAGATGGTCATCATTTGAGAATATGCCAGTTGCCTCGTGTCCGAGCGCAACAATAATAGCGCCGGTTAGCGTGGCAATATCGATCACTTCGATCGGCGAGAAGCGCGCAGCGTAGGTGAGTGCGTCACACAATACGAGCCGTCCCTCGGCATCGGTATTTAACACCTCTATTGTCTTGCCAGACATGCTGGTGACGACATCACCTGGTTTGGTTGCTCGTCCACTGGGCATATTTTCGGCCGCCGCGATCACGCCCACTATGTTGATGGGTAACCCCATTTCTGCAGCCGCGTGTAGCGCACCGAATACCGAGCCTGCGCCGCCCATATCAAACTTCATCTCGTCCATTTTGCCGCCCGGCTTCAGGCTGATACCCCCGGTATCAAAGGTGATGCCTTTACCCACAAGGCAATAAGGGCGAGTCTTTGCAGAGGCGCCCTGATACGTCATGACGATGAGTTGCGAGGGTTGATCGGAGCCGTTACCCACTGAAAGCAAGGAGTGCATACCCAGTGCCGCCATCTTCCGCTCGTCCAGTATGGAGACGGACAGTTTCGTGTGCATTCGCGCTAGCTGACGCGCCTGACCGCTTAGGTATTTTGGCGTACAGATATTGCCCGGGAGGTTCACCAGCTCTCGAGTGAGGTTCGCCCCTTGGCCTGTGGCGCCTCCTATCCGGACAGAGCGCTTGGCTTCAGCAAGGGAGCAAAGGTTACCTGGCGATACGGCGACCCGTTTGAGGACGCGAGCCGGTTTTTTACGCTGGTTGAGCGTGTGTTCATATTGATAGTGTGCCAGCGTGAGCTGCAATCCGATCTGCTCAAGCAAGACATCTGCGTGTCGCACTTTACCTGTCAGGCCATCAGTCCAGATGAGGGCGTCTTTTGCCCGGCTGTTTATGAGTGATTTGGCAAGCGTCTCCGCCATTTTTTTGGCTGAGCTTACAGTGTGGCTGCCGATGTCTCCGCAGCCAATCAGCAACACACGTTGCACTCCAGCGCGGCCGGGGAGCCAGTGGTGGCTGCCTAATGACGACGAAAAGTCGCCGTTTTTCATCGCGGTGGTGACGGTGCCTCCCATCAATTTATCCAGTGCCTTCAGGGGAGGCGACAGCGTCTTTCTATCGGGAACCAACGCCACTAAGGCTTGAGACTTTATCTGGTCGATCTTGTTGGCGGTGCGTGCGGTGATACTCAATGTGGCCATGCTATATCCTAATCGTATTACGCGGGAAGCGAGAGGGCGCTAGTGTATGATGCTCGGGCCCTTAACGAAATAACCATCTATCGGACTTTCAACCCAATATTGAGCCCATGCGGATACTTCGGTACTTAACACGCGATATTTTACTGCACACGGTAGCGGTCAGTTTTGTACTGTTCCTCGTTGTGTTTGCAGGTCGGTTTATCCGATACCTCGCTGAGGCTGCGGTGGGCTCCCTGACTGGTGATGTATTGCTGCCGATTATGCTGTTCAAGTTGCCCGGATTCTTCGAAATGATTCTGCCGCTGGGTCTCTTCATCGGTATTTTACTCAGCTTGGGCCGGCTTTATGCTGAGAGCGAGATGGTGGTGCTCAGGGCTTGTGGTGTTGGCCCGGGTAGACTCGCCGGGTATGTCTTGGTGCCGACCATGGTGGTGGTTGGCGCGGTGGCGTTCTTGTCGTTGTACGCGGCACCTGAGGGCTCCGCGCGTGCCCAAGTGTTATTGGATAACCCGCGATCAGCAGAGGGGCTTCATATCCTCAACGAAGGTCGTTTTCGGAAGCAGCGTGGCGGGCACTACGTCACCTATACCGAGAAAATCGACGAGAATGGGGTGATGCATAACATCTTTGTATTCGAGCGAGAGCCAGGGTCGCAGTCGGATATTTATAACGCTACCTTCGCGCGAGAAGGCGAGATTATCTTTGAGGAATCGACGGGGCGTCGTTATCTGGAGCTGCGGGGTGGGAGTCGATATCAGGGAGAGCCGGGGGTGCTCATGCTCGAAGAGGTAAAATTTGACCTCTATGGCGAGTTGATCCCAGAGTCGCAAGGCAGTCCCCGCCGCACATCTAAAGTTCAGGCTATGGCAACGCAATCACTGTGGCAAAGCAGCGATCCAAAATTACGTGGCGCGTTGTGGTGGCGCGTGTCTTTGCCGCTTATGGTGCCGGCCATCGCCATTATTGCGCTGGCGCTGAGCCGCACAGATGCCCGACGAGGCCGCTATGCAAAGATCGGACCTGCGATGGTCGTCTTACTTTTGTATTTTCTCGGTCTGACTCAGGGCAGAGGGCTGATTGAGTCAGGGCAGGGTCCCAGTGTCATGCTCGCGGTGCACGTGGGGTTTGCAGTTTTATCGCTCGTTTTGCTGCATTGGGAGCGGATCAGTAAGCGCTGGAGCGTGGGTAGTGTCTAAGATTGATCGTTACATCGGCGGGGGCGTGTTAATGGCAACGCTCGGTGTGTTGCTCCTGTTAGTGGGACTCGATGCCTTGACCTCCATCATCGATGAAACCGACGACATAGGCGATGGGTATGGTTTTATTAATATCGTGGTGTACGTGGGTTACACCTTGCCGCGCCGGATTCACGAGTTCGTTCCATTTGCGGCGTTAATTGGAGCACTTATTGCGCTCGGTCGCCTGGCGGCCTCCAGTGAATTGGTGGTGATGCGTGCCGCAGGCGTATCGATCAGCCGTATGGCAGTGACAGTATTGAAGCCGGCACTCGTCGTAGCCGCTTTTGGATTTTCAGTCGGGGAATTTGTTGCGCCGCACTCGGAGCAACTGGCGATGAGCTACCGTGCATTAGCCCAACGCTCCGAGTCTGCGGTCGCTGGTCGGTTTGGCGCGTGGAATCGAGACGGTAATACCTTTATCCATGTCGACGCAGTCCAGAGAGGCGGCGTTGCTTACGGTATTACGTTACTCACTTTTGATGAGGACAGACGCTTAGACACCACGCTGATGGCAGAACGAGCGACCCACGCTGGCGATCACTGGATGTTGGAGCAGGTCAAGCTGACTCGCTTAGAGCCCAGTGGCACAGTGGTAGAGGAGGAAACCTTAAGGCGATGGGATACAGCCATCACGCCTCAGTTACTCACGCTGGATGTAGTCGACCCAGAGACGCTGTCTGTGATGCAGTTGTGGCCTTACGCGCAATATTTGCAGCAGCAAGGCATGGTCTTTACCGATATTAAACTCGCATTTTGGCGCAAGGTGTTGCAGCCCTTCGCCACCTTGGGTCTGGTGCTTGTTGCCATGTCTTTTATTTTCGGTCCCTTACGGGAGGGAACGATGGGTGCGCGGATTTTTGTCGGCGTGATTGTCGGGGTCACCTTCCGAATCAGCCAAGATTTTTTTGGACCCGCTAGTTTGATTTTTGGCTATGATCCTCTGCTGGCCGCGCTGTCACCAATAGTGGTGTGTTGGTTAGGGGGTATGTGGCTGTTACTGCGTCGCACGTAGTGACTCAGTCGTGCCCGTTTTTAGGAATCACGACCAGCCGCGTTCCCGACCATCGATCGTGCCAGTAGGCTTTCTCCGCTGAGACAAAGCGCCATGCATAGCCCAGACCGAATAACGTCGCCGAAAAAAGGGCGCCGATCACCCGTACCAGGGCTTGTTTCCAGGTTGGCCGTTTGCCACTGCTGGTGATCAATTTGATACGCCATGCCTGCATACCAAGGGTCTGGCCACCTCTGCGCCAAAAAATGCCGAAAAAGAGGATTACGATCAATAGCCAGCCCGCCCATTGCAGCGCCGGCGGCACTGAGGGTTGAGCAATCGAGTCCGTGGGTCCTAGTATTGCGACCCAGAGGGCAGTTGCGGCCATGAAAAGCGGCAGTATGAGCAGCAAGTCGTAAAGCATTGCCAGCATATGGCGCCAAATGGGTGGGGTGGGGAGGTGGTTCAGCGGTGGGGGCTCTGGGGTCATAGTAACGTTGGCCGTCAAAGAAGAAATCGTAATTTCAGCGTAAACTAGCATGAACTGTAAAAAATCGATGCCTATCATGATAAAAGATGAAATCAACACGGCGCTGCAAGATGCCTTTGCGCCGCAGACCTTGATAGTGGAAAACGAGAGCTTTCGCCATAACGTGCCCGAAGGCTCGGAGACTCATTTCAAGGTGACGTTGGTGAGCGAGGCGTTTTCTGGACAGCGCAGTGTAAAGCGTCATCAGTCGGTCTATGCGGTACTCAAGGAGTGGCTAGCAGGGCCTGTCCATGCTCTGGCGCTGCACACCTATACGCCTGACGAGTGGGATCAGGTTGCGGCGGTGCCCGCGTCTCCTGACTGTCGAGGAGGAACGGGTAAGTGAACAGCGACGCTGAAGCCGCTGACCGTGTGGTGGCAGCCTTATATCGTTTTGTTCGCCTCGATGATTATGCGTCACTCCGTGCCCCCTTGTTGGAAGTGTGTCAACGGGCGCAGGTCAAAGGAACGTTGCTGCTTGCGAAAGAGGGCATTAATGGCACGATTGCTGGGCGCCGAAAGAGTATTGACACCGTCATCGCTTGGTTAGAGCAGGATCCTCGCTTCGCGAAACTCGACTGGAAGGAGTCTTTTCATAGCGCTGAGCCTTTTCATCGCATGAAAGTAAAGTTAAAGAAAGAAATCGTAACGATGGGGGTTGAGCATATTGACCCCACTGTTTGCGTGGGTCAGTACGCAACGCCCGCGCAATGGAACGCGTTAATCGACGATCCCGACTGCTTGGTCATCGACACTCGCAATGATTATGAGGTGGCCATTGGCACCTTTCGGGGTGCCATTAATCCAGCCACTGAGCATTTCCGCGATCTGCCCCGCTGGGTCGATAAGCACTTGCAGCCGTCACGCCATAAAAAAGTAGCTATGTTTTGCACCGGCGGCATACGTTGTGAAAAATCGACTTCTTACCTAGTGTCTCAAGGATTTGAACAAGTCTGGCATTTGCAGGGGGGGATTTTAAAGTATCTCGAGGAAGTGCCGGCGTCCGAATCGCGTTGGCAGGGCGAGTGTTTTGTTTTTGACGCCCGTGTTGCGGTGAATCACGATCTAGAAAAAGGCAGTTTTGACCAGTGCTATGCCTGTCGACACCCCATCACTGAAGCGGAAAAGCGGTCGCCAAAATATGAAAAGGGCATTTCTTGTCCGCAATGTTACGACACGCGCAACGACCGCCAGCGAGCGCGTTTTCAAGAACGGCAAAAGCAGGTTGATCTTGCGACGTTGCGAGGCGAGCGTCATATCGGGGGCGAGCCACCTGCTCGCCAGACCAAGAATGCCTCATCGCAGTGAGCGAATGCGACTCGCTAGGCTGTCAGTGGGATGAAAGTAACTAACTGACTCACCATCACCCGCCGATATAACCCCAACCACTCGGACACTGCCGCTGGCCGTCCGCCGGAGAATAGCGCCGCCTGATGCGCCCTTTCTGGCGAAGCAATCAGATCGTGCCGGCCGGCTAGTGGCGCTGGTGACCAGGCAGTCTGGGTCGTACATCAGCGCTCGAGAGGATGGTGCTTCCGGCGGTCTCTCCGTTTCGCCCGAATCGGTTGTAGGCGCGAAACCTGCTGCGATGACCCGTGTGCCGCGTTGAGTGGGCGCGGGTGAGAGGGGAATCCAGGCGCCGATGACAGTGTTGGATAACGGAGTGAGAATCGCCCAATCCTCCGACATCGAGCCGCCGCTGATAATGAGGCGGGCTGGCAATGGGTTGCTGGGCGAGTGCGGCGCGAATAATTGAATAGGCCCTTGAGTGGCTGCGTAATCTTCGAAGCAGTGCCAGGCGCTCAGCAATAACATGTCGGGCCCTGGCGTGATAGCAGTGGCGCTGCAGTGTTCAGTAAAATGCCGCATGCGGCCTGCTACCGAGCGGATGACCGGGACCTCAATGCGCACCATTGCGGAGCGCCAGTAGGGCGCTTGCGGATCTGAGGTCAGTCTCGGGTCTGCACTGAGTGACGGGGACAGTATTAGCACGGTTAAAGCCCGCAATAGTTGCGCCAACGACGTAGTGATATGACATGGCTGCATTGCGATTCCAGTGCGTTTATGCGGGCGGAGTGACCTTATCATCGATCGCCTTCGGATCCGCGTTTTCTCTCGATGGGGCTGCTCATGACGAGGGCCATCCTAGTGTATGCTCGTTGGTCGATACGTTCGTTGGCTGCAGGTCTCGGCGACACAGGTTGTTACTCGAGTTTCGTGGTTTGAGAGGAAAAGGATTGGAGTCAAACACGTTGGATTACTCTGGGCAGCAGCTAAAAACAGGCCTCTCGTTGGCGGTCACTGCCAATATTATTTGGGGGGTCGCGGCGCTATATTGGATTGAAACGCAGCCGGTTAGAGCAGTTGATGTCGTCGCCCATAGAGCAATCTGGAGTTTGCCGATTGCGGCGGGAATCCTCCTCTGGATGCGCCGCTTGTCCGCCACCTGGGTACTGATCCAACACCATAAAACACTGCTGTGGAGTGCCCTCGCCACGCTACTATTGAGCAGCAACTGGGGTGTCTTTGTGTACGCAGTGAACGCGGGTCGGGCGACTGAAGCGAGCTTGGGTTATTTCATGTTGCCGTTACTGACGATTATTGTCGGCAAATTTGTGTTTAAGGAAGCGCTCAACACGGCGCACCGACTGGCAATCGGCCTAGCCGTCGCGGCGGTTGTTGTGCAGATTGTTGCCTATGGGAGCCTGCCATGGATCAGCCTAGTCGTATCGACTTCTTTTGCGCTTTACGGAGCCATTCGTAAAAATATTGTGGCCGATTCGATGCAGGGCTTGTTTATCGAAACACTCTGTATGGCGCCTTTTGCATTGGGTTGGCTCTGGTTCACCGGTGGAGCAGGAATGGGAGAGCATGGTCTGCGGGTAGACCTATTCCTTTTGTTAGCCGGGGTTTACACGACGGCGCCACTGCTCACCTATATTGCCGCTGCCAGATTATTGCCGTTGAGTATTGTGGGCTTTACCTCTTATCTGGGGCCGACGCTACAGTTATTGATTGCGCAAACCGCATTGGGCGAGTCCATTGATGTAGTGACGGCTGTCTCGTTCGGACTCGTTTGGATTGGTGTTGTGCTGGTGTCTGGTCAGGGGCTTCTTCGTGTTCGACGGCAAGGTCGCTAACAGGATTGAGAAAACAGCATCGATGACAAAAGGTTAAGCGGCTTTGGAAAGCAATCACGATGAGCTAATCGGCACCCCAGCGAGTTATTATCAGGGGCTGCCATGACCCAGTTAGGACCACTGCGCCACGAGTGGCGAACACTCCTTGATGACGCGTTTCGACAACCTTATCTGTCTGAGCTGAGTGTCTTTTTGCGATCTGAGACAGCGGCAGGGAAAGAGATTTTTCCGCCCGAGCATGAGTACTTCGCCGCTTTGAATGCGACGCCACCGTGTGCCGTCAAAGTGGTGGTGCTAGGGCAGGATCCTTATCACGGTCCTGGCCAGGCACATGGGTTGAGTTTTTCGAGCAGGGGCGGGGGTCGACCCCCTCCCTCTTTGCGCAATATTTTTCGTGAATTGGTGGCGGACATCGGCATTTCAACGCCTGAGCGATCCGATTTAACGGGTTGGGCGGAGCAAGGCGTGTTGCTGCTCAATGACGTGCTCTCTGTTGAGAGAGGCCTGGCGGGGTCGCATCAGGGTAAGGGTTGGGAGCACTTCACAGACGCGGTGGTGCGTGCAGTGAATCGGGGTGAGTATCCCGTTGTGTTTATGCTTTGGGGTAACTCCGCCCAGAAAAAAGGCGCCGCGATTGATCGATCCCGGCATTGTGTATTGAAGGCTCCCCATCCCTCACCGCTGTCTGCCCATCGGGGATTTTTGGGTTGTCAGCACTTTAGCAAGGCGAATGCCTTTCTGCGCACCAATCAGCGAGGCGAGGTGGATTGGTCGGCGTCTTCGTAGCAGGCTTGGATGGCAGAGAGCGCACACTCGGGGCCCTCGAGTAATACTGAGGCGCTTGCAGCCTCAGGATTCAGCTCAATGAGCGCTTGCTGAGAGTCTCCCTGACCGGCTCGATTGACGACACTGCCGACGGCTCGATTCGCCGCGTTGCTAAGCCGCGCACCGGGTGCCACCGCGTCAAGTGTGTTGTCGATTAAGGCGCGATATAAACGCCGTTTTGGCGTGCCGCGGTAATGTAGCCGGGCGATAATCTCCTGCCCCGTATAGCAGCCCTTTGTGAAGCTGACGGTCCCATTGAGATCGTAATTTAAATCCTGCGGCAAATAGGCACCAATCGTATCGAGTTCCACTCTGGCCCGAGCTGTCATGATGTCAGCCTCAGCTAAAGACAGCCCTGTCGTCGTTTGGCGCTGCGTTGCCGTATCACTAGCTTGCCAACACTCGGTGATGCCGTGGCCTCGGTGGACCTCAATGCGCACCACTGCTTCACCGTCATACTGTAATAGAGCGGCGTGTTCTGTTGACGGTGCATCAGTATCAGCTTGTCGACATGAAATAGCCCAGTCTGAGTGACTGAGGGTGCTTTTAGAGAAGGAAAGATAAGGCTTGAGGTGGATTGCCAGCGCCGCCATCACGGCTTGTCGGCCTCGCAATATAACGCGCTCGTCACTGACAATGACGGCGAGTACGTCTGCGATCACTCTGCCTTTTGGGTTGCAAAACGCAGCAAAACGAGCTTCGCCGGTATTCGCATTCTCAAAGTCTGCGGTGGTTTGCCCTTGGAGAAAGTGGATTGCATCAGTGCCGGCTAATGTCATAACAACGTCAGTGTCCGCCGGTGCCGCGGGTTGCGGTGGTGTGTCAATGTCAGTCACGCGAGGTAGGTGTCCCCAACAGGTGCAGTAGAAGATGCTTATACTACACCTTTGGGTAGGCAGATTGGATCATTAGCATGGACCAGCGCGAAGAGTGGAACAGGGCAAGGTGGGCAAGTCGCCGTGGGCTGTTGGAATTAGATTTGTTGCTGTCGCCCTTCGTTGATGAAGGGTTTGCGCAGATGAGTGAGGAGTTACGCGCTGTCTATCGAGAGCTGTTATTTCAGGACGATCAAGATTTGCTCGAATGGGTCATGGCTCGCAGCAATGCCCCGGAGCCGCATTGGCAACCGGTGATTGCCGAAATAAGGCGCTTTCATGGACTGGAAGGATAGCCGCGGGCGTTATCGATATTCGGGCAGCTGTTCTACTGGACCCTCTAGGGCTAGCGTCGGATCAAAGTTGGGGGGTATCAGTACCGAGTCACGAGCCTCGGGCAAGGCGTCGGGGTAATCAGAATTAAAATGCAGCCCACGGCTCTCTTTGCGTCCAGATGCACAGGACACCATCAGCTGCGCAACCTGAGTGAGATTACGCATCTCAAGCAGGGGTCTCGTAATTTGAAACCGGCCGTAGTAGCGAGATACTTCCAGCTCAAGCAGGGCGATGCGCGCGGCGGCGTATTCTAGTCGACGTGAAGTGCGGACAATGCCCACGTAGTCCCACATTAAGCGCCTGAGCTCTTGCCAATTATGCTGTATGACGACCTTTTCGTCAGAGTCGCGAACACGACTGTCGTCCCAGACCGCCGGCGGTGTGATATGGCTAGAGAGCGAGGCAGCGATATGCTCTGCGGCGGATTGTGCGTAAACAAAGCATTCAAGCAGCGAGTTGCTGGCCATTCGATTGGCACCATGCAGTCCGGTGCATGCAGACTCACCCACTACATAGAGACCCGGAATATCGGTAGCGCCATGCTGATTCACCACAACCCCGCCGCAGGTGTAATGCGCGGCTGGCACTACCGGTATGCGCTCAGTTGTGATGTCGATTCCCAGTGCCAGGCAGCGCTCATGGGCTTGCGGGAAGTGGCGCTTGATAAAGCTTGCGGGTCGGTGGCTGATGTCGAGATAGACACAGTCCGCGCCTAGCCGCTTCATTTCATGATCAATGGCGCGCGCGACAATATCTCTAGGCGCCAGCTCGGCTCGAGTGTCAAAGCGTGGCATGAACTGTTCGCCATCCTCGAGGTGCAGCGTGGCGCCTTCGCCTCGCAGAGCCTCGGTGACTAAAAAAGAGCGGGTCTTTGGATGGTATAAGCAGGTCGGATGAAACTGATTGAACTCGAGGTTGGCGACTCGGCAGCCCGCACGCCACGCCACCGCGATACCGTCCCCGCTGGCTCCGTCGGGATTGGTGGTGTATCGATACGCTTTGCTGGCCCCCCCGGTGGCCAGTACCACCGCATTGGCGCTTAGCGTTTCAACGCGCCGGTCTTTGGTGTTGAGCAGGTGAGCGCCACAGACTCGCCCCCCTGCCTTGATGACATCAACCAAGCAAAGGTCAGTGAGCAATGTGATATTAGACGACTGCTCCGCGCGACGAGCGAGCACCTCGGAGATGGCGAGGCCTGTTTGGTCGGCTGCGTGTATGACACGTCGGTGGCTGTGGCCGCCCTCCATCGTGAGGTGAAATTCGCGAAATTCAAGGTCAGGTTGATCGTCTCTCAGATCGAAAGCCATACCTTGTGACACCAGCCAATCGACGCTCTGTCGGCTTCGTCCGATGGTGAAGCGCACCGCTGGTTCATGACATAGCCCCGCACCGGCGTTCAGCGTGTCACTGACATGGGCATCGACTGTGTCGCGGTCGTGTAATACGGCTGCCATTCCGCCTTGGGCCCAGGCGGTTGAACCTGAGCCAAGCTGACTTTTCGAGAGGACCGCTATTTGCAGGTTGTGGGGTAGTTGCAGTGCGAGACTCAGCCCAGCGGCGCCGCTGCCAATGATGAGCACGTCAAAGCGAGGAGTGGTGGGCATGTCAGGTTGACCGTTGGTGTGACGCGAGTGCAGTATGATAGCGGCCTATTAGTGTAATTGATCGGGAACTTTTTGCTTGCGACGCAATCAGATAAGTCCGTAAATAGCCGGGAGGGTATATCACCCGGCATGTTGAGTGAATTGAAGGTGCAGTTTTGACAGCCTCTGAGACAGATCAGCAACTGGTTCAGAGGGCGCAACGGGGGGATTTGCGGGCGTTTGACCTGTTGGTACTTAAGTATCAGGGGAGAATTGCTGCGCTGGTCAGTCGGTACGTGTCGGATCCGTCTGAGGTGGAAGATGTTACACAGGAAGCCTTTATCAAGGCATACCGGGCCATCGATAAGTTCCGAGGGGACAGCGCCTTCTATACGTGGTTGTACCGCATCGCCGCCAACGCCGCGAAAAACTATCTGGTGTCGAAGCGCCGCCGTCCGGGGTCTGACGCCACAATAGAGGACGCTGAGGTGGGCTCTCAGGCTGCGCTGTTGGCCGATGTAGGAACCCCTGAGGCGGTCGCGATGGGAGAAGAGCTGGCCGCAGTGGTGGAAGACGCGCTGTCCGCGCTGCCTGAAGAGCTTCAGGCGGCACTGACATTGCGAGAGTTTGAGGGCTTAAGTTACGACGATATTGCCGCAGTGTTGGACTGCCCCGTCGGAACCGTTAGGTCTAGGATTTTTAGGGCGCGCGAGGCGATTGACGAGCGTGTTAAGCAACAAATGAGTGGGGAGTCGGGATTCAGATGACAACCAGTGACAGAGAGTTAGAAACGTTATCCGCGATAATGGATGGGGAAGCTGATGAGCTTGAGCTGCGGCGTGTGCTCGACTCCACCAGTAGCGATCCGGCGCTAAGGGCAAGATGGCGTCGCCAGCAAATGGTGCGGGAATTGCTCCAAACCCGCAGGGTCAGCCAGCCCAATATTGAGGTGTCTTCTGCCGTAACAGAAGCGTTGGCCGGCGGAAAAAGTGTCTACAAAAATCCACTTTGGAGCATGGCGGTAGCCGCTTCGGTGACCATGGCTGTTGTGCTGGGCGGGCAGCAATTGCTGGTGCCTAACAATAACGCGATGCAAGGTAGCGTGATCAGTGATGTCGTGGGTGGTGTTGTCCCGGTTTTGGGTGCACAGCCCGTGCAGGCGAGTCTCGGTGCGAAGTCGCTACCTGTCGCCGCCAGACAGATAGATACGGCCGATAATGAGCGACGAGAAGTGGCGGCGATGTATGAGCGGCTGGCGCAAGATCGATACCGTAATTTGGGTCGTCACCACGCCTCGGCTGCTGCGCAAACTCATCCTGCCCCTTATATCTCTTACATTCGTGCGCCGGCACCCACTGGGCAAGAATCTGCGCTGCAGTGAACCTATGAGGCCTTGGTGGATGCGTTTTGTCGGCGTGTTGTTGCTGTGCTTCGTGTCTTTTTCCGCGGTGGCGCAAGGCACTGACCTCGACTGCGAGTTGGCGCTAGAGCCTGAGCTAACGCTCGCAAAGCTTTTGGATGCCCATAAAGCCGTCGCGTACCAAGGAACGGTGCTTTACGAACGAGCGGACAATCGACAATTTCTTGAGGTTGCCTGGCCCAGCGTAGATGGCCCTAGCGAAAGCCGCAACGGAATGCTGCGGCGTCTCAATGCTCAAGTAAATCCTCAGGCAGAGTATTGGCCCGCTGCGCTTAGCCCAAAGAGCCGCGTGTGCGATCTCGGCAAGTTTTATTCGCTTAGCCTTGATTCGAGTCGCGTCATTGCGGGTCGATTGACGAGGAAGCTCGTGCTTCGCCCGCGTGACACTTTGCGCTTAGCGCATTTTGTGCATGTGGATGTTCAAACGGGCATGGCGCTTGCAATGGTAACTGCTGAGCCGGGCGGAAAGGTATTGGAGCGTTTTGAATTTGCTGCTATTCGCTATGGTGAACTGCCTCCGTCGAACGGTGTCGCGGCGGATGCCGCCTCGATTGCACGGGGCCGAGGAGTGATACCCGGTTACTTTATGGTCTCTGAGAATACTGAGCAAGGCGTGTTTGTGGTGAGTGACGGATGGGCTACTGCTTCAGTATTTGTTGAGCCGTTGCCCCCGAGTGCACTTTCTGGTGAGGGTGCGGTCATTGACGGTGCCACACTCACCTATACCCGAGGTACGCGGGTCGGTAGTAGTGGTGTATTGATCAGCGTGCTGGGAGAAGTGCCTGTGGTCACGGCAAGACTGTTAGCGGATGCGGTGCGCTCTGCTGAGCAGGGATCATAGTGGGCGGGGTAACGGAACCCGGCATTGTGGTTGCCGTAGAGACCAACGCAGTGTGGGTGGAAGCCGATCGTAGCGCCGCATGTGGTCGCTGTGCTGCACGCGCGGGTTGCGGGCAAGGCGCCTTGTCAGCCTTGTTGCAACAAGGGAAGGGTCGGGTGAGAGCGCTGTCGGGCGATACGCTGCAAGCGTCGAGCTGTCAGCTCGGTGATGAGGTCTTGATCGAAATCCCCGATTCCACCTTACTGGGAGGCACGCTATGGCTTTACGGTGCGCCCTTATTGCTCGGGACCGGTCTGTCATTGTGGGCGGCTTCCTGGGGCGATTTGTGGGCCGCTAGTGCATTCTGCCTTGGGTTATTGAGTGGGTTTGCTATCCTTCATCAACTGAGTCGTCGCTTTCAAGGCAGTTTGCCCGGTATGGCCGAGCCTAGGTTAGCGTCCAAAACGGCGGCGCCGCATTTCGAGCTGCTCGCGAAACAGTAACGTCGATATTCTTAGATGTGGAGTACGGCCATGATGGTACGCGCTGTGATGTTTATTTCTGCTTTTTGGTGTCTGATAGGCGTAGCCAGTCTGTCGAGTGCGGCGCTGCCTGACTTTACTGAAATAGTCGAAGCATCGTCACCTGCAGTCGTGAAGATATTAGTAGAGTACGAAGCTGAAAACCCCCGCTACCAGGAGGAATTAGAAGAGTTACCCGAATCGCTGCGGCGATTCTTTAACTTTCGGGGTCGCCCCCCGGTGCCGCGTGAGCGAGCGGGTATGGGCTCTGGATTTATCTTTTCTAGTGATGGCTTTGTGATCACTAATCATCATGTCGTCGACGGTGCGAAACATGTCGTGGTGCGTCTGCCTAATAGGCAGGAGTTCGACGCCGAGATCATTGGTACCGATCCACGTTCTGATCTGGCGGTGCTAAAAATTGTCGCTGATAGCCTGCCCATTTTGCGCTTGGCCGATGACGGGGCTGTGAAGGTGGGTCAATGGGTGCTGGCGATTGGCTCGCCCTTTGGTCTAGATTTCTCCGTTACTGCTGGCATCGTTAGTGCGCTTGGCCGCAGTTTGCCGACTACTTCGGGCGACAACTATGTGCCGTTTATTCAAACGGATGTCGCGATTAACCCGGGTAACTCGGGTGGGCCGTTATTCAACCTTGAAGGAGAGGTCATCGGTGTCAATTCGCAAATATTTACGCGCTCCGGCGGGTCAATTGGGTTGTCATTTGCTATTCCGAGCTCGGTGGTTCGCAATGTCGTTACTCAGATACAAGAAACGGGCGCGGTCGAGCGCGGATGGCTGGGTGTCAGCATTCAAGATGTCGACCGCAATCTCGCCGACTCTTTCGGCCTGGAACGCCCTCGGGGGGCATTGATTGCCCAGGTGGGTAATGGTTCGCCTGCCGAAAAAGCTGGTCTGGCACCTGGCGATATTATTGTTAGCTTTGATGGTCACGCAATCGAAACTTCAGCAGACCTTCCTCACATCGTGGGTCTCATTGCGCCGGGGACGTCGGTTGAGGCGGTGATTATTCGCGATGGCAAAGAGCGGTCTCTGCAGGTCGAAGTGGGCATGCTGGCTGCGGATGCAGTGGCGAGGGTTGAGACAGGGGCCGCATCAGATGGCACGGTGAGACTCTTGGGCATGCGTATCGCCCCGGTTGAGGCTGAAGTGCTATCGGATCTGGGGTTGTCTGGCGGGGTAGAGGTCGTGGGTGTCACTCCGGGCTCTCCAGCAGATGAATCGGGTGTGGAGGAGGGCGACATATTGACCCGATTGGGCAGTCGACCCGTGAGTCAGTTAGCTGATCTTGACGGCGTGTCCGCGGAGTTAGTCCCCGGTGCTTCCGTCCCGGCGAGGCTGATCCGTGGACGGAGCCCGCTGTTCATTGGCATTCGTATACCTGATAGCGACTGATGTTCGGATGTTTAGCGTGCTAAAATGGCACGCTTCGATGTCATGGATTGTTGTTTCTTACAATCCTTATTCCTTTTGAGGCGACCAATCAGTGGCTGAACTCAGTCATATACGTAATTTTTCCATCATCGCGCATATCGATCACGGCAAGTCGACGCTGGCTGATCGTTTTATTCAGCACTGCGGTGGGCTGTCAGAGCGCGAAATGGCCGAGCAGGTGCTTGATTCCATGGACCTGGAGCGCGAGCGCGGCATTACGATCAAAGCGCAGAGCGTTACGTTGGATTACGAATCTGCGAGCGGCCAGGTTTATCAACTGAATTTTATTGATACACCAGGGCACGTTGATTTTTCCTATGAGGTGTCGCGTTCGCTGGCTGCGTGCGAGGGCGCCTTGTTGGTCGTGGACGCCGTTCAGGGCGTCGAGGCGCAGTCGGTAGCAAACTGTTACACCGCAATTGAGCAGGGTGTGGAGGTGCTGCCTGTGCTCAACAAGATGGATTTGCCTCAGGCTGATCCTGAGCGCGTGCAGCAGGAGATCGAAGAGATTATTGGGATCGACGCCACCGAGGCGGTCCCCACGAGTGCGAAAACCGGGTTAGGTATCGAGGATGTGCTTGAATATCTCATCAGAAAAGTACCGGCCCCGGTGGGGGATCGCGATGCACCACTGCAAGCACTGATCATTGACTCCTGGTTCGATAATTACCTGGGTGTTGTGTCGTTGGTGCGGGTTAAACAGGGTCAGCTGAGTAAGCGGGATAAGTTCGTCGTAGCGTCTACAGGTAAGCAGCATCAAGCGGATATGATTGGGGTGTTCACGCCGCGTCGGACCACCACGGGCTGCCTGATGGCTGGCGAAGTGGGCTTCGTAGTAGCCGGTATTAAAGATATTAAGGGCGCGCCAGTGGGCGACACCTTGATTCCAGCCTCGCATCAAGAGACGCCGGCCTTACCCGGTTTCAAACAGGTTAAACCGCAAGTATATGCGGGCATTTTCACAGTCAATTCTGACGACTACGAGGACTTCAGAGAGGCGCTGGGGAAATTGACGCTTAACGACGCGTCGCTTTTTTATGAACCAGAATCTTCTGATGCGCTGGGCTTCGGATTTCGCTGTGGCTTCCTCGGTATGCTGCACATGGAAATCATTCAAGAGCGGTTGGAGCGTGAGTACAATTTAGATCTGATCACTACGGCGCCGACGGTGATTTATGAAGTCGTGAGAAAAGGTGAAGAGGTGATATATGTCGATAACCCCTCGAAGCTTCCCGACCCTGGCGACATTGAAATCATGCGCGAGCCCATCGCAAGATGCACTATTTTGACGCCGCAGGAGTACCTCGGGGCCGCCATTACGCTGTGTGTAGAGAAGCGAGGCGCTCAGGTTGACTTACAATTTTTGGGGCAGCAGGTTCAGCTCATCTACGATGTGCCAATGGCTGAGGTTGTATTGGACTTTTTTGATCGCTTGAAATCGGTCAGCCGAGGGTACGCCTCGCTCGACTACGGTTTTGAGCGGTTTCAGTCGGCTCCGCTATCGCGATTAGATGTTCTAATTAATGGCGATCGCGTTGATGCATTGGCGATTATTGTGCACCGGGATTATGTGCAATCTCGCGGGCGCGTGTTGACTGAAAAAATGAAAGAACTCATCCCGCGGCAGATGTTCGATGTTGCCATTCAGGCGGCTGTTGGAGGCAAGATTGTCGCTAGGCAAACCGTCAAGGCGTTACGTAAAAATGTGACTGCCAAGTGCTACGGTGGCGATGTGACACGAAAGAAGAAGCTGCTCGAGAAGCAGAAGGCGGGTAAAAAGCGTATGAAGCAAGTGGGCAACGTTGAGATACCCCAATCGGCATTTTTAGCTGTACTCCAGGTAGATCATTGAGGCCGGCGATTTTTTTCATACATAAACGACTCGTTTTAGTGACAATTGGGGCGTATGCCTAAGGCGTCTAGCATGATGAATATCGATTTTCCGCTGATTCTTGTGATTGTTGTATTGGGTAGCGGTGCGATTTGGCTTCTAGACACGCTGCTGTTAGCCAAGGGGCGTCAATCCCGTCGGCAGGAATTGGCTGCGCGGTTTCCTGGGTGCGAGCAAGAGGGCTCAAAGGCGGCGCACTCTTTTAATGAAGCGTGCCTGGCTGAGGCTGCTGAACCCGCTGTTGTAGAGTATGCCCGTTCGTTCTTCCCTGTATTGGCGGTGGTATTGGTGTTGCGCTCATTTTTGTATGAGCCTTTTCAGATTCCCTCGTCTTCTATGGTGCCCACCCTCGAAGTCGGCGACTACATTTTGGTGAATAAATATGCCTACGGCTTAAGACTGCCCGTGACGCGAACCAAAATATTTGAGCTGGGCGAGCCTGAGCGAGGCGACGTCATGGTCTTTTTCCCGCCGCACCAAAATCAAACCTATTACATTAAACGTGTCATTGGTAAGCCCGGTGATCGCGTGGCTTACCGCGATAAGCAGCTCACGGTGAATGGCGAACCAGTTCCTCAGATGTGGTTGGCCGAGATCCCGACGGGGCGTTACACGCTAAAAATGGGGCGTGAGTCACTGCCCGATACAGATGGTCACCTGATGCAAACCGATAGTCGTCGTCCGTCTCGCAATTTTTCGACCGTCGTTAAGCCAGGGCACTATTTCATGATGGGTGATAATCGTGATAACAGCAGCGATAGTCGCGTTTGGGGTCAAGTACCAGAACGCGATATTGTCGGTAAAGCGGTAGCGATCTGGATGCACTGGGAGGCATTTCTTAGCGTGCCTTCGTTTAAGCGGGCGGGCGCCATTGATTGACGATTGAGGGGGGCGGTTGTGAATAGACGAGAGCTGCAACGCTCAAATGCAAGCCGAAAGCGCGGTAATGCAGGATTTGCTGTGTGGGCTATCATCACTAATCTGGCTTTTCTCGGGCTGCTGCTGGTCGCTGTGCTCCGTGTGGCGCCCGGTTATTTTGAGTACCTCACCGTGAAGGACATTGTAATGCGAGCTGTGGTCGAGCAGCCGGTGCCCGGTGAGAACGCGCCACAACTTAGGAATCGGTTGGCGGCGTTACTGAGGACGAACCAAGTGCGGGGCGTCGAGATCGACGATATTGCCATCTACCCAGAGCGAGGCGTGCTCGTTGTTGATGCACGGTATGAAATCCGATTTCCGTTGTTTTGGATTCTTGATGGTGTCATGCAATTTGACGATCTTGTCGTCGAGACAGCCCCCGTGGGGCGTTCTTGACAGGGCTTCAACCGATTGCGGTCGCATCTCTGCAGGAAAAACTCGGCTATGAGTTTGCTAGTGCCGATTTATTGGCGCGCGCCCTGACACATCGGAGTGCGGGCAAGGCACACAATGAGCGACTAGAGTTTTTAGGCGATGCCATTATTGGATTTGTTGTGGCGGAGGCGTTTTTTCATCGGTTTCCAGAGTTCGACGAGGGTACTTTGAGTCGAATGCGGGCAAGTGTAGTCAGTGGTGAGGCGCTGTCGAGGGTGGCACGAGAACTTGGATTAGCAGAGCACATTATTTTAGGGGAGAGCGAGCGGAAGAGCGGTGGTCGCCATCGGCAATCGATCCTTGCCGGCACTCTGGAGGCGCTGGCGGGCGCTGTGGTGTTAGATGATGGCACCGAGCGAGCCGGGGCCATTGTCGGCAACTGGTTGCTCCCGAGTATTGAAGCGGTGTCGCCGAATGATGTAGTTGATGCGAAGACGCAGTTGCAAGAATGGCTTCAGGCAAAAAAAGAGGCGCTCCCCGAGTACACCATTACGGCTGTTTCAGGTAGTGATCATGCGCAATCTTTTCAGGTGGAGTGTCGCCTGCCCAGTAGAAAAATGAGCACGGAGGCGGTGGGCTCCAGTCGTCGCCGTGCGGAGCAAAGTGCAGCCTCTTTGATGCTCGCTAAGTTGGTTCACCATGACCCCTCTTGATCAGCACTGTGGGGTTGTCGCGATCGTGGGTCGACCTAATGTTGGCAAATCAACACTGCTGAATCATTTGCTGGGACAAAAGCTGAGTATTACGTCTCGAAAGCCCCAGACAACACGGCATCAATTGTTGGGAGTGAAAACCGAAGGTTCAATGCAGCTTGTTTTCGTGGATACGCCCGGTATTCACAAGGGACAGACAAAGGCCATTAATCAGGTCATGAACAGGACGGCGGCCGCAGCGATGAGCGACGTCGACGTGACGCTGGTATTGTGTGATCGAACCCGTTGGACAGATGAAGACGATTTGGTGCTGTCACTGGCAGCCCAACAAAGTGGCCCTGTCGCACTGGTGATCAACAAAGTCGATCTACTAGAGAGCCAGTCGGTGTTGTTACCGTTTGCGAGAAGCCTCTCAGAGCGCTGCCAATTTGATGCGGTCTTGCCAGTGTCGGCACTGCGCCGGCGCGGTCTAGAGGAGTTGATGCAGTATGTGCAGCAGCACGCCCCTCTCAGCCCTCATTTATTTCCGGAAGACCAAATCACAGATCGGAGTCAGCGATTTCTTGCTGCAGAACTGGTTCGCGAAAAGATTATTCGGCAGTTGGGAGATGAGCTACCTTACGCAACCGCCGTTGAAATAGAGGCATTTAACGCTGACGAAAGGGGCGTTCTGCATATTCATGCGCTTATTTTGGTAGAGCGAGGTGGGCAGAAAAAGATTCTTGTCGGCGAATCGGGCGAGCGCCTCAAGGCGATTGGCACCGCTGCTAGGAAGGATATGGAGCGCGCATTCGATACTAAGGTGATGCTGAAGCTATGGGTGAAAGTGAAGTCAGGTTGGTCCGACGATATCAGGGCTTTGAAAACGCTGGGGCTGGATCCACTTAACGAGTCATGACAGCGCTGCAGCCAGCATGGGTGTTAAACCGCAAGGCCTATGGAGACAACGGTCTTTTGATAGAGCTGTTGACCGCCGAGTCGGGTCGATGCAGCGCGATTGTTCGGGGTGCTCATCGTCGCAAGCAAGGTGGATCACTTGCAGCTTTATTGCAGCCATTTCACCCCCTGCTGATCACGCTGGTGGGGCGAGGTGAGTTAAAGACCTTACGTGCGGCAGAGTCACCGAGATCTGCTTATGTTTTGCGCGGAGACGCGCTCATGAGTGGTCTGTACGTGAATGAACTCATAAACCACGTGGTGCCACGCTTCGATCCGCATCCCGATATTTTCATGAGCTATGGTGAAAGCGTTGAAGCGCTTAGCAAGGGTCCGTCTGAGGCGGTCCTCAGACGCTTTGAATTGCGACTGCTGAGTGAGTTGGGGTATCGCGTCGATTGGTTTTACGATAGCGAGGGTGATGCAATTCAACCTGATTGCACATACCGCTTCGAGGTGGATCGCGGTTTTTGTCTGGTGTTGATGTCCGAGAAGATGGGTGTTGCGGGCTCTGTGATCACCGGAGCACAACTGATGGCGGTGGCAGATTGGCTTAAGGTTGGCCAAGACACGCCGGCGCTGGATTGGTCACCGGTGAAGCAGATAACACGTGCCGCGCTGAACCAGCTCACTGCGGGCCGCACGTTGCATAGCCGAGACATCTATCGACAGCTTAAAAAGAACTGATGCCCTGCATCATTGGTTGTCACGGCGATTACCTCTGGCTCAATAAGTTGTCGGAGTGTCGGTATACTGATGCCTTTTCTATCTGAGGCGGGCAACCTAAGTGCGTGATTTCCCGACGATTGAAGACACTATCGGCAATACCCCTCTGGTGCGCTTGCAGCGTATCCCGGGCGACACCTCGAATCTGATTCTAGGTAAGCTTGAAGGCAATAATCCGGCGGGTTCTGTGAAAGATCGCCCTGCGATCAGTATGATCAGAGAGGCCGAGAGCCGAGGTGAGATTGCGCCGGGTGATACGTTGATTGAGGCCACGAGTGGTAATACCGGTATCGCATTAGCGATGGCTGCGGCGATCAAAGGTTATCGTATTAAGTTGATCATGCCGGCAAATCAAAGTGAAGAACGCAAGGGTGCGATGCGCGCTTTTGGTGCTGAGCTGATCGATGTCTCTGCCCAAGAGGGTATGGAAGCAGCACGTGATCTGGCGCTGGCGATGCAGGCGCAAGGTCAGGGTTTGGTATTGAATCAGTTTGCAAACCCCGATAACCCCGTGGGTCATTTTGGATCGACCGGCCCAGAGATATGGGAGCAGACGGAAGGTCGGGTCACTCATTTTATTTCTTCAATGGGCACCACTGGAACGATCATGGGCGTTTCACGCTTCCTAAAATCCCAAAACTCGGCAATACAAATCATTGGATTGCAGCCGACAGATGGCTCGCAAATTCCGGGTATTCGACGATGGCCGCAGGCGTATCTGCCCGAAATTTACTCTGCTGATCGCGTTGATCGTGTCATGGACATCGGGCAGTCAGAGTCTGAGGTAATGATGCGTCGTCTGGCGCGAGAAGAGGGTATCTTTGCGGGCGTTTCTTCTGGTGGCGCAGTGACTGCGGCTTTGCGCTTGAGCGCTGAGCTTGAGAATGCTGTCATTGTGGCCATCATTTGTGACCGGGGGGATCGCTATCTTTCAACCGGCGTATTTGCTGACACTGAGTCTGCCTGAACGGGATGTTTTATCCTGTGGCAACGTTACCAGTGCCTAGCCGTGCATGAGTAAGAGGGGAGTAAAATGGTCGATGAAAGCGGCCCTAAGCCTGTCCAAATAGAAGAGTTGTTAAGTATTGTCCGTCGGTTACGAGATCCTGACCAGGGTTGCCCGTGGGATATTGGTCAGACCTTTCAGTCCATTGTTCCCCACACATTGGAGGAAGCCTATGAGCTGGCTGATGCGATTGAATCGAACGATTTCGATCAGATAAAAGAGGAAGCAGGTGACGTGCTTTTTCAGATACTTTTTTACGCACAGATGGCGGAAGAGCAACAACGTTTCGACTTTGCCGACGTGGTCGATAGCTTGTCAAAAAAATTAATTCGTCGGCATCCGCATGTTTTTTCACGCAGCAGTGACGCACAGTATAAGGCGCCAATAGCCGCTTCTGATGTATCTGACAGCTGGGAGCGGATCAAGCGGACTGAACGCCAGCTCAAGCACCATTCAGGTATCTTGGACGATGTGCCATTGAACCTGCCTGCCTTAACAAGAGCGCAAAAAATACAAAAGCGAGCAGCGCGGGTTGGCTTTGATTGGGTAGATGTAGCAAACGTATTTGAAAAGCTCGACGAGGAGCTTTGTGAATTGAAGGAGGCGTTGGCTGAAGGGGAAGGAGCGGCGATAGAATCCGAGCTAGGTGACGTGCTGTTTTGTGTGGTTAACCTTTCACGCCATCTGGGCTTTGATGCGGAGACCGCTATGCGTGGTGCGACGAGAAAATTTGAAGGGCGCTTTCGGTTGATGGAAGAGCAGGCCGTTGCGAGCGAAAGTTGTCTTGAGGATGAGAGTGCTAGTACGTTGGAAGCACGTTGGCAGGCTGCGAAACGCCAGCGCTCTCACGTTGAATGACTTGCGGCATGACGACGGGCTGTGTAGCGTTAGTGACTGAGGACTGTTTCGACCATATTGTATTTCAGGAATTTCTCAATTATGCGCATCATATTCATTGGCCCTCCAGGTGCGGGCAAGGGAACACAGGCTCAGTTTATTTGCGAGCAATTTGGCGTACCGCAAATTTCTACTGGAGATATGTTGCGCTCCGCCGTCAGAACAGGCTCTGAAATCGGACAGCAGGCAAAAGCGATTATGGAGTCCGGTGGCTTAGTGTCCGACGACATTATTATTGCCTTGGTAAAAGAGCGGCTACTGCAAGAAGACTGTGTAAACGGTTGTTTATTCGATGGATTTCCTCGCACTATTCCGCAGGCTCAGGCGATGGTGGACGAGGGTATTGCGATTGATCACGTGCTAGAGATTACGGTTTCGGATGAGGAAATCATTAAGCGCTTGAGTGGACGAAGAGTGCATCCCGGGTCCGGTCGTATCTATCACGTTGATTACAATCCACCCCAGCGGCCGGATATAGACGATGAGTCGGGTGAGCCACTGATGCAACGTGACGATGATCATGAGGATACAGTGAGAAAGCGTTTGAGTGTTTATCATGAGCAAACGCGCCCACTGGTCAATTATTATCGCGAGCTCGATGCCGTTCAATATCATCAACTTGATGGCGTCGGTGCTGTCGACGACATTACGCGACACATAATGGGCGTGTTGCGCTAGGTTTAAATGCCATTCAGTTTGCTTGTCAATAAATATAAACCTTGATAGCGTTGGCATTGGGACGGGCACCTTTAGGAGGGACTTATGGCCGCTGCAAAGAAAGCAACAAAGAAGAAACCCGCTGCGAAGAAAAAAGTAGCAGCAAAGAAGAAAGCACCTGCGAAGAAAAAAGTAGCAGCAAAGAAGAAGGCACCTGCCAAGAAGAAGGCAGCTGCTAAAAAGAAGGCTCCTGCCAAGAAGAAGGCAGCTGCTAAGAAGAAGGCTCCTGCTAAGAAGAAGGCAGCTGCTAAGAAGAAGGCTCCTGCTAAGAAGAAGGCTCCTGCTAAGAAGAAGGCTCCTGCTAAGAAGAAGGCTCCTGCTAAGAAGAAGGCAGC
>ERZ887849.1336-NODE-1336-length-23552-cov-26.135422_pt1 | contig 23552 bp, 37 predicted proteins | sample MGYA00521267_ERZ887849 | MGnify/ENA primary metagenome ERZ887849 (study PRJEB32303, sample SAMEA104408601) | aquatic metagenome | biome: Brackish water; feature: Pelagic; material: water | place: Baltic Sea | collected 2014-06-06T16:11:00 | depth 2,863 m ... | reverse complement strand
CAGGCACGGTGTTTATAATGTAATTTAAAATCATAGTGGGCTGCACATTGTTGTGTGCTTGACCACCACCAGCTGCAGGTAATGTGAAGCTTGAGGTTGTGGTGGCGGTTGAATTGCCGTAATTTTGCCGGTAATCGTCCAGTTTCCAATTTCTACTGGACGGTGATTTTATGGCCAATGGGTAAGGATGTTTCAGCCCAACATTGAAAGTGCCTTGGGTCATGACCGGGAGATTTAAGGGCACACTGGTTGTTGAAGATACAGTTTGTACTCCACCGTGATTATGACTAGGTAACTGATCAAGTGTCAACTTGCAGGTTTGATCACCTTTCTTTTGACCAAGATTCATTGCACCTGATAAAACATCATTGTTATCCGACAATCCGGCGACCACTCGGCCACGCATATCAGGTAGATTGAACGTGGTTGATCCATCACCAGCGCCATATTTGTCACCCACACTGTCGTACAATCTTGAGTATTGTGTTCGTTTCACCTCTCTACCATCACATATCAACCAACCGGTTGGGATCTTCTCACCAGCGAATGGTATCACCACACCAACAGGTAGTCCCCCGACCCCACTAGTGTTTTCCATGTCAAGCTTGAACGCATCAAGTTGCTGTTGAAAGGCGTCTAGATTGGCGCTGCCACCTGGTTGTCCTTCGTACACCGTCTGACCGTCATCTTTGCGGACCTGGTAAGATTTATTGTTAAACTCAATTGAAGAGCCTGCGCTCTTGTCTCCATAATTCCATGTTGCCATTTTAAATATTTATCATACAATTGTCATAATCAATGAAGAAACGACAAATAACAATTGTGTTGAGTTTGACCGTGTGTCTGGTGAGTGTGTACATGTACATGTACATCATGCAGACTAACTCTCAAATACAACGCTCACGTGAGATTATGTTGAAGCAGCAAATGACTATCAACGAACAACGTAGAACCATAGAGCGCATGGGTATGCACATGCAAACACTGGTGTCCATCTATCATCAGGGCACGAGCCATCAATTCAGACCTCATGAGTGACACACAACATCACGACCAATCAATTGACAGTTGCATGTTCTTCACAATTCAGTTATATTATACACAATGAACAAACACAAACGTATCACTGCAGCCACAATATGTGCAGCTGCATCATTATTCACTTCATGTGAATCCACCGGTGGTGGTTGGAGTCACAATCAAGGCCGCGGCACGTTGGGTGGTGCGGTGCTAGGCGCCACTGCCGGTGGGATAATCGGGCATCAATCTGGCAAACAAAAAGAGGGCATTCTGATCGGAACTCTACTCGGAGGCATCACCGGCAATCAGATTGGCAAGGGCAAGGACAATCAGTTGGCACGAGCTCGAGCAGCCGATGTGGATCGAGAGATGCAACTGGAGCGAGCCAGAGCTGCTCAGCTGGAGCTTGAACTCACCCGGCAACGAGAACTCAAAAGTCTGCGAGATCGACAAGAGCGCGCGCAACATGAGCTTGACAACCTTCGATAGATTCAAAAAATCCGCTTGGTTTGAAGCGGTGTCAGACACGGCACTTGCCATATGTATCAACTTTCCATTGAACATCATGATGTTGAGTCTGTGCATGAGTGCTAAATTTGGTGTGTTGACCACCAGCCTGGTCATGACCAGTGTGTTCACTGCAGTGGCAATCGTGAGGAAAGTGCTGGTGAGAAATTTTTTCAACAAAATTAGTAAATAATGTTGCATTGCTTGAGACGTACTATATAATACATCTTATAACGGCTGATGAGTCAGCCAATCGTTCTTTCACATTTAAATTTTTATACCACCGCATCGACGGAAGCGGTGGTGGGACGCTAGTAGAAGACCCAATCTTAGGGTCACTAGCACACATGTCCTTGCTGCGGCAAGGGGTCGACGATCAAGTGATTGAGGCTAGCTGAAGGGCAGCGATATGGATACAATCCATCATGTGGTACATGTCTGCCAATCCTATACATAGAACTATAGGTATGATTCCTGGAGGTGAGCCGTAAAAAGCAAGGCCTTCCTTTGTCGCATAACAATGGATCTAGGAACATAGTGCGAACAAGATCTCGGTAGTAGAGGCTCAACGATCAAGTGATTCAGAGCGGGTTAAACACCTATCAAGTTGCAGAATCATTCTGGCGGTAACTAGGGACATGTTGAGAGAAGGCTGAAGAGTAGTCTCTCCCCAACCATTTTATAGGGTGGTAACTGCGTAGCGGGCGCCCCCTCACTTTCCAATCCGGAACACATCACCGGTTGATGTCACAACACGCGGGACCCACTATTATTACATCCACGTCGTGTTACACATCAACCGGTGATTCTATTTTAAACCTAGGTTAACCCTCTTCGTCCTGATCCTAAGGGACCACCAGGCCTGATCAGTCAAAAAGAGATCAATGTGTTGTCAGTCGCTTTCCGTTGAATCGGTAGTGCTCTCATTGATTCGGAGTTAGTCACGCTACTGGCGTGCAAACATTTTAACTATGATAAAAATTGAAGATTCAAATGCCGAGTGCTATCACATAAACCCCATGCAAGTGGTGTACGTCAAGGAGCGGTTGTGCCCCAACAGCGAGGACCAGATGTGGAAGATTTTGCTATCAACTGGAGAGGTGATCATGACCAAAAATGTAAAAGGTGCTCAGACAATAATCGAGTCGATCAAACAGAGATACTCATGAGCACTCAAACACATCTGTATCAATTGCTAGACTGGTCAAAACCTCCACCGGTGGTTCCTGAGAAACAACTGCAGTTGACCGTGCATGAAGCACACAATCTCAACAGAGGAATGGTGATGAATGGTCTGACCAAAAGGTGGGTCAAGCAAGATTCATCATCTGCGAACCAATAACCGCGGTGTATCGAGGCGATTGTCTCACAGGATTCACCCAGTGTGTTGTCATGGGTGGTATGTTGATTATGTTACCGGCTTGATCCGGGTGAAAGATGAATCGTTGCTGGTCAGCATCATGTAACACCAACCCATCAACATCAGATGTTGTGAGCATCAACAATCGGTGCCATGGCCAGCTGTCAGTGTGTGGTGGGATGTAATCACCAGTTTCATATTTTTGTACACCTAGATAGTCCCAATCTCCAGGCAAGTCACATCTGTCCATGAACAACTGTAGCAATTGATCTTTCAGTGATTCATGCATGGTGCTCAAAGGTTGACCAGTTTCATCAGGTGAATCGTGCAGACTTCGAGCATGCCAAGCCGCCTGGTAGCGCGGATTTTGCATGTCTGCTTGATCAATGTCCGCAAAAGACCATTCAACATGCTGTTCTATTGAATCAAAATCGATCACGGGATGTTTACTTTGGTGAAAAAGTCGCGAGTATTATCTGCGCGATCGAACAAACTGTATGCACTGGCACCACAACCGTACAATTCACCAGATGGACCAGCGATAAGTGCAGCTCCATGACCGTTGCCCCACACTGATGTGTAGCATCGAACCTGTGCCGGTTCAATTGGTAGACGGATCTGAGTGAATTGTTTTACACTGACTCGATGACCCATGCCTAGTTGACCATAACCATTGTAACCACAAGCAAACAATCGATTGTCTGTTGTTTTTGCATACACACACACAGCAGTGTCATAACCAGAGGTGTACATGCTTTCCACTTGTGTAGTGCCAACATCTGGTAGACCGATCACCGGAGTGAAGGTGGATTTATTGGTTGTGTTGTCAATACCCAGTTGACCAAAACCGTTATAACCACATGAATGCACGGTGCCATCAGTTTTCTTGATCCACACACATGCATGATGTGTATCTCCCGGACACCAGAAATCTTCAACATCAGTCGCGGTCAGATAAGGTGTGCCGTTGGATGTTGTGTTGCCGCGACCCAGTTGACCGTATCCGTTGTAACCCCAGGAGTACAGTCGATTGTTGTCAGTTAGAGCATACACCGTGCCCGCGTGATGACTGTGTGATACTTTGATACGCGTGATCTTTTGGTCTATCAAACCACCCTGTACCACTTGATGCCATTTCCGATAAACTTCCGGCACGCCTGTGATTATATCACCGGTGCCTCTTTGACCATATCTATTGTCACCGGTGGTGTAAACAAAACCGTCATGTTTCAACAAATAACCGGTGGCATGCCAGGTGGTCGGGTTGCGTATACCACCAGCTAGTGCTCGTCCTCCCAGGTAAGCAGTCTTCACGTCAGTGTTTATCAACTGTGGCTCCGGTCCTCCTTCATTCTTGTTTGTGCCTTTGTCTTCTCCGCTGCCGAAGCACATGCCGTATGGATTGTGACCAGCGCCGTACAACGAACCGTCAGTCATCAAATAATATGCTGTTCTGTAATCGTGGCTTCCTATGCTCACATGCTTGCAAAATTTATCTGCTGGTAAATTCACCTGAACTAAAGTGTTGTCGCTGTTCTGCGACCCATCAACACGAGCCATCTGCCGATGGTCGTTGTTCCCGCTAGCATAACACTTGCCATCGGTGGTGATTATGAATATGTTGTTAGTTTTATCAAAAATCTCATGCGCTCGTGCACCATCAGGTAACGGCATGTTCACCCATTCGTTCGTGTGACTATGACCGATACTGGTGTGTCGAGTCTCTCCGAGCACGCGAGCGTTGTCATTTCTGTCGATCAAAGCATAACATCTTGAGTAGCTTGTCGTGTCTCCTGCTCCGTTGTTGAACGCGCTAAATTTTTTCACCAGTGAACTGGCATGCGGATCTGTTGAGGAGTCCACGTCCCATACTGTCTGCCCCGCATCATGTCGGGCGACATATGTTACACCGTTGTGTGTGTGTGTTGTACCAGGTGCTGCATTTGCCGGTCTAGTGTTTGTCCATTGTTCCATACAATTATTTATGCTGATCAATTGCAAGTTGCATTTCTTGAGATGGTCATGTATAATTGTATTTTCAATCGATAATATACTTATGAAGCAAAATTACAACAACACTCCTAACAAATTATTTTCAGTCAAACGATGGTTCAGTAGCAGTTACTGGGCGGACATCTGTGATCTGGGGGACAATGGATGTGAGATCTCCAGCGACATGATGGCGCAAGTGTTGGACAACATGGACAACTTGATGTTTCATCTGCAGAACAACTCTGGAGAGGAGCGAATCAAATTTGAGACTGATAAATTTGATGAATTGTATCATGTGTTTGAAGCCGCCACATCATGAGCAGAGACGATTACTACAATTATCCAACAACGGACAAACCAAAAGTGTTTGAACCACAACAAAACAAACCATCAGATGGACCGGTGCAGGTCACAGACATGTCACAATTGAAACGAGTCACATTAGAATATCTTGCCACATGTAGAAACGGTGAGTATTATCAGGCATTTCAAATGGTGGACAAGTTGATCAAACACTCAGAGCGTGTGGATAAAGTGTTGCATGATCTCACCAAATACACTACCATATAAACATGAAAGCAGACATATTAGTACAAGACATTCTAGGCATGCTTGAACCACCAGTTAAGGCACCAGTGACTCCTTACAGAGGTGCCATGATTTATGGTCACAAAACAGGAGGCGTGATACAGGTGATGAACGGAGACACGTGGAACAACTGGAAAGGCTACCAACCTGGTAGATGCGGTCGGAGCGCCACGAAAAAAGCCGGTGGTAAGAACACGGCATTCATTTGATACATAACATGGTAGACTTTATCACAGAAACCATGAAGCAATCACAACATGATCCGTTTTTCTGGATGTGTCATGCTGTGATTGTTGCAATGACCAGTTACGTAGTATATAATTTATGGACACGACAAGATGATGACAATTAAATATGATGATATATATGTGGTTGAGAGCCTCGAGGAGGCCAATCAATTCAGATACGAACATGACGATCAACCAGTAGCACTGGGTACAGCTGTGGGACACAACGTGTATGTATACACTGGTGACACACCTGGTATGTTTGTCGAAGATGCTGATCCCCGAGGTCATGACCCGGGTCAACTCACGAGGGTGGAGCTCCGGTGCTTTGATGGTGTGTACTATTCAGACGACACAGACACACCAGGTCAAATGAAGATACAATGGCCAGGTGATTTTGATGGAGCACACCACGTGGCAAACATTTCATGAATCAACAAGCATTATATCAATTGATAAAGACAGCTCTAGATGAGATGCAACACACGCAGCTGAACATAGCTAGTGATGCTGCGCGTGAAGAGTTGGCCAAGAGATTGATCAAGGTGATTGACAACACCTGATCAACCGATCACCGCTCCACAATCATTACTGGTGCGCCACCACAACCGGTTTGTCGAATTGATGGAACTACCATCGTTGTGCGAGCTCACGAACAACTGACCGTTTGCATCAGATGTGTATTTTGAGTTGCGGCCTTGAGTGTACACAATTCGTCCCTCGGAACCACCGGCTAAAATTCTAGAATCAGGTGACATGTCAGCAAAAAGCGGGTGTTGACCTGTTGGAATATAGTTGGTATTCGACAGGATGTTAGACAGTAGATAATCAGAGTGCCCCGGTGTGCGATCGATATTACCGGTGAAGCTCACACCCCACATTGGCACGATTTGATTCACACCGGTCTGGAACGCATCATGATCGGTGATGAATAACAACCCACCTCCACGTATGTAATATTCCCTGAGTGCGTCCTTCATGCTGGATGTTATCCGAGTGGGTCCATCGTTCGCGGCGATGTTCACACCGACCCAGAACACACAATCGTATTCCATAAAATAGTTGAACCATTGATCTTGTGTCATTGTGTTGTTTTTCAACCAGGTGTGATGAGATAATGACCCGGTCAGGTTCATGAAGTATTCACCGGTCAATCCAGCGAACGCCGCACATCCAAACACCGATCGGTTAAAACTGTATTCCGGGCGAGGGGCATTTTCACCCACATCGTAGTAAGCGCTACCGTCATTTATGTACAACAATTTGCCGGTTCTGTTGAGTCCGCGGTTGGCTGATGTATATTTGATGCTGTTGACCAGATATGGGAATTGACCGGGGGTGGAGGGATCATACATTGTATCATTTGATGTGGCGTAACTGTCACTCCAATGCATGTTATAGAACTTGGGAAACCCACCATCAAATACAACTCGTCCACTGCCCAAACCGGCGCAAGATGAAGGTACACCGTCACCACTGGCGATGAACAAGTTGCCAAACTGATCATCAACAATTGGTCGAACCACACCACACATGGATTGCTCGGCGGTTGTGTCCTCAAGCAATGACACGGATGTGTTTGGTGTGCCTGTTGTTATGTTGAATTCAGTGTAATATGTTGCTGTCAGGTTGAGTCTCCACTGGTATAGATCACCACGACCCCATAAATCATCAACCGCTTCGGTGCACGTGCTTGACACTTTCAACATTCGTTTTCCGTCTCGGTTGTATATGATATCAGATATATCAACATCACTTGGACCGTTGACCGGTTGGAAGAAAGAGTTAGATTGATATCTACGGACTTTTGAATAGTGATGTGCTACCGAGCCATCCGGATGGAGCAAATCAAAGGAGGCATGCTCATGAGAGCTATCAAAATCACCTTTCAAATCCATATGATTGATCGTCACCTGATTCGGATGCCGACCGTTGAATGCGTCTGTGAGATTCAATTCCGTGATTTGTGGCTCAGAGGATTTCATGATGGCTGTTGCACTGTATTGTGTGTCATTAAGCGAGGAACCGGTTCCGGAGAGGGTGAACATTTCACATGGATCAGTTTTGCTTGTGGCAACAGGACTGATGTCTTCGTGTTCACCAACTGCACGGACTCGAGCATAATATGTGGAACAGCGGCTTAGATTGTTGAAGATTATATCTTGTTGAAATTCGTCGCGTGATTGTGTCTGATCCACAATCAGTGCATCGTTAAACACACCTAAATCTTGTTCGTCGTGTGCCGTGGACAGTTCATATATATACTGTGTTTCACCCACATCCACGTCGGCGCGGGTGAACTGAAATCCTAGATTGGTGTAGCCAATAAATTTTGGCTCGACCGTGAGACATTGATTCACCTGGAAGGGATTTTCTCGGTTACCCAGTGTGGCTTTCACTTGCGCCAGGCTGTTCACATTATCCAGTCGCGCCATTTGAGTGTACACTTTGTAATGATTCGCCCCTCCGTTCCACCCGGTGTCTCCATTGCCCAGCATGTAGTATCCATCGGACGCGCGCAACACCATGGCGTATGCAGTTGCAGGGAGCATGCTGATTGGTTGCACGCAATAGTCAAACTCAAACTGTTTGTGATAATTTCCCGGGGTGCTAGCGTCAGTGTGGTTCCCGTATGCACATTTGAATGCATGCACTCGTTTGCTTGTCATGATGGCCAGATGAAACTCATTTGCTACCGCGTCAACAAAATATTCACCGGGTTGCTGTAGCAAGTCGAGCGTGCTCGTGGATTGAGACACAACATCCTTGATTGTCGTGGCTGGTGCGTCTGATAAAACACGCGTGAACCATTTGAATGAGCCTAGATTTCTATCAGTCACGGTTTCCATTTTGTACAACTTGGTCGGGTCATTCTTGAACACAACCACACTACTATCACCCGGGTCACCAATCGTTATGAACAGTATATCTGATGCTTTCAATCTGGTGACATTATCCTGCATCATGATGGGTCGGCGGTCCCAGCCTAGTTCTTGGTCTGTTGTGGCGTAGTGCCACACCGTGTCATCTGCATGTGCAACCAAGCAATCTCTGTTGTGGCTTTGATTGATTGCCAATATCTCTGTGGCGTCACCAGCTATTTGCACCGGTGGGACATTTTTATACTTGTCTTTGACACTCATTATGTTGAGCTGCATGTTGTTCATCAGTATGAAAATATTTTTTGAATAATCGTATGATGATGGAGTGAACACATCCTTGATGTCCTGCACGTTGTCGCGTATCCAGCTGTTGGTGAAACTCTGACGCACTCCATTTGGGACACCTTGTGATGTTGCAGCTGTGTTCATGGTGTGACACGTGCCATCTCTGAATATGGCTAGTTTGTTGTAGTTACCGTAAGCGAACCGGAGCAAATTGTCGACACTGTGCCACGTGGTGCCGTCCACAACCTCCATTTGATAATTTGGTGTTGAAGAGATGTCACCAAACATATCACGAAACATGACAGTGTATGGTACATACATTTTACCGTTGTCTAGAAAATTGAATGAATCCCATGGGTAGCCTCCTTCACCACCAAGAGTGACACGTCCCAGCAACGGTTTGCGGTCGATTTTTTTAGTCACTATCGATGATCGAGGTGGTAGTGTTGTTGTGGCACCATGACTATCTTCGACTGCATATTCAATATCATACTCACCGGTGGCAGCAACATGATCTACCAACTTCCAATCGTTGAAAGCGTCCTCACGGTAACGTATGATTCGAGTGATCATATGAGTCAGGTCACCTTCTTCAGCATCATACGCTTGAGCGCCCGGGTCCGCCCACAGTGCATCAATCGCTCCCCATCCGGGCCATCTGAGGCGACCGGGTCCGGATTGTTGTCTGATCTCCACGGTCCAGTCATTGATGGGTACGTTCATGTACATGTGAATTGTGATTGAGCCGTCTGGTTGTTGGGTCACTTGATCCAACCGACCAACTTTACGGGTGATATCATCTCGATACACTAACCATGGTCGATCATCAACGTCACCAGCTTTGGCCCATTCTGGTAGTTCTTCCCCAGATGCAGTCCATTGAGCCAATCGTGTGAGCGACCAGATCGCCGAGTTGTTGGGGCTGTTATTTGTCCAGTTGATCATATGTGTAAGTATTTATTGATAATATCAACACGTTGTATAAATAATTGTACATGTCAAAGAAACAAATTGATTGTAAATCGCTACAAACTAACAGTTTTGACCTGAGTTTTGAAGTGACCAAGAAATTCAAACTCAAGGACTCGCATAGAGAATTTGTCACTCAAGGATTCGATGATGCGGCAAAAATTATGTTTGTAGACGGGCCAGCTGGTAGCGCCAAGACATTCTGTGCCGCGTATCTTGGATTGAATCTACTGAAAACTCGACAAGTTGAAGAGATTGTGTACATCAGAAGCATAATTGAATCAGCAAGTAAAAGCATGGGAGCTTTGCCCGGGGAGGTTGATGACAAGTTTTACCCGTGGAGCATACCGTTGCAAGAGAAGCTTGATGAACTGTTAAAACCGGGAGTGAGTCGATCATTGTTCGAATCCGGTAGAGTCAGAGCGATACCGGTCAATTATGTGAGAGGTTTGACGTTTGCAGATGCATTTGTGATAGTCGATGAAGCACAAAATTTAACACATAGTGAACTGGTCACGATCATGACCAGATTTGGTAACAACAGCAAGATGGTCATTGTCGGTGACACACGACAGAGTGATATCAACGGCAAGAGTGGGTTCATGCCCATGTACGAGGTGTTTGATGATGCTCAATCCCGAGACAACGGGGTGTTCACATACAAGTTCACCGAGCAAGACATCATGAGAAGTGAGATTCTCAAATTTCTCGTGAGCAAAATATCTTCAATATAATAAATTAGTTGCAATTGCATGAGCATATGATATAATCATATGTATGAATAGGATATTGTTCACAGTCAACATATGTTTGTCACTCTACTTGATAGTGTACATGTCGCGTATGAATGACAGATCACAACAAGATCAGCTCCGAACCGCGGGAACATTCACCAACATACAAGTCAACAGACTACCCGCGCCGTTCAATATCGACGGTGGCATGCCATTTCAAGTGTGGGTTGATGGTACACCTTTGCCGGTCAATGGGAGTGTCTCGCGTGACATTGTTGCCAAGTTAAACTTAGAATTCGAACAACCGATACAATCACCCGCCATCATGAGTGGTGACGGTTGGTTGAGACCCAAAACATTGGAAACAAAGTAAAGTAAAAACACATGACTGACAATATAGAAATGATGCAACAGATGCATGAATCACGAGGATATGACCGAGGATTCTCAGCCGGTGTCAAACACACACATGACCTGGTGAACGAACATATCAACGCGTTGAAATCTCGTCGCGGGGTGACAGAAGAAGATAGCTGCACCGGGATGCAACAAGTGATGGATATTCAACATCAAATTAACCTGTTACAACAGATCAAACTAGACATAAGGAAAGGTTATATTGAATCATATGAATAATTTTGTTGATGCGACAGAGCAGCTTGAACGTTCCATGCTTGAAATGCATGATGTGTGCAAAGAGATTGACCTGGTCATTCACATGGTTGGTGATGTGGAGCACACAAGTGAAGATGAAATCCTGAACGCTTTGATAGGCATACACCAATTGTGTTCCACCAGACATGAACGGATGATGAATTTATACAATCAAGTACAATCAACAACATGCGAATCAGATTGATCATCAAATCCACATGTGGCCTGGTAGCGGATTTGCTTCGCGTGGTGGTCATAGTATCATATTGTGCTGCCGCTTCATTTTACGAAACAATAACTGAAAAAAAATAAACAACACATGCATCCAGAAGACATAAAGAGATTACGAGAACCAGTCATAACATCTGATCAAACTAATGATAATGATAATAATGTCCGGACACTGGTCAAACTGATTAACAATCGAATCACAAGATTGTCATTGTACCCAACTGAGACCACTGTCAGAAAGTTACATAAAGTGTTAGACTATATAACCACACTCAAGTAAATCATGCCATACATACCTGTAAGTGAACGAACAAAAGTGACCAACGGTCATATGCCCAACGCCGGTTGTCTGAATTACGCGACTCATCAATTGATTGATTTGTATCTCGAGCAACATGATAACAATTATCAAGTATACAATGACATCATCGGGGTGCTCGAATGTGTCAAACAAGAATTGTATCGAAGGAAAATCGTGGATTACGAGCAATTAAAAATTGTGCAAAATGGAGATTGCGCGCCGTATGACGTTAAGCATCATTGATCTAGGTGTCATGGTGTTGCTACTGATGCTATGTGTTGCGTTTGTATTAGACATCACTAAATATTAACATGAAGCTCGCATTAACCATACACGACAACACATACACTGTTGACGCACAACATGATGCTGTCACAGTGGATGAAATGGCCATTATATTCAGAGGTTTACTGGTTCAAGCCGGATTTCATCCGGAAGCAGTAGATGAAATTGGATCAGATCAAGACAAGTGGTTCAGTTCCATCCGGGAGAAAAAACCCAAAATAAAATAGATGTTTGTATTCATGTGTTACTTTCTAGCCAGTTTGTTGGTCTTCATGTATCTGTGTCACCTGGAGAGCAGTAAATGAAATATCGATACAACATAGCGTTCAAGAAGAATGGAAAGAAGACTAGAACCAATTTCAAATCCAAAGACAAAATGCTCGATTTTCTAGACAACAATCCGCGGAAACTGAGTCAAATGAAAGATGCAGTTGTAAATTTTGCGGCATTGTCATTACCATTGAAAACCACAATGTGGAAAATTGACAAATGATGTATGTGATAACAGATGAACATGTTCAATCCATTATTAACTGTCTTGAAACGGTCAAAGAGAACATGGATATCAACAATAATATCATCGAAGCAGATGATGTGATACTCGGGCAATCGATAAAAACCTTGCAACAGATCGTGGATGATTATGAACATCAACAAAAATTTTACACCGGTTGACGGTACACGCCACCTTAGCTCAGTTGGTAGAGCGCCTCACTTGTAATGAGGATGTCGTCAGTTCGACCCTGACAGGTGGCTCCATTTCAACTTATTGAAATCAAACACGTCTCGCGAGTTGCAGTTAATGTGAGTTGGTGTTATTATATTGGTTTAACACAAACACATACATACGTTAACTATGAATACATCATCCAAAAAAAATACAAAACAACTTGATGAAACATTAGGTGGTCGATTGATCACGAGCACATACAATGAAAGCACCGTGCATGACACTGTTGACAGCTGGAACTGGAACATGAACATTTTCGAGATCTATGACGAAATCAAAGAATGGACTGAATCAGACCAGCGCAACGTGTTGCGATACGCGTACCGTTACTTCGATTCGGACGTGATGATCAACGAGTTAGCAAACCACCTGACCGGCGAAGCAGTAGCTTGATGAGTCAATACACACTGACGATACATGACAAAAGACACGATCATGCAGTTGGGGATTTTCAAGGCTCTTTGAACGAGCTGTTGACATTCAAACAACAGTGGCAAGAGCATGTGCATGGTGCATGGACATACATGATCGTCGGAGACAACTTAATAGAATACACAACATGATAACAATAAAAGATTTACAGCTCATGCTTGATGACGCGACCGGTTGCGGTTATGTGAAACCTGACAGCGAGGTGAGGTTCATCACCAGAAACAATCTGGGTAACAGCAAAGATTGTAGCTTCGAACCGGAGTGGCGAAGCATCGGCCCGGGGGTGAACAAGAGTGGAGTACCGGTGGATCGTCGATATGGAGATGGGTGCTTGTTCTTGGCTCAAGAGAGTGAGCTCCGGGACACTCCAGAGCAATTGTTGCTGGCGTTTGATTGGTGAACAAATGAGTTGCATGATTGTGAGATAGTCACGATAATGTACATATGAATCAGATAGAACAACGCAAACAACTGAAATTGCATTGGAATGAATTACCACTGCCTCGTGTTAGTTGGGAAACATTCAAGCGGCTGGCTAGCCAAAACTCCAATTTCGCAGCAACAATTCAACAAGCAATCAAAATATCAACCAAACAAAAGTTATGACATTTCAAGACATACTCAACCAACCCGGTGGTAAAGTGAACAGATATTTACCGTTGGTGCATCTACATGAGCTCATGTGTGAGGCTCGAAACAAGGCGGCAGTTCTCGAGCAATCGAGACAGGATAAAACTCCGGATGATCTGCTGATGATCAAATGGTTCAGCGATCTAGCAGACAGCGCCGCGCGGAAATTGCATGATGTTAACGAGCACAGTGTTGAGGGTTATATCTATGAGTAAACATATCACATACACCAGCTTGTCTGAGCCTAGCAAACATATCGTAGGCAGCGGTAACGCAGGACACGTCAATTGTACTTACAAACATCTGGTGAACATGTTTGGTGAACCCATGTTACCAACTGATGGTTACAAAACCAGTGCTGAATGGCACGTCGAGATCCGTCATGACAATGTGCTTCAAGGCGTGGTTGCTATATATGATTACAAACAGCATGTGTCTTATTCTCGTGATGGGTTGGACACACAGGACATAACCGAGTGGAACTTGGGGGCCAAGAGCAATCGATTAGCGGCCGATTTGTTGTATTTCATCAAAGAGCCTCAAGCACAAGAACAAGCAGTTTCACATGTTCAGTAGAAAACAACAACTTGAATCAGAAGAAGTGTACTTCGCCAAACAAGATGATATCAGAGAACGGTATCATCGTGAGATGCGCAACATGATGGACATGGAGCCCATTGAACAAGAATACATAGAGTACATGACCAACGTGTGGGATGCTGGATTTGGATATGACAGTGATGCATATGAAGCACACTGGAAGCGAATGCTTGAGTATTACGAAAAGCAACCGGGTGATTGAGCTGATATATTTCAAGGACGGCAACGGTTTCGTGAACATATTCAATCGTGTGATTGGTAGATGGATCTGGAATGATGATCAGCCATATGCACAATGGAAAGTTGATTGGGTGTGGTGTTGGACTGCCACAGATCTATGGGGACTCACAGGAGACGAATGGGAGACAGTGTTTGTTTTGAGCACACCTAATCCACATGTGAGAACACTTGAACAGAAGATAGCAGATGATTTATACTGGAAAAAGAAATCGGGTAGCAACTGGCATTTCATGAACAACATGAGACAAGAGTTGCCCAAACGCTCACAAGAGCATATAATTAAAATATGAAAACATTCAACAACTTAAACTTTAAACCTGATGCAAGACGCCCGGGGTGTTTCAGAGCTTCAATAACGTTAGATACCTACACGTTGAGTGTGGTATATGGTCCTGACATGTATGGCAAAGGAGCCACCCACGACACATACGAAGTTGCCGTGCACGCGGACAACAGTGATGATTTGTTGCCACTGTCATGTGACAATGATATATTAGGCTGGCAGAATGGTGAAGAGATCACCGGGTTGATGAAGATTTTGCAGACAGAGCCGGGTTTTGGTGATTGTCTACGTGTTCTCAAACGCACCAAATATTATCGACAGTTCAACAGCACGAGTCTCATCAGAGACGAAGCTTTCGCTTCATAAATGTGAACCGGTGATGGATTTGATACAACATATAACAGACCAGGCAGTGATCTGGTCCATTCTGTTCGCTATTGTTGTGACAGGCATGTTCCTGATGAACATGTCTGAATGACAACTAGCATGTATGATGACAATCAAGGGTGTGATAAGTTTATGTTTGTATCACCTGGGTGATTATGTCTTTGAGGTCACTCTGCACAAGCATATCAATTACATGTGGTATTACCACATGTACGGTCAGCTGATGTTGATGAGTCACCGGCTGGACACAAACAATGAAGTGTGGTCTCGAACAAGTGATCAACACAAACCACCCAGACATCTTGATGAAACCGAAAATGAGCAGATATCTAAAATATAACATCAGATGGCAGAGCGGATTCGTGGTGTGTTACCCATGTATGTGGTTCTTCCAGGATTACATGCAGTGGAGCACGCTGTGGAGTGTGATAGCGTTTCAAGTTGTAGGCGCCAATATATTCTACCACGTGGATAGATGGATATTTGGTGACAAACAATAGAATCACGCGATTAGATTGATACATAATTACATGGGCAACAACACAATGAAAAGCAAACAAATGGTAACGATGGTGGATCCTGACGGTGGATGGAAGTACGGATTCCCCAAGGTGTTACCAGATGAACTAAAAGACACTGATATAACCTCATGGTTGATCGATCAAGGGTTTCCGGAATTTTGGGTGAATCATTGGAACAAAAAATTGGGTTATGTACCGTGTAGATTTTATGACCAAGAGACCGTGGATTGCACGTGATTCACATGTCAATTGTCGAATTTGATCGCTGATAAGTGTTGATACCCAACAAGGTAAACCAAATTTTAAAAGGTTTGTATAACACGTTGATAACAATATAGTTAGAAAGAATCCACGGGTGACTTTTGTCTAACTCGTTGGTAACAATATAGTTAGAGAGAATTCACGTGTGACTTTGTCTAACTCGTTGTGTATTGAATGTTTATAAAACAACGTCAATCAAATGTTGCAGTTTACATCAGATCATGATACAATACACAATATAATAAGTTAACAGAAAGACATTATGACATACACAAAATTGAATCACATCAAAGCTCACGTCACAAGCCAGTGGAAGCATCCAAACTGTAAATTTCAGCCGGGAGATTACGCGGAAGTCACAGCTCAAGTGCTTCCGAGACAATATGTCAAGATGGATGGCGGTATTGGAGACGGTCACAGTTATGTGAGCCGCAAGAAACAACACCGAGTGGCACAGATCGGTCGCGTGATGGCAGTGAGTTGTTTGCCAGATGGGCGCATCAGAAGCAACACGTACAGGAACCATCAGAGCACCAGAATGTTCACCAGATACTACATTCAGTTCCGAGATGGTGAGATACTAGGTTATGATTCACATCACTTGAAATCTGCATTCAAATTGTCACGATAACAGTTGCAGTTTCAAGGTGATCATCTTATTATAAAATAATAAGAAAGTTAAATACAATCACATCACACAGAAGGATACAAAATATGAACAGATGCAGCAAAACAGGGTTAACTGATCAAGACTTCAAGACCATCTTGGACGTGCTCAACGTGTATGATCCGGGGGACATCATTGACCAGATACCAGCAATGGGTACACCGGAATTCATGCAAGATGTACAATCAGCATTCAAAGCGGTGCTAGCACATGTCAACAGAACGAAATGTAGTTCTGATCTGATGCAACATGTGGACAAGAATCCGGTGAATGTAGAGGATGATGATCTAGACGAGCAAGATTATATTGAAGCGGACAAGCAACGAGATGCTGAGGAGCACAAGCTCAAAGAACAAGCGATGAATCGATTGGTTCACAACATGTACATTGCCAGCTTGTCTTGATCGTTCTACATGTACTTGAATCGTTAGCATGTATTATAAACAGTTGAGCAATGGATTGATGTATGATCCACATCGTGGATTGATCATACGCTTGAGATCTGATCTACCACATCCACAGAACCGAGATCAGATCGAACTGACACGCGTGAGAATACAAAAGCTAGCGGATTTGCAAGAACCGGAGATTGATTATCTGATGCGTGAGAGTCGTAGACTGATCCACATGCCTGTGAAGAGTTTGGAACAGGAGCGGTGGTACAGAAAACGCATGTCGGACAACACACGAGATTATCGATTGGCTCAGTTGCGCCATGATTATTGTTGGAGCAAATATAACACGAAATTTTTCGACAACGGTCGTTTGGATTTCTGGAGCTGGATGCAACGTCATCGAACGCGCGAGTTTCATAGCATGAATGGTTTGCAATATGAACCGAAACAGAGACGTGCTCGATGGATGGCTGTAAGATCACAAGCGAGTGATCGTGTGTTCGAATGGTTCAAATAATGATTCAAGAGTTGCGGTTTTCGGGTGCTCATGTTATAATCGTAGAATAATCAATCAACCAGAGGATACAAATGCATTACGACAAATTGAAACACACAAACATTGACGCAACAACTGATCACTGGGTAGGTGATCCATGTTATGTTGTGCCAGAGGAATGCTGGGACGCGTTGTGTAACAACTGGCAAGCGTACGAAAACAAGCATGAAAATGATGAGGATCACAAGCATCATTATGTGGCTCAGGTTGCGGATGAATTCACCGGCATTTGCTTTTGTCTGTGGAACACAGCCTATGGAGACGGGAGTTATCCTTTGTTTGTCAATGACAACAAAGTGGCTGATCTGGGAGTTGATGCAGGCACGTTGAGCGTGATCCCCATGAGTTTGATTGAACATTGGAACAGCACAGGTGAGATCGGCAATTACCAAGACATGGGAACAGTTGTGAAAGCTGAACATTTACGTGGTGAATTGATCTGTGAGGGTGGTGATTTCACCTGGGGAGCATTGAGTTTACCAACTGGACACATGGAAGATGAAGAGCAATACGACGAGTGGAATGGTGAACAAGATGAATATAATCGCTGTGAATAATTTGTTAGTGATCAATAGATCCGCGGGTGAAACATAGGAAGGTCACGATTGACTGAATAAATAAAGTTAATGGCAATTAACGATTCAGGTATCAACAACTTACCGGTCATCAACACTGACGTTTGCTCGGTGACCGATGTGGCAATGCCCACACCAAATCACACACAAGTGATGAGATTCAACGGTGGAGGTTTTTTAGAGTTTCCCAACACAAAAACAGTAGCAGAAACACGTGCCGCTGGCCTGTGTTTGGGCACAACTGCTCATTATGAAGACCCGGCTTGGTACCACACCATCACCGAGTGCTGGATGCGCTTTGATGCGGATATTTCCACTTCTAATGATCATGCATCAAACATGTGTGCTGCAATTGGCAAGGGTCGATATTATGCACACAACAACGGTTGGTTTCTAGGAGTGTACAAAAATCCGACCAGCGGGCGATTCCTCCCGGCGTGGCTTGCCGTGGATGCCGGTTCGCGTGATCATAATACATACGGTCACACTGAGTTGTTACCAGACACCTGGTATCATATGTGCATGATGTGGTGGTACACACGTGTGGTTGAGGAGAACAACAATCTCGCAACAGTGGGTGTGTTGTATGTGAATGGCCAACCTCAGCTCCGCATGAATGGTGACGGTGTGACTGGTATTGTTAATGGTCGAGACTATTACAGTCAAATGACAACCAGTGTGGGTGGTTGGGTGAATGGAGACAGTGGCAATTTGATGATCGGCACCAATCTGAGCTACGATAGCAATAGCACCAATGATTCCAATCGATTCAAAGGTTACATCACTGATGTGAGGCACAGTAGATATGACAAGCAACCGGTTGGAGAACAATCACAACATTTACCCGGGTCATGTGGATATGTGGATGCTCCGGTGCTCTGGTCAGTTGATGACATACCACCATCATTTGATGTGCCTGGTTCCAGAATGACCAGCAGCTTGAATGTGTTCAATCTCACTAGCGAGGTGAATGGTTCTGTTCAATCCAGTGTGGATGAAGATGGAGAATTTGTTATCAAACTTGAAACATCCGGGTTGCCCAATGGCACGATTGTGCATTACACCATCAACGGGTTGCAAGAGCATGATCTTGTCAGCGGCACGCTCGTCGGTCAATTTGTTGTGAACAATGGTGTTGCTACCAAACTTTTCAAAATGGTTGCCGACACGTTGAACGAGGGTGTTGAAACATTTGAGCTTGTGTTGGCCACTGGTGAATCCATCGAGATGGCGGTCAATGACACGAGCACCGGTTCGTCTGGCCCGGTGAACGAGCAAGATCCAGCTGATGCTCCCAATCCGGATTTAGGATTTGGTCCGATGGACATAGAGAACATGGAGATGTTGATCCGTACCGATGTGCCAGTGGTTTCAGGTGCTGGTTATCCAGGTGTCACGCTGCGATGGAGTGACAGCAACAATGTTGATGGTGCTCTGAAAATAGAGAATATAGAGATTCTCGCGAGCTCCATATCACCAGCTGGTGAAGGTGGTGGACATGTGGGGTTAGAACTGAACGAAATATACAGCAGTGTCGGTGTGCTCATGATCGAGAATGTGGAAATTGGTGTGGATTTGATAGATGTTGACGACGCGTTCACCGGAAGCAGAACCATACTTGAGATATTCGGAGACCAGGATGTGTTTGATCTGGGGAATATTGAAATTGCCGTGAGTGTCACCGGGTCACAATCAGCTGTGAACACGTACAATGTGTGGGATCCATCACAACAACCAGGCAATCGAATACCGGAAAATTATACGGAGGATACATATTGGGATCTGGATCTGACCGGAGCGAATGATCCGTTCACTCAAACAATATTACCGGAGATCCAAGCAATACTGGCCACATTGCCATAAATTTAATAAATACTAACATGACCACATTTCACACAGTTAAACATGATGATTTTGGAGCCTGGGTGGGTTTGTCGCGGAACAAAGACACCGCGGGTTCCAACACCGAGGTACAAATAAACAGCCCGTACAGCACCAACAACATTGATGACCCCGGTATACAAAATTATATCGATCTGAACGCCGGGCTCACTCCCACACACTCGTGTGAGATTGCTCGAGATCCCACCAAACGAGCCGTGCAAGACAGTCATTCAGGCATATTACAAGGTGATGATCGCGCACCAGTTGATGAGATGGTGTTGATGGGTCGCGTGGTTCAGGATGGTACCGGTGCGTCACATTTCACATATTCAGAGGTGGATGGAGTGCCGTGTGATGGTTTTGCACAGTTCTTGCAACCAGCATTTGGTCAGGATAACAATTATGCTAGTCTAGACCAAAATCTTAGTAATATCTCCGGTAGATACAAAACACCACAACTTCAGAACTCGGATCAATTGGGCACAAGAATAAATTTACAATTTGACGATCTACCAGCCTTCACATGGGTGCCGGTGTGGGGTATCGGATATGGGCATGCGCTCGATTACCCTGGGAACAACCCAGTAATGTTTTCAAATGCCGTGAACTATCCAGGTGCAAACGATTACAGACAGAGCGCTGAAACTTATCCATACCTCAGACCCGAGTGCTTGTCCAGTACGAGCGACAATCTGTTCAATGATGCTCAAACCGAATTGAGCGAAAAATTCACGAGCAACACATGGTATATTGTTTATTGTCATGACGGTGCTGGTAACGCCATGTTGGCCAGTTGCTGGGGCATGTCTGCAACTGGCAATCAAACTTGCTGGGCTGGATCCGGAAACAGTACTTACAATCAGACACGAAACATGAACGCATCCAATGCTCATTGGGGCACACACCACGGCAAGATGAAGTACACTCCCAACACACAATTGCAAAATCTGTTCAACACGCATGCCTCGTTACAAGACATCTGGGATCATTATGGCACTGCTGAAAATGGCGGTGGCAGAAGAATTGTGTATCCAAGCAACACTGCAACTCCGGGTGAGACATATTCCTCACGATACCTTGGCAGCGCAGCGGACGTGTGCGGAAACATAAGCTTGATAGCTTATGGTCCCACGAGCAACCCCACGTTGAGCAGCCCGACAAATGTGTATGTGAATCACTTTTGCGCCTCCGAGAGTACGACTGGTACCAGCTGGTCAAATAATCTCAACAAATTCGGGTCGAAGGTCATGACTAGTAGTTACTCAGGGCATGGCACTGCACATCATCGATTTGTCACGGGCAAAGTGGGTGATCTGATGTTTTACAATCACCCCACCATTGTGTCCGCGGCAGGGAGTTACCAGCACTATTCCTGCGCTCCAGGTCTGGCCCGAGTGTTGTTGCACGCCACACACCTGGGTGGGTGCAGAATCAACAGTTTCAGCATGGGAGCATACACACCGGTGACCAACCGCATGCGCAGGAGCACCGCTGGTGTGTTGGACTCGTGCCTGGTGCCGTACAGCAACATGGAGTTCATCTATCCAGGCAGTGGAGTCACATTCAACCCGGTGAGCGAGTTGAGCAACAGCAGCACGTTTGTGGATGGTGGTGGGGCTTGGACCGCGCCAGTGAACATGTTTGACGCCACCCCGGACACGTTCGCCACCGTGACTGAAGCAGGCATCGACAACGCGTTACACATTCCGTTGAACGGCGTGAGCGCCGGAGCAAGCGCACCAGCAGATGTGGATCCGGTGCAAGAGTTTTCCATTCTGGTTCGTGGAATCAGACAACAGGACATTCAAGAGTACGAGCTGGTGTTCGCCATCACCGACCAGAATCAAGTGGAACTGATCACCACACCAGAACATCAACGTGTGAGCATCAGTGACAGCGCGGGTGGCACCATCGACACCAACACCAAGTATCCCATGGGAGCCGCTGGTTATCTGGTGAGTTTCAGAGCGGTTGAGTCGTTGATCACGTATGGTGACATCAGAACAGGATACCTCAAGATGTACGTGGTGCCCCGGACCTCGGGCAATTTCAGCAGCTGATTGAACAGTTGCACGTTTGTGCTGGATCAGTTACAATCATTACATGACGTGAGATCAATACAGACTCACGTGACAAACCACACTGAACATGATAAGCACACGCAACAGAGTCAAATCGAGCACCACACGTCGCACCAAACGAGACGTGGTGGCACAACAACAACAGGACAAACTGAACAGCCCGGGCGTGCCACCGAACACGTGCCCACATGTGGATCTGGTGTTGACCATGATCACGGAGCTGGTTGATGCGTATGATCGATTGCGTGAACGTGGCGAGGCACAACCCAAAGTGGATGACATGAAACAGATGTGTGAGTCTCAACTCGAGTACATCAGACGAGCCAATGAATGTTTGCGAGACAACAGCTTGTACTGGTACAACAAATACAAACAGTTGCTATGAACCAGACAGACAACCAGAGCCTGATCAATCGAACCAGAATCAAACGTGAATGTTTACGTGTGGCCAACGAGACACATGAACAACATGTGCAGGTGGTGCCAGTGACACGTGACGTGGATGGTAAACAATGGAACTGGACACGAGCCAGAGCGGCCAGAACCCGAGGCAAGTACACACGAGTGAGTGACGAGTTGTTGGACGAGCTGGATGCACAGGTGCGAGAGCTGGTGCGTGCACGAGTGTGTGACATGACACAATCAGGCAAGGTGGTGAGATGAACTGGAAAAACCAGGGTCTGAGCCGGAAAAGCAGGGTCTGAGCTGAAAAAGCACGGGATCGGTGGTGTGTTGATGAGTCGAATCAGTGCAGAGACACGATGGCATGCGGAAACTACTATGATACTAGTATGAGCAGTAGGCCCTCGTGTCTCCTGGGGCTCCGCTGGGGCAAACCCAGCAAGCAATTGTGTGGCGCGCACAGACACAAACCAATATCATGTTTCACTGGATATTATTCGCACCTGGCATGAATAACCCGGTGGATCTCATGTGTGTCACAGTTGAGTTGGTCAAGTTGGTCAACTGTGCAGCTCACACAATCGAGTTGCCAGTGTGCTGGTTGGAGCATACAATGAGTGATCTGATATGAACAACACAACCACCACTACTACTACTGACACCACCAGCACGGACACACCGGCACCTGCCTGGAGCTCCACCGCACACGACCAAGCCATTCACGACTGGTTACAACAAAGCTATCACGTGTTCATGCAACACAATCCAGATCTTCGAGACAACCTGACCACACGTGAACGTTTTGCTGCTGGTTATGTGGCACATGTTCGAGAGCTGGTGTCACGTGTGGACTTGCACGTGCCAGACACAACC
>ERZ887849.1325-NODE-1325-length-23659-cov-7.888663_pt1 | contig 23659 bp, 21 predicted proteins | sample MGYA00521267_ERZ887849 | MGnify/ENA primary metagenome ERZ887849 (study PRJEB32303, sample SAMEA104408601) | aquatic metagenome | biome: Brackish water; feature: Pelagic; material: water | place: Baltic Sea | collected 2014-06-06T16:11:00 | depth 2,863 m ... | reverse complement strand
TTAGCGCCCTTTACGTAATCGACTGTGCCATCTGGCTTTTGGCCATACTCAAGACGCATGCTCATTACCGACAAATCCCCAGACCAACCTGAAAACCAGTAAAGCGGATACCAAGTAGCCGGCCCAAACATGAACCGTCAATAAATCATCTTCCGTCAGATAGGCTGGCCTTCGCCCCAGCCCAGTTGGCCAATCACCTCGGCGAACACATCTGAACACTCCGCGCCGACGACACAGCCCCTGGCGTGGGTGGCCTTAAGGCAATGCACCAGCGCGTCGCCGGACAGGCTGTTGTTCACCAGGCTGGCACTCGCGCCCACTTTTACCAGGGCCAGCATGGACAGTACATAGTCGGCCCGATTCTCCATGAACAGCGCCACCGTATCGCCACGCGAAACGCCGCTGCTGGCCAGGACCCGGGCCAGCTGATTCACTTCGCCATTGAATTCGCTGTATGTCCATTGCCGGTTCTCGCATATCAGCATCGTGTTATGTGGGTACTTCGAGACTGTATCCTCGAACAGTGAACCCAGAGAGGCGGTATCGTCATCCCCCGCCAACTGGTAGCCCAGCGCGGGAACCACACTCACCGCCTCCCCCAGCACCCTGAACATTTCGCGAGATTTCGCCGCTATCGACATCAAAGCGTACCCTTTGTTTATTCTTTTAAGGATCCCGCACTCACTCCGGTACCGTCCGTACCCGTCAGGTACTGCAGGCAGCCAGTGCTCGCCAGGAAGCGAATCAGTTCGCCATCCGAACTGGCCTGGTTAAATTTCGCTTTCAAGATACCCAGCGCCTGCGCGGGATACTTGAAGGTCTTCTGGTAGTAGCGCCTGCCATCCATCTCCAGCTCTGTTTGCGCCTCACCTGCGTCCCAGGCCCGGGCGTTGGCGACATCCCAGGCCAGGAAACGCGGCCCCACCTCGCGGGAAAACAGGGGCGCGAGGGTCGGCTCAAGTGATTCCAGCGTCTCATACTCGCCGCATTTTTCCGGTTCCAGCATCCGCTCAATCCAGGCGACCACCGCAGGCCCCCGCTGTCGCAGAATGGCGCCACAGCTGGGGTCGATATACGCCTGGTGCATCTGCCCCCACAGACCAAAGTCGCCAAAGGAGGGTCGTTCACCGAACAGGTAAGAGCGTGACTGAAGATGGTTTTGCAATATATCCACCAGATTACCGAACGACTCCACCAGCAGCGGCTTGTTATTGTCATTGGCACCGGCAAAAGCCATTCGCGGCACCATTCTCTTTACCAGCAAGGGCGCGAGGAGCGGGCCACCGATTTTGCCGATCAAAGGAGTCGTCAGGCCAGCGACGGTGCCCTCGGCCAGGGTTTTCGCGCGGTATTTCTGGTCCGCCGGGTAACCCCAACGATAGTGGAACATCAGCTTGTTGACCCATTCATCGCCGTACTCTTCCAGCACGTCAGACAAGAAACGCAGAGCCGTATCCTCAGGGTAAATCGAAGGCTGGGGATGCCTCGCCTCCAGCAACTCCAGCAGGGGGGTTGAATCCTGCATAGCGGCACCATCCGGCAGGAAAACCAGGGGAATGAGCTGAACCTTCGCGTGCTCTTTATACAGTCTGTGATGACTGAATCGATCCATCCACTGGTGGGCAACGCCCTTGTAGCGCATGGCGGACAAGACCTTCATGGAGTAGCCCGACTCCGGGCGTCCCACGATGCCGTATTCACCCTTTTTAAGTTTACTCATTAACGCCGATCATCTTGGTGTCACCCCGAAACGGCAGGCCTTCTTCCTGCCCTGGCAGGAGCGGCAGGCTTTGATGTCGCCACAGTGGTTCCCAGCAGGCATGTTGTTCGAGTAACTCTCTTACACCGGCCTGCGCCTGCCCGGGCAGCGCCAGATAATGTGAACGAAGCTCCTGCAGGCACCACACGCGATAGCGTGAATAGCGCGCACGCCGGTAGGCCACACCACCCACCTCCACGTCAAAACGGGAATTCCCCGCTGCCACAGCATCCACATTGGCACAGAGGTAAGGCAGGTAGGCGTCGCCGATATCATCGAGCAAGGGGCCAAGGTCACCGGGGATGCCCTGCAGCCATTCGCCGGTGCATTGATCCATGCGGGTATTCCACAGCCGCGCCACCCACTCCAGTACCGCGGGTGCCCGTTGCCGGATGATCTCCAGAGGCACCGGATCCAGGGCGAAATGCCGAAAAAAGGGCCCGGACAGGGCGATATCCGCGAGTGAGGGGCGGCCGCCAAAAACAAACGGCCTGTCGCTGAATATCGCCTGCAGTTGCCCAAGCAAACGCAGGAACATGGTCTCCACGCCCGCAACACTTTCCGCTGTGATGCCGTCGCCGGTAGTATAGCCTGCGCGCTGCCGGGTACGCAGCATCAGGCGCTTGATTGCACCGGGCACGGGTACCTGCGGCATCAGTTCAGCGGCGAGGTGACGCGAAGCAAAATGGGCACCTTCCGGGTAGTGCCAGCGGTAATGCATGGCCGGCCGCCACCACCACTCGTCGGCCCAGTCTTCCAGCAGCAGGCAGACAAAACGCTGCACCGGATCATCCGGCACGAGACCGTTCTGCGGGTAGCTGGCTTCGAACCACTGGATGATTTTGGTGGTGTCGGTCATCCAGCGCCCATCCGCCAACTGCAGCGCCGGCATCTGCATCAGGCCGAGAGCTTTCTCCAGCTTTTTCCGGTCCCCGGGAAACTGCATGCTGTGCAGCTCATAGGGTATGTCGCGCACACGAAAATAGTTCTCCATTTTCCCCGTGAAGTAGGAAATTGTGGACCCGTGGAGAACAATCGGCTGCAGTGGGCTCGTATCGGTCATGTGGCGGACGATGACAGCATCATCTCTACGCCGGTTCCCTGCAACAGGCCGTCGACGAGCGCGCGGTTATCTTCGCTGAGCGCCTGGTAGCGCTCGTTGGTCCACTTCAGGCACTTGGCCTGGTAGGGGAAGGTCTGCTGGGCCCAGGGAACACCATCGATTTGGGTCTCCCAGGTTTTTTCGCCGGCCTGCACTGCCTTGGCATTGGCCAGTTGGGCGGGGGCGTAGACACGCCCGATTTCCTCCATCAGGCCGCGCAGGCTGTCGGGCTGGCTTTCGAGACTGGTCCAGTCGGATTCCTGCGGTTCCAGCCCGCTCTGGTCATCCATATGATCCACCCAGGCAACCGTTCGAGGCGAAACGTCGTGGGCAATCGCCCGGGGGGTGGGGTCGAAACCGACCAGTTGAGTGAGCTGGCCATAAAGGCCAAAGTCGCCCGCGCCCGGGCGTCCGCCGAGCATGAATTTCTGGTTGGCCAGGTGATGTTCCATCGCCGCCAGGAAGCGGCGATAGCTGGCATCAATCACGGGGGCGGTGGTGTCATTGGAACCCACCACATAAAGACGGTTTATCTGCCGCTCTGCAATGAAGTTCTTGAATTGCTCGTGGGCATCTTTGGGCAGGCTCACATCCATGCCAAGCGGCAGCAGGGTGCCGGCATTGTCGGCATCTGCCTGCGGATACCAGCGATAGTGGAACATGTACTTGGTGCACCACTCGTCGGCAAAATCCTCGATCAGGTAGTCGACAAAGGCCAGCGCCGGGTTCGATGGCAGCACAGAGCGGCCGGGGTACAGTGTCTCGAGCTTGCGAATGATGGGCGTGGAGTCACATTCCGCCAGGGTTTTACCACCCTCCTCGAAAAAGAACGTCGGCATGAAAATCGGCTTTGGCTGTTCCACCCCGAGCGCATCGCATGCCAGGTCCGGCTGCCCCCAACTGATTGCATAGGGTACCCGCCGGTAGCGCAGCAGAGACACCATCTTCTGGGTATACGGTGACCCTGTACCACCGACCAGCCGAATCCGCTCTTGTGACGTCATAGTAATTCTCCTTATCGCGGTTATGACTGCCATCGACACCTGAGCTTCTTATATTGACATATCTAATGCCATTACGTAAACCTCGACTATCTACACTGGGGAATCCGGTAACATCAATGAATACCAGGGGAGTCACCCATGTCCACACGTACCAGACTCTGGCTTGTACCGGCCCTGCTCTACGCTGTCTTTGTTTACTGGTACACCGACTTTGGCGGCCCTTTGAGCGACACTGAAGTCGATCAATTCATCGCCACCATGGAGTCCAACGGCGGCGACCCCGACGTTATAGCCTTTATTGCAACGTTCGCCCGCCAAGACAGTGGTCGCCAGTTCCTGATGGTGAACAACATCGACATGAACGAGAACCCCCCCGATGTAGAAGGCGCCTTGCCCGGCGAAAGCGCTACGGACCTGATGGCTCGCTACGCCAAACACATGATACCCGCGCTACTCATGCGCGCCTGCCACCCGGTACTGATGGGCTCTGCTGTTTACCCCGCCATGGATCTGGTCGGCATTGAGGGGGCCGAGAACTGGGATCAGGGCGCACTTTTCCGCTACCGCAGTCGGCGCGCCTTCCTGGAAATCGTCACCAATCCCGCGTTCAGGGAAAAGCACCACTTCAAGACCGCGGCGCTGGACAAAACGATCGCCTACCCGATAGAAACCAAGCTGTATCTCGGCGACCCCAGATTGCTGCTCGGGCTTCTCCTGCTCGCGCTAACAGCACTGACAGACCTTTGGCGCGTATCCAGAAAAGAATGAAACGGGGCCCAGGCTTTCAGCTACTCAACCTTGAATCCCGTGGCCTCAAGGTTGAACTGACCCGCCAGTGCCACCGCGTCCCACAGTTAACGCACCTCCTTCCTGGAACAGCTAGTCAAGCGCAATTTGCAGCAGCGCTGCCCCAAGCGCCAGCACGAGGGCAACCGTTACCCGCGGCGATGCATACAGGGCTACCTGGACTTGCATCGGCACGGCGAACGTCTGTTTTAACGCGGCAATTTTGTATTTGTGAATGCCGTCGAATTCCGGACTGGCGAGCGAGGCCAGCATGGCGTCTCTTCGCGAACGGTAGCGAACGAGCCCGGCGGCATGCCAACCCGGATCTGGCGGCGTATTCCATGCATCAATGTAGCCCCCTACAGCACGGGATGTGAGTACCGGATGTCCAGCCCGACATAAGACCGTTTTCATCAACGGCCTGAAATACTCTTGCAACAGGAGGTGGGCACTGACGTCCTGCCCGGTATCCGGGTGCTTCACCGGCGATGGATTGAACTCTATGAGGTTGACCATAATGAATTCCTTGCCGTCATCCCTGTTCATGAATTCACGGACAGTCGCTATATCCTGCGAATCGAGTCCATCGACGGCACGCTCCCGCAGTATTCGCATGAATCCCTCTACTTCCTCTGCAGACAGGGGTTTCCTCAGGCCGTCATACCACAGGCGGAAGATCAGATAGGCCAGCACTGCACCGGCCCAAATTGTAATCGTCATCAACTCAACTCCTCTGAAAGCTGACCAAGCGATACAAGCTGCGTACCCCTTTCCCAGCGGCTACCACCCGGGATTTAACGCTACAGTGAGTATCGCTTGCCCCGCGGCGTCGGTATTTTATATTCCCCGGGGAGGGTACAAATCCTGTCCATATGGGTTGTGCTGCCATCCACGTACTCCCACACCAGCTGTTCGCCGTCCAGATAGCGCTTCACAACGACCAGCCCCCAGCCAAAGGCATGGAAATTGAGTACGCCCTGCTCCCAGAGCATGGACGCGGAGGTGCGCGCGCAGAACTCCTTGTCGCCGACGGTAAACAGCACCGACCCCTCGGTGTCGTCAGTATTGAAGCCCGCAGTGCTATTGGGGCCGTAGTCATGGATGATCCCCGCTGCGGTCACCACGGTACGGTTAGCGCACTGCTCTATCCGTTCCACATGCCCCACATGGCCGCCGTCCACACCAATCCACAGTCCGCGGATATCATCGGCGCCCTCGGGCAAGGGCTCGGTGCACTGGGCCAGGATCGGCAGGGGGAAGTGTGAGTAACTGCAACCAGGCGTATTGCCCTTGGGAATATCCGCTGCCATCTTGCCGCTGCCATCGAGCTCCGGTAAATCACAGTAATTGAGCATGCTACCATCACCGGCGAGGGTGGCAGGGTCAGTGGCCAACGGTGGCCGTGGCGACAGAAAAGCCAGCCAGAACAGGAACAGGAACAGGCCCAGGGGGACCAGTAGCAGCATTGGCAAAATCTTTTTCAGCATCACTCTCACCTGCAAGGACAGGCCACGTTTACAAACGGCCGGTTATAGCCAGAATGGCCTGTACGCACTGGCCAGGCTGGTCTTGCTGCAGGAAATGACCCGCGGGACTTATGGTTCGGTGGTCAACACCTTCACAACCCGGCACACGATCCAGAAAGGCCCGGTCGCCGCCGGCGGTAACGGGATCGTCATCGGCAAAAGCGCACATAAACGGCTTATCGAACTGCTTCAGCACTTCCCAGGCGGCCCTGTTTTCCGCTACTTCCGGTTCGTCCGCGAACAGGGGGATCAGGGAGGGAAAGCGCCGTACACCCGTCACATAGGACTCATCAGGGTAAGGTGCGCTGAAAGCTGCCATTTCACCCTCAGTGAGTGGAACGACACTACTGATAAGGCCGATTACATGACCCGGACGGCATATTTCCTGGCTTTCGGCACAGAACTTGCGCCAATAAAGAAGCCCGGGAACGCCGGGAGGCCCAGCCTGATAAGTACCGCGGAAGCACGCTTCCAGGTCCCCCGCCTTCACAACCGGCAGGGTCTTGTAAACCTCTCGGGTGGGACCCGTGAATTCCTCAGGGATAACGCCCGCAGGCAGCCCACCGTTGGCCAGCACGACTCCGGCAAACCGCTCCGGGAATGCCGCCACCAGGCGCAGGCCGATCAGGCTGCCCCAGTCCTGCAGAAATACCGTAACCCCGCTGAGATCCAGCTGAGTTAACCAGTCACTCATCCAGGCCACGTGTCGAGCGTAGGTGTAGTCCTCGTTTCGCGTGGGCTTGTCGGAACGGCCGAAGCCCACCAGATCTGGCGCAATGACCCGAAAGCCCGCCGCCACCAGCGGAGGAATCATGTGGCGGTATAAATAGCTCCAGGCGGGCTGCCCATGCAATAACAGCACCACATCGCCATCGGCTGGCCCTTCGTCAAGATAATGCACGCGCAGCTCTCCGCCCTCGGTGTCGTCAACTTGCAGATAATTGGGTTGAAACGGGTAATCGGGCAGATTTTCAAAGCGATCGTCTGGTGTACGTTTGAATTGCATCATCCACAGGATTCCCTTGTCTTGCCTTTACCACCTACTGCCCGCCAGTATTTGTATGCCGGTCTCAGTAGCGCCATGATTATGAATATCGGTTGATTCGTCTCGTATTACAGCATATGATATGCCGAAATATTATGTCATAATAACTGTCACTACAAGGCTTTTCTTCGAGAGGATTCTCGTAATGAACACAATAACGCAACACGCATCCGTTCTCGCACTTGCCATCTATAGCTCAGGCGCCCTCGCCCAGGCGACCGCCCTGGAGGAAATAATCGTTACCGCGACCAAGCAGGCAGAAAGCCTGCAGGATATCGCCGTCACGATTACAGCATTTAGTGAAAACACAATCCGCGAAGCCAACATTCGTGATGCCGCCGACGTGGCAGTGCTGACACCTTCCCTCAATATCAACAGCAATATCAGCCCCTTCAGCACCCGAATCACCATCCGCGGCATAGGTACCGCAGGCTCTACATTCCTCGAGCCCTCCGTAGGTAGCTTTGTCGACGGGGTTTACCTGAACCGCACAGGCCTTGCGGTCTCAGACCTGGTGGATATCGAGCGCATTGAAGTGCTGCAGGGCCCACAGGGTACGCTCTATGGCAAGAACACCAATGCCGGCGCGATCAGCATCACCACAAAATCGCCCAATATGCTGGAGACCGAGGGTCACCTCGAGGCCACCATGGGTAACTATGCCACGCAGCGCGTCACTGCCTCGCTGTCCGGACCCATTACAGACACCCTCGCCTACCGCGTGGCAGGCAATTCCCACAAACGCGATGGCTATCTTGAGAATCTCGCCGGCCCTGATCTCAACGATGCCGATGACTGGAACATTGTCGGCAAGCTGCTGTGGGAACCGGCGGACGAACTGTCCATATTACTCAAGGCAAGCCGGGTCGAACGCGACATGAACTGCTGTTCCCCGGATTCGGTTCACGACCCTATCGCAGAACAGGCGATCATCGATCGTGGCCAGTCGCCTCTTGGGGATGACCCCTTCGACCATAAAACCTCGCAGGACTTCCCCAGCCCTTTTGAGCAGGAGTCAACGGCGGCTTCACTGCACATTGCTTATGACGCCGACTGGGGCACGATTGAGTCGATTAGCGCCTGGGATGATTATGAACTTGAGTCCGAGCAGGAATCCAGCCGCTCGGTGCTCGATATCATTTATCTCAACCAGCCCCAGTCCGGTAACAGTGTTTCCCAGGAATTACGCTTCAGCAACAGTACCGACCATGTGGACTACATGGCCGGCCTGTACTACTTCGAGCAGGAAACCCGCGAGTTTGAAGGCGAACTAAGCGCCCTCGCGGGCGCCGACGGTCCCGTAGCGATACAGATTTGGGGGCCGCAGCTGGCACTGATTTCTGCACCGGGCGACAAGTCCTTCCAGGACAATGTGTTTGAGACAGAAACCATGGCCCTGTTCGGTCGCGCCACCTGGCATGTCGGCAATAACTGGCATCTCACCGGGGGCATACGCTGGAGTAAAGAGGACAAAGACGCCGACCTGTTCGTGGATGTGCAGTCCACCGCATTTACAGCCCAGGACCCGGAGAACATTCCCCCGCCCCTTCTCGCACTGCTGGCACAACAGGGTATCTTCCCGCCCTTTTCGCTACTGGCGGCGAGCCGGCCGGAAATAGATCAAAGCTTTGACCGCAGCAGCGACAACGTCGACTGGCTGGCAAGCGCAAGTTACGATCTCAACGCAGACACTATGGTCTTCGCCAGTGCCTCCACAGCCACCAAGTCCGGTGGTTTCAACGGTGTGGCCGGCGAACCCGAACAGCGGGAATTCGACGATGAGGACACCACCAGCTACGAGCTGGGCGTTAAATCCACCCTGCTGGAATCGCGACTGAGAATCAACTCCACACTCTTTTTTACCAAAATCGACAATATGCAGAGCAGCCAGCAGGCAGACAACGGGCTGGGGCAGCTCACCTCCAATCAGGGAGAGGCAGAAGTCGCGGGAATCGACTTGCAACTGGACGCCCTGCCTTTACCCAACCTGACCGTGACCCTGGGTCTGCAGTATCTGGACACGTATGAGTTCACCGCTGGGCCGGACAAGGGACTGGATCTGGCGTTTGCCGCGGAACTGAGTGGCAGCCTGGCCGCGACTCTTGTGCTGCCACTGGCCGACGGGGGCGTCTACCTGCGCACCGACTACAGCTTTATGGGTAATCACACTACCAACCCTGCCAGTGCAGCACAGTTGACAGACAAGGATGAACAGGACCGCAAGAACCTCAATATGACGCTGGGGTGGCGTAACGACAGCTGGAATATTAGTGTATGGGGCAAGAACCTGACCGATGAAGAATACGCAGCGCAGACCCTCGTCACCTTCCCCCTTACCGGCATGGATGCCTACTTTCTGGTGCCGCCCAGGACTTACGGCGCCACTCTGCGCTACTACTTCTAGTATCCCGGGTGCGCGCCGCCTGCTGTATGCTGGCCTACTCGTTACTGGAATTGGCGGAAATCGACCCTGAGCTGTGAGTAAACACCATGATGTCAGAGACCATGAATTACGGGAAAAAGTTTGCAACCGTGCACGGCAAGAAAATCGCCTATATTGAAGAGGGTAGTGGCGATCCCATCGTGCTCCTTCACGGCAACCCCACTTCTTCATTCCTGTGGCGCAATGTCGTGCCCGAACTGGTCGACAAGGGTCGTGTGATCGTGCCGGACCTGATTGGCCAGGGAGATTCCGAGAAATTGCCGGCCAGTGAAGGCGCAGGCCGTTACGGTTTTGACGTTGCCTATGAGTATCTCAGTGGCCTGCTCAGGGAGATCGGTGCTGACCAGAAGGTATTGCTGGTCATTCACGACTGGGGTAGTGGCCTGGGCTTCTACTGGGCCATGAACCACCCAGAGCAGGTGCGCGGCGTGGCGTATATGGAAGCGATTGTGATGCCGCTTACCTGGGACGACTGGCCCGAAAGTGCGCGCGGTATCTTCCAGGGTTTCCGCTCGGAAAAAGGCGAAGACCTTGTTCTCAACCGAAACATGTTCGTCGAAGCGGTTTTACCCAGTTCAATTCTGCGCAAACTGACTGCTACGGAAATGGACAACTACCGCGCCCCTTTCCCCACCCCCGACGACCGGCAACCAACTCTCAACTGGCCACGGCACATTCCCATTAACGGCGAGCCCGCGCATATGGTTGACAAGGTAACCCGCTACAGCGAGTTCATGGCGGCATCGACTATCCCCAAGCTGTTCATTAACGCCGATCCAGGGTCGATCCTGGTCGGCAGGCAGCGGGAATTCTGCCGCGCCTGGCCGAACCAGCAGGAAATAACCGTAAAGGGAGCGCACTTCATACAGGAAGATTCACCGGCAGAGATTGGCCAGGCAGTGGCCAACTGGATGCAGGATCTTTAGTAACCCAACCGACTCAATACTTTGTCAAGCAGGAGAACAGGATGTCCGATGTACCGGTTTACGTAGTCGCAAATTTTCAGGTTCATGACAAGGACAAGTACCGCGAATACGAGAAGGGATTCTTCTCCATACTCAAACGCCACAATGGTACCTTTTATACCTACGATGACAGCACCACTACTTTTGAGGGCCAGGCACCGCCTTCCGGCAGGGTCGTCATTTTCGGCTTCCCTTCAGAGCAGGTAGCCACCGAGTGGTACAACGACCCGGATTACCAGGCACTGTCGGAGCACCGTCGCGCTGGCACCCATCTGGAGTTCATTACCATGGTGCGCGGCCTGCCACCACGAAGCTGACTGGAGGCACGGGCTGCGCTGTTAGGGGGGCCTGAACAACGGCTTCCCAGCCAATAGCCACAATTTCGTTTCGGGAAATTGTGGTCAGCGCCGCGTTTATTGTACGAGGTCGCGAATGGTCAACTTGGCCAGCTGTGACATGTGGACCTCATCCGGACCATCGGCGATTCGGCAGAAACGCGCGTGGGTAAACACGTCCGGTATCATGGTGTCCTGGCAGACGCCCATGCCGCCAAATACTTGCATGGCGCGATCAGCTACGTTCTGCGCCATCTGCGGCGCGACGATTTTCACCATGGAAATATAGGGCAAGGCAGCTTTCATGCCTTCCTTATCCATGACTTCTGCGGCTTGCAGTACCAACAGGCGCGCTTGCTCAATATCGCAGCGACAGCGCGCAATTTCATGCTGTACGCTGGTTTTTTTACTGAGTTTTTCACCAAAAGCCACGCGCTCCTCTGCACGCGCGCACATCAGTTCCAGGCAGCGCTGCGCGGCACCCACTAGGGTCATCGCATACTGGAACCGGCCTGGGCCGAGGCGGCCCTGGGCAATTTCAAAGCCACAGCCCTCGCCTTTGATCATATTGGCCACCGGAACGCGCACATCCTCAAACAGGAATTCCGCTTCGCCACCGGGAGAATGCAAGTTGTCAAATACACGTAGCGCGCGCACCAGCGTGATCCCCGCGGTATCCCGAGGCACCAGGATAGTCGAATGCCGACGATGACGAGGGGCATCAGGGTTTGACAGCCCCATCACCAACATGATCTTGCAGCGCTCCTGAACCGCGTTGGTGGTCCACCACTTGCGGCCGTTGAGCACGTATTCATCACCATCGCGCTTGATCTCCAACTCCATGTTGGTGGCGTCAGAAGAAGCCACCTGGGGCTCAGTCATCGCGTAAGCAGAGCGGATTTCACCGGCAAGTAGCGGCTCCAGCCACTGCGCCTGCTGCTCAGGCGTACCGTACTTTGCCAGCACCTCCATATTGCCGCGGTCAGGCGCATTGCAGTTGAACACTGCCTGGGCCCACATGACCTTGCTCATGGTTTCAAACAACGGGGCGATTTCGGCGTTGGTCAGCCCGGGGCTCCAGGGCTGGTACTCGTGGGGCAGGAACAGGTTCCACAGCCCTTCGGCCCTGGCTTTTTCGCGCAGCTCGTCAAACCAGTCAGGAACCTGCCACAGCTTGTCCTGGTTCAAGGTATATGCGCTCCAGTCGTGCTCGCGAGGATAGATGTGTTCCTCCATGAACGCTTCGAGCCGGGCATTGATCTGCCGGGCTTTTTCGCTTACTTCAAATCCCATGCTGCTTCTCCTTGGCAAAATCTGCATCGGGGGAAGGCCACGGTTTTCACACAGATGGAATCGGTGGCCTGACCCTGGCTTTCTATTTGGTTATGCCCAAATCTCGAGGTTTTCCGAGCGGATGATCCGCCGATCCAGAGTAGTGCTCAGGATGGCTGACATGCCGCAGACATCCAGCATTTCATCCACCGCGGCGCGGCCGGCGCTGTCGAGGCCAGCATGCACGGACTGCACCCGCTGTAGCAGGTAAAACCTGTAGGGCTGGGCCAGCGCTGTAACTGTCTCGCCACGCACAGTAAATTCGGCGGTTCCAATAGCATGTGCAAGGCGTCCCACCGCTGGCGTTCCGGCTTCAGGCTGATGCTCAGCCAGCCACCTGTTGATCACCTCTGCCGCTGCACGGGTTTCCGGTACGAAGTCTTCTGCCAGCAAACGCAACACCGCCAACAGGGTCTCCGGCACCTCATCACCGGCCAGGAAATCGGTCCCCGCGTTGAAATACTCGGGTGCGTCCTGGTCGGCGCGATTCATCCGCTCCACCCAGCGATAGACGCCTGTGGCACGCTGCTGCATCAATCCGGCAGGATGGGGATCGCGACCCAGGTGCGCGTACATGGGCGCCAGCAGGCCGAAATCGCCGACACAGGGCCGCCACCCCAGCAAATAGGGATACTGCTCAAAGTGTGCGTTCAAGGCGCCCAGGTATTGCAGATACAGGCTCTCAACCAGATCACGTGTCTGCTCAGTAACACCGAAAATCATCGCAGCATGACGCATGCGATCCATCATCGCCTCGGTTTTGTCCTCGCGTTGGGGCACATCCCGCTGGGAGTGCAGGAAGTGGTAGCGCACGAAGTCGAGATTGTACTGCGGGAAGTTCCAGCGATAGTGCATCGCCGGCCGCAGCAGGCCATCAGAGCCAATCACGTCGAACAGGGCGCTGAGAATCTGCTGCCGGGGCCCGGGCGGCTGACAGGTGCGGCCATTGGCAGCCTCGAAGTGTTCGATAATCGCTGCGCCGTCGCGGATCACCTCTCCATCCGGGGTAACCAGGGTGGGAATAGTGGGCAGCTTGCCCTTGGGCAACACCTCGGCCTTGAAACTCTCATGGCCAGTGGAGAGCTCCTGAAAAGGAATGCCCTGTTTGATCAGGTAGGAACGGGCACGACCGGAATACAGGGAGTGGGTGATGGCGTAGAGTCTATGCAGATCAGCCATCGTCAGCGCTTCCTTGACTCTGAAATTGTTTTGCCACGTCTGCTAGCCGCCTCATTACTCTGGATCATTCCCTTCAGCAGCCCCTTCAAGATATTGATACTGCTCTTCTTGCTCAACCCCTGGTGGTAACGCAGCCTGTTCCAAAATTCGAAAGAGGCTATGGCATCCACGGCTTCACGCGTTTCACCCGATACAGATTTGAGCTCGGGCAACCAGTCTTCCAGATCCTTGCGCAGGCCACGCTGGTTGCGGGCGTAATTCTTGCGCAAAATCTCGTAACGCCACAGCTGGGCATGGGTGCCCAGGACCACATTCTTTATGCTCTCATAGGCATCGGCGTGACGCTCAACCACATGATCGATACGTTCGGCCAGTGTTCCGTCTCGATCACCCCCCAGGAAAAGCGCTTTGTAGGAGCCGCGAATCTGATCGTCGGCCGCTTCGAAAAGGGTTTCCATATCCTCGAAATGGCGGAAGAACGAACGCATACCGACACCTGCACGGTCGGAAATCTGCTTGGCAGTAGGTACCAGTATGCCCTCCTCTTGCAGGGCCAACGCCGCTTCGATAATCGCAAGTCTACTGCGCTCGCTGCGCAAGCGTCGCCCGTCTACAACTCCTGAATCTTCGTTCTTTGACATAACGGTCTCAAAGTCAGCTTTGACAAAGCTAATATAATGGCATTATTAATGCAATATTATGCCGGATTTCTCTGGCAGCAGACAATAAAACATTTTGGGGACTGGCAGAATCTAGCTGCCAGCCAAAGATGCAGGCACTGGCAGCACCGAGCTCAACTGTTCGCGATCACTGTCAGTCAATGCGCCCCAGTGCAGGCATAACTCCCGCCACACTGTCACCTGGAACGTTTTCACCACCGCCCGAAATGGCCGGCTCAACAAGGTGCCGTCATACAGTGCTTCACCGCGGTCAAATGCCGCTTCATTGAACAGCGTTTGCCCGCGCTTCAGGGCGTTGCAATACGCCGCTTCGTTCTGTTGCATCAGCGGGATGAATGTCGCGCCGATAATGTCCAGCAGCGCTTGCAAATGTGGGCTCAGGTAGAGATTGCCGGTACTGTTGGCATGCTTGCCGTCGCGGATCATACACAGCCAGGCAAAGGTACGTGGTGCCAGTTGCTCCAACAGTTCAGCCGCGCGGCCATCAATCAGGTTCATGCTCAGTTGGCCGTAGGCGCTGGCGTCGGCCAGGGTGAAGCGCTCACCCAACAGGAAAGGTTGTTCGCACAACACCTGCTCCATGGCCGCAAGATAGCGTCGCCAGGCATCGTCGAGCAGTTCATGGGTGGCAGGAAATCCTGGCCTGGCTTGTACTGTCAGCTTTGTATCGACACCGGCAGAAAAACCCACCGGCGCGGCGCTGAACAGGTAACAACAGCGGCGAACCTGGCGCTCCGCCAACCTGCGGCCAAATCGCCGGCGGCTACCCGGTGGCAGTAGTTTGCGCAGCTCCTTGCTGGTGGTGTCACCCATGACGTTGGTTGCTGCGGACGTTACCCAGCGATTGTGATGGACCATGTAAAGCCCGAATTCATCGTAGGCCTCATCAATCAGACGGCAAATGAACCGCAGTGCCGGTTGCTCGGGTAACAGGGGTTGCGGGCAGGCTTGCAGGTGGTCAAGGTGCAGGGCGAGACCGGTGGAATCGTAGTAAAACGTGTCACCATCCAGAGAGTAATAGGGTACTGCCGGGTATTCATCGAGGCCGGGTATTCGCTCGGGAAAGCGGGCGATAGTTTGCCTGCGACGGGACCTCGCCAGGCGCACGGGCGTCTTCAGCGCATTCAGGAGACCCGCCTGATCCGGCCAGCGCTGCCAGGGGAGTCCCCCAAAGTCGGCCAGCGCCTGCATCTTCAGTTGGTAGGGGGAGGCAATAACACCCCAGAAAACAAGCCCGGTGTCCTGTATACGGTTGCTTGTCCTGTCACGGTAAGGCGCATTGACGTTAGGTTCAGAGTGCATGGGGCAGCAGCCTGTGTATCAGGGTTACTTTATGGCATAGTATATGACGAGAATGGGGGGCTGTTGTAGCGGTCTCTCTTTGCCAGTAGCGGGTGTACACCATGATCAAAAAATTCATTCTCAGCGGCAGTGTTGCGTTACTGCTGGTTGCCTTGGGTGGCTGGTTCTTCAGGGCAGAGGTCTTACTGTACCTGGCGGCACAAAAGGCCTCGGCGGTGGTGGTGGCGGAGCATCGCGAGGTCACCTGGGGCAGCGCTCTGCCGCAGCCTGGCGAGGCTGCACAGCGCCAGCCCAATATCATCCTCATCGTAGCCGATGACCTGGGCATCAACGACATTTCCACCTTTGGCGGTGGTGTGGCGAATGGTCGCGTGCAAACACCGGGAATTGACAGAATTGCCGCAGAGGGGGTCAATTTCAACACCGCCTATGCCGGCTCGGCCACCTGTGCGCCGTCGCGTGCCATGATTCTGACCGGGCGTTATCCCGCTCGAACCGGATTTGAATTCACTCCCACGCCGGATGGTATGGGTAGAATCCTGAAAGCCATCTCGGGCACTATGGATTCAGGCCTGCCGCCTCTCATCTATAACCGGGCACTTGCGGATTCCCAGCCCAGTTACGAGAATCAGGGATTGCCCGGCAGTGAAGTCACCCTGGCCGAAATACTGCGGGAGCAGGGCTATTACACAGCGCATATCGGCAAGTGGCACCTGGGTCGCAGCGCGGAGTCCAACCCAAATGCCCAGGGCTTTGCTGACAGTCTGCTCATGGCCAGTGGCTTATTCCTGCCCGAAAAGCACCCCGACGTGGTCAATGCCAAATTGCCGTTTGATCCCATCGACAAATTCCTTTGGGCAGGCATGAATTATGCCGCGTCTTTCAATGGCAGCGAATGGTTTGAGCCCGGCGGTTACCTTACCGATTACTGGACCGATGAAGCCGCCAAGGTGATCCGAGCCAGCAAGGAGCAGCCATTCTTTCTCTACATGGCGCACTGGGCGACGCATACGCCCCTGCAGGCCACCCGCGATGACTACGAGGCGGTGGGTGACATCCAGCCACACCGTTTGCGGGTCTATGCAGCGATGGTGCGTGCATTGGATCGCAGCGTTGGCCGGATACTCGATACTCTGGATGAGGAAGGTATAGCCGATAACACGATCGTTATTTTCACCAGCGACAACGGTGGCGCGGGCTATGTAGCGCTGCCCGAGATTAATGCACCCTATCGCGGCTGGAAACTGACTTTATATGAGGGCGGCTTGAGAGTGCCCATGCTGGTACGCTGGCCAGACGGGCTTGAGGCAGGGACCGTCACTGATACCCCAGTCGCGCACATCGATATTCTACCGACAGTGGTTGCGGCGGTAGCTGCAAAATTGCCGGAAAAGCGCGTTATCGATGGGGTGAATATGCTGGCAGCGCTGAACAACCCGCTGCAGCCCGCAGCAGAGAGGCCGTTATTTTGGACCAGCGCCTATTACCAGGCGGTTCGCAAGGGTAGCTGGAAGTTGCAGCGCAGCGAGCGCCCGGCCGGCACCTGGTTATATGATCTGGCGACAGATCCCACTGAGCAGCACAACGTGATTGAGCAGCACCCCAAGATCGCGAGTGAACTGGCGACGCTACTGGATGAATACCGGGCGAGCAGTCGGCCGCCCTTGTACCGTCACGTTCTTGAGGGACCTGTCAGCGTAGACAAACACCTGGGTGACTATTTTGAAGAGGGTGACGAGTACGTTTATTGGCCCAACTGAGTCACCCTGATCTTCGGCTAGAGCGCGTGCCGGTGCACGCGGATGGTAGCGGAGTTGGCGGGCAGTGAAATTACCGTGCCATCTCGCCCCAGGGTATGGTCGCTGAAGATGTCATCGACACCTCGCAGCCAGGCCGCCTCAATGCCCGGCAGCGGAGGCAGTGCCGGCACAATGTGGTAGTACAGCAGGTGACCGACGTTCGCATCGCGTGCGATTTCCGCCGCTTGCACCGGGCTCGCGTGGTAGTCGAGGATGTCCAGCGCGATTTTCGCCAGGCCCGTGTCGCCCGTTTGCGTTGCCGCCTCGTTCATGATCATGACCAGGTGCGGCGCCAATGCCTCGTGCACCAGCAGGTCAACGTCCTGGGCGTGCTGTTGCACAATGGCCGATTTGTTAGTGTCGCCGGAAATGAGTGCGCTACGACCGCCGTAACTGACCAGGTAGCCAACGGCGGGGTGTACAGGGTCATGATCAACCAACAGTGCACTGATGGTTACGCCGTGATCCTCATAGACCGTGACTAAATCACCATTGGTGGGCGTGGTGAACATTTTAGCCCGCATGCCAGCACCGCTGGGGGGTACCACCTGCTCGCCATGATGAGCGGTACGGTAGCCGGCATCCAGGGCATAGGCGCGGTTGAAGCCGCCGACAATTTCATCTACACCGCGTGGGCCGTAAACCGGCAGCTGTTCGCTGTGATTGCCCTGGACCCAGCGCAGGGTGGCCATTTCACCCAGGCCATCGATGTGGTCGGAGTGGAAGTGGGTGAGAAACACCGCCTCAATAGCACCGATCGGGTAGCGCATGCGACCGAGGTTGCGCACGCCATTGGTGCCCGCGTCGATGACAAACAGCTTGTCACCGGCGGTGATCGCCAGGCAGGGTCCGGATCGCGCAGCGTCCGGGAGAGGGCCGCCGGCACCGCAGAGGGCAACATGCAGGCCATCCTCCAGGGCTTCAACGGTATTGGCACTCATCATGCCCGGCGCTGCCCGGCTCATCACACGCTCGGCAATAGTGCCACGCAGACCGTAAACCGCGGCCGCAGTGAGCACTACTGCTGCCAGGCTGATTATCAGGATTTTTTTCATGATTATGATCTCTTGCCAGGGACAGCGCCCGCGCGGCGACGCTTGCGTATAACGGTGTATATCAGCAATACGGTTAGTAGCGCGATAGCTGAAAACGCCGGGGCATTGCGCGAGAGTATGGCCAGGGTCGCGTTGATGGTGATCTGCTGCCAGGGGTTGAAGTCATTCCCAACGGGCAGCACCCCCTGAGTGAGTGCGTAGTGCTCATAGTCCGCCAACAGCTCTGCGGCTACTGCTGGCAGTTCGGTGTAAAGGTCGCGAGTCTCGCCTGGGTCCCGCGCCAGGTCGAACAGGCGCCAGCTGCCGTCACCCAGCGGGCCCAGGGTTCGCACCAGTTTGAAATCGCCTTTCAGTACTGCGATGTTACCGGTTATCTCAATGACAATGGGCTCATCGGGAGCGTAAACGCTTTCCACCTGCCCGCGCAACAGTGGCACCAGGCTGCGACCCGTAATGGCGCCTTCGGGTGGGTGCAATGCCCCGGCCCCCGTTAGTTCAAACACGGTCGGAGCAATATCCGTGAGCATGACGCGTTGTTGGAAACGGGCATTTTCCGCAATGCCGGGACCACTGATAACCAGCGGTACCCTGATTCCACCCTCGGTCGTGTAGAACTTGAAAAGGCTGAACGGCGAGGCAGCAGCGCTGGCCCATTCCGGGCCGATAAAGCCATAACTGCTGCGTTCCCCGGGCGTCTCCTGGTCATCCAGGTTATAGCCTGTCAGGGCGGCCCAAGCCTTGAACGAGGCCTGATCGGTGGGATCCGAACCTTCCGGGCCGTTATCCGAGGTCACGATAATAACGGTATTTTCAAGTACGCCCTTGCTGCGAAGGTGCTGCAGTAATCGGCCGATGTGGTGATCCATGGCATCGAGCATGGCGGCGTTAACTGCCATGCGCGTACTTGCGGTGCGCTGCTCATCTGCCGACAGTGTTTCCCAGCGCTGCAGTGACGGGTGCATGTCGCCCAGTGGCGCCCCTTCGGGAATCAGGCCCAGCGCCTGGGCCTTGCGCCACCGCTCAAGCCGCAATACATCCCAACCCTGGTCGTAGACACCCTGGTAGCGGGCGACAAATTCAGCGGGCGCCTGCACCGGGATATGAATGGCCTGAAAGGCAACGAGTGCGAAAAATGGAGCCTGCTCCTGTGGCGTGTTACCGATGTAGTCGATCATTTTATCGACAATGAACTGCGATGAATAAAAATCCTCTGGCAGAGAGGCCGGGTGGCCATTCTCGAACCAGGGCGCGCCGGCGTAGTAAGGCATGTAGCTGCGCTGTTCCCAGTTATCGGCGCCGGACGCGGCCAGAGCAAAACTCTGGTCAAACCCATGGGCGTTGGGCAGTGTGCTGAACTCGCCGCCGAGATGCCATTTGCCGGACATAAGCGTGCGGTAGCCGCGTTCGCTGAGCCTGTCGGCGATGGTCTCAACGCCTGGCGCAAGCTGCATCAGGTAGCCCGGCTGGCCCTTGTGGTCGCGGGGCAGGATCTCAGGTATTGAAGCGACCCCGGTCTGGTGATTGTTCAGGCCGGAGAGCAGCATTGCCCGCGACGGTGCGCATAATGGGGAGGTGCGGTACTGGGTGAACAGCGCCCCGCGTTGGGCCAGCGCATCAATATTCGGGGTTTGTGCTTCCCCACCATAGGCGCCAAAGTCCATCAGCGCGGCGTCATCAACCACAATCAGTACGATATTCGGTGCCGGTTGCGCGCTGCCTGGCGCAGCGCCCAGCAAGCACCACAGACTGATGCATAACATCAGTAAAGTGCGTGCGCGCGAGCTGTGGATTCGTGGGTCAATCATAGGGTGGTGCCCAGTTCAGTTACCAGGTTGGCCGAATAAACACACACCAGGTTAGCGGTTTGGTCCAGGCGGTGGCGCCTGCGTTTGCGTCCCGGCGACGAGCATAATATGTCATATCGTATGACAATAAAAGCCGCTCGCAGCGAAATTGTGTTTAAGGCACCTGCAGCTACCGGTTGACCGAAGGTGTTGCCGGGCAGCGCAACAAACAGGTGCTGCATGGCGACAACACCTTTGCCGAAACCGCGTTCAAAACGGTGAAATAGCGGCCATTGTCGGACATGAACAACCGGATGGGTAGCTCGACTCGGGTGTGCTTATGCCGGGCAAGACTACAAAGGCCAAGGCAGCGACTGGTATCTCCAGAATAGGTGGTTTATTCTTTCCACCTGCGAGATCAACGGGGCAAGCCTCACGTTCAGTGCAGTTCAATCAGAACGATAAAAAAGAGGAATTCCATGTCACCGTGCCCCTTCAAGAACATCCTTGATCCGGATATTTATATTGGTGGTGGTCACCACGCACTGTTTGCCGAGGTTCGCGAGCAGTCCGGTGGCCTGGCCTATATCGAGGACCCGATTGCCGGGGTGCCCTACTGGGCGGTGATGCAGCGCGACCTGGCAGATTATGTGTGCAAGCACCCGCTGCTGTTTTCCAGCGCAGCCAAGACCATTTTGCCCAAGGAAATGCCCGAGGAGGAGCTCGCGCTGTCGCGGCTGATGCTGGTGAACATGGACCCCCCGGAGCACGTCAAGTACCGGCGGATTGTGCGTAATGCGTTTACTCCCAAAGCGGTGCAAGGTTACGAGGCGCGGTTTCGGGAGGTTGCCCGTGAGACCATTGATGCCATAGCGGCAAAAGGCGAATGCGAATTTGTGACCGATGTGGCGGCAGAGTTGCCGCTGATCGCTATCTTGTCGTTGTGCGGTATTCCGATGCAGGACAAACAACAGTTTTTTGATTGGACCAATACCATGATCTTCACCGAGGATGAAGACATGAGTGGTGAAAATGGCGTGGCAGCATCCCAGGCTGCGGCAATCGAGGTCTACGCCTATGCCGCCGCGTTGGCAGAAAAGCACAAGACAGAACCCTTGACCGATATCGTGGGTGCACTGCTGGACGGCACCGTCAACGATGAAAAACTGACGGCCGACGAGTTTCAGTTGTTCTTTTTGATGCTTATTGCGGCGGGTAATGAGAGTACGCGCTCGGTGATAGCACACGGTATGCGCCTGCTGATTGAACACCCGGAGCAACTGCGCAAGCTGGTAGATGACCCAGCCCTGATTCCCTACGCGGTGGAAGAGGTGCTGCGGTATAACCCCGCCTTTGTGCAGATGCGCCGCACAGTGATGGCCGATGTGGAACTGCAGGGTCAGCAGTTGCGGGCAGGGGACAAGATGGTACTTAACTGGCAGGCCATTAATCACGACCCGGAGATTTTTGAGAACCCCGCGCAGTTCGATGTGGAACGGTTCCGCAATAACCCGGAACTGGCCAACCAGCATCGTGCCTTTGGCAACGGCGAGCATTTTTGTATTGGGGCGCACATGTCACGACTGGAAATGCAGGTGATGTTTGAGGAGATAATACCGCGCCTGAAAAACCCACGCTTCGCCGCACCGGTAGATTATGTACGGGACTATTTCGTCAACAGCATCAAGGCGATGCCGCTGCAGTTTGACCCTGAGACCACAGCCCAGGCATAAAAGCCCAGTGGGTTACGCGAAGGATATGGCGGAGAGAGTCCATTTTTGGGGTGTCTCAGGGCCTCTCAAACAACCTCATCATGTCTCATATCTTATTGTTTTATAAACATTTATTTTAATTTCACCTGTTTCAGGCTGTCTCTTGTTATCTCGTTTAACCACAATTATATTGGCGGGAAACGTCGCGAAATGGGGCTTGGCTGATTTCCAAGTGTAACCCTGGCCCTGGCCAGGGAGAAAGCCAGGCTTGCCAGGCAAACGATCGACGAAGGACGCGACCCCATTGTCGAGCGCGAAGCAGCCCGCGGCGCCCTCGCTGCCCGCAAGGACGCTGTCATCAATTTCGAGAAAGCAGCTGATCTCCTGATAGCATCCAAATCAGCCGAATGGAGCAATCCCAAGCACCAAGCACAGTGGCGCACTACCCTTGAGATCTACGCATTGGCTCATCAGCTCAGAGACAAAGCAGAGGCGGCCTATGCCAGGGGCACATCAAGCCCAACGAGAATGTGCGCTCTAACGCATGGGCACAGTCGCGAAGAACCGCGTTTCTATTCACCGCGCTTTGTACTGTGATTGATGTACTCTTGCACCCAAAGCATGCTATTTTCGCCGCACATATTGCGGCGTTTAATTGACATCCCTATCGAAACTGGCCACTATGAACCGCAGAATATGCGGAGCTTAAATGGCCTATATCTGGCAACACAGTAACTGGCCCGCGCTTCACTGGGATACCGAGAGGCTGCTGCCCCTGCTCACAACAGTCACTTATGAGCAGGGTCGGTTGCAGGGCAAGATGGACGGACTTGGGTTTGATGAGCTCAGGGACGAAGCCCATCTGTACACCCTGACTGATGATGTCGTGGAATCCAGTGAGATTGAGGGCGAGCATCTACCCCAGGCCGAGGTTCGCTCCTCGATCGCCCGCCATCTCGGCATGAAGCACGTCAAGGATCTGGTGCCCTCTTCGCGCAATGTGCGTATTCCGGCGAACGTGAACACCCATTCCGGCCGAACGTGAACACCTGATTTCTCAATGCATCACGTAGCCGGGTTTTTAACCCAGGTGTTCACCTTCCGTCAATTCCCCCAGTTTTTTTCTCATCGACTCGCCCTTCAGAGGTAGCCGGTGCGCGTTGTGCATCAGTCGATCCAGGATGGCGTCTGCCAGGGTGTTATCGCCGATGGCCGCGTACCATTGGTCCGTTGGTAGCTGACTGATTACGACCGTTGACTGCGAGCCGTGGCGATCGTCCATAATCTCCATCAGGTCATTACGGTGGGCGGCAGTGAGTGCCTCCAGGCCCCAGTCGTCAATCAGCAGCAGCTGTGTCTTGGCTAGCTGGAGCAGCAGCTTCCGGTAAGTCCCGTCCGCCTTGGCCTGGGTCATCTCCAGCAACAGCCGCGACAGCCGGTAGTAGCGCGCGCTGTAGCCCTGCAAGCAGGCATTGTGGCCAACGGCGCACGCCAGGTAGGTCTTGCCACTGCCGCAAGGGCCGGTGATCAGCAGGTTCTGGGCACGGTCGATCCACTCCCCCTGTGCCAGCCGGGCGATCTGTGCCGGCTGGATGTTGCGCGGGTGTTGGTAGTCGATGTCCTGGACGGTGGCTCGCAGCTTGAACCGGGCCTGCCGCACCAGCCGCTCCTGCTTGCGGTGTTCCCGCTCCAGACACTCCTGCTCTACCAGCAGGCCCAGCCTGTCCTGGAAGGGCAAGGCGTCGTAGGTCCCGATCTGTTCCTGTTGTCGCTCCAGGGCCTGCGCCATGCCGCTCAGAGGTATAGGACAAATAAACGGCCTGTTGAGAGTAGATTTCCTCACTGATACTG
>ERZ887849.1323-NODE-1323-length-23665-cov-64.283355_pt1 | contig 23665 bp, 7 predicted proteins | sample MGYA00521267_ERZ887849 | MGnify/ENA primary metagenome ERZ887849 (study PRJEB32303, sample SAMEA104408601) | aquatic metagenome | biome: Brackish water; feature: Pelagic; material: water | place: Baltic Sea | collected 2014-06-06T16:11:00 | depth 2,863 m ... | reverse complement strand
CCCAGAAAGCCAAACCGAAACAGTCACATACAAGGTAACCGCATCAAAGAAGGCGTTGGGGTCTGCTTCGTTTGGAGAAGGAACCACGCTCACCATTGGCGGCAGTGTTGTCCTATACAACAATGACATCTTTGTATTTGATGTTTCAGGCGGCTATGCCGTGAACACAATGAATGTAGATAGTTTCACTGGTGCGGGAACAGTATCATACGAAATCACCAACGTCACTGATAATACAATGACGCCCATTACAGGAACGTTCAACTCCAGTGGAACCAATATACTAGCAGGAAGCGCACTTATCAATGCAGTTGATACACAATATAATATTACGCTTTCAACCGTTTCTACAACCCCTATTACATATTCTATCACCGGTTTCCGCGAAATTGACTACGATGCTACAACTGGAACACAATTATCATTCTCCGTAGATACGAAAACACTTGTAATACAAAACAAGATTACAAACGGCGATGTGGATAAGGTTCTATTTACAGTGGATGCAAATACCTTCGTCCCAAATATCAATGTGACCGCATTCACAACCGATATTACATATACATCGGAGTTCATCGAATATGAACTATCAAAATCAGGAACAGTTGTTACCAATTCTACGTTCAGTCCTACAAATATTGGCGGCGTTCCGATCGCACAAAACCTATTGGAAGGCAACTATTCGATTGTATTCACCGTTCCAAGCGCACAAACCACGGTTGTTGATTTCCAATTGAATACTTCGTTAGAAGACATCAAAACGCCAGTATTTGATGGAAACAACAATATGGAAATCAGTGGCAACGTTGAACTATACAATGACGACCGCGCAATTATCACTGTTTCGGCCGGATATTCGTTGAATACCATTGATGTTTCAGCTATTTCCGCGGCTACAGATATAACGTTTGTGTTGTATGATGCCACCGGAATAACACAATTACATACTAGCACATTCAATTCATCGGGAACCAATATTATACAAGGTTACCCCCTGATACCGCTTGTAGATACATCATATGTTATGACATTGAAAACCGCTAGCCAAACCCCACTTACATATTCACTCGCGGCAACACAAACGGATGATTACGCAGCAGCAGGTGAAACATTAGTATTTGCAAATGATGCATTACAAGTCCAAAATACCATTATTGATGGCGACATTGACAAAGTTTCATTTACGGTGGATGCCGGATATTTCATGCCATACATGATGTTATCTGACTTCACGGGTTCTGGTGGCGAATACATCAATTATTCTCTTGTGGGTCCAAATACGAACATTACGGGTGCCCAGTTTGATGATTCCAAAAAGAATACTGCCATAGTAAATAATTTATTAGAGGGTCTATACACACTTACATTGACTGCACCCGTTGCACAACCCGAACGTTCGTATACCCTTGATTTATTGGAAAAACCAATTGCTATATTTGCATTCAATGCATCGAATGAACTCGTCATTTCCGGTGATATTACGTTATACAACGCTGACCGCATCACGTTTGAGTTGATTGCCGGAGATATGATGCGTAATTTAACCGTATCCAACAATCTCAATACAACGATTACATATGAACTCACTGGAACAGACGGGTATACCAGTTCTGGAACAATGTCTGCAAGCGGAAACAATATTCTAACATCTACTGTCTTACCAAAGGTGAATACCACATACACATTGATGCTTTCAACACAAGAGCCATCCACAATTGCTTACGAATTAACAGGTAGTAAAGTAGTGGATTATACTACAACTGCGGTTGCATTTGACAATAACACTATTACGTTTGATAACTCGATATATAATGCGGATACAGATGCGGTTACATTCACGGTTCCGGCCGATGAGTTTATTCATTCTCTAATGTTGAATATTCTTACACCGAACGCCATAATTAATTACAATTTACAAGGCGCGAGCACGGCATCCGGATCATATTCCGCGGCCGATACTTCAACTGCGATTTTGACTAATATTCGCACTGGCTCATATACACTCACGTTTACTACTGCAAGCACAACCGCGGTTGAATATAGATTGACCGGAACAAAGAAACCGGTTGCAACCGCGTCGTTCAACGATACAGCAAATATCGTTTTCTCTGATTCGGTTACTCGGTACACCGACGATATTTACCGATTTGATTTGTCTGCTGGTTATGCTCTATCCATAATCCAAGGTTCATACGACGATATTGCGATGTTAGCTGATATAAATTACACAATAGTTGATGCAGCAAAAACGATAACTCCCATCACAGGAACTGTTCCAACTGGTGTATACAACAACTTCAATATGTTGGCGGGTAATGTATTGATTCCTACCGTGGATACTGCGTATGAATTGATATTAAGCACAGACAGCACTGAACTAGTAAGCTATTTCTTTACTGGTATTCGTGACTTGGATTATGACCCCACTACTGGAACAACAATAGCTTTTGTGAATAACGCACTTACTATTAAAAACAAGATCATTGATGGGGATGTTGATAAGGTTCTGTTTACGGTGGATGCCAATAAATATGTGCAAAATATTAAATTGTCCGCATTCACTCCGCCTACTACAGAAACTGTTAATTACTCTATTGCCGGACCCAATTCATATTCAAAGACGGGTAGTTTCGGTTTTGCCCAAATAAATAGCGTAATTGCATCTACTTTACTCACGGGAACATATACTATGACCCTTACAGTTCCATCGGGACAGAATGGAGTGATCGATTATACCATGGATGTTGTTCAAGCTCCCGAGAACATTGTCACGTTTGATGCCTCCAATGCAATTGTAATTTCGGGTGACATTGCCCAATATGAGGATGACCGAATACTATTCGATTTGTCTGCCGGGGACCTGTTACATACAATCAATATCGACCAATTGACAGGTGGTGCAGCAACATTTGAACTAACCAGTAATGCCGGATATGTTTTGTCGGGCAATGTTCCCGCGGTGGGCAATAATCTGTTGGCAAACCACCCATTAAAACCTGTTACGCTCACTACGTATACTTTGGCGTTGGCGACTACATCGGCGTCCAGTGTTACATACGAGTTTTCCGGAACGCGCCAACCCGACTACAATGATGTTGCACCCGCGACAATAGTTGAGTTTGACGATAAAAACATCACAATTGAAAATACTATGCCCGATAGTGATACTGCCGATAGTGATACTGACTTGGTGGAGTTCACAATTGCAGAAGGATTCGCCCTAAGAACATTGAAGCTCGCCCTGTTTGACACGGTGGGTGTTACGGTTACATACACCCTTCGCAATGTTAGTACAAACGCATTAATTATATCGAATGCCACGTTTGACTCTACCAAAATAGATGTGGTGAACTTATTGAACAACAACATATTAACAGTCGGAACATATTCATTGTATTTCACCATTGGATCGTCCCAGCCAAATGTGTTTTATCGCCTCACTGGTAAATTGTCTGCAACCGACACATTCATTATGACAATTGACAATGCCTCTTACAACAGATCGAACCCTATACCTATTATCAACCAATCATGGACAGATTTGTCTTATGTTGTTGAGTCTAATCCAGAAAACACCAAACAAATCATAGAAGTGTCATATGGCGCAACAGCGAATGCAAACAATGGTATTTGTTTCGACACCAATAGTTATTCTGGTGAGACCACCAGTTCAATTGATATTGTGCAATTTGGTGGTATTCCATTGTCAGATTTAGGTTCGCAGTTCAAGGGGTTCCAAGGAACAATTTCAGCGGTTGATGCGCCAATAGTCAAAACCAGTTTGGAAAGTGCGTTTGAAGATTCCGTAATGGATTATTCCAAGATTGTTGGATGGGACGTGGCTGGTGTGACAAATATGAATAGCACATTCAAAAATACGGCGTTCAACCAGAACATAAGCACTTGGAACACGGCCAATGTAACTACAATGGAATCACTATTTGAAAATGCCACGGCATTCAATCAGGATATTACTGGGTGGAACACGGGTTCTGTTACAAATATGAATGCCGTATTCAAGGGTGCTTCAAGTTTCAATTATGCGGTGGGTAATTGGAATATCGCCAATGTGACTACAATGGTTGATATCTTTACTGGAATCAATATGAATACATTGATTTACACCGATGTGCTTGTTGGATGGGGGAACCAAGCGCACAATGTGACATCCGGCGTGGTGCTCACTGTTGCAAGTGACTATTATTTGTATGCTGACTCACAGAAACAAGCACTTATCGGCGCGGGATGGACAATTACTGACGACGGAGGTAACAATGTGGATTACGCACAAGAAGGCGACACACCTACCTTGGTAGAAATCACGGGCGGACAAATCTTGGTTGCGAACCAGATGTTTAATCAGGTAACAGATGATAATAACCGCATAGATTTATCCGACTATGTAGAGTTTGTTATTCCTCAGCGTCAATACTTATCGGCGTTTACACTTGATAATTTCACAGTAGACCCCGGGACCACGACCGGAGTAGAATACACTATTTACAAGGTTACATCTGGTACTGAAGCGGTGTATATGGATCTTTCCGGCACATTGAATACGAACTTGATAGACGACAATTTGTTGTATCGCAACGGACGTCATCACTTCTTATATGGTGGCACCGGCGCATCGGGAACTACATATCGTATGTTAATGAAAGCCAAAACTACATCCGAAACGTCTGTCATCAACTATTTAATGAAGGGTGCAGTTCTTTCAAGTGACTTTGTATTCAGGTTACCAGCAGGGGTAAGTTTGAGTTTGCCCATCGTAAATGCAGGAAATACGTTTACCAACCTTGCGCACGAGATTGTGCAAGACCCCGCTTCTAAATATATAGTCAAGGTGTATTATGATTACACAAACTACGCTGATATTTGCAACAATGACGGTCTGTCGTTCTCGTTCAATAATAATTCATTGCGAACGAACAGTGTGGAAATTACCAACTTCGGTGGGCTGCCGTTATCCGACCTGGGTTCTCAGTTCAAAGAGTTCAATGGTTCTATTACAACAACTGATGTTCCTATTGTATATACCAATTTGGAATCGTGTTTCGAAGATGCGACTATAGCATCATCCGCCAACTACGGAAACTTGGCCGGCTGGGACATTCGTGATGTTGTTACACTCAAGTCGGCGTTCAAGGGTGCATCTACATTCAATGTGGATATTTCTACATGGAATACGTCAAAGGTCGCATCTTTGGAATCCACATTTGAAAGCACGCCTTTCAACCAGAATATTGGCGGATGGACAACGACCGCGGTAAAATCTATGGCATCTACATTCAAAAATGCGTCCAATTTCAACCAAAATATCGATGATTGGACGACAACCAATGTCACCGCGATGGACTCCATGTTTGAAAGCGCACAAAACTTCAATTACCCAATTTCGTCTTGGAATACGGCAGCGGTTGCTACAATGGCGTCTATGTTCAAAGACGCATCTGTATTTGACCAACCTATCGGTAACTGGAATACTGCATCGGTTACAACTATGCAGTCCATGTTCCAGAATGCAGCTGCGTTCAACCAACAACTTGATTGGGATACTGTCAACGTCACAACGTTTGAAGACATGTTCAATGCAGCAGTTGCAATGGATAGTTTGTTGAACTTTACAAATACTGCAATAGTTCAAAGTATGAAATCCATGTTCCAAGGAGCAACTTCTTACAACAAACCAATCAATTCATGGGATGCGACTACAGTTACTACGATGGAAAGCATGTTCCAAAATGCATCCGCGTTCAATAGTGCAGTTGTCATTGTAAATGCTTCTGTGGTTACTACGATGGAAAGCATGTTCCAAAATGCATCCGCATTCAATGGTGCAGTTGACATTGCAAATACTGCGGCACTAACTACTATGCAATCCATGTTCCAAAATGCATCCGCATTCAACCAGAACTTGAATATGGCAACCGAGAGCGTAACAACCATGCAGTCCATGTTCCGAAACGCATCCGCATTTGCAGCGGATGTAAACTTTACTAGCACCACCAATGTTGCCAATATGGATAACATATTTGATAATGCGACACGGTTCAATTACAATATTTCCGGTTGGGATACAAGTGTATTAACGTCCATGAAAGAAATGTTCAATGGAGCACAAACATTCGACCAACCAATCGGTTCTTGGAATACATCAAATGTAACTACCATGGAAGGAATGTTCCGTAACGCACTCTCTTTTACAAAGGACATCAGTGCATGGGACGTGAAAAATGTGGCCAATATGACGAATATGTTGACAAATACGAAGATGACAAGCACAAACTATTCTGCATTATTAACAGAATGGTCGAAACAAGCAGTGCAGCCCAGTGTTACATTGAATACAAACAGCACATATTATAATTACGCCAGTACAGAACGCGTTGTTCTTACAACGGAGCCAAAGTCATGGACGATTACTGATAATGGTATTTCAACTGATTATGCGGGTTCTCTAGAAGATGCTACCACATTACCTACCGCATTGAACAGCACACTTGTCATTACAAACAGCATGTTCAACAATGTAGTCGACGATTTTGACCGCAAAGATACTGCGGACCATGTCAGTTTCAATGTTCCTTATCGTGCATACATCAAAGAGATGAAATTGACCGCATTCAATGTTTCGGGCGGTATTGATTGCTCGGGTCTAACATTCAATGTAAACAAGGTAACCAATGGTATAGCAGTTCCTTTTTTAGATTTGTCGGGAACGTTCAACGCTAGTAATTTGAACAAAGACGTATTTTATTATGAGAATCGTATCCACCCATTACACGGCAGTGTGACCGACCAAGCCGGAACAACATATACAATCACGATTGAGGGATTTGGTGCAACCGATGTTTCACTCAACTATCGCCTAGAAGCCGAAATAGTCCCAAGTGGATTTGTATTTGATATCAGTTCCGGACTATTCTCCGCTTCTAATTCAGCGCATATTCCGATCTCCAATAGTGGCGGTTCTTTCACAAATATTGCCGCAGAAGTAGAAGTGGTTGATGGAAATGATCGCGTTACCGTGTATTACTCATATGACCAAGCCAGTACAAACTTGAATGATGGTCTAACATTCAATGCATTTGCACTTCCAACCGAGACCATCGCCATTAAAACGTTCGCATCTATTCCTCTATCCAATGCGGGTTCTCAATTCAAAGGATTTGCGGGTAGAATTGATACAACTGGCGATGATGTTCCCGTCATTTCTAGCAATATGGAAGCCTGTTTCATGGCAGCCACCATACCAGTTGATGGATATGGCAACGTGGACCGTTGGGATACTGCCGCGGCGACAACTATGAAAGATGTATTCAAGAACAACGCGATATTCAACAAGACCATTTATTTCTGGAACACGTCCAATGTAACAACCATGGAATCAATGTTTGAAAATGCAACCGCATACGATCAAATAATACCGTATCAGAGCACAAATATAAATGGACGACAATACTTTTCATGGGATACATCCAATGTGGTTACTATGGCTCGCATGTTCAAGAATGCTACAACCTTCAACAGTTCGATCAATAGCTGGCGTAATAATTTGACATCACTTGAAAGTATGGAATCCATGTTTGAAAATGCGTCTACATACAATCAATCCTTGAATGATTGGATTGTTACAAATGTCATCAATATGTCGTCTTTATTCAAGAATGCAGTGGATTACGATAGCCAAATCACCAACTGGACACCAACGTCCGTGCAAAATATGCAATCTATGTTTGAGGGAGCGGTGAAGTTCGACCAATTGATAAGTTCGTGGAATACTGCCTCGTTGCAAAATACTTCGTTCATGTTCAAGAACGCATTCAGTTTCAACCGCCGTCTTGACTGGAATATGACGGGCGTTACCACAATGGAATCCATGTTTGAAAATGCAGTGACATATAATTTCCCTATTTCACAATGGAATACGGCCAATGTTACTACTATGGCAAACATGTTCTACAAGGCCAATGATTTCAATCAAGATTTGGGTTCAATTATTATTGCGAAGGTCGCGAATATGACACAAATGTTGGAGAAAACTGCTGTGAATGGTTCCAATTATTCAAATACATTAATTGGATGGGCCGGACAAGCAGATACAATCCAATCTGGTGTTAATTTCAGTATTGGCACAGAGGTCTTGTTTTACGGTAATGCACTTCTTGCCAGAGAAACATTGACAAATGATTATAGCTGGATCATCGCAGATGGTGGTGCAAATACAGACTATGCTGGTTTATCCGAAGACCCAACTGAACTCTTCACAGTCAATGGTATATTGTCAATAGAGAACGCACTGTTTGATTTGGACCCCGATGGAAATACTGATTCGCATGACCATGTTTTGTTTAATATTCCCATCAAACAACGTTTGTCTTCTTTGACATTGACCACATTTTCTACGTCAGACCCGAATGCACGCGTATATTACGATTTACAAAAGGGCGACCGCGTGGACCAAATTGCAAATACCACAACTACCCGCGTGATCCAATCCAGTTTCACCATTGATGATTTGGGTTCGAATCTAATCCCCGAAATTGTATATGGTTCTACTGATGATGAAGCTGGAACCAACTACTCATTGTTGATATACGGAACCGGTGATATTTCATTGAATTACAAGATTGAAGGCAAGATTGAGAGAACGTTGATTTCTAATATCAAGTTCTACCAGCGGCCAAGCACAATTGTCCGTGAAAATACTCCATACACTACCACATTTGCACAAGACAGCACCATATCATTATTTAATATGATTGATCAAATAAATGCACAATTGTATGTAACTGCGACGTATATTCAATCTACGGTTACTGGTTCATATTTGGAGTTCTCAGTAAATGACACAAAGAATGGATTGATATTATCTGGATTACCTGATTCCATATTCTTGGGTCCATCCATACAATCATTTGACAATTCCAATAACAAGCTATATTTCAAGTTTATCAATTTAAATGAACAAACCGTCACATATTCTCAGGGTGGCGCAAGTAGTCAATTGTATATTGAGCCTCAAATCCAGTTTATACAGACGTTCATTGCAGATTTGAATGATACTTTCAGTGTCACACTAGACTTCGATACCAAGTATGCAAATGACCGCATTGAGTTCCCCGTAACTAGTGATGCGGTTATTGCTGGATTAGATATTGTCGCGTTCACAGAAATCAGTTACAATTTATTTGAGAGTAACTTTATTGCTGTTCGTAATTATGGGTTCACACATTACACCGATTACAGTGATAAAGAAGTTGCTACATTGGAGTTTGTAGACGAAATCATGACCTCGTCCAACTTCATCAAGCCAGGTGACGTGGACCCCTTCCGTTTCGTCATCCCAGCAAAGGAAGAGCTAGACAATTTGTTTTGTACTAAGTTCAAGCCAATTACAGCAGCCACTGGCAATGAATACATCAATTATACGATTTCTAAGGATGGTTCCAAATTATTCGACGCTTCTTTCACTGCTCTGGATGCAACAAACCGCACTAACTTGTTTGATACTGGGTCATTCCTCACTATTCTATACGGCAATTATGACCAGAATACCGCCACACATACTGATTCTGAATATGTGATTACATTCTCGGTTCCAGATGATCAATATTTGGAAATAGAATACGATATGCGTGCATTAAAAACACCTGACTATAATGAAAACACTGCGTCTCCGTCGGTCGTTAATATTATAGACAATACTTCATTCACGATTGAGAACAGCATTACCACAGATGAAACGGATTATGCCTATATTATTGTCCCAGAAGGAACACGCATGAACTCATTGTATTTGTCTCGTTTCTATGCAGAGATAGAAGAAGGACAAGAAGTGCAACTTTCTATTACGAAGACCATCAATTCTGATCCGTTCATAGTAGTGTTGTCAAAGAACTTGTCTGACGCAAATACAAACATTATTGATGGTATTACATTATATGATGGTGTGTATAGGTTCTCGTTTTATGTGGAAACCGGACGCGTTCAGTCACGCGTTTCGTATCAAATAACTGGTAGTTTGTATCAAATAAATGCATTCGGTTTTGTGTTGGATACTACTCTATGGAACAAACTGGGCAATAAACTTCCGGTTATCAACACAGGTGGTTCATTCACCAAATTGCAATTGTTTGACCGTCTTACATACCAATATTCACGAACTGTTGTCGAGATCGAGTTCGAATACACAAAGGCCTCTAATAAAGACGGTCTTTCATGGGAAGCATTCGGTTACACTGGTGCAGATAGTAACAATATTAATCTTTACAACTTCAATTCTATCCCCCTATCCGGAAATGGTTCTCAATTCAAGGGCTTCCGTGGTAGAATAACCGCGACTGATACGCCCATTGTTGGTACAAATATTGCCAGTATATTTGAAGATGCAACTCTTACTGAATATGGCGATATTACATCATGGAATATTTCCACCGTCTCTGATATGACAGCGGTATTCAAAAATAATTCAACATTCAACTACGACATAAGTGTGTGGAATATTGCGAGTGTTACCAACATGTCCGAAGTATTCAGTGGCGCAACCGCGTTCAATCAGGACATTAGTGTGTGGGATATTTCGGGTGTAACAAATACAGCAAAAATGTTCAATGGTGCAACTGCGTTCAATCAAAACTTGTCGCAGTGGAACACCCAGAATGTCACGGACATGCAGTATATGTTCAACAATGCAACCAGTCTTATCACTTTCATCAATGCATGGAATACGGCAAAGGTGACGAATATGTCTCATATGTTGACCAACGTGGCGGCATTCAATCAAGATTTGTCTCAGTGGGATACACAATTGGTAACTGATATGGAGAACATGTTCAAGGGAACGGAATTGAACACGTCGAATTATAGTAAAATAATCAATGCATGGGGTTCTCAATCGGTTGTTCAAAATGATGTGAAAATTGGGGCGGATGCTACTCGTTATAGCAATACGAACGATGTGGTTCGCATGCTCCGTGCCGACTACAATTGGACATTCTCAGATGCAGGGATTGAAGTGGATTATGCGGGACGGTATGACACACCATCGCAGTTGGATATTTCTGGTGGAAAACTCATTGTTGAGAACCAAATATTCAATACTGTCACTACCGATGCAGACCGCAAGGATTTATACGACCATATTACTTTCACCATTCCTTATCGTCATCAGTTGACCGACTTGGTTCTCACAAATATCACCGATGATAGCACAATTACATTACAATATATTCTCCAAGAATCAACCGGAGTTGATATGTCATCACCCGCATACAAGGGATTACAAGATGTATTGACCCCCGCGTTGGTCGGCAAGAACGTATTCAAGACAGGAACGCACTTCGAAACATTGTATGGCAGCCAAACTGACTTGTCTGGAACACAATATTCTATGCTATTATATGGTAACTATTTGACTGATGCTTCATTGAACTATCGTCTTGAAGGTAGAGTGCAAGAGATCCCCGTGGAAGAAATCAAACTATACAATTCATTCACGATTACAAGTAAAAACGCAGCTGGCATAAAAACGTCATCTTTTGCAGAGAGCATTACCAAGTTCCCCAATATGCTTACAAAATTAGAAGCAGACCTATCGTTGAACATAGACCATGTGGTAACCGACAACAGTGGTGTGTATTTGTCGTTCCCCGATGATGCATTGCCCATCACGCTGTCTGGACTTCCTGGATTTATATTCAATGACCGACCCACACAAACTTTCACTGCCACAAATAATCAGTTATATTTGAACTTTATTGATATTGCAAATGCGATGAACGTTTCGTTTACCAACAATAGTGATACAACAACACATAGTGATACAACAACACATAATATTCCAGTAAAGAAATATTTCACCCACGATTTAGTGAAGCTTTTAGAAAACTCGGTTGGTGTATTGTTGGATTTCCAAACAGAATATTTGAACGACCGTATTGTATTTTCGGCTGGAACAACAATTGCGGGATTGGATGCTGCTCGTTTCACTGCAACATCATATGATTTGGCAACATCTAATTTCATTGCTATTGTTAATACCGGCTACGCAAAGCCAGAGTTACGATACGATATAGATAACACAATTCATTTGAAAGAAACAATTGCGGTGAACCAGAGTATTTCGTATGAGTTCGCAGTAGGACAAAAAGAAATTGTGTTTGATATATCTCTCGCCGCATTCAATACCGCCAGCACAATCAACTATGTTGTAGAAAGACTGTCTGGGCTCGCATTTGAGAATACAGGTGGAACTACACTTACTGGTTCATTTACACAAGGAAGTGTCGGCACAAATATTTTACGACAAACCACAGAGAACTTACGTGAAGGTTCTTATCGCATTGAATTGACGAATAATGGATCAAGTGAAGTTGCATATGATATCCGCGTGTTGAAAGAAGAAGACTTTGGAGGTATAAGTATTTCACAAGTATCTTCTATTGTACCTACTTCTTCTATCACAAAAACAAATGGCGAGGTTAAAATTGCACCTACACTCACGCCAGAAGATAAGATTATATTAACTGGTAATACAGATACACCTGTAAAAGAGAAACGCCAGCGTCGTGAAGGTATCGTATCTACCATTTTCAATGTATATTCCACGCTAGTAAGTGATGCGAGTTCGGTTAAGATTGATGCGTCTGCAGTATACAGCAATTTTGCCGATGCGGGTAGAACATTGACAAATGTGAACTTGTTGAGTTCAGGCCAAAGTGGTTCTTCAACAAGTGAAATCAAAAATACTAATCCCGAACTTTTCTTCAATGCAGATACTATTGGGAATGACGAGTCATTTTATACTCTTATGCGCGATATAAGCGACACATTTGTTTTGGAAACCAAGAACGGAAAATACATTCGCGTTACACGCATTGCGGATTCCACTTCTGGTATTGGAAGATATGAGGTTATCAAATACAATGATGCTGGAACAACAGTGTTGTCTACTGCTATTCGCGAAGAAGGATATGAAGACTTCCATGATGATCTCATTTTCATTATTGGGTCAATTGAAGGTATGTCGGGTGATTATGCAAATGATGGTACGGAAACTGGGGTCAAGCCATACCAATTATCGTTCAATGAAAACAATGAGATTACCATGCAAAACTCGATTGCAGGCAGTAACATTCAAGAACCTGGAGATATTGACCTAGTTTCATTTGTGATTGATCCAGACTATCGTATGATTCAATTTGTATTGACAGAGGTTGTATTATCGCCGGGTTCGAGTAGTTCCGAAACTCTTAAGTTGACCTTTACAAATACCACTACATCCGCTGCGTATGAAACGACTGTTGCCATTAACACCGATTTGTCAACCAACGTCTTGGTGAAAATGCCTGCATATTACTTATATAGTGGCACATATACATTAAAAGTTACTGCACCCGAGGCCCAACCATCACTATCATACAAGTTCGTGGGGTATCAATTCCACGAAGACCATGTTGTTTTAGAAGTTCCCAAGTCACTTGTCTCCGAACCATTCAATGCTCCAATTATAAACCGTTTCAACTCATTTACAAATAACGGTATTGTGCAACACGAAGGACCAAATGGAACCGGAACTGTATTTGTGGTTGACTGTTCATTAAATGGAGTTGTGAATGATTACGATGGATTCCGTATTTCAAACTTGACTGATGGCGGTTTCAATTATGATCTATCTTATTCGGGCGCCAATTCGGCAGGCGTAATCGTGCAACACTACGGTATTGTTCCATTTTCGAATACAGGTTCTCAATATGAAGGTTTCATTGGGCGTATTGCAGTGAAAGATGCTCCTACGCTCCGTCCTGTATTGAAAAACTGTTTCAAGGATGCAGTTCCATTAAAATACGGATATTTGGATAATTGGGACGTATCACAAGTCGTAAATATGGAAGGTATGTTTTACGGCGCAACAACATTCAATGAGGACATCACTGGGTGGAATACAGGGAATGTTACTAATATGGACTCCATATTCAGAGATGCACCAGCATTCAATCAAGATATTAGTGTTTGGAACATATCCAAGGTGACAAAGATGGGTCACATGTTTGAGAATGCGGTATTGTTTGACAAGAATATTGGCATTTGGAATGTTTCCACCGTACAAGAAATGCAATACATGTTTGACGGTGACATGTCGTTCAATGTAGATATTTCTAGTTGGAATACGGCAAATGCGACAAACATGCGCAATATGTTCAACAATGCACATACGTTCAACCAGAACATCGGTGGATGGGACATCAGTAATGTTACTGACATTCAGTATATGTTCAACAACGCGCATGTGTTCAACCAAGATTTGAGCAACTGGCGAACGCCAAATGTGACAAATATGCGTAACTTATTCAATAATGTTCTCATTGTGAATCAGGATTTGAGTGCCTGGGTGACAGACAAAGTTACTAATATGGCCTACATGTTCAACCATGACAACTCGAACAACGACAATTTATTCAATTCCAACATTAGTGGCTGGAAAACAGAGAAAGTTACCGATATGGCATTCATGTTTAATAACGCACATTCGTTTGACCAAGACTTGAGTGGGTGGGTAACCAACAAGGTAACAAATATGTCACACATGTTCAATAACGTATACAAGTTGAACTGCGATTTGAGTAGTTGGAAAACACCATTCGTGACAGGCATGGATTACATGTTCGCCAATGATGCTTCTTTCAATAGCAATATATCAGCATGGGGCGTAACACGTGCAACCAACATGTCACATATGTTCTACAATGCGAAATCATTTGACTCTAGTTTGAGTGGTTGGAGAACATCACATGTAACCGACATGTCCTATATGTTTTACAACGCGAATGTGTTCAAAAACGGGGGGTCAACAACATTGTCACAGTGGAACACAGCGAAAGTGACAAACATGGCGTATATGTTTTACAATGTATCTCCATCGTTCACATCTAATGTCAGCACCTGGAACACTAGTCTTGTTATGAACATGGAATACATGTTCTACAATGCAAGCTCATTTAATTCACAGATGACTGCATGGAACACACCCAATGTGGAACACATGCGTCATATGTTCGATGGCGCAACCGCGTTTGCTGGAGACATCAGTCACTGGAATACGAATAAGGTGGCTTCAATGGAATACATGTTCTTGGGTGCTGAAAACTTCAATTCCGATTTGAGCAATTGGAATACATCATTAATTACGGACTTTACCCGCATGTTCTCTGGCGCAAAGAAGTTCAATAGCAATATTGACTACAATGCCTCAACCGATAAGTGGAATACGAGCAACGTTACGAAGATGGACTACATGTTCACCGGCGCTGAAGCGTTCAACGGCAATGTTGGTAACTGGGATACTTCCAATGTGAATAGTATGTTGCATATATTCACAAATGCCAAATCGTTTAACCGTCCAATCCGAAACTGGAATGTTACATTAATAACCGATATGAACAATATGTTCTCCGGTGCACACGCATTCAATCAAGATATTTCAACATGGAATACAAGTAATGTTACTAATATGGCACAAATGTTCCAAAATGCGGAAGCATTTAATCGCTATATTAACACGGATAATGCAAATAATTATTGGGTTACTACCGCAGTAACAAATATGTCTTACATGTTTTATGGTGCAATCAGCTTTGACCAAGATCTGAGTAAATGGAATACGACGCTCGTTACGACGATGGCGCACATGTTCCACGGTGCAACTGATTATAATCCGGTAAGTATGCCTTGGGATACTGCATCCGTAGTGTCTATGAACAGCATGTTCCGTAATGCAACATCTTTCACATACAATATTGCTGCATACTGGACGTTCTTGAATGTTGATGACATTGATTACTTTATACATTGCAATGGATACACTTACACTGATTATGGTGCATTCTTGATATCATTCGCAGATAGTGACGTGAAATCTGGTCTAACATTAGGATACACTGGCAAGATCCGCCTTGATACAGTGGATGTGAATGCCGCGTTCAACAAACTCACGTCGTCAAATGAGAAAAATATGACTATTTATGATGGAGGTGCAAATACACAAGACACGATTGATACATTCGCGGCAGAACAAGACCGCGATAAACCTCATCAAATTGGAACTATTAACGATATTGATGCATCTTACACCTTGCTGGCGACTAACAATGTCCTATTTGACAGCGGAGGTTTCTTTGGTAGTTACAATAAGGGCGAGTCTCAGAATAAACTAATAAAGGTTATTGATGACCCGTTTAAAATCCATGTGCATGGAACCGTTGATATCCAAAGAGGCGTTGATACATTCAGAATCATGGAAGTTGATGAGAATAACTCCGACAACGACCGCGTGTTGTTCGATGCAAGTGGGCTTGATACCAGTGATACCAGTGCAAACATAACCGTTGACCCCAGTTCAGGTTTTATAACATTCGATGTTACGACTGGAACTGTTAATAATAATAATCTTCAGAATTATGGTGCCATACGAATTATATTTGAGAGCGATAATAATACTCAAGCAAGCGGGTTTTACATCAATTTGGATGTTATTCAACCACCATTGGGTAAAACATATGTATCATCGCTAATGGGACAAGTTATACTGGCAGAAGCGAATATAAATACTTATGATGTTACTATTCGCGACCTATATTTGGTTGGCTACAGTGCCGCTGCATTATTGGAAGAATTATTGGCTATATTGACTGATCCAAATGGAGCCAGATACGCGAATGAACTGGTGAATTATGTAAGTCAATTCACTAATGCCGGTTATAATCTGGTAGAAATGGTTCGTGTAATTAACGTTGATGGTGTTGAACGTTTCACATTGCAAGAATTAAAGGATATCGGGTTCAAATTAGAACAGTTCTTAACAGATCCTACTATTACATTAATTGAAATGAAAGAAGTAGGGTTCACTGCAGCAGAGTTCAGATCCGCAGGTATAACCGCAAAACAATTAGCATTGATTGGATTTACAATGGAAGAGTTACAGGACGGTGGTTATGATTTAGATGAAATACGTGACGCCGGGTTCAATCTCACACTTCAAATCAAATTTCCAGAGAGCAGACATAATGTATTCCAGACGATTAATAACTCTGTATTATCTACCGCGAGAGCGATGCCTTCAAAGGGCGTCCATAGTGACGGTAATACATCATTCAGTGCTGCTCGTCAAGTGCACACAGCGGTCCCTGCATCTGCAACGGGAGGTATTCGTTCGCAGCAATTGAAGAAGAAGTGGTATGGTAACTCGAGTAGCCGCTCATCGGCTCTTACTACAGAGCGTTTAAGAAATCGCATCATTGGTAATGGTTCTATCAATCAATCGGGACAACAAATGTCTTTTACAAATCTCAATGACGTGAACGCACGAAGTGAAGCCATTCGCAGAACCCGTGCGGGCGGAACAACTGTGCCTCGCAAGTTCGGACAAACACCACGTTAAGTGGAAAATATACACATTTGAATAGTAAAAGATAAGTCATAAAATATATATGTATATATCAATTATAATATATACATGTCAACGATTACAGGAATTAATAATGCTGTTTTAGAAGGGAAAGGTGCTATGCCTTTGAAAAGTCTTACAAGTGATAATGATAGTCGTTTCCGATTAGCACGCCATAACTTTGTGGAAACGAGCCAACCTGCTCAAACCAATGAAGCGCTCATGAAAAAGAAGTTCTTTTTGAACCGCGACGCGTCGAGTGTAATAGACCGTCGACGCAATCAGGGGATTGGCGGTGGTTCACTGAACACAACCAATGGCCCTACCTCATTTACGGGGAATGTACGCAATACGAGTATTCAGGATGCCGCGCGCAAACGTGCTCGTTCCGGAGGCGCCGTCGTTCCGAAGAAGGTTTCGCAACGTTATAATAATAACAACTAATTGGTCGGCTCAATATGCACGACACAAATGTTTTCGTAGTATAAAGTATACCACATGTACAACTATTTAGTCGAGTTTCTTGGAACAACCTTTTTCGTGTATGTAATCATCGCCACCGGAAATCCTTTAGCAATTGGTGCGGCTCTTGCTCTCGCATTATTGCTCACCGCTCCTCTTTCGGGGGGACATCTTAACCCCGCCGTTTCATTCGCAATGGCTGCAGCAGGTAAGTTACCCACACAGGAACTCTTACCTTACTGTTTGTCCCAAGTGTTTGGCGGTCTCGTCGCATTAGAAATATTCAAGCGCTATCAGATGTAAATATTACACATTCTATTCAACTATACGTATTACTATACTTGAATAAATTATCTTCGCATTGCCGAGAACAACAAATATAATCCAATTACACTTGCTGATCCGACAAATACTTGGACTACGGGTTCCATTCTCTTTCGCGTCGTTACTTTTTTGGGTTGCAATGTCTTTGCCTCCTTGGGTTTCAAATCAATCAACTCATCAACGTTTTCATTGAAAAATGAATATGTAGGAATACCGTTTGCATCATTGTCGCTTACCATATATGATGTTCCGAACGCAGCTTTACCTTTTTGTTTCTCTATCGTTTCGGTGTTCCCAGATTTGGTTTTATTACAACATGATTTTGTAGTGAACCCTTCGTAAGTATCTTCATCGTAGTGGTTTTCTTCTTCATTCGACAACATAGGTTCTCTGTCATCTTTACATGCCGAGCAGCCACTTTGAAAATCTTCACTATATGAATCCAAATATGGACAACTCATTATTTATTTGATATACCATATACTTTTATTTTTTTAGTGGATGAAAGAAACAACATAAAGACGAGAACATCATAATATATAACGAGTGTTTTTACATAAATATGTGTGGTATTTTTGCATTATTGAACAATTGGGTGATAAATAATGAGACAATTAGTGATATTTTTCAGTTAGGTTCTCAACGTGGTCCAGAATATTCTGTAATGAAAGAAGTAAATAATGTTACATTGGGATTTCATCGCCTAGCTATCAATGGATTAAATCCCGAATCCAATCAACCTATTGTAATCGGAGATGTATCTTTGATATGCAATGGAGAAATCTACAACTACAAAGAACTCTATGAAGACATAGGAATAACCCCTAAAACAGGTTCTGATTGTGAAATCATTATACATATGTATTTAAAATACGGCATTAACCACACATTGCAATGTTTAGATGGCGTTTTTGCGTTTGTTTTATTAGACAAGAATAAAATGTTTATAGGAAGAGATCCGTATGGTGTACGACCGCTTTATTATTTGTATCCCGAAAGCGTCAGTGTAGGTTCTCTCATTCACGATGATATATTAATGGCGTCTTGTCTCATATATGGATTTGCGAGTGAGATGAAACAACTTGTTCCCATTGCAAAACAATTAAATCAGTCCAAAATACCAAATGAACTTTATACATTTGAGAACACGGAACACAATATTTCACAATTTTCTCCCGGAACTTACATGTATTTTGAAAAATCGAATGAAAGCGCCGAATGGGTATTTCAATTCCAACACAAATATTTCACAACCAGTTTTTCGTCAAGCACATTGACATCATATAAAAAGAGTGATGTCGCTTCTGTATGTAAGAATATACGTTCTTTTTTCGTGAGCGCAGTTTTCAAACGGTGTATCGCGTCTGAGCGGCCCATTGCATGTTTATTGTCGGGCGGTTTGGATAGTAGTTTGGTTGCAGCACTCGTAAATGAATATCATAAATCCAATAACTTACCTACACTAGAAACATTCAGTATTGGATTAAAGGGGTCGGTCGATTTGGAAAACGCACGCGTCGTCGCCGACTATTTACACACGAAACACACGTCGGTAGAAATCACCGAAGAAGAATATTTGAATGCAATTGCGCCTGTAATATATAATACAGAAAGTTATGATACAACAACTATACGCGCGAGTATTGGTAACTGGTTAATTGGTAAATACATAGAACGGCACAGCGACGCAAAGGTGATTTTCAATGGCGATGGGGCGGACGAACTCATGGGGGGGTATTTGTATTTCCGCAAAGCGGGTGATCCAATCGAGTTCGACCGGGAATGCCGCCAACTCCTTAAAAAAATACACACATTTGACGTATTGCGTTCCGATAAATGCATATCGTCCCATGGATTAGAACCACGAACGCCATTTTTAGACCGCGAATGGACACAATACTATTTGTCCATTCCTGCGCGATTACGATATGATACCACAATAGAACATATGGAGAAGTACTTGATTAGAAAAGCATTTTCTTCAGACGAGTTTAAAAATATAAATGGAGAACCTTTGATTCCAGAGAGCATATTATGGCGTCGAAAAGAAGCATTTAGCGACGGTGTAACCGGGCAAAACCAACCGATTTCAGAAATTATTGAAAATTATGCCAATAAACATTTCATGGAACACGAATGTTCTCAATATCCATTTGAAGGTGAAGTAAATAATATTTATCAATCAGTTGCATTAAGCAATAATAACATGCCCGAACTACATTTTCACAATTTACCTCGCACTGCAGAACAATATTTGTATCGCCTCTTGTTTGAAATGGATTATCAGGGGTTCGGTCGTATTATACCGCGTTTTTGGATGCCGAAATATGTAGATGCGACCGATGCAAGTGCGAGAACCTTAGAACTTTATTCCGAAGTTCATGTTTAGAGAACTCGCATTAAATATTCATATACCGAAAAGTTGACGGCATTTACTATTGTGGTTCTCGCCAAGGAAATTGGAATACCGTTGTATAATCCACCTTTCGTATATGCTTCTGTAATGGAACTACATTCCCTACCTTGAACCCGCGTTTTTATTGTATCTATTGGGTGTGTAAGTAATGCACAACACAGTCCGGCAAGAGCGCCACATACATATATCGGCAATTCCATTTGTCGTGTGTAATCGTATGTCGCAAAATACAGAAATGTCGCGGGCATTTCTCGCATACCGACAACATGTGTGCTTTTGAAAGTATGAATTGTGTTTCGCAGCGTAATTGTATACGGTATATTGTATTGACGAAGTATTTTGAACTCGTCCAATGGGGTGCTTATGATCGTGGATATTACACCACAATACATATAACTCACATAAGGATGATGATGTTTTTTGAAATAATGGTTTGAACCGAATGTGATGGAGTTTATAGTTGCGTTTTGCATAACAGGATATATCAATCCGCGATATAGATTACTATATTGCAGTTGTACTTGGTTTGATTGCTGCATTGTTTTTATCGTATCGAATGGGTGTCCCATCACTATGTGTATTACGCCGCTCATAAAGGCACTAAATAATGATTTACATTCGTCCATTTAAATCGTCAAAGGTGTATAATACTACACGTTATTATTATCAACATAATAACGTGTTTGGTGAATGTGTATTTCTATTACATTTGCACAGTAGTATCAAACAAACTATGTACTTCTTTGTCGTGGGTAATAATTATAATACTTTTCTTGAACTTGCGGAAATCTTGTATCACATTCAACAATTCGCGCTTCAATCCAGGGTCCAATGCATTCGTGGGTTCGTCTAACACCAATATCGGCGATGGATTAATGAGTCCACTGATTACATTTACGATTTGACGCTGGCCTCCGGACAAGTTCTCACCCATTGTTCCTGCACTGTCATCATAAATATTGATTCTCTTATAAAGTTCCTTGATTTTCTCATATTCCATTACATTTTTCAAATTGCGTTTGCAGTCATCTTCTTGTTTGCAGCCATACATCATATTATCAATAACCTTTGTATCGAATAATCGAGAGTTTTGATTAATAAATGTCACATTACTACGAATGTATTCAGGACTAATCGTGGTGATATCGTGCCCGTCTATCATAATCGTTCCGCTATTCGGTTTATACAATCGCAATAAGAGCTTCATTATAGTGGATTTACCATTTCCAGAGTTACCTACAATACCGACGATTTTATTATTCGTGGTAATTTCTTGGTTGAAATTGGTCAATACATTGCGATCGCTCCCGTCGTATTTGAACGTTACATCTTTATAGGTTATAATGCCAAACTCCAATTCGGGGTCTTGATATTGTTTCTTTTCCAAAGTTATATTGTTGATACCCATTTCATCCAATTTTTCCAATACGGTCTCTCCGCGACCAAACATTTCAATCATATCGGGTATTTCTTGTATAAATCCGGTCATTTTATCACGATACACAATAAGCATGGAAAAGAACGTAATAAATTGGACGGGACTGATTTCATTGCGCGTTGTTTTCCCCAAGAATAAATAATTCATCACACACACTGTAGTCAACACCAACGACGACGAAGATATACTATATGCATATGACATATTATAAAAACGGATAGCAGACCCGATGCAAGTATCTATGACCTTGTCAAACTTGGACAACTCGGGTGACGATTGGGCACGATATATCACTTTATCAAAGTTCACCAACAGTTCTTGCATCTTGGATTCCACGTTTACAACGTTTGCTTCATACACATCGTTTCTGGATTTAATATAACCATATGTGAAGTAAATAAATCCGAGTATCAATAAGTTAGCCAAATTGAAACCCAATCCAATGTTCAAGTCTTGATACACGAAAAATACACCGATAAACATTAGAAACAAGAAATTAGGTAACATATATGTTATAAAATTGGATATGCCGTAGAAGACCGTGGTTGATAGTTTATTGATGGGTGCGCTCAAATTGGTGTAGTTCACGTCCGAATACGATTCATTGTTCGCTGCCATAATGATTGACAATACTTCACGACGAATCCATTGTCTTAAATTGGAAATGATTCTACTTTGTAATAATCTATAAACACCGTGTATCACAATATACAAGAATGACAACCCTACAAAGAGCTTGAAAAAGAAATACGATGATGGTTTATTTGCTTCTTGCACAGACTGTATTATTAAAGCGGTTATTCTACTAATACCGTATGATAACAATATATTATTTGTTAAACTGGTAATAATCAATCCAGCAGTAGTATATTTATGTTTAGTAAAGAATGACAACAATAATTGCCATATAATGTTCATGATTTGTTATACTCTATTGCAATATATTATTCCATTACAAATGTTTTTTTGAAAATGATATAACAACATGACAATTATTATTATTATTATTATTATTGTATATTTCATGTTACAACTCATTCGCTGTATTGCCATTCCCCTTATGATACAGCAGCCCGGATTTATGTCGTGGTTCAATAGTAATGCACGATTGGAAAAAGTATTTGAAATTGATGGCGTTGATAAACCGAACCCGTATTATGGTGAGTGTAGTTTTGTCAGCCGGTATAGTGACAAGGATAGCGTGGACAATATAATGTGTGACATTTGTAAGACGGATTTGGTGCTTGATTACAATGGAGATACATTTATTGAGCACAGCGAACAGCGAATGTCATATTCGCAAATTACTTCTGGAACATCTCCATCTCCTTTTCCTTTTTTCTTTCGTTCTAATGTAAGTATTCCCAATGGATACTACACGAAATATATTCTTACTAAAAATGGCAAGGCAATTGACACAAGTGAATTGAATATAGGGTTCAATGACATTGTGTTTCCACGACTAGTTCGTTGATTGAATGGTATCACTATACAATACTTATTTCTATAGTGATATGGATTTTTGCTTTTTTTTGTTAGTCAAAAGCTACGCTTTTTTTTGTTAGTCAAAAGCTACGCT
>ERZ887849.1322-NODE-1322-length-23699-cov-28.976569_pt1 | contig 23699 bp, 17 predicted proteins | sample MGYA00521267_ERZ887849 | MGnify/ENA primary metagenome ERZ887849 (study PRJEB32303, sample SAMEA104408601) | aquatic metagenome | biome: Brackish water; feature: Pelagic; material: water | place: Baltic Sea | collected 2014-06-06T16:11:00 | depth 2,863 m ... | reverse complement strand
TGGATATAAATTTTAGCAAAATAAAAAAGTATACTTTCTTAGGGAACGAAAAAAACAAAAAAATGAAAAAATATATAGTATACGCACCACATAAATGTGGATCGACGATAATCAGCAGAATATTGACTGATATTTTCAACCTTCCTAAAGGTCCTATAGAGGAAACTACAATCAATAATGATTCTGGTGAAGCAAAATTACAACTTCTGCGATTAATGCAATTGAATAAACCAGAAAATCCTATTGATCTTAATAAAGATAATTTTATTTTCATACCTCGCAATCCTATTGGTATTACCATATCTATGTTTTATTCGTTCGGATACACTCATAGGTGCCCTGCTGGTTCTACACAAGAACAATTTGAGTCGAAACGGCAAAAAATTCAAAAAGAAGGACTTGTGAATTATATCAATAGAGTTACCCCCATTAATTCAAAGAAAATTGAAAAATTTTGGAACTTACCGGTAACCAACAAAGTTATATTACCGTATGAGTTCATGATAGGTAATTTCAGTGAATTTTTAAAAGAGTTGCTACAAACTCTTGACATGGCTTCTGTATACGATAAAACTTACGAGAAATGGAAAGACTCTTTCGCACCGATTGAAGATAAAAGCGATTTAATCGAAGCGGGTAAGTTAAAAACCCACAAAAGAACCACAGACGTTTACGAGTGGAAGAAAAAACTCAGCAATGAGGAACTGAGCAAATTATTGAGTAGGTTTCCTATTATACAACAATATAATGATTTCTTAAATAAATTACTATAACATGATAACAATAGCAACAGACTTAAAATTAAATCGACGTTTTTTTCGTGATACTTTTCACAAAAAAATCAATTTCGTTTATGACTCATCTAAAGATGTCGATTTATATTTAACGAGCAAGGACTGGCAAGAATATGATTCAAGAAAAGTAAAACCAAATGAGGTTTCTTTTTTAATAAATCCTCGCAAATATGCAGACAGAAGTTTGTTGAATAGCCGTAAAGGATTTTGTGTTGATAATAGAATTTTACCTCGTCCTGATTTTAATAATTTTTGCTTCGCGGGTAATGATTTTTGCGACATTCCTTATGTCATACCGGCTCCACTCGGCCCAAAGTTTGGCGACAATAAAACAATTAAAAATGAAAATTTTAACAATAAAGTTTTTTGGTCTGGTGGCATCACTCATGAAACACGAGGTAATGTTCTTTCTTTTTACAACAAAGTAGATGACAAAAGATTCAATGTTTCTTTATTTAAAGATAGACCGGAGAAACTCTACGCAGATGGACTCAAAACAGAAACATATGAAACTTATTTAAATAATTTATCCAAATCAGATATCGTGTATATGTTACGTGGTGATAGAATTTGGGCACATACATTTTTTGATATTATAAGATGTGGTTGCATACCAATTATGATCAATTCTATGAATGACTATGGTTGGGAGAATATATTTACGAATGTCGACGATTACATGTTAAGATTTGATTTACGAGAACATAGCATGGAACATATACATCAACAAGTTACATTGTTATTAGAAGACAAAGAACGTGTATTGTATATGAAGAACAATATTCGCAAATTTCATGATATGTTCTTTAAACACAATTGTGCTGCATATGGATTCTCGGAGTTTATGTTAGCAAAGCTCGTGGAAATATATAAAAATGATTTTGATATCAATAAAATTGATAATAAATTTATATCTACTGAAATTTTAAGTTTAAAAGGATTAGATAGCAAGTTATGATTGATATGAAATATCGAGGTCGCCTTGGAAACCGAATGATACAGTATGCAGCTGCATATGTGCTGGCTAAAAAAACAGGATTAAAGTTAGATGCTCCCAAAACAAGAGCGTATATAAATACAGGTACATACAAAACATCTAGCAGTACGAACGATAAAATCGAAACTTACTTTGGATCTGTGTTTAAAATTAATTCTTTATCGGGTCATAAATTTAACAATTTTATAGAACTAACTGATGATAACTATTTTGAACATTTAAAAAATCCAACTCCCAATAAAGGTTATCTTTTGAATGGTTATTTTCAACACGAAAGATTGTTGGTTGATTATCGCGAAGAAATTTTAAATTTATATCAATCACCTGAATCCGATTTCACCCCAAACAAAAATGATGCTTTTGTTGCCTGTAGATTAGGGGATTGTTTAAAAACTCATAGAACATATTGCTCCATGAAATATATTGAAGATCAATTGATCACTAGTCGGGATTCATACGACAACGTGCATGTGACTTCTGATACCATCAACCACCCTCCTTTAGCTAAGTTGATAAAAAAATACAACCTCACCGTACATCAGGACTCTCCTATAAATACTATTTTATTTGCCGCTCAATTCAACAATTTGATATTATCTGCAGGTAGTTTCAGTTACTGGATGGCATATTTAAGTAGTGCTGAAAATATCACGGTATATCATAACAACAAACAAGATCCACTACAAAAACAAAATGCATGGGATTATAACAAAAATGTAAAATTTATAAAATGAAAATAAATAATCTCAAACGTAAGTACCCTCGAATCACCGGGCTAAATCGGTTCTCAAATCATCCTAACAAGGTAGGGACTCCAATCAATATACAACAGTCAACATCCAACCTGTTAACCACGGTTGATATCTTTGAGCATCTTGAAGTCAAGTATTGTATTGTATTTGGTACTCTACTGGGGATATACAGAGATGGAAACCTTATCGAGCATGATACGGATACAGATATAGCTGTATGGATTGATAATGAGGAGGAGCTTATCAAAATCGTAGAAAAGATGAAAGAAAATAAGCTGATACCAACTAGGTTGACACCAAAGATTATCTCATTCACTCGTGGCGGGGATTATATAGATATTTATTTCTACGAAAAAGAAAATACGGAATCAGAAAACTTAATTAATCATCCGTCTTTTGGCACTTTGACACCTGCGGATTTCTCAAAAAATAACACAGTGAGCTTCAACAATAGAGAGCTTGCATGCCCAGTAAATCCAGAGGTTTATTTTCAGAAACTTTATGGTAGTGATTGGCGCACACCAATAAAAGACAAGCATGCTCATACTAGACACGGAAAACGATAATGGACAAACAATACTGGAATAAATTTTATAGAGATCACTCGTTTAGAGAGGATATATCTGAATGTAGCACTTTTGCTAGATTTTGCGAAGAAAACTTTTTTAAACATCAGCGATCAATCGTGGACTTAGGGTGTGGAAATGCAAGAGACTCGTTTTATTTCGCTAAATTAGGTCATGATGTTCTGGCTGTTGATCAGTCTATAGATTCTTCAGTTAAAGAAGGCAAATCTCACCATAGACTACAGTTTCTTGTGGATGACTTTATCAAACCCTCGCATCACTCAGATGATAAACATACAAATGAATATCATCCAGACCTGTTACCAATTGATGTGTTTTATTCTCGGTTCACTATTCATTCAATTACATCAGAAGAGCAAGATAGACTATTAACCAAAGTATTCGAATGTTTAAGGGGAGAGGGTTTGTTTTGTATTGAAGTTCGCACAACCAAAGATACAAAATTCGGAGTGGGTGAGCATATATGTGACACAACATATTTTAATGATGGACATACTCGTAGATTCGTAGATTCACAAAAGTTCTTAAATACAGTTCTATCTCTTGGATTTAAATTGCTTTATTTCAACGAGCAAGACGATTTATCTATCTACAAAGATGATAACCCTGTATTAATGAGAATAATTTTAGAGAAATGAATTATACATACAAACTCACAACACGTGGATTATGCTCAGAACTTAATAGTTTATTGGGGTTTTATGAAAGTGTGTTAGATGAAGATTGTCAGATTTTTATAGATGCAAGTGCATCTCAATATTTTAAAAGTGTTTCAATTCTTGATGTTTTTAAATTTCCTAGTGCTTTCATTAATTCTCCGCACTCAGATTCAACTATCATCTCTGGCAATCGCTGGAGAAAATCGGCAGTTAGACAATACAAAACCAAACTTACCACTCAACAATGTGCCGGGCTTTTTTCTTACACCGACACCTTCAAGCAAAAACTAAACAAAAACATTACCAAATTATCATTACCCAAGAAGTTTAACTGCTTTCATATTCGCAGAGGAGATAAAGTGGGTGAACGTTTGTATAAATGGGCAGAGAAGCAAGGTAAAAAAGGAGAATCTAAAAAATACAACTTTGAAGACTACCTTGAAAAGTCAGATCAATCAATCAAAACAATCTTCATCATGTCAGATGATTATTCTAGTATAATAGAAGCGCAACAACATGGTTTGAAAGTTAAAACTTTAACAACAATAGAACAAACGGGTCACTCCACCGACATGGATATAGATAATCATAGACATTATGGTGAAAAAGAACTGGTTCAGTTTTTCTCTGAAATAGAAATCGCCAAACTTCCTGATATTTTCGTTGGTACTCGTAGCAGTAATGTGTATAGATATATAATGAATACTTGCACAACAAACACTAAATTTATTACTCTGGATTAATGGAATCTTAACTCTTAATACTATATAGCCATGTACATATCGCATACTAAAAAATTTATCTTTATTAAACCAATGAAGGTTGCAGGAACATCAATAATTTCAATATTTAGAAAGCACTGCGATTCATCGCTCACTCGACATGGAAACAAGACATTCTCTCATCCTATGTATAAAATCAACCCTCATGACCATGAAACTTTTTCGGAAGTTCAGCTCGAATTACCCGATCAAGTTGAAGAATATTTTGTTTTTTCTTTTGTAAGAAATCCTTGGGACAGGTTGGTCTCTCAGTTTTTTTATCTACATAAAACAAACAATACTGGTGCCATACTGAGATACAAAAAATTTGATAAAAATGCTATTAATTTCCTGACACACCCATTCATTGATTTTGGTTCAGATATACCTAGAAGATATATGTCTTTTTATGACCACTTAAAAAATGTCGAAGGTAAAATTAATTTAAACTTCATAGGTAAAATGGAAAATTTTCAAAAAGACCTCAACACCATCTGCGACAAAATTGGAATCCCAAAACAGGGACCCCCGCACAAAAACAAAACCAAACATAAACACTACACCGAATACTATGACGATGAAACGCGTGAGATTGTGGCGAAAAAGTATGCACGAGACATTGAATATTTTGGATATAAATTTGGAGAATAAATTAAATACGATTCAACTGTTCATGAGCCAGTTTGATGTTATCATCAGTCAACAATTCATGAGCTGTGCGGATGTCGTCGAACATCAACACGTAATCTGTACCTAGATACTCTTCTGTGGTCGCGTTGCGTCTGATCAGCATGGGTGTGTTGGATCTTGTGCAATGTAACATCTGCTCATCAACCACATCATCTGTCGTTTGATCCACAAAGTGTACACAGTTGTCGGGTATGACGTTACACCAACGTACAGATTCATGCACTCCACCAACCATGTCCATCAATTCTGATGTAGGTTCCTCTGGTTTCGAGTGTATCAACTTGTTCCAACACCGAGCGACATTCAACTGATTGAAACTGTTGAATCTCTTGCACCACCAACCAGCATGTATTATCCACCGAGAATCTGTGCTCAACAAACAATCAATATCAAACTGGTTCACAGGAGCAAACGTGTTTAGTTTCAGCAGATTGACAGCGCAATTGACATGTGGTTCTATCAATTGTTTAAGCTTGGAGTTTGTCACCTGCAATTGAACACAATTGTCAAACACATGTTGTGACACGAGCTGATCAACTGATGGTGTGTTGAGTGTTGTTTGATCATCAATGAATGGCCCGTGTATCAATCCTATCCAACTAGAATCGAACAACTTCGGATTGTGTCTGTATTGATGCTCCACATGTAACACACCTGGTGTCAATTTAACCTCGACACACTCACTAGTGTTGAACATGTGTCTGGGGAACACGCTGACTTGTTTGCTTGTGTGGGTAACTGGACTTGCCAGTGGGTCGTGTGTGCCACCGGGTGGATCTACTGCTGTTTGCCCATAATAATTCGACATCAACTGATCACCGCTGTCGTGACTCAGTGTGAAGTAATTGTCCGCGTGCCAGCTGGTTCGTGTCAACAACAATTCATCATTCAACACGGACATGATTCGATCACCCAACGCATGATGGTTGTGGTGTGTGTTGATGCATTGATATTGATCATCGAACCATTTGAAGCTAGGCGTGGTTACAGCACCCACGATCAATCCACATCGCAGTGCATCTATCACGCTACCACTCAACGGAACATCTTCATTGAACATGACCAACGCCACATCATGCTCACTCAATTGATCAAGATATTCAGTTGAGTTCATGCTCCACCTTGTAAACTCAATCTTGACATCACGTGCCTCCGCGTAAGATTGATAATGTGTAGCTAATGCAAGGTTGGTTGAATCGATCGTGAGCACACAGTTGGGAATCCGCATGCATGTTTCAATGGCTTGACCCACTCGCTTGCGATCCACTAGTTTACCTGGAACCACCACACGAACTTGTTGCAAGTCAGGTTTGAATGGTTCACAATGTCTACTGGTGGGGTGTATGAACAGTTGAGCAGACCGGCAACCTTGTGATTCAAGCAGTTGCAAATGCGGTACACTATGAACAAGCACCACGCATCGATTGAGCATGGGTATCACTCGATTGCACCATTGCCTAGACAAGATGTTGTTCATGAATCGGTCGAGTGGCTTCTTCAACCAGGATGGCTCCGGAAACTCGGTTCTACTGTGTAGTGTGATGAACACCTGTTCGTACCTGATCAACATTTGATCTAGAAACCAGCACATGTTGTCCATCTCATCAACTTCATCACCACCACCCCGGAACATCAACGAGTCATGTTGTATATGCAACACTGTGGACTCACGATGTGACACACTCTGTATCAGATGATCACGTAACTGCTGCTCGTTCATGTGACCCATCACATGCTTGCCTCCTAGACCATGCAAATTGATATGCGCGCCCTGAGCGGTCATGTGTTGCTTGAGCTCCTTGGTGTAATTGCTCACACCCAAGCTCTTGCTGCTGTACAAATAGTCGATCATACCTTGCAAGTGTGAAACATTAGATCCATCCAGTAATCAACCATCTCGTCCATCATGGTCTCAAACGTGTATGTGTGTTTCCATCCGAGTTGTGAATAAGCTTTGCTACTGTCACCTCTCAAATGTTCCAACTCTTCTGCGCGTTTGTATCGAGCATCAGTTGTGACATGCTGTTCGACGTTCAATCCTAGTCTATCAAACACATAATTCACAAGATGTTCAACTGAATGACTTGTACCGGTGGCACACACATAATCATCTGGTGTGTCTTGTTGCAACATCAACCACATGGCCTCAACGTAATCCTTGGCATGCCCCCAGTCTCGTGTGGCATGCATGTTGCCCATCACCAGCCTGTCGGTCAAACCGCACTTGATTCTCACCGCCTCCTTGGCCACCTTGTTTGTGACAAAATTTGTACCACGTCTCGGACTCTCATGATTGAACAAGATGCCATTGCTGATGTGCATGTCGTAACTGTTTCTGTAATTGTGACATATGTTGTACGCATAAACCTTGGCGCAACCGTACGGACTCACGGGACACATTGGTGTTGACTCTCGTTGATATCCATCTGTATCTATGTTGTTACCGAACATCTCCGAGCTGCTAGCTTGATACAATCTGCTGTGTGGACTCACCTGACGAACAGCCTCCAACATGTTCAACACTCCAACACCAGTGGCTTGAGCTGTGTACAGTGGTTGATCGAAACTGACTCGCACATGGCTCTGTGCTGCTAGATTGTACACCTCGTTCGGTTGAACTTTGTTCAGCACGTTGATCAAGCTGCTCAGATCGGTCAGATCAGCATAATGAAGATTCAAACGAGCGTACACATCATCTGACAATCTTGCGGTCTGCGTTTCCGCCACCGAGTTGCGTTTCACAGTACCATGCACCGTGTATCCTTTGTCAAGCAACAACTCGGCTAGATATGAACCATCTTGCCCGTTGATGCCGGTTATCAATGCTGTTTTATTTTCTGATCGTGTCATAGTTTTCAATAAAATGTTTAACTGTTTGTTGGATACCTTGCTTCAGTGGTCTGAATTGCACCTCTGGCAACATGCTTTTGAGCTTGCTGTTGTCCGCTGTCTTCTTGTGTTGTCCATCACTATATTTAACATCAAACGCGACATGATCAACATAATCAAACTGCTGAGCGATCAGTGTGGCCACCTGTCGAATTGTTACCTCGGTCTGGTCATCTGCCACAATCACCATGTCTTGGTGGAGCACCGGCAACAGGTGCATGATGACTCTGGCAAGATCCTCTGCATGAATGAACTGTCTCAACACCTTGCCGGTGCCTCTGACCACGAACGGATTACCATCTTGTTTGGCCAGATAACATCGATGAATCAACCCGGGTATCACATGTGAATCCTCAAGCTGGTAATTGTCGTTGTCACCATATATGTTGGTGGGTATGATGCAGTTGTAATTGTAGTCATGTTTGTTGTTGTATGCATCACATTGAACTTGTAACATTCTCTTGGCCTGTGCATAAGCTGCATTAGACTCATGAGGAGCTCCATCATGCAATTGAGATTCATTTATGGGATACTTGACTGCGTCCGGGAATATACAAGTGGATAGACAACCAACAAAGTTTTTCACCCCGTGGTCATGACATGCTCGCAACACGTTCATGTTCATGAGCATGTTCTCTTCAAACATCCGCACCGGTTCATTCATGTTCTTGTACAAACCTCCCACATTGGCAGCCAGATGGATCACCCAGTCTGGTTTGTGCTCGTATATCATTTGTTCTGCATCCATATACTCCAGTAGATTGAACAACTGACTGCTCGGAGTGTACAGCTCAAATTCATTGAATTCGTGTTGTGTTGACCTGATCGCGGAACCTACCAGACCACTACCACCTGTGATTAAAATTTTCATGCTCGTATTGTAACATATACATCTGTAAAATCAACAGTTGCAACACCCATGCGTGTATATTATAATAGATGTATGAGTGAGGAAATTGAAGTTAAGAAAGACACTGAGTCAGGTGAACTGTACATCGAACTCCCGGAGGATGTGATGGATCGACTCGGTTGGAAGACCGGGGATGATCTGAGGTTCACGGAACAGGCAGATGGTTCCATCTTTGTGAAGCGAGTCAAACTCGAGACTGTGGAACTGGAACTAGATGAACAAGAACTGAACCGGTACTTGTTGGCTGCTCATGAACGAGGGCAGAGTTTCGATCGATTTGTAGAAGATGCAATCAAACATGCGCTTGAACAACAACCAGAGAGCAAAAAAAATCGATGTTGTGAATAAGTAATTCATATGGGACCGGTTATAAACACTGTAATTGGAGCCGGTATCAAACTGGCATGCAATTTGATAAACGCTTGGCTGGAACAGAAAAAACAAGATCAAATGTTGCTAGCAGCTCGTGATACAGAACTGTTGAAGGCTGTGATGGACAACCAGCTCAAGCAAGCCAGTGACCCGTTCGTCAAAGTTACCAGACGTGTGTTGTTTCTCACTATAACATTCACATTGTGCTTCTTGATGATTTATTATGCTCTCAATCCACACATAACGTATGACGTGATCGTGCCTCGAGGTGAAGGTTACACTGGTGGTTTCTTCTCATGGATCGTTGGCAGTCGAGAATGGGACGTGATTCAAATGACTGGTGGGTTGCTACTGAGCAGTTTCATGGATCTATGCTTCATGGTGATTGGTTTCTATGCCATACCAAGCAAGCGTAGATAGAACCGGATCTTCGTTTGTGCTACCAGGTTGCAACAATCAAGGTCGTGTGTAAATAATCATGATGAGACACACATTGAGTTTGATACTGTTGCTGTCAATGTCATGCACCATGACGAAGCACGAGCAATTGAAAAATGCACCACATCAATCCACTGAGCGTCAATCATTAGCAGTGGAACACATTTCTCCACCACCGGTTCAAGTCACGGAACCTGTCATGATGTTCATCGGTGTGATTGGAGCGGTGATCAGCACGTGCTTGATCTGTGGATTGTGGTCTACAGTAGCAGGTCGTCGAAACCGTAAGCGGGAGGCTGATAGAGCCGAGCACGAGATTTTAGAAGGTTGATTATCTGAGGCAAAGTCTCAGCTGTGATTGATTGCACGCATATGTTGCATCGTTCATGAGGACTCAAAACAACGCCGGCCTCTTGTGATGGTCTCACAAAATCGGTAACAAAATCATGAGCTCCAGAATCACGCAACCAGTTCCATATTCTGTCTCGATCTCGTCGACGTGATTCGATCAACACTTCATAATTGCTGAACACAGAGCTGTACAGTGTCACATCACGAAAACAGCTTATGGATGATGGTGGTAAACTCAACACACCATCGATCAACAATTTCATCAACCGTCTAGCAAATTTTGAACACCGTGTTTGTTTAACACATCATCAAACGCTGAGTAACTTTCTGGCTGCACCGGGGACTGGGCTGTCTTCATGTACTGTCGATATTTTTGACTGTATCCACGACTACCCGGTCTCAAATTCATACGTTCTCTAGGCGACAAACTCTTGCGAAATTGATCTCGGTGATATTTGTCAGCTGATGCGGCAGTTGGTGCGGCAGTTGAAACTGGGTCAGCTTTTTGCTTTTTGGGTTCAAACATCAATTTGCCTTGGTCATCTCGTTTAATGTCACCAGCATCAGTCATGATTGGTTTTCTCCCGGTCGCAAAAGAATTGGCAAATCCGCGGATGTTGCCTGGTATCTTTTTGATTTGATTGACAAAATCACTCTCCCCACGAGCTGTAGCTTGTTCACGCTCCTGCCTCATGGCCTCGTGTCGCTTCCACTCTTTCGCAGCTAATTCTTGTGTGCGTTTTCGATTGCCTCTACCCATGGAACGGGCTCGCTTGGCCCAACTGGCATTCTGCCAATTGTCCGGCATATCTCTAGGTTCAAATGCTGGTTTTGTTGCGCCAGTAGCAGTACTGTTCACTGTATCAGGGGTGTCCGGATCAGTTGCTGCATCACCTGTTGATGGTTGTGTCTCGGTTTCCGAAGCATCAGGTTTGTTTGTATTTGTCGTTGTGTTATCAGGGGTGTCCGGATCAGTTGCTGCATCACCTGTTGATGGTTGTGTCTCGGTTTCCGAAGCATCAGGTTTGTTTGTATTTGTCGTTGTGTTATCAGGGGTGTCCGGATCAGTTGCTGCATCACCTGTTGATGGTTGTGTCTCGGTTTCCGAAGCATCAGGTTTGTTTGTATTTGTCGTTGTGTTATCAGGCGGTAAGGTAAACCTATTAGCGAGGTCTCCAAAGTAACCTGCATCACCTGCTGATGGTTGTGTCTCGGTTTCCGAAGCATCAGGTTTGTTTGTGTTTGTCGTTGTATTTGTCGTTGTGTTATCAGGCGGTACGGTAAACCTGTTAACGAGGTCTCCAAAGTAACCTGCATCACCTGCTGAAGGACCGGTGTCTTTACGGATTATTTTTCTAGGTTTATTCTCATGCAATTTCTGAGCATATGCTTCCGCGATCAGTTTGTTGTCAGTGTTCATCGTTTGGCTATCTGTTTGGTTGATGTTTTATTTTGCGTGTCATCCTGTGGTTTACGAAAAGCGGCCATCACATGTTTCTCTTGATCATCCGCTTGCTTTTTGTCCCGTTCCTTGGCCCATCTGGGCTTCTCGAAGGGATTCGAGTCGGTTTTAGGTTGACCTTGTTCGTTCAACTGGTTCAACATCTCATCAATCTGCGACATCACACTCTCGGGTATACCTGCAGGTGCCATGGTTCGTAAAGTTCTCAATGTGTTCAAGTGACGTGGTGTTTCACCGGCGGCACCTTGCATGTCTGTCGGTAATCGCTCACCAGCACCAATCAGCGCATCATACAGCTCACCAACTTTACGCGCGAGGAAATCCACCTCTTCTGGTTCGAAGTCGGTTTTGTCAGTGCCCATGGACGATTCAACAGCAGCGTCAATTTTATCAAGCAACTCACCCAATCTGGATGCTCGCTCGCTCTCGAGGAAAAATTCAGTGAAAGTTTGTTTCATATCAATAATATTTATGAATAAATCGTATGAGAACAACAGATATCAGCTGAAACTACTGATTCTGTATCAAATTGATGATCAGGTGGTTTGTTTGTTTATACCGGCTGTGCTGTCAGTAACATTAACTCTACGTGTATCAACCTTGTCCGCCCAAGTTTTGCTCTCGATTGATTTGGCTTCTCTTCTCACCGGATTGTTTATATCCATCGCATCCTCTCGTACAGCATCGTTATCCTCCTTGAGATTCAATGGTAGATTGCGGAAGTGATGTGAGTGTGGATACATCCTCACCTTGTTGTGATTGCTGCCCTCAGGCGTGGGTCCGGGTATCACTGTGATCGTGGCATTGGTCCAGTGATTGTGGTTGTCACTCGAGTCTGCAGCATCCACGTGTGTGCCACCATCGATGTGCACTTTGAACACCAACCCGGCTAACAACTGTCCAAATGACACCATGGGATCTGTCTCTTGTATCTCCACTGGAGCGGTGATATGATTCACGCTCAATTCACCCTCAACATGCAATCCACCGCCGATCACCACATTTTGACTCACTCCAAGGTTGCTGTCAACCAACACTTGTTGTCTGTTTCTCTGTCTGATCGAAATTATATCAGCCACAATGTTGAGTCTCTTGCCTCCATCGATGTTGATCTCATTGTCACTTGCCACATTCACTTGATCACCGGCGATGTTGGTCACCGTGCCACTCAGGTCGACACTTCCGAAACTCTTGATGCTAACCCCACCGGCTCCAACTTGCACGTTCCACTTGTTACACACGTTCAACGTGCTGGTACCACCTGGCATGTCATCCACATGCACATACTCTATCAATGGTGATTGTTTTTGAGAATTGAATGTTCCACCCGGGTGCACTTTCACGCTGTCTCTAGCAATTTTACCCACATCATCCACACGTATGCTAGGAAAGTCATTCATGTGCAAACCTATTGTCTCGGATTTGTGTTTGGCAATATGCTCCACACTGCTGCCTCCCACGCCCATGTTCTTCTCGATCTCAAACAATCTCTTGGCTGTTTTTTGTAACAGTTTATCAAAGTTACCGGTACCGGATGTGTTTGTCTCTTTGAGTGGTTCAACATCCCATGTGCCTCCCATGCTGCTGGGACTCAAACCGGTACCATCGCACACCGGGCAAAGTTGACCGAAAATGTAACCAGGTCCGGTGTTGTACACATCTAGATCATAATGATTGTTGCTCTCGTCTTTGCCTCGAGTGCTCCAATGATGATCTCGAGGATTGATGTACACAATCCCTTGACCCAAAGAACCGGGAGTCTTTTGCTTGCTAGCAAGTTGCATGCTCAATGTGACCTCGTTGGTGTGATTGATCCGCACCGGTTGAGAGTCTAGCGTCTCATAATATGTGCTGTTGGGGTAACGGTCCATGGCGCTGAGCACACGATACAAATGATCTCGCTTGTCATGTTCTCCAGAGTTACACACCGGGCATGGCGCCGGTGTGCCATTTTTTGTCTGCTGCACGCTTGTGAATTTTAAAATCTCATGTTCAATCGCACCAGCGCGCTGAGTTTCAAACAACTGCTTCACATCATTCAATTCAGACATGGCCACAGCCCATTGCTGGTACAACTCAGGCTCCAATTTGCCTATTTTGAGGTACCGGTCTCCTTTGATCAGATGCTCCAGATCTCTCCCGGTGAATTGACTTCTGAAGCCCTTGATCGTGTCAAACGAATCTTGTAACACCAGCTTCTGATCATTCTCAACCGCCAATTCGATGTTGCAATGATTGGCAAACTCCTTGAAAGAACCAGAGTAGTGGGTCATTTTCAAGATCTCTCGATTGTCAGTGTTCACGAATTCTAGCGAACCACCCTTTTGATTGATCACAAATTTGTTACGATACGTGGTGGTGTTTATGTCGTACACTGGATCGTCCACTTTGCTGCGATTCTCATATGTGTCTGGGTAATCTTGATAGTCACCTGAATCTTGGTATATACCTGCCCAGTCCTGTGATCCGAAACTGGCGGCGAAATACACTGGGTTTGTTGGATCACCATCCTTGAAGAAACACCACACATGCGCGCCTACGTTTGGAATGCTGAATGTCCCTTTGGATTTGTTGCTGTAAGTGGTAGGCTTGTATGTGTATGTGTATTTGTTTATACGATTGGGTTGATCCATGGAACCGCTCAATGTGGTGGTGAACGCGTCGTTGAGCCGCATGTGCTCAGTCTCAAACTTTCTACCAGGTTGTTCAGCGATGCCGTCAAAGTTTAAATTGTATTTGCTGTTCTCATCATATTCAGCGGCAGCAGAGTTGGGCACCGTCAACGTGAGATCAGATCCATCGGAAATTGTGGCTTGATCCAGGTGAGAGTTGTATCTACCACCACCAGTGGCACCAGTCAGCGGTGCAGCACAATCGGCCCATGGCAGCACGCGTTTGAGTGGCTCGATCACGGTGCTCAGATCACTGTCAATGTTACCGCCTGGGAATCGAAAACTCTTGTCCACGTTGTGTTGATACCAATCCACATACACATTGTATGACACATGCGGCACATACACTTTCAATCGACCTCTCTTCTCCGGGTCATTGTTCTGTATCACTATACCCAGATACATGCCGTTGTATGATTGATTGCTCATATTCTGAACCCTCCACCATATTCTTTGATTTTTTGCAACACAATTGACCCATGCCACATGTTGAGGAACGGCCACTCTGGTTTGGATTGAGTGTCCCAGCCTCGGAACGATACAAAATGATTGTGACTTTGATTTTGCTCTGTATCTGGATTCTCAAGCATCATGTTCACTGGTGCTTCAACTTTACGAATGAGCGAACCAACATGTCTCCGTCTCTCTTTAAGTGATTGTTTATAGTCGAACCATTTTAAACCCTCATCTCCACCGATAGCCACACCATCACACCGGTCGACCTTCGATTGATAGTCATCACTAATGTATGTTTCAGCTCTGATTAAAACTTGTTTGAATATGTCAAGTGATTTTGATGTTATCACACCATATTCACCTGGTTCGAGAAATCTTTTCCACAGGTTGTTAAAAGTTGTTTGATCATTCATCTCCCGAGTGACAACCAACTCGCGGATTGGCACACGAGAGTACATCATCACTGTGGTTCCTTGATTTGTTTGTGATATCAACAGGTTGTCCAGCTCGTATATTGACTCAACGATATCCATGCTCTGGTCACGTGGCATCGGTTCATCGTTGATACCTTTGAGCTTAGCTCCTAATAACCCACTCACTCCCCACTCGATCCTCGCGTAATCGGTTGTCTCACGCTTGAGTATACCTGGGCAGTCATCACTGTTGAACGCGCCAGTGATGTTTACAGTTTCACCGGCGACTTGATTGCTTTTCTGTTCTTTCTTCACTTCTTCCCGGGAGTTTGAATCGATTGTTCCTCGAGCCTGATCAATGGCCTTGCTCTGCACTTGATCCGCGACCGACTGCGTCACCTGTTCTTTCTGATCAGCATGTTGTTGATTTTCATTTGCATTTGCTACCGAACCATCTGATCCTTTGGCTCCAGCAGGGTCTGCTGGAATCGCCACAGGAATTTCTGATGTTGTTTCCGCGAGGGCGCTTTTGACTGTGTTGCTCATCACACCAGTGGTGTGACCTATGCTATTCACACTGACCACATTACCCACCACCACATCTATGTTTGTGTCGAACATGTCCATTTCGTTCTGTAAAATTGCTTGAGATTTCGCTTCAGCATTCTGCCCGGTTTTGTCACATGGCTTGGTGAGACTATCGATTATATCCTCGATTGGTTTTGTTAGATCTTGTAACACATCACCCAAACCACTGGCGATACCATCAATCGTTTGCTGCATGTATCCACCTAGATCTTCAATCCGATCCCCAAATTCATCAAAAACTTCGCCTAAACCCTTGACGGCTCGTTCCATTTGATCAAATGCATCATCCACTGCATCGGTGATCATGTCCATGGCTCCATCCACCAACCGCTCAGCTTCTTTGGTTATGTTGTCTAGAGACAGATTGTCCAGCTTGTCCAACAAATTCACCGGGTTCAATTGTTTGAGCTTGTCACCTAGCTCGGACATGTCTGGCATCTCGAAACCATCAAGTATGTTACCAAGCCCGAAACCATCTTCTATCAAATCTTCAATCCGCGCGCCGAGTTCTTGTATACGGCATCTCATGCTGTCTCCCAGCAGCTTTTTCGGAGTCATGCCAGATGGTATCAGCTCTGACGCGTCCGGGCTGTTCAACCGATCAGTCAAGTGGCTGAACTGGCTTTGTGTGTTTGGTGTGCTCACATCAACCACATTACCCACAACAGTTTCTATCTCATGATCGGTCATATGAATTATTTATGAACCAATCGCGGTTCTACAACGTGTATTACAATTGATTCACTTTGCTCGAGAGCGTCTTGACCGCTTCAACCAGATGAGCGATCACCGCATTGTAGTCAATTGCTCTCAAACCATCAGATGTTTTCTTCACAGCCAATGGTATTATCTTCTCCACATCGTCAGCGATCATACCAATTTTTGTTTCGTTGCTCTCCTTCCAGTCGAATGACACACCCTGCAGCTGGTTGATCACTTCCAGTGAGCTGTCAATGTTGCGAATGTTTGTCTTGAGCCTGGCGTCTGATGCAGTGTTGAATTCTGTGGCCTGTACAGTGTTGAATTCTGGATCCGAAGTTGTTGAGATCGTTTGTTCGCCTCCGTCATCTCCGTCATGAGCTGTCACTTGAATGTTCGTACCGGCGACCACATGCGTGAGGAATTGACCGGTTGTGTCTGTGCCGAGATCCACATCATTGACTGTCAACGTCACATTGACGTTATCAGCAAAATCAGTCGCAACGCTACCAGATACATCACCATTAAACACGATTGTTTTTGTTTGGTCGAATTTAGATGACGTGTCTGCATTTCCCTCGAGATTACCCAGGAAACTCTTACCGGCAGATGATCCTTGTAGATATTCAGCTTCACGGCCTATCAATTGACCATTCAACGCGATGTTACCTGTGTCACCTGGACCTATCGAGATCGCAGATGTTTTCGTGCTGTCAGCACCAGTGCCGATCCGCAACTCACCTGCATTGTTCCAGATGTTGAAAACCTTTCCGTTGATGCTGGTGTCTGTCAATTGCACGCGTGGTCGTTTTCTAGATGCCTTGAACACATCGTAGTTTGTGTCAGTGTTTGATCCGATCACATGTATGGATCCACTGCCTTGACCGTTTGGTAGCGAGGTCTCACTATCCAACGTGGATCCAATGATCAAGGTGTTGTCTATGTCCAGATTGAGCGTGTCTTCACTTATGTTCGGGTTGATGTGCAAGCTCTGATGAGCTGTGCTCACTTTCTCACCTAAATTAGGATACACAACCCACTCGAGATTACCATTTAAAAATTGGCGCGCCTGGTTGACCGGTGGTTGAATTGGTACCAAGCTTGGTGATGTTGTGTTGTCCACAGCGTATGACACATCAGCTGTTTTCAGTCCAACAACATGACCAAATTCATCAAGCTCAACATCTTGTATCACTTTGCGGAAGGTGAGTTCTCTATCCTGTGTGTTGCTGTTGACGTGACTGTCTTGAGCGGATGTGTCCTGATGCGAGATCAACACTCCGGTGTCAGCTGTACCGTCTGGTGCTATGTCTAGTCCATCTCCAGTCTTGATCCAATCGGTCAGTGCGACTGATTGTACCAAACCGGACGTGTTGGTCATCAAAAATTTATTAGGTGTTTGCTCTGTCAGTAACAGATTTGAAAATGTTGGTGTGGCATCCACGTGTATGTCTTGCTCCAGGCTCAACGTGATGGTTCCATCGGTGTCGTTGTTGATGGTTATTTGATTGTCAGTACCAGACACCCAGTTGGTCAGATCTTCAACAGTTTGCAACTCATCGTTTGAATCAATGTATGTGAGTCTCATGGATGTGACAGCATCATCGGTCAACTTGATACCACCAACCGTTATGTTAGAATCAGACACGAATTCACCTTGAGGTAAGCTCAACACGATACCACCAGAACCGTCATCTGTCACATCAACTTGATTGTTGGTGCCAGACACCCAGCCGATCAAATCTGTGTTTGTCACCTGTTGTTGTTCATTTGTACGTGTCAATCGGTTCTTCACGATGTCACTGTCCAAACGATCGTTCAGATCGTCAGTCAACAGCTGCAAATTGGTGTTGGTGTTGTCCACTCGAGTGTTCAGAGCCTGATCCGCAAGATCATGATTGTCCAGACGTGTTCTGTGATTGTTTGTGGCTGGTGAACGACCATGACCCACGATGTCTTCAATCGTCCGCAAGTTGGTGTCCAAAATATCATCCGCATGAGCCAAGCTTGTGGATGTGTTGATGAAACTAGCTTGGTTGTTGATGATGTACTGTCCGTCAGATTGAAGTCCAGATGCTGTCTGAGTCGTGTCAAGCTCAAACTGCATGTCTGAGTCAGATTGAAGTCGCGACAGCTCTTCGGTCTTGAGCGCTTGATCCAGTGTGACATCCGCATGGTTCAATGAGATTGCATCTGATATATAATGTGCATCAGTGTTCTTCACATAATCACCAGCAACACTCAATCCGGCTCCGATTTGTGTGGTGTCAAGTTCAAGTTGTGTGGTCAGACGATCGTTCATCACTTGTGTCAGGTCTGATCTCATCAACTCCACATCGATGTTGTTGATCATACGCGAGGTCAATTGTATTCTGTCGTGGATGACCGCACCAGTGGTTGAAACGTCTTGATTCACAATGCTGTCACCAGTCACCTGTAATTTGTGATCCATGTACAGGCTCACATCTGCATCAATATCAAGTGTCAGTTCATGACCGGTTGGTGCTTTGGTCACGAGTAATGAATTGTCCACTTCATGCACTTTGAAATAACCAACCTCATCATCATCCCCCGCGATTGCTCCTCCGTAAATCAGCAATCCGGAGTTGAACGCTTGTGATGTGGTACCACCTTTGTTAACCACCACATTCTTGTCTGTTATCTCCAGGTTCTGAATCTCGAGCTGAGCCTGTGCACCTTGTATTAGAAAATCTCCATCAACTTGCAAGTTGCCTTGTATGTGCGTGTTGCCACCCACAACCAACGCGTTGTCCGCAAGTTGCCCGGTGGTCACATTTATACCCACTCCTGCAGCAGCACCATTTGGTCGATACACAAATCCAACAGTGTCGACTATGCCGTTGTTGAATTGAGCATGACGAAACGCGATCGAGTCTCCAATGTTGTTGTTTCTCAGATCAAACACCAGATGATCACCAACACCACCTTCCATAGTGGTTCCGGTGGTGGTGAATGCATCAATTGGAGCAGATGACAGCTCACGATTGGTGGTCAGCACGGTTGTTGTACCATTTTGTGTGAGTCTCAAATCACCGTCATGAACATGCAAACTGCTAGCAGCATCAGGTGTGATGGTGTTGATACCAACTTGACCGGAAGCACCGTCACAATACAAACTGTCACTGGTGATCAATTGTTGTGTGTCTGGAGATCTGTAAACGATTCTGTTTGGTGTCAATGATGTGAGTATCAATTGATCTAGCGCCATGTCATCAAACTTCACTGAACCAAGCACCGTCAATTCGTAGTCTTCCAACACCACATCTGGTAATGATGTGGATGTGTCATTGATCGACCCTATCAGCACACGACCCTGTGGATCGATCCGGACATGATCTGTTCCACCGGTGGCTAGTAACAAGTTACCACTGGTCATGTCATTTGGTACATGATCCTGGTTGTCCAATCGAGTGTTGCGATTCTGATTGTGTAATCTAGTGGTGCCGTTGATCACTCCACTGGTGGCCAAACTAATGCCGTTCTCAGTTGCATGTGGATCAGATGGATCATGTTGCTCGATTTGCAATTGTGTGTTTCTCCCGGTGGGGCGTGCCGTGGCATTTGATGTTCCGATAACCAGATCACCGGCTAAGGAGGTGACTCCATGTGGCCAGGTGTGATCAATCACCGGTGCATGAACCACGTATCTTTGATTTGCAGTGTGGTTCACATCATCATATGTGGTGGTTAGTTGTGCACCTTGAGCCACAACATCACCATGTATGTCCAGGTCAGCCGATGGATCCAAAGTGTTAACACCCACACGATTGTTGAATGAATCGATGGTGAGTGTGTCGGTGTCAAAAGTCAATGCCCGTGTACCGGCCGCGAGCTGCACGTTGGTGTCTTTCAACATTTTGATTGAAGGTGTGTCAATGTCCAGACTGTCTGTTGCTTGAACAGATGTGACTGTCGAGTCCACATCCACCATGGTGGAAATCAATTCGGTCAGCTCACCAGTCACTGACACTTCACCGTGCACGGTGATGGTCTTGTCCGGGTTGTTGGTCATCACACCAACACGGTTGTTCGCGCCATCGATGCTCAACACCGTGCCGCTAGTGGTGGATGTTGACACATGAGGTCGGTTCAGATCCACGTTCAATTGATTGACCACAAACGTTTGATCATCAACATCAATCGATTCAGAGCTTGCTGCATCCACCGCCGGGATGCTAACAAAATTCAAACTGGCCACCGTGGCTCCAATGTTGACGGTGGTGGATTGTGTGGTGAGGTCAATGACTGGTGAGTCTAGATCCACAACTGGTGTGGTGATACCCACATGTACAGATGCATCTATGTTGACTCGTTCAGCAGATAAAGTTATATCATTGTCACTAACCACGGTGAAATCATCATTGTCAACAATCACCGGTCCAGTGATGTTCACCTGGTCATCAAATATGGCAGTGCCACCAACATGTAGTGTTGCTTGTGGTTCTTGTTTGTTCACACCCACACGAGTGTTCAATGTGTCTATCACGAACAAATTGGTGTCCACTGTGAATGCCGCGGCACTTGATGATTTCAACCACAGTTGTGTTTTTTGATCACTCAAATCGATCACCGGAGCGTTTATGTCAAGTGCACCAGATGAGTTGACTTGAACAAAAGGTGCGGTCAAGCTGATCGCATCCGGGCTGTTGTGACTCGCGGTGACATGCACGGCGTTTCCAGTGATGTGTGTGTCACCAGTGGTGTTCATGGACACCGTGTCAGTGACAATTGAAACATGATTGTTGTTCACAAGCAGATTGTCTGACAACACGTCCAAACTAGCACCAGTGGTGGTGACCCCACCGTGGAGATGCACCGGGTGCATCGGATTGCTTGTGCCGATGGCGATGCGGCCAATTGTGGATTGCATGTGCAACAAGCAGTCGCTTGTTGATGAGGCGGCACCAGCATGCAACTCGGTCAGTTTCCACCAAGTGGATTGTGAGGTTGTGTCAATCACCGGTGTGTCAAGATCCAACACCGGGGCGATGTTGTTGACACTCTGATCACTGTGAATCACCACTTGTTCATTTTGCACAGTGTAATAATTGTTAGCAGACAGCGGCGTGAAATGTATCTTGTTACCCTGGTCCAGATGCACATCACCATGTGACACCACGTCACTCTGAAATGTGGCTTGTTGATCCACATGCATGGTGGTGTCGAACCTCGCGTTGCCACCGAGCACATACAATTTGTTTGCTGGATCCGGGTTGGTACATGAGCCAATTGCCACGTATGATTGATCCACGTCGACCACAAATGTACATGATTGATTGTTCATCAACGACATCTTGCCATCCAAATGAATGTCTTTGGTGTACAGTGCAGCCCATCGTTTGGCGGTGGTACCCAGGTGATGTGTGTGATTGACCGTGGGAATCACGTCTGAACCCACATGTGCGTTGAACCGGATTTGATCCAACATGGCGTCTCCAAAATTCAACACTCCACCGTCACCACCACTCAAATACACATTTTGATCCACGTATAAATTTTTCTTCACGTGTAAATTGCCGTGAATGAACGCGTCTCCAGTGGCGCTCAACGAGTCGTTGATCAACAATGCATCTTCAAATATATTATACTCAGCTGCTGGGAGATTGATCTGAAAGTTGGGATATTCTGGATCAAGCTTGAGCTTGTTGCTCACGTTCAGATTGCCATTGATATACAGATATCCTTGATACGGTGCGTCTGGCCCACCTAATGGGTCAGTCGCGGCATCTGGGAATTCTGAGATAGCTCGTGTTTTAGCTGAATGATGTTGTTCGCTGTGGTGTTTGCTGTGAAATCTAGTGTTACCGGCCATATAGTTATTTATTGTCTGGCCTGGGTAGAATCATTGTTAATAACTGTTAGGTAGATGCCCGGACTTTGAATTTCTTACCCACCCAGTTCTGACCTCTCCGACGACCAGCGGTCCATGTCACAGAGTCGTTCCTAGAACCCCACCAGTTCCATCTCTGTTGCATGACTGATTTTGACGAGTTTATCGCCTGAGTACCACGATAACTCTCTATGAAAACCAATCTATTGTTGTTAAAATCATGATGCACGGTCAGTGTGCGCGATGGATTTTGTGCTGAAGGAAAATCGTTTCTATTTAGCACCCTGGTGGCGCTACTTCTCATTTCAGGGTAATTGCTCGACCAGCTAAACAATCTCACCGCGGATGGACCTAGTCTAGTACCAGCAACAAGTCCGTTACTGTAGCTGGAAGACGTGGCAGAGTTACCGTGTGAACTGTATGACCAGCTTGTTCCATTGAGTTCACTCTTTATCTGATCAAAACCATTGGATTCGATGATGTCGATGAATTTACCTCGCATGTCCTCTGGGAGATTCAAATATGTAGTTTTGCTCCTGCTGATCCAGTTCCCTGGAGATGCCGGTTTGTTTCCGCTGGTGGCATTGCCTCCTAAGGGTTTGCCTTCCCACTCTGAAGCTGTGTTGAATACAAAGTCCAATTTTGGCACGGTCAGCACAGCTTCAATGGGTGCTGGTGCTGGTGCTGGTGTTGGTGCCGGTGCTGGTTCTGCGACTGCGGTAGATCCGGGTTGTAACACCTCAATCGCAAATCCGGTGATACTGTGCACACTATTATTATCACTCCACAACACCACAGTTTCACCAGGTGTCAGTTCCTCACCTGATGTATCTTTTGACCAACTCGCGAGTTGATTCCATCCACTGTCTGTCTCAGCCGGTTGATTGTTGGTGCCGGTGAACATGTTCCACAAACCTTTGCCGGTGGCTTTGAACCACATGTGTTCATCTGCAGGCACACTGTATCTGCGCGCGTGGCTCATGATTTCCTCTTCATCGGCTCCACTGTTACCGTTTTCTTGTGTGTGTAAATGAATCAACCAATCACCGGCAGGTACAGAGTTGCTGATGACTACCATGTTACTCGATCCACCTGTTTTATGATAAGTGTTTCCAATCGCGCGGATGCGACCGATCTCACCTGGTGTACTAGGCGGTTCCCCGCTGTTTATGTATCCATCCACATACAACTCTGCGGTGTTTTTTGGTCCTGTGCCGGCACCTTTATTAAATCGAGCTCGAACTTGGAAACGTCCGGTGTATGGAATAACAAATGTGTTTGTGTCACTGCCGGCGTTGTTAGTATTATCCGGACGGACATATATCACATCACGTTCCTTGAATTTGTCGCTCTTCACA
>ERZ887849.1319-NODE-1319-length-23737-cov-8.975973_pt1 | contig 23737 bp, 24 predicted proteins | sample MGYA00521267_ERZ887849 | MGnify/ENA primary metagenome ERZ887849 (study PRJEB32303, sample SAMEA104408601) | aquatic metagenome | biome: Brackish water; feature: Pelagic; material: water | place: Baltic Sea | collected 2014-06-06T16:11:00 | depth 2,863 m ... | reverse complement strand
CGCAGCCTACCACATCACACGGAAACCGGCAGGTTTTTCAGACTTTCCTTAACATGGTGTCCAACGATACTGGCGACAATCAGCTGCGAGTCACGATCGTGAAGTATGACGTGGAAGAGGACGAATACACCGTCAAGTGGAGCGAAGTGCGCGGCGATGGCGGAATGTTGCCTCTTGAGGATGCCGATGCAGAAGCCCAGCGTGACCGCCTGCCGTTGATGAATGATGGTGAAGAGGTCATCGTGATCGACGCAGCCTCACTTTATGCGCCGTTTTTCCGTCTGGGTGTGATCGATCCCACATTGATCGAATCGCGCGTTCTGACAAGCCCACGCTTTGCGCCTCAGATCGTCTGGGATGGCGCCTGATCCGCTTGAAGACCATTTAAAAAAGACTGCGCCCCGGAGCTACCCGCTTCGGGGCGTTTTCGTTTGATCTAAGCTGAGGCGTCGCGCTCTGCGAGCATATACACGAGCAATTCGGCCATCGCCTTGGCCTGAGGGGCCGAGACCACGCCCCCCACCCCGACCCGGCGCCCAGTGCACCACCACAGTCCCGGCTCCCAGCGGCGCACACCACGCTCTTCAAGCCGCAGCAGGAAACCGCTGGAAGGCTTGTAGGCGAAGACCCCGCGATCAAGGTTGCGAATGTTGTCCACACTCGTGAGAACTTCGCCACTGGAGTGGCGCAAGGTGTCTTTGGTAAGCTGAAGCGACCCGGAAGTGGCCCGCCGCACGCGGTCCGCAACCCACAGAACGCCGATGCCAAAGGCAAGCACCGCCAACTTTGCGCCAATCTCACCCTCGGACCGAATAAGGGCGAAGTGGATCGAGAAAAGCCCCAGCACCAGCAGGGACGACAGCGCGAAAAGGCGGCGCGGGATAGAGGGGTAAACCTCGATCAGGATCTCGTCTGTCTTCTTCTTTTTCTTGCGCACAGTCTTTTTCATGCCCGCGCCTTACCCGCGCCACAGACAAAGAGCCAGAGCAAAGCGCACCGACATCGTACGGCCTTTAGCGCAAGGGCCGCACTTCCGCGCCTCGCTCTTCGGGTTCGTCGTCAATAAGCTCGGTCGGAAAGCCGGGGGCCGTGACCGACAGCCCCGTGGCCTCCTCAAGGCGGCAGATCAGCTCATCTGACTGCGCCCGCGTCCCGTAGCGGCGTTGTCCGTCGGTCAGGATCTCGATCATCAGGGGTGAGATTTCCAACGGCACATTGTGCCGATCCGCGATGGTCTGAAAGAGACCGATATCCTTTTGCACAAGGTCCATCGTGAAATTCACGTCCCGATTGCCCGACAGGATCAACTGGCTCTCGGTCTCATGCACAAACGACGTGCCAGACGAGATTTTGATCGCCTCATAGGTGGTGGCCATGTCGAGCCCCGCCGCCTTCATCACCGTCAGCGCCTCACACAGCGTCATAAGGTTCGCCGTGGCCAGATAATTGGTCATCACCTTGAGCGTGCTGGCCGTGCCGATCTCGCCCGTATGCAGCACGCGGCGGCCCATGATGGTCAGGATCGGCAAAACCCGGTCAAACGTGGCGCGGTCACACCCTGCATAGATGCTGATATTGCCCGTATCTGCGCGGTGACAGCCGCCCGAGACCGGGCAATCCACCGCCGCCGCACCACGCGCGATCACCTCCGCCGACAGACGCGTGACCTCGGCCGCGTCCGTGGTAGACATCTCCATCCAGATCTTGCCGGGGGCCATGGCAGGCAACATTTCGGTCACCACCGCATTGCAGGCCTGAGGGCTGGGCAGGCAGGTGATGACCACATCGCACGCCTCCATCATCGCCGCAGGGCTACCGCCACCCGCCGCACCGCGCGCTTCAAAGGCGGCCACCAGTTCCGCGTCCAGATCATAGACGACAAGATCCACACCATTGCGCAAAAGGCTGCCCGCAAGCTTGCCGCCCACATTGCCCAGACCGATAAACCCAACTTTCATAATCCACTCCCTGATTTTTCGTCACTCTCAGACGCCAAAACCGCCCTGTCGCTTCTGTTTGCGACCCATCAGGTGCCCACGCCGCGATCGTTGTTAGACTCTCTCGGCAAATCGGCGCGCGGGCGGTCGCACCGAGCCGGATGCGCTTGCCCCGCCCTGCCAAAGAATGGCAGTATTGCCCCAGCCCAACGTCAAAGGCCCTAGATGCGTCCCTCATTCGCCCTTCTGATCCCCCTCTGCCTTGCCGCATGCAGCCAGTTTCCCGAGTTGGACGCCTCGGTCTCGGACAGTGTGCGGGATGCCAACTACCCCGATCTCGTGCCCCTCGCGCAGCTTGACGTGGCCGCGCGCCAAGGCCGCATCACGGATGAGACAACGCAAGGCACACAGGCCCGCATCGCGCGGCTTGAGGCGCGCGCGGCCCGGCTGCGTGGCAGCGTTCTGGATGCGCCCAGCCGCAAACGCCTCGCCCAGACGGTCGAGTAGCGCCACCCCTTCCCAAAAACCCGCGTTGCACCGCCGCGCCCTTCGCGCTATCCCGGCGCAACGAAAATAGACCCAGCACAGATGCGGAGACACGCCCCATGACCACCCCCCTGCGCCTCGGCATCGCCGGATTGGGCACTGTCGGCACCGGCATCGTGAAAATCGTCCGCCAAAAGGCCAGCCTGCTGGCCGAACGCGCGGGCCGCCCCGTGGTGATCACCGCCGTCTCGGCCCGCTCAAAGGACAAAGATCGTGGCGTGCCGCTTTCGGATTACGCGTGGGAAGACGATCCCGTGGCTCTGGCACAGCGCCATGATGTGGACGTGTTCATCGAGGTGATGGGTGGCCATGACGGCCCCGCCAAGGATGCGACCGAAGCCGCCATTGCCGCAGGCAAGGATGTAGTCACCGCTAACAAAGCCCTGCTGGCGCATCACGGTCATGCGCTCGCCCTCTCTGCCGAGGCCGCGGGCCGCGTGATCCGCTTCGAGGCTGCCGTCGCAGGCGGTGTCCCTGTGATCAAGGCGCTGACCGAAGGGCTTGCTGGCAATGAGATTACCCGTGTGATGGGTGTGATGAACGGCACCTGCAACTATATCCTGACACGGATGCAATCCTCGGACCTGCCTTACGCGGATGTGTTTGCAGAGGCCGATGCCTTGGGCTTTCTGGAGGCCGATCCGAATCTCGACGTGGGCGGCATCGATGCAGGGCACAAACTGTCGCTTCTGGCGGCCATCGCCTTTGGTACGCAGGTGGATTTTGACGCGGTAGAGCTGGAAGGCATCCAGAACATCACGATCGAGGATATCCACCGCGCCGCCGATATGGGCTACCGGATCAAGCTTCTGGGCGTGTGCCAGATGACAGGTCGCGGGCTGGAGCAACGCATGTCGCCTTGCCTCGTGCCAGACAATTCGCCGCTGGGGCAGCTGGAAGGAGGCACGAATATGTGCGTCATCGAAGGTGATCAGGTGGAGCAGGTCGTGATGCGTGGCCCCGGCGCGGGCATGGGCCCCACCGCCAGCGCCGTGATGGGCGATGTGATGGATATCGCACGCGGCATCCGTATTCCGGTGTTTGGCAAGCCTGCGCATATGCTGACACAGGCCAAGCCTGCGCGCGCCGTGACCCCCGCGCCCTATTACCTGCGCCTCACGCTTGAGGACAAACCCGGCGCGCTGGCCAAGGTCGCCACCGTTCTGGGCGAGGCCGGTATCTCCATCGACCGGATGCGCCAGTATGACCATAACGAAGAGACGGCCCCCGTGCTGATCGTGACGCATAAGACCACCCGCGCGGCACTCGATACCGCACTCGACGCGATGCCGGGCCTCGGCGTCGTCGCGGGCACGCCTGTCGCCCTGAGGATCGAGCGGGTCTGACGCCCTGCCCGAATGCCCCTGCCCTTGTGCGCTGCTGCCCGCGCGGCTAGAGGTTGCAAAGATGTAAACAAGAGATTGCACAGGAGCGCACCGCCCCAAAAGGGCCGCTCAAATGAAGGCCAAAAGAGGCCACTGACGCCGAAGGACAACCCATGACCGCTCATATCGATTTCAACGACCGCATGCTTTCACTGGGCTTGGCCCGTGTCTCCGAGGCCGCTGCTCTGGCCTGTGCCGAATGGATTGGCCGAGGCGATGAGAAAGCCGCAGATCAGGCCGCTGTGAACGCCATGCGCGAGCAGCTCAACAAGCTTTCGATCAAGGGCGTGGTGGTGATCGGCGAAGGCGAGCGCGACGAGGCACCGATGCTATATATCGGCGAGGAAGTCGGCAATGGCGAGGGTCCCGGTGTGGATATCGCGCTGGACCCGCTGGAAGGCACCACACTGACCGCCAAGGCCATGCCCAACGCCCTCACCGTGATCGCCATGGCCCCACGCGGCAGCCTTTTGCACGCGCCGGATGTGTATATGGACAAGCTGGCCATTGGGCCGGGCTATGCGAAGGACGTGATCAGCCTTGAGATGAGCCCGCGCGAGCGCGTCGAGGCCATCGCCCGTGCCAAGGGCTGCAAACCTTCCGAAGTGACAGTCTGCATCCTCGAGCGACCCCGCCACCAAGAGATGATCGCAGACGTGCGCGAAACCGGCGCTGCTGTGTTCCTGATCCCGGATGGGGACGTGGCAGGCATCATCCACTGCGCCGAGGCAAAGCAGACCGGGATTGATATGTATATGGGCTCGGGCGGGGCGCCGGAAGGCGTGCTGGCGGCCTCGGCCCTGAAATGCATGGGCGGGCAGATCTGGGGCCGACTTCTCTTTCGCAACGATGATGAGCGCGGTCGCGCCGCCAAGGCGGGCATCACGGATTTCGACCGGATATACAGCCGAGACGAAATGGTCACTGATGACGTGATCTTTGCCGCAACAGGCGTGACCGACGGATCGCTCACCGCAGGCGTAAAGCGACGTCAGGGCTATGTCGAGACAGAGACCGTGCTGATGCGCTCCAAGACAGGATCGCTGCGACGGATGATCTATCGCAACCCAATTGGGTGAAACCAAAGGGTTTCTTTGAGTATTTCAACTAAGAAGAAGGGCTGGGTGTGACAGGATTTCTGAACATCACGCAGTCTTTGACCGGGCGCCTCTGGGTCGGGCCGCCAGTGGAGGTGGACCGGCAGGCCGAGGCGCTGGAGCAATCTACCGGCCTGCCGCGCGCGGTGTGTCAGGTACTGGCCCGGCGCGGAGTGGACGCGGCGGAGGCGGAGGCGTTTTTGGCCCCGCAGCTGCGTGATTTGCTACCCGACCCGCGCGGCCTGCGCGATATGGAGGTGGCCGCCTCGCGGTTTTTGGCGGCTGTCGAGCGGCGCGAGCGGATCGCGATCTTTGCCGATTACGATGTGGATGGCGGCACGAGTGCGGCGCTTCTGATCGACTGGCTGCGGCAGGTGGGAATGCAGGCGACGCTTTATGTGCCTGACCGGATCGACGAGGGATACGGCCCCAATGACGCGGCGATGGCGGCGCTGGCGGCGGAGCATAATCTGATTATCTGCGTGGATTGCGGCACGCTCAGCCATGGGCCGGTTGCGGCCGCAAAGGGTGCGGATGTGGTGATCCTCGACCACCATCTGGGCGGCGAAACCCTGCCCGAGGCCTTGGCCGTGGTGAACCCCAACAGGCAGGACGAGAGTGGCGATCTGGCCCATCTGTGTGCGGCAGGCGTGGTGTTTTTGATGCTGGTGGAAGCCGGACGGCAGATGCGCGAGGCCGGGCGCACAGGGCCGGATCTGTTGGCGCTGTTGGATCTTGTGGCGCTGGCGACCGTTGCGGATGTGGCGCCATTGATCGGGGTGAACCGGGCTTTTGTGTGCCAGGGGCTGAAGATCATGGCACGGCGGACGCGCCCCGGTCTTGTGGCGCTGGCCGATGTGGGGCGCGTGGATACCGCCCCCACGGCCTATACGCTGGGTTTTGTGATGGGGCCGCGCGTCAATGCGGGCGGGCGGATCGGCAAGGCTGATCTGGGCGCGCGGCTTTTGGCCACGTCTGATCCCGCCGAGGCCCGCGCCATGGCCGAGCGGCTGGATCAGCTCAACTCGGAACGGCGCGAGATCGAGAGCGCCGTACAAGCCGCCGCGATGGCGCAGGCCGAGGCGCGCGGGTTTGACGCGCAGTTGGTTTGGGCGGCAGGCGCGGGATGGCATCCCGGTGTCGTGGGGATCGTTGCGAGCCGCCTGAAGGAGGCCGCGAACCGGCCCGCGATCGTCATCGGCCTGGAGGGTGGCATGGGCAAGGGCTCAGGCCGCTCGGTCAGCGGTGTGGACCTTGGGGCGGCGATCCAAAGGCTCGCGCATGAGGGGTTTTTGGTGAAGGGCGGTGGGCATAAGATGGCGGCGGGCCTCACGCTTGAGGAAGCCAAGCTGGAGCCTGCGATGGCGCGTCTGTCGGAGCTGTTGGCGAAACAGGGCGCTGGGCAAGGTGGGGCGGCGGACCTTCGGCTTGACGGTCTTTTGATGCCGCGCGCAGCCACGCCCGAACTGATAACACAGATAGAGGCGGCGGGCCCCTTTGGCGCAGGCGCGCCCAGCCCCCGCTATGCGTTTGCCAATATGCAGATCACATTTGCCAAGCGTGTGGGCGATCGCCACCTCAAGCTGCGCTTCGGCGATGGGACGGGCGGACAGATGGAGGCGATCTGCTTTGGCGCCTATGACGGCCCGCTTGGAGCCGCATTGGAGGGTCATGGCGGCGCGCGCTTCCACCTTGCGGGACGGATCGAGCTGAACACCTGGCAGGGGCGCCAATCTGCCCAGCTTCGCCTTGAGGATGCGGCCTTGGCGGGCTGAGCCGGGGAGTGCATGAAAATCCGGATTGAGACAAAAACCCTCTTGCGCCGGGCCGGAGATTTGCCTAATCACGCGACACGTCACGCAGTGGCCCGTTCGTCTATCGGTTAGGACGCCAGGTTTTCAACCTGGAAAGAGGGGTTCGATTCCCCTACGGGCTGCCACTTATCCCTGCATCATCAAAACAATGTCAGGTTTTGCGAAGCTTGATGTACTCGTAGATTACGTGCCTTCCGTCGCACCCCCTTTGGGCCGCTCGCCCCCCGGATTGGCGGGTTGGCTGACACGGCAACCAAGAGCTGTGACGTAGAAATGACGTACACACCCGCCGCCGCCATTGACATGCCCCCTCTCGAACCCGCCAATGGCAAAGCCCGCGCCTGATATCGGAGCGCACACGCCCCGTGGCGACCAAGCCCACTGACCCAACCGCCTCGCCCCAGCAAGGCCTTTGCCTGGAAAGACCACTCTCATGCATTTCTCCCGTTTTCCGCGTGTGCGTCTGGCGCATCTGCCGACCCCACTGGAACATATGCCGCGCCTCTCGAAGGAGCTGGGTGTCGAGCTTTGGATCAAGCGCGACGATTGCACCGGCATGTCCTCGGGTGGCAACAAGACCCGCAAGCTGGAATTCCTGATGGCCGAAGCCGAGGCCATGGGCGCGGATATGGTCATGACGCAGGGCGCGACCCAGTCCAACCACGCACGCCAGACAGCGGCCTGTGCGGCCAGGATGGGGATCGCCTGCCACATCCTTCTTGAGGACCGGACCGGCTATAACAACGCAAATTACAACGAGAACGGCAACGTCCTGCTCGATCATCTGCATGGGGCCACGACCGAGAAATTCCCCGGCGGGCATGACATGGTCGGTGAAATGAACCGCGCAGCCGATGCCGCGCGGGCGCAGGGAAAGGCCGTCTATGTGATCCCCGGCGGCGGGTCGAACCCGACAGGCGCACTTGGCTATGCCAATTGCGCGCTGGAGCTTTTGGGTCAGGTCAATGAGCGCGGCCTGAAGGTGGACAGGCTCGTCCATGCCACGGGATCGTCCGGCACGCAGGCGGGTCTCGTCACCGGCATGGCCGCGCTCAATTCGGGCATCCCGGTGCTGGGCATCGGCACCCGCGCGCCGCGCGAACGTCAGGAGCAGATGGTCTATGACCTTGCCCAACGCACGGCCGAGAAGCTGGGCTGCCCCGGCGTGGTCAGCCGCGAGGATGTGGTGGCCAACACCGATTATGTGGGCGACGGCTACGGCCTGCCCACGCAAAGTGGGCTGGAGGCCATCTCGATGTTTGCGGAGCTGGAAGGCATCCTGCTCGACCCGGTCTACTCAGCCAAGGGGGCGGCGGGCCTCATCGATCTGGCGCGCAAGGGACAGTTCCAAGACGAGCGCGTGATCTTCCTGCATACTGGCGGGTCGGTCGGCCTTTTCGGCTATGATTTTGCCTTCGATCATTCCAGCCGCCGGATCAACGGCTGAGATAGGGCGCGCAATCCCGTCACCCTCGGCACACCCCTTAGGCACGCCACAAAGCGCGCCCATGGACGCCGCCCGCTTGGCCCTCTACCCTAGAGCAGACATGCGAATCCCGCTCCAACCCCAAGGCCGCCCATGACCGATCCATCCCCCTCCGGCTACCGCGTTCTGGCCCGTAAATACCGGCCCGAGACCTTTGCCGATCTCGTGGGGCAGGATGCGATGGTGCGCACGTTGAAAAACGCCTTCGCCGCCGACAGGATCGCGCAGGCCTTCATCATGACCGGCATTCGCGGAACCGGCAAAACCACTACCGCGCGGATCATCGCCAAGGGGATGAACTGTATCGGGCCGGATGGCACAGGCACCCCCACGACCGAGCCTTGCTGCGCGTGCGAGCATTGCACGGCGATCATGGAAGGCCGCCATGTCGATGTGATGGAGATGGACGCGGCCAGCCGCACTGGTGTGGGTGACATCCGCGAGATCATCGATTCCGTGGCCTACCGCGCCGCCTCCGCGCGCTACAAGATCTACATCATCGATGAGGTGCATATGCTCAGCACCTCCGCGTTCAACGCGCTTCTCAAAACGCTGGAGGAGCCGCCAGAGCACGTCAAATTCATCTTCGCCACGACCGAGATCCGCAAAGTGCCGGTGACGGTGCTCAGCCGCTGTCAGCGGTTTGATCTGCGCCGGATTGAGCCGGAGGACATGATCGCGCTGATGCGCAGGATCGCCGCCGCTGAGGGGGCCGAGATCACCGATGACGCGCTGGCGCTCATCACCCGCGCCGCCGAAGGTTCTGCCCGCGATGCGACCTCGCTTCTGGATCAGGCGATCAGCCACGGCGCCGGGGAGACGGGCGCAGACCAGGTGCGCGCGATGCTGGGCTTGGCCGACCGGGGGCGGGTGCTGGACCTCTTCGATCTGATCCTCAAGGGCGACGCGGCGGGCGCGCTGACCGAGATCGGCGCGCAATACGCGGACGGGGCCGACCCGCTGGCCGTGCTGCGTGATCTGGCCGAGGTGACGCATTGGACCTCCGTCGTGAAGATCACGCCCGAAGCGGCAGAGGACCCCACGATCAGCCCCGATGAGCGGACCCGTGGGCTGGAAATGGCCGAGGCACTGCCAATGCGGGTGCTGACGCGGATGTGGCAGATGCTGCTCAAGGCATTGGAGGAGGTAAGCGCCGCCCCCAACGCGATGATGGCCGCGGAAATGGCCGTGATCCGCCTGACCCATGTGGCGGACCTGCCGAGCCCCGAAGAGCTGATGCGCAAGATGCAGGACGCCCCACCAATTGCTGCATCACCCCCGCAGAAGCCGGGCGGGCCCGCCACCTCTGCACCTGCGGGCAACATGGGCGCGGCCCCGACGAGCGCAGCACCGACGCAGTACCATTCCACGACAGACGGCCCAACCAACGCGCCCTCAGCCTCCGGTGGCGCGGCGCTCGCGCGCGCTCTGGACCCTGCGCTGGCGCGGTTCCCCAGCTTCCACCACGTGGTCGAGTTGATCCGCGCCAACCGCGATGTGAAGCTTCTTGTGGAGGTTGAAACCAGCCTGCGCCTTGCCGCCTATCAGCCCGGCCGGATCGAATTTGTCCCCACGGACAACGCCCCCGGCGACCTTGCCCATCGCCTTGGCGCGGCATTGCAACGGTGGACCGGAAACCGCTGGGCCGTGACGCTTGTGAATGAGGGCGGCGGCAAGACGATTGCCGAGACGCGCGATGCGGACGCTCTCGCGCTCAAGGCCGAGGCCACGGGCCACCCTCTGGTGCAGGCCGTGATGCAGGCCTTCCCCGGAGCTGAAATCCTGCAAATCCGCACCCAAAAAGACATCGCCACCGAAGCACAGGCCGAGGCCCTGCCGGAGGTTGATGAAGAGTGGGACCCGTTCGAGGAAGACTAGGCAAGTATCCAAACCATTCACATATTGAGACAATATCAAACCAAGGAGACACATGATGTTCAAAGGATTGGGCCAGATGGGCGACATGGCCAAGATGATGAAGGCCGCGCAGGAAATGCAGCAGAAAATGGCCGACCTGCAAGAAGAGATGCACAGCCTCACCGTGACAGGCGAGAGCGGTGCAGGCCTCGTGAAGGCGGTGGCGAGCTATAAGGGCGAGCTGAAAAGCCTTGATATCGACCCCAGCATCTTCTCGGGCGACGATAAGGAAGTGGTCGAGGACCTGATCCTCGCCGCGATCAAGGACGCGCAAGCCAAAGCGTCAGAAAAGTCTCAGGAGGAGATGGGCAAGCTGACCGAGGGCATGGGCCTGCCCAAGGATATGAAGCTGCCGTTCTGAGCCTCCATCCCCTTCGCGTGCCCCGGACAGCGCTCCGGCGCCATATTTGCTGGACGATGCCTTGAGCTCAAACCGCGACATAGACAACCTGATCGAGATGATGGCAAAGCTGCCCGGCCTCGGGCCCCGCTCGGCCCGCCGCGCTGTGCTGCACCTGATCGCCAAGCGCGATCTGAAGCTCACACCACTGGCCGATCTCATGCAGATCGTAGCGGCCACGGCACGCGCATGCGAAACCTGCGGCAATATCGGGACGGCGCCGGTCTGCGATATCTGCATCTCACCAAAGCGAGCCAATGGCCTGCTATGCGTGGTGGAGGATGTGGCCGATCTCTGGGCGATGGAACGCGCGGGCAGCTTCAAGGGTCGCTACCACGTGCTGGGCGGCACGCTCAGCGCTTTGGACCAAGTGGGCCCGGATCAGCTGCGCATCCCTGCCCTTATCCGCCGGATCGAGGCCGAGGGGATCAACGAGGTCATCCTCGCCCTCAACGCCACGATCGACGGGCAGACCACAGCGCATTACATCGCCGATCAGGTGGAAAATCAGGTCCGGCTCACGTCGCTCGCCCAAGGCGTGCCCATCGGGGGCGAGTTGGATTATCTCGACGACGGCACGATCAGCGCCGCTCTGGCCGCACGCAAGGCGCTTTGACGCATAAGGGCCGGCCCCGTCTCAGGACCGGCCCTATATCTCAGCCTAAAACGGCTTACTTGTCGTCTTCGTCCTCATCATCCCCGCCCTCGGGCAGGTTGAAGAGGCTCTCCGCATCATACTGTTTCTCGGGCACGTCCGGCTCCACCTCACCCAGCGTGAAGGTCTCAAGACCCTCGATCGCGGTGGGGATTTTTGGATCACTGCCGTCGCTCAGGCTCTGCTCAGTGCTCAGAAGCTTGCGGCGCTCCTCGTCTGTCATCGGGCCACCCTCGCGCGCCTTTTTGGCCGCGGCCTTCTGCACGGCGGCATCAAGCTCGGTTTGCTTGCAAAGACCAAGAGCGACCGGGTCGATGGGCTGAATATTCGCGATGTTCCAATGCGTCCGCTCGCGGATCGCCTGAATGGTCGGTTTGGTCGTGCCCACCAGCTTGGAGATTTGTGCATCCGCAAGCTCAGGGTGGAACTTCACCAGCCACAGAATAGAGGCCGGGCGGTCCTGACGCTTGGACAAGGGCGTGTAGCGCGGCCCACGGCGTTTTTCCTCGCCCTGTGCGGCCTGATAGAATTTGAGCTTCAGCGCATGTGTCGGGCTTTTCTCGGCCGCATCAATCTCGGACTGATCCAGTTGATTGTTGGCAACGGGGTCGAACCCCTTCACACCGGCGGCCACATCCCCGTCGGCAATCCCTTGAATCTCGAGCTCGTGCATACCGGTGAAATCGGCGATCTGTTTGAAGCTGATCGTGGTGTTGTCCACGAGCCAGACAGCGGTGGCCTTGGCCATAAGCGGTTTCGACATATCAGGTCTCCTTGAGCCATAACTTTCCCGTCGCCCGGAAGGGCGGCACCGGATCGGTGCGGGTTACCATTGTAGGGGAACTTGACGCGTCTATACTCACAGCCGCCCCAAAATGAAAGAGCAAATGATGCGCGCCCTTCTAGCCTTGATCCTGACCGCCTCCACTGCGTTTGCGCAAGGCGGGCGTGCGGGCGATTTCGACTACTACGTCCTCGCGCTCAGTTGGTCGCCCACATGGTGCGCTCTGGAGGGTGATGCGCGGGGCGCGGCACAATGCGCGGATGTGGCGGATACCGGATGGGTGCTGCACGGGCTCTGGCCGCAATATGATCGCGGCTGGCCCACCGATTGCCAGACCACGATGCGTGCGCCATCGCGTGCCATGACGCGCGAAATGGAAGACATCATGGGTAGCGCGGGCCTTGCCTGGCACCAATGGAAAAAGCACGGCACATGCAGCGGGCTGAGCGCGGATGCGTATTACGCCCTGTCGCGCGAGGCGTTTGAGAGCATCAACCGCCCGGCTGTCTTTCGCAATCTTGCGCGTCCCGTGCGGCTGCCCGCCAAGGTGGTGGAGCAGGCGTTTCTCAAGGCGAACCCGCGGCTTGGGCCTGACGATGTGACGATCACGTGCCGCGCGGGGCGTATTCAGGAGGCGCGCATCTGCCTGAGCAAAGCGCTCGTTCCTATGGCCTGCGGTGCGGATGTCGTGCGTGATTGCACGCTAAGCGACGCGCTTTTCGATCCCATCCGTTGAATGCGTCAGAAAACCCGCGCCACCAGAACGATCAGCACCGCAGGGATAAGCCCCACATGAAGGATATGGTCGAAATAATTGCTGCTGCCCCACCCCAGGACCCACAGGAGCTGCGCCGATACGGCCAGCGCGGGCAGGAAAATGCTGCCCTGCCAGAGCCCGTAGGCACAGATCGCGAGCACGATCCCCGCCACCCATAAAGGCGCGTAACCGAGCCGGTAAATCTCGGCGGGCAAAGCGCCCATCGCAGCGGCGAGAAACACCAGGTAGGCCGCGAGAAACACCAAAAGCTCCACGGTCCCGAAGGGCTGCACCGGCACGCCCAAAACCCCGGCCATCTGCCGCAACGCCAGAAGCGGGATCACCACGCCGATGGGCCCCAGCACCGCCACGATCCCCCTGAGCGCCAGCGTCTCGCGCAGGCCAAAGGCGCACACGGCACCCACGGCAAGCCCCGCGACAATGCTCCACGGTGCAGAAAGACCAAGGCTCAGCACCCCCCACACGGCCCAGCCCAAAAGCACCGCAAGCCAGAGGTTGCCCGCCAGCGCGCTCATGTTCCTACCGCCCAGCGTGCGGAGAACACATGCGCCCGGATGCCGCCCTTGGCTCCCACCGAATAAGTCAGCATGATCCGGCCATCCTCCAGAATGCGCATCATCGGATAGCGCGCGTCCTCGCCACCCTCCTCCAGCGTATGGAGCACATCCCAGCTTTCCCCTCCATCGCCCGAGAGGGTCAGGCGCAGCACGCCACCATTCCCGGCATCATCATTCACCACCATCAAGATACGCCCATCCCCGAGGTTGAGTGCGGCCACAGGCGCGCTCGGATTGGCCACGCCTGCATCCTCCATCACGGTCCAGCTTTGCCCGCCATCCATCGTGCGCGAGATCAAAAGCCGCCCCGCCCCACTGTCGAAATCGCGCAGAATCGCCACGGCGCGCGTCGCGTCGAGCGGGACGATCATCGGCTGAATACCCTTTTGCGGCCCCGGAATACGCCGCATGTCTCGGACACGGCCATCTTGTCCAAACCGCACCAGCGCGCCGTAAGCGCTGCCCATCTCGAAATACGCGGGCAACCCCCACGTGCCGCCTGCGTAAGCCACCATCGGCGATTTCACGAGAAACGAACGGTTGAGGAGCGGCGAAAGGTTCAGCTTGCGCGCCGCCCCCTCATGCATCTCCGCGACCGAGGCCATGGCCCAGCCACCCACCGACACGACCGTGGCATAAAGCCCACCGCGCCCCTCATCCTCGATCGTATTGCCCAGCGTCACGACCAGCTCCGTCGACGCGAAACTCTCCGTCAGCCCCCCGCGTGTCAGGACACGCTGCGGCGCAGAGCTAAGCCATCCATCGCTCTCGGTCAGATCGCTGGCAAAGATATCAACATCCGCCTTGGCCTCTTCCGACCCCTCGAACCAGATCACGCGCGGCAAAGGCCCGCTCAGATCAATCGCGGGGGAATGGGCCTGCCCCGTGGGGGCGGTGTAATCCAGAACCGTGGTGAACTCTGCCGCGCGCTCCAGATCCACGAAGGGTGCGGGCGCAAAGCGCCACTCAAGCGGCGCATCCCGGCGGATGGCCCACGCGCTCAAGCCGACGCTTACCGCCATCGCCGCAAGGATGAACACCTGAACGAAACCCATATACTCAGCCGACTTCGAGAACGATCTTGCCGATATGGGTCGAGCTTTCCATATGCGCATGGGCGGCCGCCGCTTCCGCAAGAGGATAAGTGCTGTCCATCACCGGCGCGATGCGGCCCGCATCCAGCAGGGGCCAGACCTCGCTGCGCAGCGCCTGCGCGATCCGCGCCTTCGCCAGATCGCTTTGCGGCCGCAGGGTGCTGCCAGTGATCGTCAGACGGCGCATCATCAGCGGCGCGAAGTTCAGCTCCACCTTCGGCCCCTGAAGAAACGCAATTTGCACAAGCCGCCCATCATCCGCCAGCGCACGCACGTTGCGCGGCAGATACTCACCCCCCACCATATCGAGGATGAGATCAGCACCCCCTTCGGCCTTCATAACCTCCACGAAATCAGCCTCGCGGTAGTTGATCGCAACCTCCGCCCCAAGATCGCGGCAGACGGCGCATTTGGCGTCAGACCCAGCGGTGGTAAACACCCGCGCGCCCAAAGTTGAGGCCAGCTGAATCGCCGTGGTCCCGATGCCGGACGAGCCACCATGCACCAAGAATTGCTCCCCCGCCTTGAGCGCGCCGCGTTGGAACACGTTTGACCAGACGGTAAAGAACGTCTCGGGCAGGCACGCCGCCTGGCGCATCCCCATGCCTTCGGGCACGGGCAGGCAATGAGCCGCGGGCGTGGCCACGTATTCGGCATATCCGCCGCCGGGCAAAAGCGCGCAGACCTTGTCGCCGAGCGCCCAGCCCTCGGCCCCCTCGCCCACCGCGACGATCTCGCCCGACGCCTCAAGCCCCGGCAGATCGCTGGCGCCTTTGGGGGGCGCATAAAGGCCTGCACGTTGCAGCGCATCCGGGCGGTTCACGCCCGCAAAGGCCACTTTGATCACCACCTCGCCATGACGCGGTTCGGGGCGGGGGCGGCTGGTGACCTTGAGCACGTCCGGCCCACCGGGGGCTGTGATCTCAACAGCCGTCATCGTCTCGCTCATAGCGGGTCTCCCAATATTAATGCCTGTGGTTCAGGACTGCCGGGACCAGCGGCCCGGCAGATCACTGGCTGCCCCTTTGGGCGCGCGGATATGGCTCACCATCTGGCCAAGAGGGCCGTTGATCAACGGCCCGAGGATCTTGCTCTCACGCGCCTTCGCCTTCACATTCTCGATCTGCATCACATTGTCGATCCGGCGGTCCAGAAACGCCCATGTGGCCTCGTCGCCCGCGCTCTGATCCCCCAGCCAATAGAGCACGGTAGAGCCGTAAACCGCCGAAAGTGTTGCGCGCTTGGTGTACCAGTTCACATCCTCCGAAGTGTCACCCAGCGCGGTCCAGATATGATCGCAGGTCTGCCAGATCGCCCTTGCGCCATCGGCGCTGTGATGAGGCAGCGCGAAAAGCGCCGTGCCCCGTCGTACCATCTCTTTGTCCAGAGCCGCCTCCAGCCGGAAGCGCACGGCGGCAGCGACCCGGTCGCGAAACCGCATCTCACTCAGATCAGTGGCGGCCAGTCGCTCCAGCATCGCTGCGTCGCCCGCGGCATGAAACGCAAGCGCAAGATCCACCGCACCACGCGGACATACCGCCCGCGCCACCGCGATATCCACATCCGCATCGCACGCAGAGGCCTGAAACGCCCCTTCGGACCAGCCGTCGAACGGCACATGCATCGCCGCGGCTTCCAGCAGCCGTGCCTTGATTTCACTATCGCTCATTGCGGCCTCCTATCATTCCCCGGCACCCTAGACAAAACACCGGGCCTTTGCTATACGCCAACTTCCTGCAAATCATGCAACTCTAGACTAGGAAGGTGGTGACACCACATGCAGGTTAGTGTTCGCGACAACAATGTCGATCAGGCGCTCCGCGCTCTGAAGAAAAAGCTGCAGCGCGAAGGCGTTTTTCGGGAAATGAAGCTCAAGCAACATTTCGAAAAACCGTCGGAGAAAAAAGCGCGCGAGAAAGCTGAAGCGATTCGCCGGGCCCGGAAACTGGCACGGAAGAAAGCCCAGCGCGAAGGGATGGTCTAAGCACCCCGTAGCTGAAACCGACACGAAAACGATTGATAACCCCCGCGGCCCGTCCTCGGGGGTTTTTCATGTGCGCTGTTTCTCGCCGTTCGCACGGGGTCAGCGCACGGCTTTAACCTTGTAGCGCAAGGTCTACGGCGTTATCTCACCTCAGAAATCAGCCTTGAGAGAACAACATGAGCACACTTCACTACGTCAACGCCGCGCTGATGGCCACGATCGTTGCCGTGCTGGCCGCGTCCGTCGCAATCTACCTTTGGGACCCTGAGTATTTCACCCTCGTGTGGGCGGCGGAAGATCGTACGGTCGAAAATGGCACAGCACTCTTCTTGTTGGTCTCCAGCATCGTTCTTGCGCTCCACTCCCGCTCGCTCGGCATCAAAGTTCAGCGCGGGGCAATGGTGCTGACAGCGATCTATGCGCTTATGTTCTTTCTGGCGGCGGGTGAGGAGATCAGCTGGGGTCAGCGGATTTTCGGTTGGGAATCAGGAGAGTTCTTTCAGGAAAACAACAAGCAACTTGAGACGAATTTTCACAACCTCATGGTGGGTGACTTTCATCTGGCCAAGACACTCTTTGGTCCGGTCCTGACGCTTTGTATCCTGCTCTATCTGGTCGCCCTGCCTTGGGCATTCCGCCGCTGGGCCGGTGTGGCTGCATTGGCCAACCGATTTGCAGTACCCGTGCCGTGGCTGCGTCACGCAGCCGTGGCCCTCGCCGCGAGCCTGATCATCGTGGTCATCGATGTGGGCCGCAAATGGGAGGTCTATGAACTGATCTTTGCGCTGATTTCCGTCTCGATCTTCATCCTGCCGCAGAACAGGGATAAGGTGACCTGAGCCAAGCTCAGATAATCTCGTCCTCGTCATAAAGTGGGGCGGCGTCGAGATGCGCCGTCACACCATCCGCAGCCGCCTCCCCGCGCAGGGTTTCGGCAATATGGAAGAGCGCATCGCCCTCATAGACGCCCGGCATGTTGCTGCGCCCGATGATTATCCCTGCGATGTCGCTGGCGATCTCCACTTCGGTCTCGCCAAACAGATCGGAGATGGCGCCCAGCACCGTCCCCTCCTCCACGGCAGCCCCAGTCGGCAGGTATCCCCGGAAAAGCCCAGCCACGGGTGCGCGATACCACTGAGACCGCGCGCACATCACACTGGGTGTGCGTGCACGCGGCACGCCCTTTTGTGGCACCATCCCCAGATGGCGCATGACCCGCAGAATCCCCGAGACACCCGCTCGCGCGGCCAACTCGTCAAACCGTAACCCCTCGCCCGCCTCATAGAGCAAAACATCGACACCGCAGGCCTCCGCCGCCATGCGCAGCGAGCCCTCACGCAGTTTCGAGTTCAGCATCACGGGCGCTGCAAATGCGCGGCCCAACGCTTCCAGCCTCTGGTTTCCCGGGGTCAGGCGCAGCTGCGGCAGGTTGGTGCGATGGATCGCGGCGGAGTGCAGATCAATGCCGATATCAGCCCGCATCACCACTTCCCGCATGAAAATATCCGCCAGCCGCGCAGCCATCGATCCGCCCGGCCCACCAGGAAAACATCGATTGAGATCGCGACGGTCGGGCAGATACCTTGAATTATTGAGAAATCCGTAGGTGTTCACGATCGGCACTGCCAGAAGGGTGCCCGCCATGGATTTCAACGGGGCCGCACGCAAAAGACGGCGGACGATCTCAGCGCCAATCACCTCATCACCGTGAATAGCGGCCGAGACAAACATGACCGGGCCGGGCCTGCGGCCATGGATGACATGCACCGAGAGATTGACCGGCGTGTGATCAGACAAAGTGCTGACAGGGATATCCACCGTCTGGCGGGTGCCGGGCGCCACGCTTGCACCGCTGATCTCGAAAGGCTTTGAATGAGGCATCACGCCCTCCACTGGTGCCGCCGCTTCACGCTGTGCGCCTGCCCTTGCTACTCCCGAAAGGCGCGCGCGAAATAGTCGCTGAGAGGCTTTACCAGATAAGAGATGGGTGTGCGATCCTTGGTGCGAATAAATGCCTCCACCGGCATCCCGGGGAGAAGGGTGGTGTTTTCGGGCAGGCGCGCGCGCTGCGCCTCGCTGAGAGAAATCTGCGCTCGGTAGTAGGTCTTGGTCTGGCGCTCATCCTCAAACGCGTCGGCTGAGATTTGCTCCACCCGCCCCATGAGTTCAGGTGTCGACCGCTGATTGAGCCCGGAGAAATGCAATGTCACCTCCTGACCCAGAGAAACTGCGTCGATATGGATCGGATCAACCTGTGCTGCAATAGTGAGCGGGCGGTCCTGCGGCACGATGTAGAGAACGGGATCGGCGGCGCGCAGCACCGATTGAGGCGCAAAAACCGCGAGGTCGTAAATTACGCCCGAGACGGGGGCCACGATATCGAGGCCGCGTATCTGTTCCAAGAGCGCGAGGCGGCGCTCGCGCAATTCAAGCTCGCGAAATTGCAGATCTCTCAGCGTGCTGATTGCCTCTTCACGGCGCGCAGAAACGATCTGGGCCCGTTCGATATCAAGCTCGGTGACAAGCCCCTCAGCTTGCGCCTTTTGCGCGTTGATATCCCGACGGGACCGTCTCGGGTGGACCGATGTATTACATCTCCAAAGGGTTCAAGGAGCTGGGTCTGCCGGGTGGCAAATTCCTCGCCATACTCTTCTCCGTCTTTTGTATCCTTGGTGCGCTTGGCGGCGGTAACATGTTCCAAGCCAATCAGGCGCATGCGCAAATCCAGACTGTTGTGGGCTTTGAGTTCTCCAGCCTGATCACCGGCATCATCTTCGCGGCCATCGTTTTTGCCGTGATCGTGGGCGGAATCAAATCCATCGCACAGGTTACTGAGAAGATCGTGCCTTTCATGGGTATCCTCTATGTCGGGGCCGCACTGATCATCCTTTTGGTCAATTATGACAAAATCGGCTGGGCCTTTGGTCAGATCTTCGCAGGTGCCTTTACGGGCCTTGGCGTGGCGGGCGGCTTTGTCGGCGCGCTGATCCAAGGGTTCAAACGGGCGGCGTTCTCAAACGAAGCGGGTGTGGGCTCTGCGGCCATCGCCCACTCTGCGGTCAAAACCAAAGAGCCTATAACCGAAGGTTTCGTCTCCCTGCTGGAGCCGCTGATCGATACGGTTGTGATCTGCACCATGACGGCGCTTGTGATCACCATCTCACAGCAGCTTATGTGGGATGCCGAGGCAGGCCGCTATCTTCTGAACGAGGCCGGCACGGCCATCGCCACGGTCGGCGATACAAGCGGTGTCGCGCTGACATCGGCCGCGTTCGGCTCCTCGATAAGCTGGTTCCCATACGTGCTGGCGATTGCGGTTGTGCTCTTTGCCTTCTCCACGATGATCTCTTGGTCCTACTATGGCTTGAAAAGCTGGACCTACATCTTCGGCGAGGGCAAAGCCTCCGAGCTGACCTTCAAGGTGATCTTCTGCGTCTTCATCGTGATCGGTGCCGCCGCGAGCCTTGGGCCGGTGATCGACTTCTCGGATGCCGCGATCTTCGCGATGGCCGTGGTCAACATCTTCTGCCTCTACTTCCTGATGAAACTGGTCCGCAAGGAACTGGCCTCCTACTCGGCTCGTCTTGCGAGTGGTGAGATCAAGAAATACGCAAAGTAAGCGATTGGTTCGGGGCGGGTCCACCCGCCCCGAACATTCTGCCCCACCCCCGCTCGGCAAAAGGCGATAAGCAGCCCTCCCTCCACCCAATTCCCGCGCGGCCACAGAGCGGTATCGCGGTGCGCCACTTTCTGCTAGACTCGGGCGTGTCGCGGTCATGGGAACCCCATGCCGCGCCAGTTCAAACGGCCCGCAAGAGGCCAAGCATACGCCGCCGTATCCATGCGGTTCCAACACTTCAGGGAGACCTTATATGAACCTCAGACCGGACCCCACATTCCACGCATCCCCCAAATTGGCGATGCAAGCCCCTGTCGAGAATTACGCCTTTACCGTCATGCTCAGCCCCGATGGCAGCCAGTCTGACGGGATAGCCGTGATCGACCTCAAACCCGGCTCAAAGACCTATGGGCAGATGGTGCATCAGGTGATCGTGCCCAACAAGGGTGACGAGTTTCACCACTTCGGCTGGAACGCTTGTTCGTCGTCGCTGTCGCCCCTCACAGGCCACGCATTTCTGGAGCGGCGCTATCTGATCGTGCCCGGCATCCGGTCGAGCCGCATCTATATCATCGACGTAAAAGACCCGCTCAAAGCCCATATTCACAAGACGATCGAGCCCGAAGAGATTTTCGAGAAGACCGGATACTCGCGCCCCCACACCATCCATTGCGGCCCCGAGGGGATTTATGTCTCCACGCTGGGCGGTGGCGGCGAGGACGGCACTGACGGCCCTCCCGGCATCTTCATCATGGATTGCCAGACCTTCGAGATCATTGGCCGCTACGAGATGGACCGCGGCAAGCAGGACAAGCACTATGATTTCTGGTGGAACCTGCCCCAAGATTACATGGTCAGCTCTGAATGGGGCCTGCCGCCGCAATTCGAGAACGGCATCGTGGCCGAGGACTTGCTGAGCAACAAATACGGCCACTCGATCCATTTCTGGGATCTGCGCGCGCGCAAGAATATCCAGACGATTGATCTGGGCGAGAATCACCAGATGGCTCTGGAAATCCGGCCCGCCCATGACCCAACAAAATCCTATGGGTTCTGTGGCGTGGTTGTGGACACTACCAACCTGCAAGGCTCCATCTTCACATGGTGGCGCGATGATGATGGCACATGGCAGGCCAAGAAGGTCATCACCATTGATCCGCGCCCCGAGGACCCGGCAAACCTGCCACCGCTTCTGCAGGGCTTCGGCGCAGTGCCACCGCTGGTCACCGATATCGACCTCAGCCTTGACGACAAATACCTCTATGTTGCCTGCTGGGGCCTTGGCGAGATGCACCAATATGACGTGAGCGATCCAATGAACCCTGTTCTGGCCGGCAAGGTCGAGCTTGGCGGCATCGCCAAAGGCGCGGCACACCCCAACGGCAAACCTTTCGCCTATGGGCCGCAAATGGTCGAGGTCAGCCGCGATGGCAAACGGGTCTACTGGACCAACTCGCTCTATTCCTCATGGGACGATCAGTTCTACCCCGATGATGAGGGCGGGCAGATGGTCATGGCCGATGTGGGCGAAAATGGTGGGCTGACGCTCAACAAGGATTTCTACGTCGATTTCCCAAAAGGCCTGCGCGCGCACCAGATCCGCCTCGAAGGGGGAGACTGTTCCACCGACAGTTTCTGTTACCCGTCGGTCTGACGCGTGATCGAACCAAGCTCGGCGGCGGCCCTTTGGGGGGCCGTCATCGTCTCGGGCCTCTACCACGGCATAAATCCCGGCATGGGATGGCCCCTCGCCGTTTCCGCCGCCTTGATGGAGCGCAAACGCAGCGCCCTGCCCCGTGCGTTGGCGCTCTTGGCGTTGGGGCATTTTCTGGCGATGGTGGCGATCCTATTGCCGTTTTCGCTGCTCCTGTTCTTGGTGGAATGGGAGATGGAAATCCGCATCGCCGCAGGCGCGCTGGTGATTGCGATGGGCGTCTATCTTCTGATTAACAGGCGACACCCGAAAATCCTCGCCCGCATTCATCCTGCCCGGCTGGCGCTCTGGTCGTTTCTGGCGGCGATGGCGCATGGGGCGGGCCTGATGCTGGTGCCAATCTTTCTAGGTATCTGCGGGCTGATTGAGGCCGACACGGGCCACGCGGCGGCCCAACAGCTTATGGGCAGCAATGTCGCCATCGCCTTCACGGTGGCCGCCGTTCACACCTTCGCCATGACGGCGGCGGGCGGGTTGATCGCGGTCGTGATCTATCTCTGGCTGGGGCTCAAATTCCTGTCACGGACATGGTTCAACCTCGATCTCGTCTGGGCGCTCAGCCTGATCCTCGTGGGGGCGTTCGGGATATACTCGGCCCTCTACGGGCACTGAGACACCTCCAATGCACTGGACATGGACGCACCGCCGCGCAACACTGGCCGCGCCAAGGGAGGCCGTAATGACCCAAGCGTTCAAACATCTTCTCTCACCCATCGACATCGGCCCCTTCACTCTGCGCAACCGCGTGCTAGTCACGGCCCATGTGCCGGGGATCGAAGCGGGCGGGCATGTCAACGACGCCTATATCGCCTATCAGGCGGCCAAGGCCGAGGGCGGTGCCGCCCTGCAAGTCAGCGGCTCCACCGCCGTGCACAGCACCGGCGCGGTCGGCGCGGGGCGGGGTCTCAACGCGAGCGATGACAGCTGCATCGACGGCTAGGCAACGATGGCGACTTAGTAGAACGCCAACCGCGAGAAGTACGCCTTGCTATCTTTGCCTGTAACGAGTTACGCCAGTTTCCTCTGCGGGAACTACGAAAAGGTGGATCTACGTCCTCACGCGACTTAGCAGAACGCATTTGCGGCGAAGAGGGACAAGACATTCGAGATCAGGGTATGGTTATGGACGTGACACGTAGTGTATGCGAGGCTACTTGTGTTCTACGAAAACGTGGGTTTGTTCGCGGAAAAAAGAGATGCTGCAAGGCATTATGTTTAGCATTTATCGTAGTAGTGACGGGACATGACGGAAGCAGAAGCCATTTCGATACTGTGTGCGATGCTCAACGGTGAGCCAGAAGTCCGCCATCATTATGAAATAGATGAAGGAGCACACTATGTTCAGGTCGACTGTGAAACTGAAACCCATGTTATCGAAGTAGGGTTAGATAAGAGATCGTCGTTGGATAGCGCACAACAAGCAGAGTTCGCGGGTTGGGTGTCTGGAAAAAAGCCAATGGTCATTATCGTTGACCAAGACGGCGTCGAAAGCTCGATTGAATTTCGTGTCAGAACTGCTTCGAAGCGTTTTGGCATAGAGTATTCTACCGTATCAGACGACTTCCTGCTTCGTTGGCAGATGACATCCTATTTCCGTCAGAAAAGGATTGCAGATCATAGATAGGTTGCGGTTGGCAACCTACCCATTGTTTTAGCGTTCTGTTCAACAGCCGCTGTAGTTTTTGTTGCCACTGGCCGTGAGCGTATAGGTGCCACCTCTGGACCCAGTGTAGCACCTTTGTGATGCCCGGGCACGGCGTGGGGCTTTGTAAGCGGTCTGACGAGGCTTGTAGCTAGAAATCCGCTTGATTTCTTTACCCCACTCACAAGCGAGACCGTCACCATCCCGATCAAGGTCATGCGGGTCACTGACCGGCCCACCTGAAGCGAGGAAAAACCGTTGGGCCGAAGCACCAAGAGGTGGTCCTAGTTTTTCGACCAGTTTGCAGCCTTGTTAAGATGGATCAGGG
>ERZ887849.1318-NODE-1318-length-23745-cov-10.856311_pt1 | contig 23745 bp, 16 predicted proteins | sample MGYA00521267_ERZ887849 | MGnify/ENA primary metagenome ERZ887849 (study PRJEB32303, sample SAMEA104408601) | aquatic metagenome | biome: Brackish water; feature: Pelagic; material: water | place: Baltic Sea | collected 2014-06-06T16:11:00 | depth 2,863 m ... | reverse complement strand
CGCGAAGCTTTTCGATGTCCGTGGTGTCTTTGGCAAAGGTCCGTTCTGTAGAAATGGACTTGCGCTCGTTGAAAGCCACTACAGCACTGGCATCGATCCCATGGGACTTTCGCCAAATGGCACTGCCGTTTTGACCCAAGACCTGTTCCATCAATTCCACAGGCATCTCTTGGATGGTATGGATACGACGAACGCCTAGATTCCGTAATGTTTGGTAGGTTTTGGTCCCCACCTGGGGGATTTTCCGAATGGAAAGGGGCCCGAGAAAGGGGCGTTCGGTGCCGCTGTCGACCCGGATGTTCCCGGAAGGCTTGGCTTCTCCCGTGGCGACTTTGCTCACCGTTTTGCTCGTACTGAGACCGAAGGAAATGGGCAATCCGGTCTCTCGAATCACTTTCTGCCGCAATTCACGTGAGAAATCCCAGCAGCCATAAAACCGATCCATGCCGCTGAGATCGGCATAGAACTCATCGATGGAAGTTTTCTCGCAAACAGGGACGGCATCGCGCACAATTTCGGTCACCAAATCCGAGTGCTTCATGTAGTTGCTCGAGTGCCCGCGAATCACAAGCGCTTCGGGACACATGGCGCGGGCTTGCCGCATCGGCATCCCCGAGTGTACGCCGAATGCTCGGGTTTCATAGCTGCAGGCAGCAACCACTCCTCGATCACCCGTTCCACCAATCAGGATCGGCTGGCCGTTGAGGCGACGGTCCATAAGCCGTTCGACCGACACAAAAAACGTGTCGAGATCAAGATGGAGAATGGCCCGTTGAGGGGATGTTGGATTTGTTTTCACCAGGATTTGCTAAAATACGTAGCAAATCCATGATAAATTGCAATTGTGCTAAAATTTATAGCGAACAAGGCTGTCCGAAAGCGGAAAGAACCATCAAAACATCAGCAATGGTGCTCGCTCCATCACCGGTAATATCACCGGCGCAATCAATGAAACAACCAAAATCGGCCAATAGAATGAGCACGTCTTGTACTTCCGTCAGGCCGTTTCCACTTAAATCAGTGAGGCAGTAACACGGTGCAGGTGCGACAAACGCATGTTCAAAGACCACGTTACACGTGGATTCGGCTGTGAATTGAGCCTGGATGTTTACAGGCAATCCGTCGGCTTGAAGCCCGGTTATATTGATTGTTTGCGGACTTTCTGTTGGCAGGTAGAGTCCGCCATTCACTTGGATTAGACCGGTTGTTGGCGCGGCTTGGTAGCTCAGGGTGATTGCTTGGTTGTAGGTTCCCGACGCATCGTTGCAGGCGGTTTGCGTTCCGAGGGCGATGCCCGTCCATGCACACCCCCCAATGATCCATCCCATGTCTTCGAGCATGCCGAGCATAGCAGGACCGGGATTGTGGTTGGATTCGGCCGCATTCAAAGCCGGCGTCATCAGGGCATTGGCATTTCCCGCAGGATAAGTCGTTTCGTTGAGGTGAGAATAGCTGGACCCGGCGTCATAATTCGAAGGAGCGTGCAAACGCGGGCGGCTTCCGCCGACGCCTTCCAGTCCATTGATCCCACTCCAATAAAGCTGGTCGGATGTGAGGGCATTTCCGAGTGCAGAAGAACCATTGGCCACGTCCAACAAAGCGATAGAGTCAGCAGTTTCTGTATAAAAATCGTAGACATATGGGGTGTTGGCCGTGCCCAAAAATCCAAACCCATTGATGAAATAAGCGCTTCCGATGAATCCCAATCCATGACCAATTTCATGCAATGCAGCAGTGATGAAATCGTAATGCCCTGCAGGGGTCTGGCCGTCTAGGCCGAAATACCAATTGGAGGTACTGTTGAAAGAACAGGTGAGATCAGACTGCGGGCTGAGGTCCGTGCCGTTGAGCGCATTGGCCAGTGCCGCGGCATAATACGTGTCTGAAAAAGCGGCACCTTGAAAATTCTCATGCAGGCTGTTTGGACCGGCTTGTGCTAATGTTCCTAGAGCCAGAGATTCCCATGTGGCTTGAATGTGAATCGGGACATCTGAGGTCAAGAACGCGGACCAGATATCCACCGCAAAGTCAAAAGCAAGCATGGCTTCGGTGGGAAAATTGGCGTAGGTCACAACAAATGCCGCGTCTCGTTCAGCATTCGCGTCAATCCATGCGGGCGGGGGCGTGTAGCTAAATGCGTTTGCTTCAAGCGCTTTGAGCCCCGCGTTGCAAGCATGGGCGTGGGGACATGACGACTCCAAGGCTCCGAAATAACGTTGCGCGTGAAGTGATTGTCCCCAAAAGGAAGCCACAACCAATAGCAAGTAAGGGGCGAAACGAAAGCGCATCATCAAGGGCAGTTTTGGGCTAATGAAGATAATTCAAATTTCTTTAGGGAACATTTATTCTACATTGCTACATTTGTTAGCAAAATGATTTCAAACATGTCCAACGCCTCGCTTCCAATGTTTGCTAAGAATCTCAAAACCTTGCGCAAGGAAAAGGGATGGACACAGCAGGAATTGGCGGACCGCATGGGAATCAAGCGAGCTGCGTTGGGGGCTTATGAGGAGGGCCGGTCCGAACCGCGGTTGGCCAATGTACTGGCCATGGCAGATTTATTGGGCGTTTCGGCAGATGCGATGATGCGTGGAGTGGATGCCAAGCAGGTGGAGGCGAATCGAACAAGCGGCCAGCGCCTGCGAATTCTCACGGTCCCTGTGAATCCAGAAACCAGTGAGGAACACGTTGTGGTGGTTCCCGTTCGTGCGGCAGCCGGTTATTTGGAGGGTTTTGGTGATCCTGATTATGTGCAGACTTTGCCCACATTTGATTTGCCCATTCCCGAGGTGTCCCCTTACCGAACGTATCGCCTGTTTCAAATAGAAGGGGATAGCATGTTGCCGATTCCGAGTGGGAGTTACATACTGGCTTCGTTTGAACCGGACTGGAATCATTCAGGAGGCATGCGACCTTATATTGTAGTCACACGCAATGACGGCATCGTATTCAAACGCATCGAAAATCGGTTGGACACCGATCACCAAGATTTCAAGCTGATTTCAGACAATCCGGATTATCCCCCGTATGCCGTCCAGCCCGATGATATCTCAGAAGTGTGGCGCGCGCAGGCTTACCTCGCGTTTGATTGGCCGACGCCAGCATTTTCTGGTATGGAAAGGATTCAAGGAACACTGGACGCCTTGCGACAAGAAGTCAGCGCTCTCCAAAGCGGCGCGTCCAACGATTGAATTCGCGCAAAAAGGTTAGACGCCCAAGGCCACCACTTCCTCGACCGCTTCAAGTTTTGAAGTGAGCAGTTGTTCGATGCCGCCTTTCAAGGTTTGCATGCTCGATGGACAGCCACTGCAAGCACCGCGCATGTGGACGTATACCTTGCCTTCTTTGAACGCTTTGAAATCAATGGCCCCACCGTCTTGCTCTACCGCTGGGCGAACAAATTCATCCAAGAGGTGCTTGATTTCGTCATCGTATTCGCTCGGGAGCATCTCGGATTCGTCCAAGAAAGCCGCGTTGCTGGAGGCTGAAGGTTTCGCGTCAAGTAAATCAGGCTTGGCCAATTGCTCCATGACTTTTTCAAAAGCGGCGGTGTCGACGGCAATGGGATTTTCCATCAACCACTCCCGAATGTATTCGCGCAATTGCTGTACAATCATCTCCCACCCGAGGCTTTCATCCTTGGTCACCGAAACGAAGTGCCCACTGATAAAAATACCGGTAACAAAGGGGAAATTGAACAATTCGGCGGCGAGTGGCGAGCACAGGGATGCTTCGTCCTGCGAGCGCAACTCCGCTTGATAACCGCCCTCAATTAAGAGCCGATCGGCGACAAATTTCATGACCGCCGGGTTGGGGGTCATCTCTGCGTACACACTTGTTGGAATGGCCATGTGGCAAAGGTAGTTTGCACCGCTTAACTTGGCCTTTCTTTTTGAAGCTTTCCAAATGATCCAATTCATTCCATTTCGTCTGATTCGCGGTGTTGCTTTGAGCCTTTGTTTTCTTGCCTTCCATGCGGATGCTCAGGAGACATTCCCTGTCAATGGAGTTGTCGACAAGGGGTTGATCCGAACGGTGTTTGACCATGCAGTGGTGCATGCTGCCTCCGGTGAAGTCATGGAAGACGCTTCGGTCGTTGTCTACCAAGGACGCATTGAATCGGTGGTACCGACGGCGATGGTTGAATTGGCTGGTCCCGCAGTTCGAGAGGACTTGACAGGTTTTCACGTCTATCCATCCTTTGTGGATGTGAGCGCAAATTGGGGGATGCCCTCAGCGCAAGAAGAACGATATCAGCGCGGGAATCAAGACTTGAGTGACAAAAAGGGGGCATACGGTTGGAATGAAGCGATTCGCCCAGAAACACGAGCCGCCGATTTGTTTGACCCAACGAATGGTCGAGCCGGAAAGCAACAAGAGTCGTTTTTGAAAGCGGGATTTGGAACGGTCCTCACGCATGTCCAAGATGGCATCGTTCGAGGAACGGGTGCCCTGACGGTTTTGTCCGATGATCCTCGTCGGGCTTTGCTCGTTCCAGTAGCTTCAGCGCATTTTAGTTTTCGAAAGGGCTCTTCATCCCAGGATTACCCGCGTTCGCTCATGGGAGCGACGGCGTTGCTCAAGCAGACGCATTTCGATGCGACGTGGTACGCCGATGCGAGCCGTTTGAACGAGCGTTTGGAAACCAACCTTTCTTTGGAGGCTTTCAATGCGCAAAGCGAGCTTCCTGCATTTTTCCAGGCAGGTGGATGGCAAGACGTCCTGCGGGCATCCGCTGTGGCAGAGACGGTCGGTTTACGCAATCCGTACATTATGATTGCAGGAAACGACACCTACCAGCGGCTGGAGGAGGTGCAGGCAACGGGCTCGGATTTGGTGCTTTCGTTGGACTTTCCAACGCCATTTGATGTCAGTGACCCGTACTTAAGTCGACTGATTGGACTCGATGAATTGAAGCATTGGGAACTAGCCCCTTCCAATGCGGCGCGTGTTCACAATGCGGGCATTCGATTTGCTTTCACAGCAGATGGCTTGAGCGATGTGGGCTCCGCATGGGCAGCTATTCGCAAGTGCATTGATCATGGACTGCCTGCTGAAGTGGCATTGTCCGCATTGACAGAGGTTCCAGCGGATATGGTGGGTGCTGGACAACGCGTCGGTCGAATCAAACCCGGTCTTGAAGCGAATCTGCTCATTACAGACGGACCCATTTTCGATGCATCAACGGTGTTGTACGAGCATTGGATACAAGGCCAAAAACACCAGTATCAGGATCGGAATATCGTGGATGTCCGAGGACTGTATGATGTCACGCTCGACCAACAGATTTGGCGCATGGAAGTAAAAGGGACCGCCGAGAAACCAAAGGCTCACTTGCTTTTGGACTCCACGGAATTCCGATTGGGATTGGAGTTGGACGGCCGAACGGTCGGGTTTGAGTTTACAGTTGACACGCTGGGAATCAATGGTTGGTGGCGTGCTTCTGGAAATGTTTGGATGGACAGCCGGATTTGGGAGGGGAAGGGCCAACGGAGTGACGGGACATGGTTTGAGTGGAGTGCCATCCGGCAGGACGCCAAGACGGGGGAAGAGGTCACCTCCAATGAGGATGAGCCTGCGACAGAATCTACTGCAGTTGGAGAGGTGATTTGGCCGTTCACCGCTTATGGCAATGCGGAGCGTCCGGAAGCGGAGACCACTTGGATTCGCGGCGCAACCGTTTGGACCTGTGAAGCCGAAGGCCGGTTAGAACAAGCGGATGTTATCCTGCAAAATGGTAAAATCATAGCCCTAGGCCAAGATCTGAATGAAGCAGACATATTTGGAAGCAAAGTGCCTGCTTATGAAGTTGTGGACGGTCGAGGAAAACATGTCACGCCTGGGATCATTGACGAACACACGCACATTGCGGCCACCCGTGGAATCAATGAAGGAACGCAAGCGAGCAGCGCTGAAGTGAGCATCGAAACGTGCGTGAATAGTGAGGACGTCAACATTTACCGCCAACTTGCCGGCGGCGTGACCACCGCTCAAATTTTGCACGGATCGGCCAATCCGATTGGGGGGCAAAGCGCTGTTATCAAGTTCCGTTGGGGAGCTTCACCGCAGCGTATGTTGTTCGATGCAGCACCGCCTTATATCAAGTTTGCATTGGGGGAGAACGTCAAGCAAAGCAACTGGGGCAATGACTATCGGTCCCGGTTCCCACAAACGCGGATGGGTGTGGAGCAGGTGTATTATGATCACTTCATCCGAGCTCGTGAGTACGAACAGGCTTGGAAGGATCATGCGCAAATGCTGCGTTCCGCGAGTCGGAAGGCGAAGCGCAACAACACGCTTCCCGCTGCGCCACGGCGTGATTTGGAACTGGAAGCTTTGGCGCAAATTTTGAATAGTGAGCGATTCGTCACCTGCCATAGCTACCGGCAAGATGAAATCAACATGCTGATGCACGTGGCCGATTCTATGGGGTTCACCATCAACACATTCACCCATATTTTGGAAGGCTATAAAGTCGCCGATAAAATGGCGGCGCATGGTGCTGGCGGATCGAGTTTCAGCGATTGGTGGGCCTACAAATATGAAGTCAAAGACGCGATTCCATACAATGGCGCAGTCTTGCACGGCCAGGGCATCGTGACGGCATTCAATTCGGACGATGCTGAGATGGCGCGGCGCCTGAATCAAGAAGCCGCCAAAGCTGTCAAGTATGGTGGGGTATCGGAAGAAGAAGCATTGAAATTTGTGACCTTGAATCCAGCGAAATTGCTCCGCGTTGATCATCGAGTGGGCTCGCTTGCAGTCGGAAAGGATGCCGATGTCGTGGTGTGGAGTGATCATCCATTGAGCATCTACGCGCAAGCGGAGAAGACCTTTGTCGATGGCGTGAAGTATTTCGATTTGGATGACGACGCGGCCAAACGAGATTGGATGCGTGCGGAACGCGCTCGCCTGACACAGGCCATGAAAATGCAGCAAAGTGAGGGAGAAGGCGGCGGTCGGGGCAGGGCGCCAACCGAACGCATTCGTGTGGATTACCATTGTGAAACTTTGACAGACGAGAACCGATGAAATCACGGCACTACTTTTTGGCTTTGACCAGCTGTCTATTGACGTTGGGGCTATTTGCACAACCCACCCCAGCGCCGGAACAATCCGCTTCCGTTTTGGTCATGGGAGGAACGGCTCACTTGGGAACCGGCGATGTTTTGAACGATGCAGCCATTGGGTTTCGCAACGGCATCCTCGACTTTGTGGGCTTCGCGCAAGACGTGGACCGCGCGCGTTATGATGAGGTCATTGTCGCGCATGGTAAGCACATTTATCCGGGATTCATCGCCCCCAACTCGACACTCGGACTGCAGGAAATTGGAGCTGTTCGGGCCACACGTGATGACCGGGAAACGGGAACTTTCAAACCTCATGTTCGCTCTGTAATCGCCTTCAATACGGATAGTGAAGTCACTCCAACAGTTCGAACCAACGGAGTGTTGATGGGGCAGATCACACCGCGGGGAGGAACCGTGAGCGGGTCCAGTTGCATCGTGCATTTTGATGGTTGGAATTGGGAAGATGCCGCCATTAAAATGGTGGACGGCGTTCATCTAAACTGGCCTAGAACCCATCACCGCCACCTTACGGATGGAACGGTTGACATCCAGAAACGAAAAACGTATGACCAAGAATTGCAGGAGATTACACATTTCTTTGAATCTGCACAGGCTTATGCGCAAGAGCCTATGCGCAACGCGACGAGCAAAAAGGACTTGCGACAGGAAGCGATGCGCGGTTTATTCGACGGCAGTTTGCGCCTGTATGTTCACGCTGATGACATTCGTCAGATCACGGAAGCGGTGCATTTCAAGCGGGCGATTGGCATTCCAGAACTGACCATAGTCGGGGGCTATGACGCGCCATTGGTAGCCGACTTATTGCGAGACAACGGCGTCTCTGTAATGGTCCGTCGCGTCCATGAATTGCCTCGCTATGCCGAGGATGAAGTGGACCTGCCTTTTCGCATACCGAAACAATTGGAGGACGAGGGCGTCTTGTATTGTTTGCAGAATGCAGGAGACATGGAGCACATGGGGACGCGAAACTTGCCTTTTTATGCGGGTACAGCCCATGCGTATGGATTGACGTATGAACAGGCTGTGCGCAGTGTGACACTCAATGCAGCGCGCATTTTGGGCATCGACGATCAATGTGGAAGCATTGAAACGGGCAAAGACGCCACCCTCTTCATTTCAGAAGGTGATGCCTTGGACATGATGACCAACCGGTTGTCGCATGCGTTCATCCAAGGTCGATCCATTGATTTGGACAACCGCCAACGGGCCTTGTACCGGAAGTTTCAAAACAAATACGGGGCACCAATTTTGGATTGACTTGGTGGCTTATCGCACTTGAACGAGCAGCTCCTTGGGGGACTTCACCTCAAAGCGGAAGAGTTTTTTGATTTCCTTTCCGGCATCTATCTGCAAGTCCCACAGCACCCGGCCGGTGTTGTCGTCGACTTGAGCACCATCCAACTTGAGTCGATTGATTTCAATGTCTTCATTTTGGGCCAATGGAAGTTGGTCATCAATTTGGATGTGGATGGGAGCAGTTTTACGATTGGTAATGGTGAAGGCGTATTCTCGAAGGAATTCTCGTTTTCCACTTATGAGACTGGAACGATCCTCTAAGGCGGTCCGTTTGCGTTTGACTTGAATGGATGGGTCGGGCCCCAGCGAGATGGCGAGGGTATCAGAAGCGAAATCCAATTTGAGCTGACTCTCACCAACATAGTCATCCTCGAAATAGATGTGCATGCGCCCATTGAGTAAATCCAAATCTTCCCAATCGGTAAACAGCGCGGTCAGATACACCTGTGGATCGAGCTTGGGAGTGCATTGGTACAAGTAATCGACGGCAATGTGATGCTCTAACACACGCACGGCATGGTGCTTTCCATCGGATGGGATATCGTATTGGGCCTCGACATCAAAACGGGTTTGCGTTGGACTGTGTTCGACGGCTACTGCAGCGTATTGCATGGAGATGGCGTTGTCAAACGTCTCTCTTCTTCGGGGTCTCGAGGCGAAGAGGGCTTCTTTCGGCGTCGCGTCTTCGCTGACGACAATGCTCTCGAGAATCTCCATCGCCGGTGCGAGATTGACATTCATCACGGGGTCGCTAATGCTCAACGCCTCGACCCGATACCCCATGGAACTGTACTGGACGTTGCTCACGCCCGCCGGTACATCCAACGAATAGAATCCATTGATATCCGTGACAACTTGAGATCCGCCAGCGACCACCTGAGCGCCCACCAAGGGATTGCCATTGGCATCATAGAGTTGCCCGCGGACTTGGCGCACGTTGGGATTGAAAGGTTGTGCTTTCAACCAGGCATTGGCTGTAGCGGCCGAACCGCCGATGGCGTTGGCTTGATTGCCGTCGAGCATCCAAGGATTCAAGGAAGGCTTGGAGCGATTTTTACTGGGGGTGCCTGTCGCAATGCTCAGACCAACCTGGTTCCAATCTTCTCCTGTGTTTTGAAAAACGAGGGCCTGGTATTCCAATTTCATGGGATCGGAAATGGCTTCGACGCGGGCGTTGTATGAAGGATTCCAACCCGCCTGTTGCATCCAGTAACTCATCAGTAAAGAGCCTTTAGCAGCTTGATCAGTTTCAACCCGCACGACGACTTCCAAAAACGATTCGGTGCGCAAGGGTGGAAGTTGCCGCATCTGTTCATCCAATAGACTCATTTGTAACTGCACCGATTGAACTTCTTCGTCGAGCGCTTGACGACCTTCTTGAATGGCTTGAAAGCGTTCACGGTAAAAAACAGAAGCTTGCATCAAACGCTCTAAATCGACTCCACTGTCTTTCACCGAAAAGCCTTGATTGTTTAGTAACAATTGCTCTTCTCGGTCAAAAATAACGCGGCGATTTTGAATGGTATTGATATCGCGTTGTAGCTCATTTCGAGATGAGAGCAGCTGCGCTCGCTCGTTAGCGGAATCTGCTCCACCCAGTGTGTCGGTGTGGTACCGATGCGTGATACTGATGACTTTGAAATCTCCGTCCCCGGTGATGCGCAATTGCGATGGGTCGATGCTGGTGTTGAGTTTCGAAAACACGAGAGTGGACGTTCCAATTGGAATTTGGATCTCTGAAATCCGTTCCACTTGTGCACCTTGCTGGTAGACCACAACATGATCTATCGAGGTGGTGAGAAATTGTTCCCCCGGGGTTTTGGTGGGAAGATTAGCGGCTAATAATGGAATCGAAACGGATCCCATCCAGAGGATGGCAGGAACGATGACAAGACGCAAATGGAGCATGGTGATGAGGGTTGGATTGATTGCAACCCAACTAACCAAGGAACATGCCAAAAAGAAAACGAGGGCCTAGTATCCGATTTTGGTGCGCACGCGGTCGAGCACGGATGAGGCCACTTCTCGGGCTTGAGCGGCTCCTTTCGACAGCTCAGCATCCAGTCCGCCGAGGTCCGCCATCCGCCGATTGAACTCATCACGTTCCGTGGCGTATCCATCGACAATCGTTTCGAGCAAATCTTTTTTGGCGTGTCCCCATCCGTAGCCCCCAGCTCTCAACTTCTCTGCCATCGCTTGGCCCTTCGCTTCGCCTGCGATGGCTTGATAAAGTTTCCAAACCACCGCGCTGTCTGGATCCTTCGGATCTTCTAACGGCGTCGTGTCGGTGGTGATTTCTCTGTTGATGCGCTTTTTCAGTGCCGAGGGCTCATCGAAAACATTCAATGTATTGCCTTTGGACTTGGACATCTTAGCACCATCCAAACCAGGAATTAGCATGGTCTCTGTCCGGGTCATTTCTTGCGGAACCACAAAGGTGTCTCCCATGCGATGGTTGAAACGTGCCGCTACATCACGGGTCATTTCCAGATGTTGCAACTGGTCCTTTCCAACGGGCACGTAATCGGCGTCATAGAGCAAGATGTCCGCTGCCATTAACATCGGATATGAAAACAGGCCTCCATTCACATCTTCCAATCGTGCGGATTTGTCCTTGAAACTGTGTGCTAAGGTCAATCGTTGGTAAGGGAAAAAGCAATTGAGGTACCAGGCCAACTCGGTGACTTCAGGGACATCACTTTGGCGGTAAAAGACTGTTCGGCTCGTGTCCAAACCGAAGGCAAGCCACGCCGCAGCCACGGCATAGGTGTTGTGCCTCAGCTCGGCTCCATTCTTGACTTGAGTCAGCGAATGCAAATCGGCAATGAACAAAAAGGAATCATTGGCGTCATCGTGTGCAAGCTCAATTGCCGGACGAATGGCGCCAAGTAAGTTGCCCAGGTGCGGGGTTCCGGTGCTTTGTATGCCAGTGAGAATCCGTGCCATGGCAACTGATTAGCAATGCTCGTCAAAGACCATTTTCAAGTGCTCTGAGATCATCTCGGCATTGCGTCCTTCAATGTGATGACGCTCGACCATGTGCATCAAACGGCCGTCTTTGAACAAGGCAATGCTTGGAGAGCTAGGAGGGTACGGCAATAAGAATTTGCGCACCCGTTCAACGGCTTCGGTATCAACACCAGCGAAAGCTGTTGTGAGATTTGCAGGCAACTTGTCGTGCTTCAAAGCGGTCAGAACGCCTGGTCGCATGGACGAGGCGGCGCAACCGCATACGCTGTTGATGACAACCAAGGTGCTGCCGTTTGCTGCAATAGCGGAATCAACTGCATCGACGGTGAGCAATTCGGAAAAACCAGCTTCAGTGAGCTCCGTTTTTTTAGGGGCAACGAGTTCGGGAGGATACATGCGTGTAAATTTAGGATTCAGTCGTATCCGGTGCGGTCGACTTCAAGTGTAATTCAGTGAATTGTTCGTCATGGATCGGGCTAGGCGCATCGATCATGACATCGCGTCCACTATTGTTTTTAGGGAATGCGATAAAATCTCGGATGGAGTCACTTCCTCCAAACAGCGAACAAAGTCGGTCAAACCCGAGAGCGAGTCCGCCATGAGGGGGTGCGCCGTATTGGAATGCGTTCATTAAGAAGCCAAACTGCGCTTCGGCCTCTTCAGGAGAGAACCCGAGCAAGTCAAACATGCGCGCTTGAATGCCTTTGTCATGAATTCGAATCGAGCCGCCGCCAATTTCAACGCCGTTTATGACCATGTCATAGGCATTGGCTCGCACGGCTGCTGGATCGGTATCGATGAGGTCCATGTGCTCCGGCTTGGGAGACGTGAACGGGTGGTGCATGGCGTGGTAACGCTGCGTGGCCTCGTCCCATTCGAGTAAGGGAAAGTCCATGACCCACAAAGGGCTGAACACTTTCGGGTCGCGCAGGCCGAGTGCTGATCCCATGTGCAAGCGGACTTCATTTAGCTGCTTGCGCACGCGATCAAGATCACCCGAGAGCATGATCATCAGATCGCCTGGCTGTGCATTGGAATGCTTGGCCCAAGCGGCTTGTGCCTCCGCATCGAAAAACTTGTCGACGCTGGACTTGAAAGTACCGTCGGCATTGACCTTACAGTACACCAATCCTTTCGCCCCGATTTGTGGTCGCTTCACCCATTCAGTCAAAGCGTCCAATTGTTTGCGGCTGTAGTCAGCGCAACCGGGTGCGACGACGCCCAAAACAGCTTCTGCTGCATCGAAAACGCCAAAACCTTGGCCTTGTGCTACTGGACCGAAGTCCACGAACTCCATGCCGAAACGCACGTCTGGTTTATCGCTGCCGTATCGCGCCATGGCCTCATCGTAGGTCATGCGCGGGAATGCATCCACAGTGGTGTTGAGCACCACCTGGAACAAATGGCGCACCATGCCTTCGAATGTGTTGAGGATGTCTTCCTGCTCCACAAAGGCCATTTCACAGTCAATCTGGGTAAACTCGGGCTGACGATCAGCGCGCAAATCCTCATCGCGGAAACACTTGACAATTTGGTAGTACCGGTCGTAGCCACTGACCATCAGCAACTGCTTGAAGGTTTGTGGGCTCTGCGGCAAGGCGTAAAACTGACCGGGATTCATGCGTGAAGGCACTACGAAATCACGGGCACCTTCGGGTGTCGACTTGATCAAATAGGGTGTTTCGACCTCGATGAATTCAACGCTATCCAAATATTTGCGGGTCTCGATACTGAGCTTGTGGCGCAACATCAAATTCCGTTGAACAGGCTTTCTTCGAAGATCGAGGTAACGGTATTGCATGCGCAAGTCATCACCTCCATCCGTCTCATCTTCGATGGTAAACGGCGGAGTTTTGCTACCATTGAGGATGTCCAAAGCGGTCACATCCAGTTCAATGTCGCCCGTCGTCATCTGAGCATTCTTTGATTCTCGGATGCGAACGCCGCCGCTCACCTTGATCACGAATTCTCGCCCGAGTTTGCGTGCTTGCAGACACAAGGCTTCATTCGAATCCATGTTAAAAGCGAGCTGAGTCAATCCGTAGCGATCGCGCAAATCCACGAAGGTCATGCCTCCAAGATCGCGCGTTCGCTGCACCCATCCGCTGAGGGTGACCTGTTGTCCATCATGATTGGCGCGCAATTCGCCGCAAGTGTGGGTACGATGCATTCTATAACTAACAAGGAGCCGGATGAATTTCCAGCAGGCACAAAGGTAGCGCGCGATTCGTGTTCTTGCGAATGGCATCTCGGTCTCGTAATCTTCGGTCTGGGAACGTTTCAACCGGTGGTCCAATCCTTAGATTTGTGACATGGAGCAACCATTTGAACGTCTGGAACGATTGCGCGCTGAAGCTCTTCAGGGTGGAGGAGAAGCGCGGATTGAAGCCCAACACGGTAAGGGCAAACTGACCGCGCGGGAGCGGATTGATTTACTGTTGGACCCCGGAACTTTTGAGGAGATGGGCATGTTGGTCAAGCACCGGTCTACCAACTTTGGATTGGAGAAGCAGCAATTTTTGGGCGATGGTGTGGTCACGGGGTATGGACACATCGACGGTCGTTTGGTGTATGTGTTCTCTCAGGACTTTACCGTTTTGGGCGGTTCATTGGCTGAAGCGCATGCCAAGAAAATATGCCGGATCATGGATTTGGCCATGAAAAATGGAGCACCGTTGATCGGGTTGAATGATAGTGGGGGTGCGCGCATCCAAGAGGGGGTGGTTTCGTTGGGGGGCTATGCCGATATCTTTTACCGCAATGTGCGGGCGAGTGGTGTGATTCCTCAATTGAGCGGAATCTTGGGTCCTTGTGCCGGTGGGGCAGTGTATTCGCCCGCCTTGACGGATTTTATTTTCATGGCGGAAGGATCGAGTTACATGTTTGTTACGGGACCGAATGTGGTGAAGACCGTGACACACGAAGAAGTAACGAGTGAGGACTTGGGAGGGGCCAAGGCGCACGCTACCAAATCAGGAGTGACTCATTTTACCGCACAGAACGAAGCGTTGGTCATTCAAGACATCAAGGACGTATTGAGCTATTTGCCCCAGAATTGCGAGGAGGAGCCGCTTAGATTGGATTATCAGGAGGGGGACGAGACGCGGTCTAAACTGGATGGGGTCATCCCTGAAAGTGCTCAGCAGCCATACGACATCCGGGAAGTGATCCTGGAGACGGTCGATGGTGACTCGTTCAAAGAGGTGCAAAAGGACCATGCCGAGAACATGGTGTGTGGTTTTGGTCGTTTAGCAGGTCGTAGCGTTGGCATCGTGGCCAACCAACCGGCATTTCTCGCAGGGGTATTGGATATCAAGGCTTCTACCAAGGCAGCGCGATTTGTAAGAACCTGTGACGCATTCAATGTGCCGCTCTTGGTTTTTGAGGATGTGCCGGGTTTTTTACCCGGAACGGACCAAGAATGGAATGGGATCATAACGAATGGGGCGAAGCTATTGTATGCCTTCAGTGAGGCAACGGTTCCTCGTATTACCGTGATTACACGCAAGGCATACGGTGGCGCCTATGATGTTATGAATAGCCAGCACATTGGCGCGGACTTGGTCTATGCTTGGCCCAAGGCTGAGATTGCCGTCATGGGCGCAAAGGGTGCGGCTGAGATTATTTTCCGAAAGGAAATCGCGGCCTCAACGGACCCGGAAGAGACCTGGAAAGAAAAGGAGGCAGAGTATGCCGAGCTGTTCGCTCATCCATACAACGCAGCGGCCCGAGGCTACGTGGATGAAGTGATTCTTCCGCGCAACACCCGGGCCAAACTGATTCGAGCGTTCAAGATGCTCGAAAACAAAGTCGACACATTGCCCCGCAAAAAGCACGGGAACCTGCCGCTTTAGACGCTTTTATAAAACGCGCTTGATGGAGCAGCCAATGGCTTTGGTTTCACTCACCTTGCAAGGTTTTCCTGCACTGGCAGCGGCCATGGCGTCCAACGCATAAAAGGACTCCACCGCGTCAGCATCGCTGACGTTGTCATCCAAGGAACCGCGGTAAATCAACTCCATGTCCTTATTCAAAAGGTAAACATGTGGAGTCTTCATCGCACCGAAGGCATCAGCAAGTTCGTGCTGGGAATCCATGAGGTAAGGCATGGAATAGCCTTGCTCCTTGGCGTGGGACTGCATGGCCTCCATGCTGTCGTGGTTGTCGCGCTTGGCTTCATTGGAGTTGATCAGCACCATACCGAAACCATATGACTTTGCTTTGGCCGCTGTTTGATTGTAACGCCCTTCCCAGCCATCGCTTTTTTCGCCGTTGCCGACTACGAATGGACACGTGTTACAACTGAATACAACCAAAAGACCGTTTTCGCCAGCAGCGTCGATCAGGCTCAAATCTGAACCGTCAACGTTGGTCATTTTGACATCAGCAAGAGGGGCTTTTGCTCCAATAGCCAACTCAGCGGCGGGTTCTACAGAATTGATATTGGCGCTTGCAAAGAAGGCGCCAGCGGCAAGGATGGCACAGGCAGTAAAGACCCGGCCCAAAGAAATGTTTGAAATGTTCATGGCAACTTAACCTTTTATGAGGCTGCGAATGTCGCTCAAGAATGGTCTGAACGAGGCTGTCCCTCGCCAAAAGATTCAAATTACTTGATCAGCAAGGCATCGCCATAAGCGAAGAAGCGATACTTCTCCTTCTGGGCCAATGCATATGCCTCCATAATCAAATCATGACCGGCGAATGCAGAGGATAGCATCAATAAGGTGCTTTGCGGCGTGTGGAAGTTCGTGATCAGGGCGTCGGATATCTTGAAGTCATACTTTGGGAAGATGAACTTGTTGGTCCATCCGTTGTACGGCTTCAACGTATCCGTGGTGCTGACCGAGGTCTCCATGGCTCGCATGGCTGTGGCTCCAACCGAAACGATGCGTTTGCCTTCAGCTTTCGCCCGATTGACGCGATCAACACATGACTCAGGAATGATCAACTGCTCCGAATCTACTTTGTGTTTGGTCAAGTCTTCCACCTCGACAGGACGGAATGTACCCAGTCCAATGTGCAGCGTCAAATAGGTCATATCAATGCCCTTGATCTCGAGCCGCTTCATCAATTGCTTGGAAAAGTGCAGGCCGGCAGTGGGCACAGCCACGGCACCTAAATTCTTCGCATAGATGGTCTGGAACCGTTCGCGGTCATCTGCCTCGACTTCACGTGTGATGTACTTGGGCAAAGGCGTCTCACCCAATTGGAAGATGACGTCCATGAATTCTTCATAAGAGCCATCGAACAAGAAACGCAGGGTGCGCCCTCGCGAGGTCGTATTGTCGATGACTTCTGCGATCAATTCGTCTTTCTCTCCGAAATAGAGCTTGTTGCCAATTCGGATTTTGCGAGCTGGGTCGACCAAAACATCCCAGAGAATGCTTTCCCGATTGAGTTCACGCAACAAGAACACCTCGATGACGGCTCCTGTTTTTTCCTTATTGCCATACAATTTGGCCGGGAATACGCGGGTGTCATTGGCGACGAAAACATCTCCCTCATCAAACTCATCCAAAACATCCTTGAACATTTTGTGCTCAATGGTGCCGCTTGCGCGATCAACGACCATCAATCGGCTGTCATCACGATTGTCCAGAGGCTTTTGAGCAATCAGTTCCTCAGGGATGTCGTACTTAAAGGAAGTTAGTTTCATAGAAATGGGGGAATCCGTTAACGGAAGCGTTGAAGGTCGGCAAAACTACGGAATTCGTAGTCAAAGGTCAACTACCAATGGAGGTAAGGCGTGAATGACTTCCAAAATCTGCTCCAGTGATTGGCATGTGTCCAGTGGGAAGGGCCCGTTGATCGTTCGCTTGAGCTGAACGAGGTGCCCGCCTACTTCCAAAGTTTTACCAAGATCTCGGGCCAATGCACGGATATACGTGCCTTTGGTACATGCGATGGTCACATGGACGTCACACACGGCATGTCCTTCCACCAAATGGTGTTCGATGGAATGGACTTCAAAGCGCGGGACGGTGATCGCCGCGGGCTGCAAGTTGATTTCACCGCCTTTGCGGGCTACTGCGTAGGCTTTTTGACCATCGACTTTTTTTGCACTGTATGCTGGGGGCATTTGATAGTAGTGCCCAGACCATTGTTCAGCAGCCGATTGGATGGATTCCTTTGTTAGGGCCGAAGCGTCCACCCATGCCTCAACGGGCAATTCGGCATCGAGACAAGCCGTCGTGGCCCCCAGTCGGATTGTCGCGACGTATTCTTTGTCTTGAGCCTGCAGCTCGGCAATGCGTTTTGTGGCTTTACCAGTGCAAACAACCAAGACACCGCTGGCCAGTGGATCGAGTGTTCCAGCGTGACCCACTTTGATTTTTCGATATCCCAGTGCTCCGCGAATGGCACCGCGCAATTTGTTGACGACGTCAAATGAAGTCCAATGCAAGGGCTTATCAACGAGCAGCACTTGGCCTTCACCAAAATCTTCTGCTCGACTGAAGTCCATCACACGAAGCGGAGCGGGAGAAGTTGAGTCCATCGCGCAAAATTAGGTGAGTCACGTCATTAATGTTGGCAAAGAGACCGGCAGTTCAGTGCAATGCAGAGGCTGAAGACAGGAAGAGAAGAACGTTGTTTCGTTTTTAGGGGTGCTAGGCAGTGGTTGGCTTGTAGTCAGGTGCAGCTTCAGAAGCTTGGATGCCGGCCATGTCTTCCATGACCCGCAAGGCTGCTAAAGGCGTTTGAATTCCTTCAATGCTCATTCTCAACCCGCCATTCCGCTGGTACATCTTGGTGTCGCGCGCGTGGTGCTTGAGGTATTCTAAAATGCGACTGAAGGTCGCTTCTTGATAGAAAGCGCTTTCCTGGTTGCTAATGAATGCGGCGATGAGCTTGCCGGATTTGAGAACGATTTTCTCCATGCCCAAGAACTCAGCCAACCAGCGCAGGCGAATGGTATCGATGAGGTCCTCGGTTTCTTGGGGCAAGGGGCCAAAGCGATCTTCCAATCGCGACTTGAATTCGGATAAATCCGCCTCCTTGTCCAAATCGTCCAGTTCCCTATAAAGCGCGATGCGCTCAGGGATATCATTCACATAGTGATCGGGAATCAGCAAGGTGAAGTCCGTTTCAATGGAAGCTTCTGAGACATACCGACGGTCGGCCTTGCGGTCCTCTTCAAACAATTCCTTGAACGACTCCTCCTTCAACTCACGAACCGCTTCCGACAGGATCTTTTGGTACATGTCAAAGCCCAACTCGGAAATGAATCCACTTTGTTCGCCGCCCAGCAAATCACCCGCCCCTCGGATATCCAAGTCCCGCATGGCAATTTGGATGCCACTACCGAGATCACTGAATTGCTCAATGGCTTGCAGACGTTTTCTGCTTTCATCGGGCAAAACACTCATGGGAGGAGCGAGCAGGTAGCAAAAGGCTTTCTTATTGGATCGTCCCACACGTCCGCGCAATTGGTGCAAGTCACTGAGACCAAATTGATGGGCATCGTTGATGATCATCGTGTTGGCGTTGGAGATATCAATGCCCGATTCGATGATGGTCGTTGCAACTAAGACGTCAAACGAGCCTTCGATGAAACGGGCCATGACATCTTCCAATTGCTTTCCGTCCATCTGGCCGTGTCCAATGCCCACACGCGCTTCTGGAACGAGCCGCGTAATCATTCCGGCGACTTCCTGGATGTTCTTTACCCGGTTGTTGACGAAATAGACTTGTCCGCCGCGACTCACCTCGTAGCTGATAGCATCGCGAATGATCTCTTCTTGGAAAGGCGCAATCGACGTTTCAACCGGTTGACGGTTGGGCGGGGGCGTAGCGATGGTGCTCAAGTCTCGGGCGCCCATGAGACTGAATTGAAGTGTCCGCGGAATCGGAGTGGCTGTGAGCGTCAGTGTATCCACATTGGCGCGGAGGGTTTTGAGCTTGTCCTTGACGGCGACACCGAATTTTTGCTCTTCATCAATAATGAGCAGGCCCAAATCTTTGAACTTCACCCGCTTTCCAACCAAGGCATGTGTGCCTATTAATATGTCCACCTGGCCGGCTTCGAGCTTTTGGATGGTTTCCGTGAGGGCTTTGCCCGTCTTGAAGCGATTGATGTAATCAACGGTTACCGGAAAATCACGCAGTCTCCGTGCGAAGCTTCGGTAGTGCTGCATCGAGAGGATGGTCGTGGGAACAAGCACCGCGACCTGTTTGCCGTCAGCAGCTGCTTTGAATGCCGCACGGATGGCGACCTCGGTTTTTCCAAATCCCACATCGCCGCAGACAAGTCGGTCCATTGGAATGGGTTTCTCCATGTCCCGTTTGACGGCTTCAATGGCGGAATGCTGGTCGGGCGTTTCTTCGAACATGAAGCTCGCTTCCAACTCGTGCAGCATATAATTGTCCGGAGAAAAAGCAATGCCTTCGGCTTGTTTGCGCTGGGCATAAAGCTTGAGCAAGTCGAACGCCAACTCCTTGACGCGTGTTTTGGTCTTGGCTTTGGTCGCAGCCCACGTTCCGGTTCCTAGCTTGCTAATTTTCGGTTTGGTGCCTTCTTTGGATGTGTATTTCGAAATGCGGTGCAGCGAGTGAATGTTGACGTACAGAACATCTCCGCCTTTATAGGTCAATCGAATGGCTTCCTGCTCCTTTCCGTTGACTTCGATTTTTTGGAGCCCGCTGAATTCGCCGATCCCGTGGTCGATGTGCACGACGAAATCGCCAGGTTGGAGCGCCATGAGCTCCTTCAGTGTCAGGGCCTGCTTGTTTTTTTGGAACCCATCTTTCAGCCTGAAACGGTGGTAACGTTCAAATAACTCATGGTCGGTATAGACCAGTAACTTGAGGTCTTTGTCCACGAATCCAGCACTCAACTCCAATGGGATGGGTTGATGTGGTACTTCTTGTTCTCGGTCCGCGAAAATATCATGCAGCCGTTCAATCTGGGTGGCTTGACCGGCGACGATCACATTGTGGTAGCCCTGCCGGTGGTTGGCCTGGAGGTTGGACGTGATGAGGTCGAAATTCTTATTGAAGCTGGGCTGTGGAATCATGTCCCACGCGATGACAATGCGTTCAGGAAAGCTAGTCCCTCCATCGAATTCCTGAACATGGAAGGGGTCGATGAGGCGTTTAAACTTCTCGGGCCCTACAAATAGATCTTCTGGTGGTGTATAGGCTACTTGTTCCGAAACGCGGGCGAATGCATTGACAGCCCGCTCCATGGCCTTTTCCATGCTCACTTCGCAGCGATTGGCATCGGTCATCCAAATGCGTGTGTCCTCGGGGATGAAGTTGAAAAACGGCTCGACGGTTTCGTGCAAATTTCGATCTCCCACGTTGGGGACAATCACCGCTCGCGTCATCTTGTTGATGCTGAGCTGGTTGATGGGGTCGAACTTGCGAATGGATTCGACGTCGTCTCCAAAGAACTCAATGCGATACGGATGGTCAAAAGAGAACGAAAAGACATCTACGATGCCACCTCTGATGGCGTATTGTCCTGGTTCATAGACAAAATCGACCTTGTGAAAACCGTATTCAATGAACACTTCATCCAAGAAATCGAGGGTATACGATTCACCGAGAGAGAGTGTAAACGTTTGTTTTGAGAGCTCACGTCGACTGATCACTTGTTCAGCGACGGCTTCTGCGAAGGTCACGACCACGACTCCGCTTTGGGCGCGGTTGATTTCATTGAGCACCTCCGCGCGCATCGCAATGTTGGCGTTTTCAGTGACCTCTTCTTGGTAAGGAACGCGAGCGGAACGTGGGAAAAACAGAACACGTTGCCGCTTCCCGAGCAACTGTTCCAAATCATTCAGAAGATAGGCGGCGGATTCTTTGTCGTCCAATACGAACAAGTGACTGGCTCGTTGCTCTGAGTCAGGAGTGTGCTCTATGTCCCAGTCAATGCAGGCTGCAGCAAGGAGCGCCGTAGCGGATCCAACAATGCCCTTCAGCTCTGTTTTCGAGGACGCTTGCTCCCAGGTCCTCCGTAGCATTTCAGCACGAGGGTCCAATCGATAAAACGCCAATAGGTCTTCAACACGCATCGCAGAAATTCCAAATTTCGGATGCGAAGTTACGCGGGATTCCCCGGTTCAAATCGTTTTACTGCTTTTCCATCCAGCACGAGCGGAAGCCCTGAATGAGGTGCACGCTGCCCACATAGAAAGGCGATCGTTCATGCAGTGTTTGGGGGAGTTTTTCCAGGATGGAGCCCAAATCATCTTCAGCGGCTCCGCCTGCTTCAAGCGCGAGGAATGCCAAGGGAGCGCATTCATAACACAGGCGCAACTTGCCGTTGGGGTTGCTGACGGTGCTGGGGTAGAGGTAGATTCCGCCTTTGATGAGATTGCGGTGGAAGTCTGTGACCAAACTGCCGATATAGCGGCTTTTGAACCCCAATTCTGGAGCTTCTCGACAGCCAGCAATGAAACGCTTCGTGGCGGGGTTGGCTTCGCTTAAAAGCGCGTCGTTGATGGAGTAAATGCTGCCCGTTTCGGGAAATTGCATTTTGGGATGCGACAAGAAAAACTCGCCGACTGCGGGGTCTAATGTAAATCCATTGACACCTGAACCCGTTGTATACACGAGCATTGTCGAGGAGCCATAAAGGATATAACCGGCAACGACTTGTTCCGTTCCGCGTTGGAGAAAATCCTGGTCGCTGAGGGACTCTCCCATGGGGGTGACCCGCCGGAATATGCTGAAAATCGTTCCGATACTGACGTTGACATCGACATTGGAACTGCCATCCAATGGGTCAATCATGACAACATACTTGCCGGACTTTCCTTGGTCACCACATAATATGTAGTCCTCCTGTTCCTCAGACCCAATACCGGCGACGGACTTGCCGGCTGTCAGAATTCGCATGAAAGTGCGGTCGGCAAAGACATCGAGCTTTTGTTGGGCTTCGTTGTGGCTGTTCTCGGATCCTGCTTCACCAAGAATCCCGGCTAATCCTGCGCGGTTGACTTGGTGGTTCACAATTTTCGCGGCGACTCCGAGATCGGTCAGAAGTCGAGTGAGTTGACCGGATACAAACGGAAACTCCGCTTGTGTATCCATAATAAACTCTTGTAGGGTAATGGTTTTTCGCATTCGGCGGTTTTGATCATTGCATAACCGGCAACGAAGTTAATGCAAGCTTTCTGGCCTGGCGCGGAAGCGTGGCGTTAAGCCTGTCGCTCTAGTTGAATGATACGAGCGAGTTCCTGAAAGGCCTCGGGACTCAGCTGCTCAGCGCGCAGTCCCAAGGTAGCGGAGTCAATACCTTCTAAAGGAATGTCGGCTGATCTCAAGGCATTGCGCATGGTCTTGCGTCTTTGATTGAAGGCGGCTTTTACAATGGTCTTCAAATGACTGTACTCAAATCCGAGAGGCTCGTCGGTCTTTCGCACGAGGCGCAGCACGCCACTGTGTACTTTGGGTGGAGGGATGAAAACTTCAGGGGGAACCGTGAATAAGTATTCGGAGCTATAATATGTCTGGATCAATACGCTGAGGATTCCATAGACCTTGGAGCCGTGCTTGGAGCAGACGCGTTCTGCGACCTCTTTTTGAAACATACCGACCAATTGAGGGACTTGACTTCTTGATTCAAGCGTTTTGAAAAGGATTTGAGAACTGATATTATATGGAAAGTTGCCACAGATGATGACTTGCTCAGTCCCGAAGGATGCGGAGAGTGGCATGTGAAGGAAGTCTCCTTCAATCACCTTGTCAGAAGGCATCCAGTCCTGTGCCTGAAGGTGCACAATGCTCTCGTGGTCCACATCGATGGCCCACAACTGAATGTCATTGCGCTGCAATAAGGGACGTGTGAGGGCTCCGGTACCCGGTCCAATCTCCAAAACAGTCAATCCGCTCGGGTTCTCGAGACTATCTGCGATTCGCTGAGCTGTGTGTTCGTCAGCAAGAAAGTGTTGACCCAGATGTTTCTTGGCTTTGACAGAATGAGAGTGCTTCATGAATAAGTTTCAAGCGCAAAGGTCGACTAGCTCAACTTAATCTTCAACCAAGTGGCCCTCTTCCAAAATCTGGAGGTTCGTTCGAAATGCCGCGGTTGAATTCCCAAAAAGAGCTTGATGCTCTGCCTGGAGCTGCGGTGCAAATTGGGTGTTATATGTTTCAAGTGACTCCTTGGAGAACGCCACGTATTGCACTGCAACCGCAATGCCACCGGCTTCTTCACCGATTATTCTGCAAATTCGATAAGATTCGAAACAATTGGATGAAAAAATTTTAGGGATATGATTTTCGGTCATAAATCGTAGCCAATCCGCGTATTTCAAGGAATCCACATTGATTGTAACATTGTATAAAACACGATTTGACCGACGGTTAATAGAAATTTGTCGCAAGGGTTTGGTGGTTTGTCGAGATTTTTCTTGTATATTCGAGTTCTGAAATCTTAACC
>ERZ887849.1316-NODE-1316-length-23750-cov-8.839586_pt1 | contig 23750 bp, 24 predicted proteins | sample MGYA00521267_ERZ887849 | MGnify/ENA primary metagenome ERZ887849 (study PRJEB32303, sample SAMEA104408601) | aquatic metagenome | biome: Brackish water; feature: Pelagic; material: water | place: Baltic Sea | collected 2014-06-06T16:11:00 | depth 2,863 m ... | reverse complement strand
CACTGAACGAATGGAACCGCACCAATCAATTGCCGCCCTGGGCGTCGATGAATTCATGGCGCGAAAAGGCCTACCCGATGCTGACCGAAGCGAAGGGCATTTACATGTGGGACGATGCGGGCAAACGCTTCATCGACGGGCCGGGTGGCATGTGGTGTGTGCAGATCGGATATGGCCGTGCGGATATGGCCAAGGCGATCTCGGATCAGGTGATGAAGCTGCCCTATAACTCGCCTTGGTCTAGTGCTACCGAGCCGTCCACCGTGCTTGCGCACAAGATTGCAGAGCGCGCGCCGGGGGATCTGAACAATGTGTTTTTCACGACTGGTGGCTCCACGGCTGTGGATACAGCGCTGCGGATGGTTCACTTTATGAATAACCGGCTGGGCCGGCCTGAGAAGAAAATGATGATCGCGCGGGAGAAAGGCTATCACGGCTCAACCTATCTCGCGGCGTCGGTGACCGGCAAGGAACGCGACAAGACCAGCTTTGATGTGGCTCATGATCTGGTGCGCTTTTTGCCAGACGTGAACCCCTACATCCGTCCCGCGGGCATGTCCGTGCAGGAGTGGTGTGATGCCAAAGTGGGTGATCTGGAGCGGATGATCGAAGAGCTGGGACCGGAAAATGTAGGCGGTTTCATCGCCGAGCCGATTCTGTGTTCTGGTGGCGTGATCATCCCGCCCGAGGGCTACCACCGCCGAACGCTGGAGATTTGCCGCAAGCATGACATCCTTTATATCTCGGATGAGGTCGTCACGGGCTTTGGCCGCCTGGGTCATTGGTTCGCCTCCGAAGAGGTGTTTGGAATCGTGCCGGACATGATCACTTGCGCCAAGGGGCTTACCTCGGGCTATCAGGCACTGGGAGCATGCATCATCTCGGACCGGATCATGGAGCGGATCACCGGGCCGGATGAGAATGTGATGTTCTCCAATGGCTACACTTACTCGGCCCATCCGGTGTCCTGCGCGGCCGCGCTCAAGAATATGGAAATCTTTGAGGATGAAGGCATCCTTGAGCATGTCCGTGAGATCACCCCCTATTTCCAAGAGTGGCTTCAGAAGCTCAAGCGATTCTCAATCGTGGGTGATGTGCGCGGTATGGGTCTTTTGGGGTGCATCGAAGGCAAGCTGGAGGACGCATCGGGCCTCGCAGCGGATAAAAAGCTGGGTGCGCTTCTGGACGCGGCCTGCGAGCGTCGCGGCCTTCTGGTGCGGCCTTTGATCAACATGGCGGTTTTTTCGCCGCCGCTGATCATCACCCGCGCGCAGATCGACGAGATGTTCGATATTCTCGAACAGGCGCTTGAGGAAGTGACGCAAGCAATGGGGGCCTGACCCTCAGGGCTTGCGTCCGCGCAGATGGTGCGGGCAATGCTCGCCCGTCTCCAGCACATGCAGCATGGCACGCCATGTGATCACGTTATCGTTGAGAAAATCCTCGCCGACGCGGGCAATAAAATCCGCGCGGCGGCTGTTCTCAAGTTCGTCCAGTTCCGCGCGGGCCTTGGCCGCATACCAAGCGTTGCGATTCACCGTGCGGACATCTGTGAAGCCTGCATCGCGCAGGGCGGCCTCGTAGCGCACAGGACTCGCCATCCCGAAATCCAGCCCCTCGGCTTTGAGATATGCGGTCATTTCCGCCGACGGCGTCTCGTCATGCGAGATCAACCAGTCTGACGCGGCGAACCAACCGCCGGGTTTCAGCACGCGAAATGCGTCGCGGGCAAGCGCTTCTTTGTCCGGGATGTGGATGATCGCGTCTTTGGAAAATACGAAGTCGAACGAGGCGGCCTCAAAGGGCAGAGGGCCGGGTGCGACCTTGCGAATGGTCACGCTATCCTCAAAACCCGCATCAGAGATGCGCGCGCTGGCCTCGGCGCACACGCCCGTCTCCACGTCGATGCCCGTCACATGGCCCGCGCCAAAATCGCGCACCAGAGCAAGCGTCACGCCGCCCGAGCCACAGCCGATGTCGAGGACGGACATCCCGCTGAGGTCCAGCCCTTCCAGAACGCGCGCCACCTCTTCGGGGCCGCCGGGCGAGAGGTATCCTTCGCCCCAAAGCTCTTGCAAGAGGCCCGTCATCTGGGCGTCGTAATGGTTGGTATCCGCGCTCATGGCATTTTCCTTATTCTGCGGCCCCCAGCAATTCGCCATTCCGTTTGGCCATTGCTCCGGGCGATGGTTCATCTTCGCGCAGGACCGGGAAGTGTTCGCGCAGGATCTCGTGATAACTGTGCACACCATATTCCAGATCTGACAGGATGATCCTGTCATAGCCCGAGGAGAAAGCCGCCTCCCATGTCCATTCTATCAACTGTTCGTCTTCTTTGCTGGTGATTCTGTCGATCCGCATGCTCAGATACCGGGCCAAGCGCATCCGACGGTCCTCATCGCCACGTTTGTAGCTCGCGCTGCGTTGGATCGTCTCGCCCACGGCCTGCGGAAACTCATGATAGAATATCACCTGATCCGGGTAGAAACCGAAGACAAGGTTGGGAAAGACCCCGACATAGAGCCACGCCTTGGCGTGCTCCTCGTCCAGCTTTTCAGGTGGCTGCAGAATCTTGAGATAGTTGCGCACGCTCCAATGCCGCCCACCGCCCTCGCGGAACCCGCCGTAAGAGCGCGATGTGCCACCTTCAAATGCTTCATCATAATAATTGGGGCCATAGAGGTCATGCAGGCCCGGATGCGCGAGAGGAACGTGATACCCTTCGTTGTCCACGTCGCGCACGCATTTCCAATTGGCCGTCATCGGGGTCGCGTCGAACCCATCACCCGATGGCTGCAGCTTTTCGAGATCGTATTGCGCCACCTCGGCGTCAAATTTGGCGAGGATTTCGTGCATCTTGGGCTGTGGCCCTGGCAGGAAGCGCACGAAGATGAAGCCTTGCCAACTGTCCATCTCAATGGGTTTGAGCCCGTGGGTCACCGGGTCAAGCTCGGGTAGGGTGCCGGGCTGGGCCGCACCGCGCAGCGTGCCGTCAAGGTTGTAAGCCCAGCCGTGGAAAGGGCAGATGATGGCCGATTTGCATGTTCCACTTTCCTCGGCCACAACGCGCGATCCGCGATGCCTGCAAAGGTTGTGAAAGGCGCGCACGGTCCCTTCGCGGTCGCGGATCACCAGAGCCCGCTCGCCCACTGTGTCGAGGGTCATGAAATCGCCCGCACCGGGAATATCGCTCTCGTGGCAGACAAGCTGCCAGTGGCGCCGGAAAAGCTGTTCCTTCTCCAGCTCAAGCAATTCCTCGCTGAAAAAGCTCCAGGCCGGCAGGCCGCGACGATCCCAATCATTGGGCGTGGGGGTGGGGGCGTTTTGTGTCATTGCGAAATCCGATCTGCCTGCGATGTTCTAGGGTACTGTAATTTATTTAAGCGCTCAAATAATAATTAGCAATCCTTTTCGTCGAACGGCGCGCTGCTGGCGCAGAGGTGAACGTCTGATTTGCACCGCCTCCCCAGGGTGGGTGGCCCACCGGCCCGATGGACGCAGCGCACGGGGCGTTAACCAGTCCCAAGGCACAGAACCCACAGTTTATGTCTTCGTGAGCCAATTTTCCTTCATGAAAGCCAAAACGCATGACCAAAAAACGCGATACATCCCCTCCTGCCAACAGCAAGCGCCGTGACCAGCCGCGGACCCTGTCCGCGCTGGTGCTGGACGATAGCCAGTTTGACCGAAAAAACATCCGGCGTCTGTGCCGCAAGGCCGATCTGCCCCTGAGGGTGGAGGAAATCTCGTCCATCTGCGAACTTGATACGGCGCTGGCGCGGACGGAATACGACCTCATTATGATCGATTACAGCTTGCCGGAAGGGGATGGGCTTGAGGCCGTGGCGCGCGTGCGGGCGCATGAGCGGCAGGCCCGTTGCGCGACGATCATGTTCACGCAATTCGACCAGACCGAGCTTGCCGTCTCCGCCATGCAGGCTGGGTGCGATGATTACATCGCCAAGGATGCGTTGAACCCCGATCGGATGCGGGCCAGCGTTCTGATGGCTCTTGCGGGGCGCGCTACGATTCGCGCGGATTTGGCGCAAAGCCTTGCTGAGCAAAGCATCACCGAGGATCAGTTCTATCCGCGTATCAAGCGTGCGCTGCAGCGCGACGTGATCGGTCTCATCCGTGATCTGCATGATTTGCGCGCCCAAATGCGTGAGCCGAGCTTTTGCCCGGTGGGCAAGATGAAGGCGATCGAACATCAATGCATCGCCCTTTGGCGCCGCTTGGCCGCGCCCGAAATGATCACGGCGGGCGGCGCTGCGCTGTTGCCGCCGCGCCTCGGGTCTGGCCCGGATCAACCCGCGTAGGCCGGCACGGCGCATCCGGGCGACAGGCTGGTGCGTGCCGCGCGGATGCGCCCCTTGGCGCCCTTCAGGAGATGAACCACGGTTGCCCGCCCGAAACAGCCGTTTCGCGCCTTGCAAAACCCCGCACCCACGCCTAGGTTCTGCGCAATTCAGCGGGGCCTCCCCGCCTGGCACGAAGGAGCATCCTCATGGACGGCGGCGGCGCACTTGCGCAATTTATCCCACTGATTTTGATCTTTGCGATCATGTATTTCCTCCTCATCCGCCCCCAGCAGAAGAAGCTGAAGGCGCATCAGGCCATGGTGCAGGCCCTGCGCCGCGGGGACCAAGTCGTGACCCAAGGCGGGGTGATCGGCAAAGTGTCCAAGGTCAAGGAGGATGACGAGATCGAGCTTGAAATCGCAACCGGCGTGAAAGTCCGCGTGATCAAGACAACGATCGCGCAGGTTTTGTCCAAGACCGAGCCTGCCGAAAGCTGATCCCGGCCAAATCTCTGACATAAAGGCGGCGACATGCTCCAGATCGATCTGTGGAAACGTTTTTGTATCTGGGGTCTTGTCGCCCTTGGTCTGCTTTTGGCAATGCCCAACGGGTTTTACGGGCAGGTGGAGCGGCACAATGATGCCGCCGCCGCCATCGAGGCGGGTGAGCCCGCAGCGCCGCTGGCAGAGGATTTGGCGGGCTGGCCTTCTTTCCTGCCGTCAAGCCTGGTCAACCTTGGTCTGGATCTGCGCGGCGGTGCGCATCTTCTGGCCGAGGTGAAGGTCGAGCAGGTCTATCAGGCCCGTGTCGAGGGGATGTGGCCGCAAGTGCGCGATATTCTGCGCGATGCGCGCAGTGAGATTGGCACCATCCGCCTTCAACCCATGGAGGGTGCCGAGCTTCGCGTGCGCCTCAACGAGCGCTCCGATCAGGTGGGTGAGGCTGCGCGCCTTGTCCAATCCATCGCTCAGCCCGTGACCAGCCTCACCGGAACCATCGCCAATGATATCGAGGTCGAGACCGAAGGCGATAGCATCGTCATCCGCCTCAGCGAGGCCGAAAAACGCGCGACCGACGAGCGCACCGTGCGCCAGTCGCTCGAAATCATCCGCCGCCGCATCGACGAGGTCGGCACACGCGAACCCACCATTCAGCGCCAAGGCTCCGACCGTATCCTGATCCAAGTGCCGGGCATCGGCAGCGCGGCTGAATTGAAGGCCATCATTGGCACCACGGCGCAGCTCACGTTCCAACCCGTCGTAGGCCGCACAGGCAACGCCAATGAGCGCCCCGGACCGGGCAACGAGGTCCTGCCCTCGCTGGATGAGCCGGGCGCGTTCTACATTCTTGAGACAGCGCCCGTTGTGTCCGGCGAGGATCTCGTCGACGCCCAACCCGATTTTGACCAAAACGGCCGGCCCGCCGTCTCTTTTCGGTTCAATCCGGTCGGTGCCCGCGCCTTTGGAGATTACACGGCACAAAATATCGGAAATCCGTTCGCGATCGTTCTGGATGATGAGGTGATCAGCGCACCTGTTATTCAAAGCCATATCGCGGGTGGTTCAGGCATTATCACGGGCAACTTCTCGGTTGAGGAAAGCACAAACCTCGCCGTTCTCTTGCGCGCGGGGGCCCTGCCGGCGGAGCTTGTGTTTCTGGAGGAACGCACTGTCGGGCCCGAGCTTGGTGCGGACAGTATCGCGGCAGGCGAGCTTGCCTGTATCGTGGCATTCATTTTCGTGCTGGTCTTCATGTTCCTCAGCTACGGCCTCTTCGGGATTTTTGCCAACATTGCGCTTATCATCAACGTGGGGCTCATTTTCGGCCTCCTGAGCCTCATAGGCGCGACGCTGACCCTGCCGGGGATCGCGGGGATCGTGCTGACCATCGGGATGGCGGTGGACGCGAATGTGCTGGTGTTCGAGCGTATCCGCGAGGAATCCAAGACCGCCAAAGGCCCTGCACGCGCGATTGAGCTTGGCTATGAAAAAGCGCTGAGCGCGATCACCGATGCGAATATCACCACGTTCATCACCGCTGTGATCCTCTTCGCCATGGGGTCTGGCCCGGTGCGCGGCTTTGCGATCACGCTTGGGCTGGGTATCATTACCTCCGTCTTCACAGCTATCTTTGTGACCCGGCTGATCGTCGTCATCTGGTATGAGCGCAAGCGGCCCAAGACCCTGCTTCAGGGTCGCGCCTTGCGCCTTGTGCCGCGCGAGACCAGCTTTGATTTTTTCAGCCGCTGGCGCATGTGGCTGGGTGTGGCGGGCGTTCTGATCACAGTGGCTTTCGGCTCATTCATCATCCAGGGTCTCAATTTCGGGATTGATTTCAAGGGCGGGACGACGCTCAGAACCCAAAGCGAGCAGCCTGTCGATATCGGCCAATACCGCGACAGTATCGCGCCGCTAGAGCTTGGGGATGTGTCCATCACCGAGGTGTTCGACCCCAGCTTTGGAGATGATAAAAACGTGGCCATGATCCGCATTCAGGCGCAGGAGGGGGAGGAATCCGTCTCGCCGGAAGTGATCCAGATGGTCGAGGACGCGATGGCGGTGGCGGTGCCGGATATCCAGTTCACCTCTGTTGAGAGCGTGGGGCCGAAGGTCTCGGGCGAATTGATAACCGCGGCGGCGATTGCCGTGGTCCTCGCGATTGGGGCGGTGCTGATCTATATCTGGATGCGGTTTGAATGGCAGTTCGCGCTGGGCGCGGTGGTCGCCCTCGTCCACGATGTTGTGCTCACCATCGGGGTCTTCTCTGAGCTGCAGATTCAGTTCGATCTGGCCATTATCGCGGCGCTTCTGACCATCGTGGGGTATTCGCTCAATGATACGGTGGTCGTCTTTGATCGCGTGCGCGAGAACCTGCGAAAATACAAGAAACGACCCTTGGCCGAAGTTCTCAATGTCTCGATCAACGAGACGCTAAGTCGGACCGTGATGACATCCGTGACCACACTTCTGGCGCTGCTTGCACTCTTCGTGCTGGGCGGCGATGTGATCCGAGGCTTTGTCTTTGCGATGATCTGGGGCGTGATTGTGGGAACCTATAGCTCAGTCTTCGTGGCCTCCACGATCCTTTTGTGGCTCGGCGTGACGCGCGATTGGTCCAAGCCGGATGCCAATAACGGGAACCAGTTTGCCAACGTAGATGCCTGATGCCCTGATCGCCGCATTGGCGACGCCGGGCTTCGGATGGCTGGTGCTGACAATTTCGGTAGCGGGCATTGTGCGCGGGTTCACGGGCTTCGGCACGGCTCTGATTTTCGTCCCCGTGGCGGGGCTGTTCCTGCCTGCGGCCCATGTGATCGCAACCATCACCATGACAGGCATTGCCAGCACAGCGGCTCTTTTGCCGCGCGCATGGCGCCATGCCAGCCACCGTGAAGTGGGGTTGATGGTGCTCTGTGCGCTGCCCACCGTGCCGCTTGGTTTGATGGTGATGGAAAGCGTCGATGGGGTCACCGTTCGTTGGATCGTGGCAGGAATCGCGGGGGTGACGCTTCTCGCGCTTATTTCCGGCTGGCGGTACAGCGGCACAGTCACGCGGCCCGGCCTTGCGGCCATAGGTGCGGCCGCGGGACTGGCGGGGGGTATGACGGGCCTTACGGGGCCGGTGGTAATCCTCTTTTATCTGGCAGGGCAGGCGGCGGCGCAGACGGTGCGGGCCAACACGATCCTCTTTCTTGCGGGGCTGGATGTGGTCGTCGTGGCCAACCTTCTTTTGCGCGGATTTGCGGGATTTGACGTGATCTGGCTGGCCCTTGCCCTGGCCGTGCCCTATTTTATCACCAGTCTGATTGGTCAGGCCCTCTTCGATCCGGCGCGCGAAACCCTCTACCGGCGCGGGGCGCTGGGCGTCATCGCGCTTGCGGTGCTGAGCGGTCTGCCGGTCTGGAGCTAAGGAGCGCAGCAATGCAACTCAACGAGATCACCTTTACCGAAGCCACCCCGATCGACGGCTATGGTCCCGGCTTTTTCCGCATAAAGGGGCAGGTTATCGAGGGTGCGGCCTGTGTGACCGCCGAAGGCGCAGCCCCGTGGGGCGGGCTGGAAGATACGGGCGCCCTCTTGGCGCTACGCGGTGAGGTGGATGTGATCTTTATCGGCACAGGCGCTGAAATTGCCCATATCCCCGTCGCCTTGCGTGTGGCCCTCGAAGACGCCGGAATGGGGGTCGAGATCATGAGCTCCCCCGCCGCCTGCCGCACCTACAACGTGCTTTTGTCCGAGGGACGGCGCGTCGCGGCGGCGATCCTTCCGGTCTGAACAGGCAAAGCCTTTCGCGCCGCAGCGCTTTGGGATAGGGCAGGGCAAATGACGCTTACCGTTCAGGATATCAGCGTGGCGCGCGGCGGCATCGCAGTGCTTGAAGGGGTCAGCTTTACGCTGACCCCCGGCCACGCCCTTGTGCTGCGCGGGCCCAATGGTGCGGGCAAGACGACCCTTTTGCGGGCAATCGCGGGGCTGCAATCAACCTTGCGCGGCGACATTAGCGCCCCCGAGGGCGGCTTGGTCTATGCAGGCCACGCAGACGGGATCAAACCGACGCTCACCGTGGTCGAAAACCTCGCCTTCTGGGCACAAATTTTTGGGACCACCCATATCGACACAGCCCTTGCCGCCTATGAGCTGACCGCGCTCGCGGACCGTGCGGCAGGTGCGCTCTCGGCTGGGCAAAAACGCCGCTTGGGCCTTGCGCGCCTGTTGGTCACGGGGCGGCCTCTCTGGGTGCTGGACGAACCGACCGTGTCGCTGGATACCCACGCGACGGGGCTTTTTGCCGCTGCAATCCGCGCGCATCTCGCGCAGGGTGGTGCCGCCCTCATGGCCACGCATATCGACCTCGGGCTGGATGAGGCTGAGATCCTTGATATCAGCCCCTTCCGAGCCTCTGCCGCCGTGCTCGACAGTTTTGACGAGGCATTCTTGTGATCGCGCTCCTCACTCGCGATCTGCGACTTGCCTTGCGCGCGGGCGGCGGCTTTGGTCTTGGCCTTGCGTTCTTTCTGATTGTTGTGGTCATGGTGCCGTTCGCTGTTGGCCCACGCGCTGACCTTTTGTCCTCCATCGCGGCGGGCGTGCTCTGGATCGGCGCGCTTCTGGCGTGCCTTTTGTCGCTCGACCGGATCTTCGCGCTCGATTGGGAGGACGGCTCTCTCGACCTTCTTGCCACGTCGCCGATCCCGCTCGAAGGGCTCGTCTCCATCAAGGCGCTCGCCCATTGGCTGACCACGGGCCTGCCCTTGGTAGCCGCAGCCCCCGTGCTGGCAGTCATGCTCAACCTGCCGCCGCAAGGGTTCATGCCGCTTATCATATCATTGCTCCTCGGCACGCCCGCGCTCAGCGTGATCGGCACGTTCGGCGCGGCGCTCACGGTGGGCATAAAACGTGGGGGATTGCTGCTCAGCCTTCTGGTTTTGCCGCTTTACGTCCCTACATTGATTTTTGGGGCTGAGGCGGCGCGGCGCGGCGCGGATGGGCTCGACATCACAACGCCGCTCGCCTTCCTCGCGGGGATCACCTGCGGCACCATAGCCCTCTTGCCCTTCGCGTCCGCGGCGGTATTACGGATCAACCTGCGCTGAGTGCGCACCACACCGGGAGACACTATGGCCTCGCTCTGGGAATATGCGAACCCCAAGAAGTTCATCGCGACCTCGGATCGCGTTCTGCCCTATCTGGGCGGGCTGGCCTTGGTCTGTCTCGTGGTCGGCCTCTCTTGGGGCTTTTGGTTCACGCCCGAGGACTTCCGCCAAGGCCATAGCGTCAAGATCATCTATCTGCACGTGCCCTCGGCCTTCATGGCGATCAATGTGTGGATCATGATGCTCGTGGCCTCGCTCATATGGATCGTGCGGCGGCATCACGTGAGCGCGCTTGCCGCGCGCGCGGCAGCCCCGGTGGGGGCGGTGATGACGGTAATCGCACTCGCCACGGGCGCTATTTGGGGGCAGCCGATCTGGGGCACATGGTGGGTCTGGGACCCGCGCCTCACGTCCTTTCTGATTCTATTTCTTTTCTATCTCGGATACATGGCCCTTTGGGCGGCCATCGAGGATGACGATACCGCAGCCGACCTCACCGCCGTGCTTTGTCTTGTCGGCTCGGTCTTTGCCTTGCTCAGCCGCTACGCCGTGATCTTCTGGAACCAAGGCCTGCATCAAGGCGCGTCGCTCAGCCTGGATAAGGAGGAGAACGTGGCGGATGTGTTTTATTTCCCGCTTCTCGTGTGTATTGCGGGCTTTGTTTTTCTCTTTCTCACGCTGGTGCTTTTGCGCACACAAACCGAAATCCGGGCCCGCCGTATGCGCGCCCTGCAAGCGCGGGAGCGTCTGGGATGATACCGGAGCTTGGTAAATACGCGGTCGAGGTGCTCTCGTCCTATGCGGTGTCGCTGGCCATGATCATCGCGTTGGTCTGGATCTCGATGGCGCGCGCGCGTCGGGTGCGGGCCAAACTCAGCGCGCTGGAAAAACGGGTGCGCGGTAATGGCTAAAATCTCTCCACTGATGGTGGCTCCGCCGCTGATCTTTGCGGGGCTCGCGGCGCTTTTTTTCTTTGGCATGAAATATGGCGATCCCAACGGGCTGCCATCGGTCTTCATCGGTGAACCCGCACCGCCCGTGCCTTCCGAGCCTCTTGCAGGCCGCGCGCTTCTCACCGATGACATGCTGCGCTCGGGCGAGGTGACGGTGGTGAATTTCTGGGCCAGCTGGTGCCCGCCCTGCCGGGCCGAGCATCCCTATCTTTTGCAGATGCAGGCCGAAGGTATCCGCGTGGCGGGCATCAATTTCAACGACACGGCGGCGCAGGCGAACCGCTATCTCGATGGTTCCAAGGACCCGTTCATTGGCATTGGCTACGACCCATCGGGCCGCGCCTCGATCAATTGGGGGGTGACGGCCCCGCCGGAGACATTCATCGTGGATGGCGACGGCACGGTGCTTTACAAATTCACAGGCCCGCTTGTGGGCAGCGATCTGGAACAACGCTTCCTGCCTGAGTTGAACAAGGCGCTGGGCCGCGAGTAGATTTCCAACCTGCGCCGCTTGTTTATCCACAGTTACACGATGCCGGCGATCACATCATAAACTGCAATGCGCTTCGGCCACGGACCCTGTTGCGGGGCACACCGCCGGTGCCTCGCTGCCGGAATGGGCGCCGAAAACGGCCAGAATGGTCAGGATCGCTGCCTGAACGGTGATGAGAATCGTGCGCATTGCTCTGCCTCTTTTTTCGTCCTCAAAAGCGCAGATTGCAGGCTGTGGGAAGGGGGATGTTTCGCGCGTCTTCCCCCTCGGCGTGCGGATCGGCGGAAATACGTCCAGCGCGCAGTGACGCGGGCAAAATTTTGCTCAAACCAGGTGAGCTGTGCCCCCTAGATGATAGTTGGGCAACGACAAAGCGCCCGCAGAGTGATCTGCGGGCGCCTTATCGGATTAACCGGTTCAGGCCGGGGTCAAGCGGCCTTGGCAAGGTTGCGCAGCACGTAATGCAGCACGCCACCATGTTCGATGTATTCAATCTCAATCGCCGTATCAATCCGACATTTGAGAGTGATCTCGCGCGTGGTGCCATCCGCCATGGTGATGGTGCAAGGGACTTCCTCAAGCGGTTTGATCGTGTCGAGCCCTTGGATCGAGACGCTCTCCTCGCCGGTCAAACTTAGCGTCTTGCGCGTGTCACCACCCGTAAACTCGAACGGGATGACACCCATCCCCACCAGATTGCTCCTGTGGATGCGTTCAAAACTCTCCGCGACGACGGCCTTCACACCGAGCAAGGCTGTGCCCTTGGCAGCCCAATCACGGCTGGAGCCTGCGCCATACTGCTCACCGCCAAAGACAACCAGCGGCGTGCCCTTGGCTTCATAGGCCATGGCCGCGTCAAAGATCGCCATCTCGGAGCCATCAGGGCCTTTTGTATAGCCGCCCTCGACCCCGTCCAGCATCTCGTTGCGGATGCGGATATTGGCAAACGTGCCGCGCATCATCACTTCGTGGTTGCCCCGGCGCGAGCCATAGGAGTTGAACTCCCGCACCGGCACCTGCCGCTCCAGAAGGTATTGCCCGGCGGGCGTGGTGTCCTTGAACGAACCTGCAGGTGAGATGTGGTCGGTCGTGACCATATCGCCCAGAAGGGCCAGAACGCGCGCATCCTTGATATTGCTGATCGTGCCCGGCTCGGCGGCCATCCCCTGAAAATAGGGCGGATTTTGAACATAGGTCGATTGCGGGGGCCAGTCATAGGTCTCGCCCTCGGATGTCTCGACGGCCTGCCACTTCTCATCGCCGGTAAAGACCGAGGCGTATTTTTCGACAAATGCAGCACGTGTCACTGTGGCCTCAACGAGTTCGGCAATCTCGGCCTGTGTGGGCCAGATGTCCTTGAGGTAGACATCCTTGCCGTCGGGCGTTTGTGCGATGGGATCATTGGCCAGATCAATGTCCATCGTCCCGGCCAGCGCATAGGCCACAACGAGCGGCGGCGAGGCGAGATAGTTGGCCCGCACATCAGGGCTGATCCGCCCCTCAAAGTTGCGGTTCCCCGACAGGACCGATGTGGCCACCAGATCGCCCTCGGCAATCGCGGCCGATAGCTCCTTTTGCAGCGGACCCGAGTTGCCGATGCAAGTGGTGCAGCCATAGCCGACCAGGTTAAATCCAATCTTATCAAGGTCCTCCTGAAGGCCAGCGGCCTCCAGATAATGCGACACGACCTGCGATCCGGGCGCAAGCGATGTCTTGACCCACGGTTTGCGATCAAGCCCCAAAGCCGCCGCCTTGCGCGCCACGAGGCCCGCGCCGATCATCACATAAGGGTTCGACGTGTTGGTGCAGGACGTGATCGAGGCGATCACCACATCGCCGGATTTGAGCGTGTAATCCTCGCCTTCAACCGCCACTTCCTTGTTCATGGGCCGCTTGAACGTCTCTTTCATCTCGCGGGTGAACGCCGTCTTGGCATCGGTGAGTGCCACGTAATCCTGCGGGCGCTTTGGCCCGGAAATCGCGGGCACGATGGTGCCCATATCCAGATGCAGAGTGTCGGTGTAGATGGGCGCGTAATCATCGCCGCGCCAGAAACCATTTTCCTTGGCATAGGCCTCGACCAGTTGCACACGCGCCTCGTCGCGGCCCGTGTTGCGCAGATAGCGCAGCGTCTCGCCATCAATCGGGAAGAAGCCACAGGTCGCGCCATATTCCGGCGCCATGTTCGCAATCGTGGCCCGGTCCGCCAGAGGCAGGCTGTCCAGACCCGCGCCGTAGAATTCCACGAACTTGCCGACCACGCCGCGTTCGCGCAAAAGCTCGACCACCTTGAGCACCAGATCCGTTCCGGTCGTGCCCTCCATCATCTTTCCGGTCAGCTCAAAACCGACAACCTCCGGGATCAGCATGGAAATCGGCTGGCCAAGCATGGCCGCCTCCGCCTCAATGCCGCCCACGCCCCATCCCAAGACTGCCGCGCCGTTGACCATGGTGGTGTGGCTGTCGGTGCCCACAAGCGTGTCAGGGTATGCCACCTCGGCCCCGTTCTGGTCCATATCGGTCCAGACGGTTTGGGCGAGGTATTCAAGGTTTACCTGATGGCAAATGCCAGTACCGGGGGGCACGACGCGGAAATTGTTGAACGCGCCCTGGCCCCATTTGAGGAACTGGTAGCGCTCCATATTGCGTTCATATTCGCGGTCCACGTTCATCTGAAATGCGCGTGGGTTGCCGAACTCGTCGATCATTACCGAATGGTCGATCACCAGATCGACGGGGTTGAGCGGGTTGATTTGCTCGGCCTTGCCACCCAGCGCCACGATCCCGTCACGCATTGCGGCAAGGTCCACGACCGCTGGCACACCTGTGAAATCCTGCATAAGGACGCGGGCCGGGCGATAGGCGATCTCGCGCGGGTTCTTGCCGCCCGCGGTGGCCCATGCGGCAAACGCGCTGATGTCGTCCACGGTTACGGTTTTGCCATCCTCAAAGCGTAGCATGTTCTCCAGCACGACTTTCAAAGCGGCGGGCAGGCGGGAGAAGTCTCCGAGCCCGGCCTCGGTCGCGGCGTTGATGGAATAATAGGCAAGGCTTTGATCCCCGACTGTCAGGGTCTTGCGGGTTTTGGCGGTGTCATGTCCGACGGTAATAGGCACTGGGGCATCCTTTCGGCTGGTGCAAGCGGGGCTTTTACATGCTTCTCGCGCATTTGAAATACGCGTTCAAGAGCACGGCTGTAGTTTTTGTATACTATTGCACACAATTTATCAATTCTTACAGAAACTCACCGTTCAATGACGATTCCTTGATTGGTCTTTGCACCGGAAGCTGCCTAAATGGATCGGCATACACGCGCCAACCGACCGAAAGGTTTCCCATGCGTTTTTTGATGTCGCTGATTCTCGCTCCCCTTTTGCTCCTGTCGCCCATAACGGCGCAGGCGCAAACAGCTGAACAGCGGCCTGTGCTGGTTGAGCTTTTCACCTCTCAGGGCTGTTCCTCCTGCCCTCCGGCGGATGCGCTTTTGCACGAACTGGCCAAGCGGGATGATGTAATCGCGCTGGCGCTGCATGTGGATTATTGGGACTATATCGGCTGGAAAGATGTTTTCGCCAAACCCGCTTATTCCAAGCGCCAGACGGCCTATGCCCATGCAGGTGACCGTCGCATGCGCTACACGCCACAGATGATCGTGAACGGGACCGACCATGTGGTTGGCAACCGGGTCAAGGATGTGACATCTCTGGTGGACCGACATGCGCGCGTGACGCCCAAAGTGGCTTTGGATCTCACGCGCACGGGCGGGCAGGTAACCATCGACGCGCGCGCCCTTGCCCCGCTCAACGGGCCAATGGTGGTGCAGATTGTGCGCTACTCCCCTGAAAATTCGGTAAAAATTACGGGTGGCGAAAATGCGGGTCGCACGATCAACTATGCCAATGTGGTGACGGACCTCACCGAAATTGGCACATGGGATGGTCGCGCGCCGCTGCGCCTGAAGGCGCGGGTGAGTGAGAGCAGCCCCGTCGCGGTAATCATTCAGCACGTGGGCCATGGCGCGGTTGAAGCGGTGGCGAGCCTACGCTGATTTATCCGCAATTTGGGCTGCACGCCGGGCGCCACGCTCGGCCATATGGCCTGTTCCGTCTTTCCAACGGCGATGAATCCAGAACCATTGTTCGGGATGCGAGCGGACCTGCGCCTCCAACCTGTCATTGAATTCCTGCGTCATGGTGATGGCGTCCGAGGGCTCAATCGGGGCTTCCACGATCACCTCGAAGCTGAGGCCATCCGGCTGACGAATCCCCCAGACAGGCACCAACGGCGCGTCAAACTTGAGCGCGAGTTCTGCGGTGACAAGCGAGGTCAGCGCGGGTTGGCCGAAAAATTGTAGTGGCACCCCGTCATGGGCGTTGAGATCATTGAGAATCGCCAAAACCCCGCCGCCACGCAAATGTTTCACCATCTGAACCATCCCGCGCTTTCCTTGTGCGAACATCGGCTGGCTCAGCGCATTCATCGCATCGGCATAGTGGCGGTTGAAAAAACGGTTCTTCAGCGGGCGGTAAAACCCGCCCATCTCGAACCCATGATCAATCATCGCGACTCGTGCCGCATTGAAGCTGCCGAAATGTCCCGTCACGAAAATCACTGGACGCCCCTCGGCGCGCGCGGCGCGGATCGCCTCAAGCCCGGGGCCGGAGACGGGCGAGTGGCGCGCGCGCGCGGTAAACGCACGCGTGGAATACATCTCGATGATGTTGCGCCCGGCATTGTCCGGCACCGCCCGTATCAGGCGGCGCATCTCCGCCTCGGGCATGTCAGGCATCACCAGAGCAAGGTTTTCGCGCACCCGTCTGGCATACCCCGCGACGGGTGCCACCAACCGCGCGGTCAGCCATCCCAGAGTCGGGATACGCCAGCTGTAGGGCAAGACTTGCGCCAGACCAATCAGCCCGCGGAGCACAAGGTTCACGCAATACTCGCCGATCCGTTGGGGCAGGGGGTCTTTGGCGGGGCTCATTTGAGTGACACTCACGGGCGGGTTACGAAGGGTGGCAAAGGCCCAGACATAGGCGTCCCGGCGCGGGCAGGCAAGCTTAGCCGCCGGGCGCGCGCGGCAGGCCCGCCCCGATCATCGCGTCGCGGGTGACAAGTTTGGCGAGTTCGCTCTCATCCATGTCACTTGTGCCTTCAGGCCGCGCAGGCAGTACGATGTAGCGCATGTCGGCGGTGCTGTCGTGGACGCGTAACTGAGTGGACTCGGGCAGGTCCAGCCCAAATTCACGCAGGACCGAGCGGGGTTCCTTCACTGCGCGCGATCGGTAGGCGCGCGTTTTGTACCAATCGGGTGGCAGGCCCAGAAGGTTGCGTGGATAGCATGAGCAAAGCGTGCAGACGACCAGGTTATGGGTCTCGGCGGTGTTCTCTACGGCGATCAGGTTCAGCGGCCCGATGTCGAACCCCATCTCGCGGCTGGCCGCCCCCGCATCCTCCAAAAGGCGCGCCTTGAATGCGGGGTCGCTCCATGCACGGGCCACCACAGCGGCTCCATTTGCCGGGCTGCGCCCATCCATCACCTCGATCTGTGTGGCAATCTCAGCAGGGGTCAGCACGCCTTTCTCGATCAGCAATTCGCGCACCGCGATCTCCATCGTCTGGAAATAACTCAGCGGCGTGTCGTTATCCGTGCGAAACGGGTGACCCGACGGACTCAGATGGTCATGAGGGTGATCATGGGGCATTGGGCAGCCTTTCGAGCCAGTGTTCGTATATCTCGGCCTCAACCACATCCTGCGGTGTTTCTGCCGCCGCACCCCAGAGTTCGGCCATGGTAAAGCGCACACGGTAGAGGTTCTTGTGCGATGCGGGCAGGGCATAAGCGAGCTGTTCGGGGTTTTTGAAGGCACCAAGGCTGCGCTCAATCTCGCCGGTCTTACCGCGCAGATACGCGGGCGCGCGCACATGGCCGGGCGGCATCATGGCCTTCACGCGCACGCGCTCACCCATCTTGCAGATTCGCCTCGCCATAGCTTGGCCCGCGCGCCTGGACTGCGTCCATTCGGGTGCCAAGCTCCTCTATGGAATAGACCCCGGCCTCAATCAGGTTTTGGTTGATTGCCGCGATCCATCTCTCATAATATGTATATTTTTCAAACGCTTCTGGACCCATATCTTCCAGCGCACGGCGTAGGCCGTCGACGGTAAAATGTCCCTTGGCACCGCAGAGGACCATTAGCGCATCCACGCGTTTTTCCCACAGGGCAAAGTCATGGTCGTCCTTGCGCACCTCCCCTGCGGGAAGGCCCCCCATATCGTGCCAGCGGCGTCCGTCCATCTCATCCATAGCGCCGAGCCTAGGAGCGGCGTGCGTGCCTGTCCACCGCTATTGGGCGGTTTCCGGGTTCTCTTCGTCGTCTTCCTTCTGCACGAAGGCGATCTCGCCCGCCGCCGCCAATTGCCGGATGCCATTAACGATCTGCGTCATGGCTTCCTCACCATCTTTCTGCCGGACGCGGCCCATCTCCGTGATCTCTTCACGCAGGGCTTCGGCCATGCGGCTGGACATATTTTCAAGAATAAACTCCGCCACATGGGCCAGATCGCCGGCTTGCGCTGCGGCAAGTGCCGTGACCAGAACCGCCTGATCCACCTCACGGATCGCCTTGGGCACATCCGTGGGCTTCAGCCGTTCGGGGACATGAACGAAAGTGAAAATCGCCTTGCGCACCCGCACGGCAAAGTCCTGATCCTCCTCGTCCAGCCCGCTTAGGACGGCATCGCGCAGGGCCGATGTGGAGGAGTTGAGGATCGCGCCGATCCGCTCCACCGGCCCGTCGTCAAAGGCCATTTCGGGTCGATCACCCAACTGCGCCGCCAGCGAGAGCCCAATCCGGTCCACGGCATCCGGCGTCACATTGCCCGTCTGGCCAACGGCGAGAGTGATGCGCCGTGCCTTGTCCCCGGGCATCCGACTGAGCAGATCGGCAGCGCGTGTCACGTCCAGTTTGGAGAGCATGACAGCGGCCACTTCGGTGCTTTCCGCCGAGATAATCGGCACCAGATCATCCAGATCGGCCGCGCGCACCTGATCCCACGGGTCGCCAAACTGCCGCACGCCCGCTTCGCGGCGCAGCCTTGCAGCGGTTTGTGGGCTGATCCGGCCATCAAGCGCGCTGAGCGCGCCCGCCATGCCATGCGGAAAAGTGAGTCCCATCGCCTCCAACTCGGTCGCAAATTCCGCGACGACCGAGATCAGCGTTTCGCGGTCCACATAGCGCATACTGCCCATTTGCGTGGTCAACGTGCCCTGCAAATCATCCGGCAACTCGGCAATTGGCACATCCACGCCTTCGTTGAGCAAAAACCGTACGATAATGGCCGCTTTTTGCTTGCGCGTCAGGCGCGACGTGGTGGCAGGCTGCGCGGATGGCGGGGCGATGCGGGCAAGGGGGGATGATTGGGCCATTCAGTCCTCGGTAAGGCTTTCGCTCAAGCTAGCCGATGAGTGGTGAACAAATCTCTAAGTGGCCCCGGCCAATCGTCATGCGTTGGCAGAAAACGGGCCGGAAAAATCCCCCGGCCCGCCGCGTCTCAGTAGCTGTAGGTCGAGCCGGTCGACAGAGCGCGCGCCAGCGCCTCTTCGGGCCATGTGCCGGTATCACCGGAAGCGCGGATCGCTTCCAGCTGCACCCGTGCTGCGGCCAGATCGCCATGTTCCACAAGAGCTTGGCCCATATAGGAGCGCGCAAGCGAGTTGTTCGGGTTGGCGTCCAGTGCCTTTGCGTAATAGGCCATCCCACTTGGGACATCTCCGAGCTTGCGTTCGGTAAAGCCCCAATAGGTCAGAACGCGGTCGTCGGTTTGATCCGGCATCGCGGCCAATACCTTTTGGGCGTTCTGGTATTGACCTGCATAGGCCAACTCACGCACTGCCTCGTAAAGCGTATCTGCGTCCAGAGCGCCGCTTTGCGGGTTTACGCAAGCGCCTTTACCTGCATCCCAAACCTGCCCGTTCGAACATGTTGTTGTCGTCTCTGTTGGGGTGGGTGGGCTGCTGCTGCCACCCCCTGCCGCAAAGGCAAGCCCGGGGGCCAAACATACCGCAAACATCAGGGGTCTCATCATCGTGCAAACCTTTCGTTCATCCATTTTGATGAACGATAAGGTGACGCGAAAGATGCGTTCGGCCAGTCACAATTTCGCGCGCTGGCCGAACATAGGGCGTTAGCTGCTTGCGACGGGCACGCAGGTCCCTGTGGCAGAATCAAACGTGCTGCCTGTTGCACAGGACATAGCCTGCTCGCTTTTGCCGTAGTTGCAGGTTTTGGCCACTGCGATACCCGGCACCATGGCAAGGGCGAAAGCGGCGGTCAGGATCTTGGTCTTCATGATCGTCACTCCTTTTGGCTGTTTAGGAGTCACAATATATCCTGAAATCGCCCCACGGCAAAATTATCTGAAGCTTGATCGGCGCGAATGATGCGATTTAGCTCTCATCGCCGAAAACGCGGGCAAAAATCGTGTCCACATGCTTGGTGTGATAGCCCAGATCGAACTTCTCCTCGATCTGCTCGGCGCCCAGCGCTGCCACCACGTCTGGGTCATTCAATAGCTCCTGCTTGAAATCGCAGCGATGCTCCCAGACCTTGAGCGCGTTGCGCTGCACGTAAGTATAGGCGTCTTCGCGGCTGACGCCCGCTTGGGTTAGCGCCAAAAGCACCCTTTGGCTCATCACGAGGCCGGGAAACTTGTTCATGTTCTCCAGCATGTTCTCGGGGAAGATCAGCATCTTGTCGATCACACCGGTCAGCCGTGCCAGTGCAAAATCAAGCGTGATCGTGGCGTCCGGACCGATCATCCGCTCGACCGAGGAGTGCGAGATATCGCGCTCGTGCCAGAGCGCCACATTCTCCATGGCGGGAATCACGGCGGAGCGGACCATCCGCGCGAGCCCGGTGAGGTTCTCTGTCAGCACGGGGTTCTTCTTGTGCGGCATCGCGGATGAGCCTTTTTGGCCCATGGAGAAGAATTCCGCACCCTCCAACACTTCGGTGCGCTGCATATGGCGGATCTCGATCGACACGTTCTCGATGCTGGACGCGACGACGCCCAGCGTGGCGAAAAATGCCGCATGACGGTCGCGCGGGATGACCTGCGTGCTGATCGGTTCCGGCACAAGGCCCAGCTTGTCGCAGACGTGCTCTTCAACCGCCGGGTCTATATTGGCGAATGTGCCCACCGCGCCGGAAATAGCACCAGTTGAAATCTCGGCGCGCGCATCGCGCATCCGGGAAAGGTTGCGATCCATCTCGGCGTAAAAGCGTGCGAAGGTGAGGCCCATCGTGGTCGGCTCTGCGTGGATGCCGTGGCTGCGCCCGATGCGGACGGTGTCCTTATGCTCAATCGCGCGGCGCTTGAGGGCGACCAGAAGCCCCTCCAGATCGGCGATGAGAAGATCGGCGGCGCGGGTCAGTTGCACGTTGAAGCAGGTGTCGAGCACGTCCGAGCTGGTCATGCCCTGATGGACGAACCGCGCCTCGTCCGAGCCCACATGCTCGGCCAGATGCGTGAGGAAAGCGATCACGTCATGTCTGGTGACGGCCTCAATCTCGTCAATGCGGGACACGTCGAATTCCACGTCCCTCGCCTTCCACACGGCTTCGGCATTCTCGCGCGGGATCACGCCCAGATCGGCCATAGCATCGCAAGCATGGGCCTCGATCTCAAACCAGATGCGGAATTTCGTCTCCGGCGACCAGATGGCGACCATTTCGGGGCGGGAATAGCGAGGAATCATATGTGCTGGGCCTTTGCTGTATGAGCGTTGGGCGCGGTTTATGCCTTTGAGGCGCGCGCAGCAAGGCGGGCGGTCTTATCTGAGGCGTTTGGCCCCGTGATGCGCGAGGTTTTTTGGATATTTGGGCCAAGAAAAAGCCAGACGGGCGCATTTCAGCCCATTTGGGTCACGATATGCGCGCTCGCCTCAAGCGTGCGGTGAACGGGGCATTTATCGGCAATCTGCAGCAGCCGGGCACGCTGGGCTTCGTCCAGATCACCGTCAAGAAAGACCGTGCGGATGAATGTGTCGGCCTTGCCCAGCCGCCCGCAATCGGCGTCTTGCGCATGGACCTTGTCATGGCTGACCTCCACGCGGATATGGGTGAGGGGCCACCCCTTGCGCCGCGCATACATGCGGATGGTCATCGACGTGCAGGCGCCGAGGCCCGCCGCGAGAAAGCCGTAGGGCGACATGCCCTTGTCGGTCCCGCCGTAGGCCAGCGGTTCATCGGCCAGCGCGTGGTGGCGGGGGCCAGCGTTCACGTCCTGCAAGAAGCCATCGGGGTCCGCCTCGCTCACGCGTATGATGCCTTCGGGCGCGCCGGGGGGCGGGGCGGGGGGCGTGAGCGTGAGGTAGCGCGCCGCCCATGCGGCGATCACTTCGGCGGCGTACTCGGCGTCTTTGGGCGCTGTGATCAGGTGGTCGGCCTCGTCGAGTGTGACAAAGCTCTTGGGGTGTTTGGCGGCGCCAAAGATCCGGCTGGCGTTCTCGATGCCCACTGTCTCGTCGCGGGGCGCGTGCAGAACCAGAAGGGCACGGCCCAGATGGGCGATGTCATCCGCAAGGGCGGTGGCGCTCACATCCTCGACGAAACTTTGCCCGATGCGGATCGGGCGGCCGCCAAGCTGAACCTCGGCGCTGCCATGGGCTGCGATCTCGTCCAGCGCGCCGCCAAAATTATGCGTGACGTGGCCGGGATCGAAGGGCGCGCCGATAGTGGCCACGGCCTGCACGCTGTCAATCAGACGCGCGGCGCGCAGCACGGCGGCACCGCCCAATGAGTGGCCGATGAGCAGCGCAGGGGCCATGCCGCGGGCCGTGAGGGCAGCGGCGGCCAGCTTGATATCCTCGACATTGGAGGTGAAGGTGGTGTTGGCGAACTCTCCGCCCGAATGGCCAAGCCCGGTGAAATCGAACCTCAGAACGGCGATGCCCGCCCCCGCCAGCCGCGCGGAGATGCGCCGCGCCGCCGGAATATCCTTGGAGCAGGTGAAGCAATGCGCAAAAAGCGCAGTCGCCATATGCGCGCCGTCGGGCATGTCCAGCCGCGTGGACAGCTCGGACCCGTCATGGCCGGTAAATGTAAGGCGCTCTGTGGCCATTTCGGCCCCCTTTTGCTCGTGTTCCTTACAATGAATATGGGGCCGCACGCGCCCATACCAGCGATGTGTCAGCCGCGTCACGCGATGGTGACAGGGCCGTGCAGGTTAAAAGATACAGAATCATAAAGGCGGGCGCTCAGCCGCCCATCAACCCCGAATCAAAGGGATATTTGGTGAGGTTCTCGAACCCATCTTCCGTGATCAACACCTGATCTTCGAGCTTGATGGAGAAATCGCCCCCCACCTCGCCGACCAACGCCTCGACGCAAAGCACCATGCCCGCCTCCAGCGGATGATCGAACGCGCCCTCCACGGCCTGGTCAGGATAGGCGACAAGCGGCCACTCATCACAAAGCCCTACACCATGCATCAGGCAGCCGTATTTCTGCTCCTGAAACTTGGCGTCCAACACATGGGTTCTGGCGGTAAGCTCGGGGATCATCACACCGGGTTTGAGCATCTGCATGTTGGTCATCATATGCTCATGTGCGTGCTGCATCGCATAGACCATATCGGGGCGCGGTTTGGCGTCGCCCACCCACCATGTGCGGCTGATATCGGTGCAGATGCCGTAGCTGCCCACCAGATCGGTATCGCAGCCCACAATCTCGTTATTTTGCACGATGCGGGGGCCACATTCCTGAAACCACGGGTTGGTGCGTGGTCCGCTGGCCAAGAGGCGGGTCTCGATCCATTCGCCCCCGCGGCGGATGTTCTCGGCATGCAGAACGGCCCAGATATCATCCTCGGAGACGCCTCCGCCGGGCACGTTTTCGCGCATGAACGCCTCCATGAGGCCCAGCGATGTTTCGCAGGCATGGGACGCGCAGCGCATGGCCAAAATCTCATCGGGGCCTTTGACGGAGCGGGCCTTCTCAGTCACCTCCTCGCCCTCCATGATCTCGATCCCCTGCGCCTCAAGCGCGCGTGCGCCCGGCAGCATGATCTTGTCCACGGCCAGCCGCATATTTCCGCCGCAGCGCTCGCGGATCACCTCGGCCACCTCGGCGGCAAAGGTTGATGCGCTCTGGCGTGTCTTATCCCCGCAAGAGAAATAGAAGATCGAAGCACCCGTGCGCTGTTCCATCACCAATGGGTTGAATTCGCTCAGGAAGGGCGAGTTCTTGTAATCCCAGATGATCATATGCCCGTCAGCGGTCAGAAAAACTGCGCGGAACGGGTTGTGCGTGTTCCAAAGCTGCATATTCGTGCTGTCGGTCGCGTAGCGGATGTTGAGAGGTGGTCGCAGGATTTCGGACCAGTAGTTAAGGTGGATCAACTTGTGA
>ERZ887849.1308-NODE-1308-length-23803-cov-8.340239_pt1 | contig 23803 bp, 23 predicted proteins | sample MGYA00521267_ERZ887849 | MGnify/ENA primary metagenome ERZ887849 (study PRJEB32303, sample SAMEA104408601) | aquatic metagenome | biome: Brackish water; feature: Pelagic; material: water | place: Baltic Sea | collected 2014-06-06T16:11:00 | depth 2,863 m ... | reverse complement strand
GGCCCCCCCCCCCTGATTGATGGCGCAGGAGTTGTAATAAAAGTTGCAATAGTTGAAGGGGACCTTACTTAAACAGTCGTGCAATCATGAGGTTACGGTGTGCTTTATAAGCCCAAGGGCCTGCCGGGGGCACCAACTAATTACTATAAAATTTAATAAAAACCTATAGTTACAACGGCTGCGGGCTTCTGGGGTCTCTGGGTTAAGGCTGTTAGCTCTTTAACTTCCGAAGTCCGAGCAGGCTCAATAGAGCGCCCATAGCTAGCAGAGAGTAGATGGGTAGCGCCGGAACTGGGGTTGCAGCTGCGCCGCATGACCCCCTGGTAGATACAAGGCTGATCCTGCCCACCAACAGTGGACACGTCCCTAAGCGACCGGTTTTACCTCAAACGCCGCCGAGCTGATATTGCCATTGGCGCTGTGTCGGCGCTCTCGACTGTAATCCACTTCAATGTATTCGAATACCGCTTGCCTCATCTGCTCCCGGGTGCCGAGGAGTTCGCCATGGACTGCTTCCACCTTGAGCGAATGGAAGAAGCTCTCAGCGCAGGCATTGTCGTAGCAGTTGCCTAGGCCGCTCATACTGCAAATACGGCCGTGCTCATCCAGCAGCGCCTGGTAGGCCTGTGAGCACCCCGGCTGCCACGATCAGAGTGCACAAGCACGCCGCTGGGCATGCCACGACGCAACAGACCCATCATCTGACGATGGCGATGCTATGGCGGCGCTGGAGGCCCTGCAGGCGCATATGGTTGCTGCTAGGCGAAAGGGGTTTCTGGCGATGTCTCTCGTGGCGGTCATAGGAGGCAGCAGTCAAGACGAGAACGATGGGATGTCAGCATCCAGCAGTACTCGATACCACTGCCGGTTGAACTCGGTGAAACCCCCGCTGGTGAAGCCTGGCCTTGGCTTCTAAGGCAAACTCCACTATTCTTCGCCCGCCCGGAGTATGCGGAGGAGAGCTTTACCGTAATGTAAAAAACATATGTCTAAGATGAGATTTAGCAATACATACATGCCAAAGAGATATAGCGATACAGGTGGTCTATGGGCTTTCGTGCTGATAATCCCGCTGTTTTTTCCTACGTTCGCAAATGCGCAAAGCGTCTCTTCGTGTCCAAATGTCGTAGTCGGGACAAGTCCTTATGGGGTGTCAATATATAGCGATTGCGACATGGAAGACGCAGATGGGTTCGCTGGCAATCACCTTACACTTAGCGCAAACGTGCGCGAAATTTCCAGCGGGTTTTTAGGTGGGCGGTTAACCCCTGCACCAACCGGCTCCGTAAGTTTTGGACGCTGGGACGGGAGCACTTTGTATGTAGAGAATAGAGGGAGTGGCTACTCAGGCAATTGCTTGGATATGACATCCACATCTAACTTGGCCCCCACTGTCGACCAAAATGTCTATTGCGGAAGGATAAGAAATACTGAAGGTAACTTCGTGCTTTTACGCGGTAAGTGGGACACCGGCTTAAATACGTTTACTAATCCTGCGGTATTCACTACGCAGCCGGGGGTGGGAGTGCCAATCGCGGCCACTCCAGTGCCAACAATGCCTTTCTATTTATTACTCGCAGTGAGCAGTTTGCTTGGCTTAACCGGTTTGAGAAATCTCAAGTAGCAACCAATCCAAACGGTAGTTTCTGCAAAGGCCCGTGGATAGCCTGCCGGGGCACCAGGTACTCTGGATATTCTTCGCAACTAGACCAGAGGATGACTTGCCTGGGCAGCTCTCTACATTGGCACAGAAGCTACACCCTGCCACATCACAGCTAACACCGGCAGGCGGATTGATCGCGGTGGCTCGCACGCTGATGCACGGTAATCTCATCAGGGGGCAATACAACAGTTTATTGGAGATAGATGTGGAAGAACTTGGGCAGGGTTTTGAGCTCTGGATAATACCTCTCTTAGCTTGGATTAACGCCGATGGTGTTGGGCCTGCAATTGCCGCTATTATTGTTGGCGTTGTTGGCATGCTAATCATTGTGTGGTCCGCCGCAGAGACACTGCGGGAGCTTGCGTTTATTAGGCGCGTTAAAAGCTGGTGGGCTGCCGTTGCTTGGTACCTTAATCGCGGCTTCTTCGCTAATTCAGTGTGCATTTTCCCGGTGTCTCGGCTTGTTCAGGAAAGTCGTCCTCACGCAACTCGTACCCCTTCATTGACAGCCAGGTAATACCTTATGAAAGTACTCAACCTTAACCTTAACCTCAACCTCAACCTCGCCCTTGCGCTGCTCTTGGCGGGCACATTGCAGGCCTGCTCTGACAACAGCGATAGCGTCAATCAGGCAAACGTTGACGATCAGGCCTCCGTGACGGCACCGGATGAGAGTTTTGCCTCTGAGCGAAGCCTCGTGATTGAACAAGCCGCCCCCTCATTGGTCGCTATCGATATTGGTCGAGCCGGTGGCACGCATGGCGATGTTATTGCATTCGATGCCCCCATCAAGTCAGCCAATGGCTTGTCGGGGAAGCTCAGCGGGATAATCACCACGGTTGATATAATGGAATCGGGCGATGTGTTTCAGGATCGAGTTGCCGAGCTGGTATTCGACTTCCCGGAAGTGGGCACCTTGGTAGTCGGCGGCAAATCGGTGTATCCCTTTGACGGTAGTGGTAGTGAAGAGATGACCGTAAACAATCCGCAAACCCGGGCGGTGCTGGGTGGCACCGGGGAGTTTTTGGGCGCATTGGGGCAGGTGGAAACTACTCGCAATGAAGACTTGACCTACCGCCACAGCTTCGATTTGGTCGGTTTGCGGCAATGGAGCGCTGCCGCCCCGGCGCCTGCTGAGCAGCAAACATTTACCCTGAAACAGGCGGCAACCGATATGGTGTATGTTGACCTTGGGCAAGAAAGCGCCAGCCATGGCGATCTTTTGGCTTTTGAAGCGCCTTTTACATCGGAGCAGGGCTTGGACGGCGAGCATAGCGGGATAATCATTACCGTTGACATTCCCGAACCTGGTGAGGAGACCTTTCAAGACAGAGTCGTTAAGTCGGTGTTTGACTTTGGCCAGGGAGCCACAGTCATGATGTTCGGTAGATCGGGATACCTTGCCGATGCCAGCGGCGTTGATGAGCTCGCCTTCAATCAGCCCGTAATAAAACCTATAGTGGGCGGCACCGGGGACCTGGTGGGTGCTCGCGGTCAGGTGATCACAACCCGTCAGGAGGATGGCAGCTACACTCAGGAATTTCAGCTGGTGGACATGACGCTACCCGATGCCGCCAGTACGCCAGAGGAGACTACCCTCACGCTTGATCAGGCGTTGCCCTTTCTGGCGCATGTCGACGTGGGGCTGGAGGGTAGCTCCCACGGCGACGTTCTGGCCTTTGACGCTGAAGTTACCTCACAGGACGGCCTGCTCGGCAAGCTTAGCGGTTTGATCACCACTGTGACGATTCCCGAACCCGGTGATTTGGCCTTCAAGGATAGAATTGTGCACATCGTATTTGATTTTGGTAGTGCCAATACCGTTGTGGTGGGGGGCAAATCCCGTTACCCGTTTGATGGCAGTGCAATCAGTGAATTCGAAAAGCGAGTGCCCCAAGTTCGCTCCATCATCGGTGGTACGGGTAACTTCAGGGCCGCTCAGGGCCAGGTAATAACCACGCGCAATGATGACGGCGGCTATACCCATGAACTGCGTTTCACCGGGGCGTGGCAGCCGGGTATGTGACCTCAAGCTCGGTGCTCGACTGGTAAATCTGCTTCAAATCGCGGGTGACAGCCTCGTAAACGTTTCACGGCAGAAGTTTCAGGTTGTTGCGTACCATGTGGACAATGCACAGCTGAATCTTGGTGTCGGGGTACTCGGCGGCAATGGCTTCCGAGAAACCCTACAGACCGTCCACGCAGGCGATGAGAACATCGTAAAGCCCGCGGTTCTTCAGCGCCGTCAGCACGCACGGATCGCCAGAATTCAGCCCCTTCGCAGGGGCGTTCTATTGCGCGTACCTAGCTATAGCGGTAGGGCGGGCCTGCTTTCTCCATATCGGCATTGTACTGCCTCAAGATTTCCACCACCTTTGCCTTGGTCTTCGATTCGGCCGCAATCTCATCCCAGAACTTTTCAGCGGCCTGTTGCACAGTAGCCCATTCTTCGTCCGGAATAGTAGTGAGTTTCATCTTGGTGCCAGTCACACGAAGCGAGGCCTCGCCACCCCAGTACCACCACAGACGATGGTAATGGGAGGTATCCATCGCCATCTTGAGCAACTCCTTCATTCTATCCGGCAGCGCGTTGTACTTTTCCATATTGGCAAAGAATGAACCTACCCAGGCACCGGAGATGTTATTGGTGAGGAAGTAGTTGGTGACATCCGCCCAACCGACCGTGTAGTCCTCCGTAATCCCGGACCAAGCAATACCATCCAACTCACCGGTTTGCACCGCGACCTCGATATCCTCCCAGGGCAGGGTCACCGGCACCACGCCAAACTGACTGAGAAAGCGACCCGCAGTCGGGAAGGTAAACACCTTCTTGCCCTTCAGATCCTCGAGGCTATTAATGGGCTCCTTGGTGGCGAAATTACAGGGATCCCAGGCCCCCGCAGAGATGTGCTTCACGCCGACCTTGGCATACTCCTCATCCCAGATTTCGGCTAGTCCGTATTGGTTGAACAGCACCGGCACGTCCAGCGAATAGCGGGCGGCAAACGGAAAGTAACCGCCAAATACGGCTACCTCGGTAGGCGACGCCATCGAATCATCATCGGATTGCACCGCGTCTATCGTGCCCTTCTGCATTGCCCGGAATAACTCCCCGGTGGGCACCAGTTGATCGGCGTAATACAACTCTATTTGCATATCACCACCGGCGATCCGGTTGAATGCATCAATCGACGGTTTGATGACATGCTCCCCCAGTGCGGCGCCAGCGTAAGTTTGCATACGCCATTTGATGGTCGTTTTGCTCTGGGCGTGAACCGCGGGCGCACCAATGGTGGCCAAGCCAGCGACACCAACGCCTGCAGTTTGTAAAAACTTCCTTCGACTACTCATAGAAACTCTCCTTTCTGCGACGATAAGGGAAACAATTGCCGGCAGGCCTCCCGATTATTTTCCCCGTTTCAGGGAAATTCTTTGCGGACAACACTTTTAGTGCGTTCACTTGTCATAGACCAAATTCGGTAACCACAGTGCTATTTTTGGAAATATCATCACCACGACCAACGCCAATATCATCACAGCGACAAACGGCAAAATGGAGCTGTAGATATCGCGTATGGTAATTTCCGGCGGCGCCATCGCCCGCATCAGAAACAAATTGTAGCCAAACGGCGGCGTCATATAGGCGACCTGGGTGGTTATCGTGTAGAGCACGCCATACCAGACCAGATCAAAACCCAGTACGCCGACCAGAGGCACATATAGCGGCGCGACAATCACCAGCATTGCGGTGTCGTCCAGAAAAGTCCCCATCACCAGGAAGGACAGCTGCATGATGATCAGGATTGTCCACGGCCCCATGTGCAGCTGATCGGTGAACAGACCCTCGATTGCGACCACCGCACCCAGCCCATCGAATACCGCACCAAAGGCCATCGCGGCCAGAATAATCCACATGAACATGCAGGAGATCGCCAGGGTTTGACGCACGGATTCTTCAAACACCCGCTTGTTCATCCGCCCTTTGAACACGGCAACCATAAACGCCGTTAGTGCGCCGATAGCCGAGCTCTCGACAAGGCTGGTCCAGCCGTTTACGAACGGCACCATCATGGTGGCAAAGATCAGGATGGGCAGCAGGCCGGAGCGCAGCAAGCGCAACTTTTCAGACAACGAAACGTCGCGCTCCTCCTTCGAGAGTGCAGGTCCTAGATGGGGCTGGAAATGACAGCGAATCGCGATGTACAAAATGAACATCGCCGCCATCATCAGGCCGGGCACGACACCGGCCAACCAAAGCTGGCCAACGGGTTGCCGCGCGATCATCGCATACAGTACCAGCACGACCGAGGGCGGCACAAGAATGCCCAGAGACGAGCCGGCTTGCACCACCCCCGTCACCATTTTCTTGTCGTAGCCCCGGCGCAGCAGTTCCGGTAACGCGATAGTGGCGCCTATCGCCATGCCCGCCACAGACAGGCCATTCATCGCGGAGACGAGGACCATCAAGCCGATGGTGCCGATCGCCAGGCCACCGTTGATAGACCCCATCCAGACATGAAACATCTTATAGAGGTCGTCCGCAATTTTGGACTCCGACAGGATGTAGCCCATGAAAATAAACATCGGCAGCGTCAGCAGTGGATACCACTTCATTAACTTCATAGCCGCAGAGAACGGTAAATCAGACCCGCCAGTGCCCCACAGCGCCAGGGACGCTACAGCCGCGACCACACCGATGGCCGCAAACACCCGCTGCCCTGTCATCAGCATCAACATCATCGAGGAGAACATCAAGATCGCGATCATCTCCGGTGACATCAGATTTCCACCCCTTTGATCTTCGCAATATCTTTAAACAGCTCAGAGACCGATTGCAGCAACATCAGGAAAATGCCAATGCAGGTGACCAGCTTGATCGGCCACATATAGGGCCGCCAGGCGGAGTAACTGCGCTCGCCGTACTCAAACGCGTATACGGTGCTATCGATGCCGCCGTAGAGAAGCACCCCTAGGTAAAACATTAGGAAAAACACGGTGAAGGCGTCGACCCAGGCACGCTGCCGGGCAGTCCAAGAGGAGTAGAACAAGTCCATGCGGACATCTGAGCCCTGCTGCAGGCAATAGGGTCCGCCCAGGATGTAATAGGCGACCATGGCAAACTGCGCCATTTCCAGCGTCCGTAAAGAGGGGAGAAAAAAGACCTTACTGACCGAAGACCACAGGAGAATGCCTATTAAGACAAAAATTCCGTACATGGCAACACGGCCGATCCGATAATTGATGGCATCGACGACGGCAATGTAACGGATTACAAATCTACGCAAAAACAAATCCTTTCACTCAATACCCTCTCTTATACTGCCCCTTGTGCGAGCATTTTCAAAGACTTCATTACATGTGCTGCAATTTCCAGACCACAAACGAAGCGTCTGCAAACACCCAACCAAACCGCTGTCTCGCCAGCCGGAGGCAACTGCGCGCCACAAAGAGGCATATTGCCTAAGACAACGTTCCGAAACAGTGCGCAGCGCCCGAATGACAGGCAAAATGGATACGGCTCACGGATTATTGCAAAGCCAGCAGACGCTGGTCGGGCTCTACATCGTTAAATCTCACTGGAACCTAGACTCCGAACAATGCCGCGTTTACACGCGTCACGTGACAAAATACGCTTCGCTCCATGATCAAGTCTCTTGCTGAAAAATGAACGCAAGAGCTTCACTTCAAGGGCCGGAGCAAGAAATTTCCCGCGGATGTCGCTGCGTACCAGTGACCACTGTGGGGCATCAGCCACATCTGTAACCTCTCCCAATGGCATGTGGTGTCCTAGGTCGATATTGGGCCCCGTCCAGCACGGTGATCGTATCGCCGCTGGTAACCGCGACAACGTGTCCACTGATGTCAGCAAGGGTGAGCAATAAAAAGCGCAAGCAGTGCAAGGGTGAGGAGTGCGATAAATTGTTCACGCATGGAATGTTGATCCGCTGAATCTGGCCTCGGAGATCTGACGCCTTATGTTCTGGCGCTGCTTTTTTGGTGTCCCACATAACTGAAAAGCGTCTCCGCGGAGACGTTTGACCGGTTTCCCCAACGCTTGCAAATACTCCGCCGCCGTATCACTCTCTGCAGCGACAAGTCTCGCAGTGCTTTCGCGCTGGGATGTGTATTGATTCAAGAGGGTTGCCCAATTGCGGTTGCGGTGTATCGCGAGTGTTGTGGCACTCAAGTGTTTGTTGGTAACTACCGGGTTGCAGGCCTCAAATCTGCCTGCGGAGCGCGATGGCTTCAGTGATGCCAGAGTGGCAATTGATCGGGGCCGGTGGACTGAATATCAACAGTTGCGCCCGGGGCTTGATAAGTACCCGCTGGCCATCTATCTGGATTACTTCGAGTTCAGCTGTAAACCGCGCGAGGTGCGCCCGGCTGATGCCCAACTGTTTTTGCAGCGCAGCGCCGGCACGCCCTTAACTAATCGCTTCCTTTCGGTGTATCTGCAAAAGGCCGGCGAGGACGAGCGTTGGGCCGATTTTTTAGCGGTCATGCCGGCCGAGCCAAACAGTATCGAACTCAAGTGCTATTACTTTCGTGCACGGCTTGCGGCAGCGGACCCGTTAGTGGCTTGGGAGGGTGCTGAGCGCCTTTGGGTTCACGGTGAATCACGCCCCAAGGCTTGCGACCCTTTGTTTGCTGCCTGGCAGCAGGCCGGGCAGCTGCAGGACGACGTGGTGTGGGCGCGCTTGCTCAAGGCGTTTGATGCAGACCAACGGAACCTGATGAGCTATGTGTCGCGCAAGGCCAGTGCATCATTGCAGCCTTGGGGTGAGCGCCTGCTACAAATGTATTCCAAGCCCGACCAGATGAAGGCTCTGGTCGCGCCGGAGCAGAACTCCAAAACGGCGGACATTGTCGCCCACGCAACCGCCTATTTCGCGCGGTACAAGCCTGAAGCTGCGCTTGCCCAGTGGCAGTATTTTCAAGCTCGCATGCCCTTTTCGGCCGCGCAGGTAAACCTCGCCGAGCAGGAATTGGTGCTGCGCAGCCTGTTTGCGCGCTCTACTCCTAACTTGCCTTGGGTAGAGGCTGCATTGGCGCGCCTGGGCAATGACGTCCCGGTAGAAGTTCGCCTGCGCTGGGCGCTGGAGGAGCAGGATTGGCCGGCGCTGGAGGCGAACCTGCAAAAACTGTCGGCGGAAGGTAAAGCCGCGCCGGGGTGGCGCTACTGGAGAGCCGTGCTTTATGAGCGCGCAGGTGATACAGAGCTCGCCGAGGCCCTGTTTCGGCAAGTAGCTTTGGAGCGAGATTACTACGGGTTTATGGCGGCAGATCGCTTGGGGCTTCCGTATCAGTTTAACCCGCGTGTGATGCAGCTGAGCGCGGAGCGTATGGCTCCCTTACGCAACTTGCCGGTAGTGCGGCGTATTGAAGAGTTGTATCACCACAACGAGGATAACCTGGCCCACTCGGAGTGGTATCAGATGCTGGAAACGACCACACCAGAAGAGCAGGTTGACCTCGCGGTGGTTGCTGCAGGGCTGGGCTGGCACCGCATGGCCATCGATGCTGCGAACCGGGCTGAGGCTTGGGATGCGCTGAATTTGCGCTTTCCACTGCCGTACCGGGAAACCTTTACCCGCATGGCGAACCAGCGCGGGCTGCAAAGCACCGAACTGATGGCCATTGCTCGCCGCGAGAGCGCGTTTTATGCCGGTGCGCGCTCTCCCGTGGGTGCGCGTGGACTGATGCAGGTGATGCCTGCCACCGGTCGCGAGGTGGCCAACAGCCTCGGGGCGGCGCATAGCGACAGCGCGCTGTTTGAGATTGAGCACAACGTGATGCTGGGCAGCGCCTACTATCGGCAGCTGCTGGATCGCTATAACGGCAATCGTGTGCTGGCGTTTGCCGCGTACAATGCCGGCCCGCACCGGGTGACTCGCTGGCTGAATGCGCCTGATGCCAGCGTGCCGGTCGATATCTGGATTGAAACGATCCCGTTTCGGGAGACGCGTAACTACGTACAAGCGGTATTGGCCTACAACCTGGTGTTCAAGTTCCAGTTGGGGGAGGCGGGTAGCCTGTTGACCGACCTTGAACGCCGTGCGGCTTACTAGGCCGTGATGACTGCGTCTCCCTCCAGTACGCTGAGTTTTGTGATCCCTGTGCTGAACGAGGCACCGCGTATCTCGCAGCTGTTGGCAATGCTCGCGGCAGACTTCCCTGACGCGGAGCGAATTGTGGTTGACGGGGGCAGCGCCGACACCACGGTGGCGTGTGCTTTACCCGGCGCCACCGGCTTACTGCTGGGTAAAGCAGGGCGAGCTGCACAAATGAACCTTGGGGCTGGCTCGGCCTGTGGCGACTACCTTTTGTTCCTGCACGCCGATACGCGCCCATTATTCACAGCCCACGCGCTGGCCCGAGCACTGCAGGGTCAACCCGCCTGGGGTTTTTTTGAGGTGCGCCTTGATGGCAAGCGGTGGGTATTCAGGGTGATCGAGCGCGCTATGAGCTTGCGCTCCAAGGTGACCGGCATCGGCACTGGCGATCAGTTGCTCTACGTGCGCCGAGACGTTTTTGAGCAAGCCGGGGGGTTCGCCGCTATTCCCTTAATGGAGGATATCGAGCTGTGCCAGCGCTTGCGGCGCCTGCATCAGCCGCGAGTACCGACGGCTATGACTGTGGAAACGGCCAGCCGGCGTTGGGAGCAGCGCGGGGTTATCCGCACGGTTGTGCACATGTGGACGTTGCGGCTGGGTTACGCGCTGGGCATCAGCCCGCAGCGGTTATGGCACAGCTACTACGGGACCCGCCCGTGAGCGTCGTGTTACAACAGTTCGCACGGGCACCTGTGGCAGGGCAGGTGAAGAGTCGCCTGCAGCCGGCGCTTAGCCCGGAGGAGGCCTGTGAAGTGCATCAGGAGCTCGTGTTGTGGACAAACGCAACACTGTTGGCCAGCAAGTTGGGCCCGGTTGAGTTGTGGACAGCAGGGGGGGCGGGATTTCCTGTATTTCAGCGCTGCCTGAGTGCGGGTGTTACGGCTCTTCGGGCGCAACAGGGCGCTGATCTGGGCGCTCGCATGCAACACGCGATAGCGTGTGGCTTGGAGAAGCATGAACGCGTGCTGCTGGTGGGCAGCGATTGCCCCGGCATTACCGCAGGCTATCTGCAGGCGGCCTGTGAGCAACTTGCGGTAGCGGATTTGGTGTTAGGCCCTGCGCTGGATGGGGGCTATGTGCTGGTTGGCGCGCGTCGCCGGGTTGATGCGGTATTCGTTGATATGCCGTGGGGAGCTGCTACCGTACTGCAAGACTCATTGCGCAAAGCGGCTGCCGCAGGCTACCGCACTGCGCTATTGCCTGCCTTGCAGGATATTGATCGCCCTGAGGATTTACCGGTATGGCATCAGCTGCAGGCCGACGCGCGCCTCAAGCAGTAGCAGCAGCCCGCTGCGGCGTTTCGCTGCTCACTCGCGAACGCTGGTACAGCAACCACGCAACCGCGGTGCAGTAGCCGAGGTTCGTTTGTAGTTCACTATCCGGGTCGCTGAGGAATGCGCGTTGGCTGGCGAGTCCCCTTACGCGGCTGGCAAGCTCGGGCCGAAAGGCCAGATAGCGGTCCCAAATGTCGCGATGCTGCGCGGTAGTTATGTGGAACAGGCCCAAGCCATTGCTTCGAGCTGAAAACAGCCCCAGGTCCGGTGCTGTTATGGCCACCTGTAACAGGAAGTCTTCACAGTCGTGGTCCCACACGCCCAGGTATTTCAAGGTGGGCCGAATGACCTGGTCTTTCAGGTGTTCTGCGGTTACGTACATAGGCTGGTTCCTCTTCGGAAGCCGGTTGGAGCAAAGACCGCCGTGTCACATCAATAACGCAAGTTGCGTAATGAGTGGCTTGAATATTTATAGGCCACGTCATAACCTCCCACGTTGGGTTATTTTTAGCATAGAGAATCTATAAAGCCAATAAAAATAACAGGTTGCGGGCAATTATTTACTAAATGGATGCGGAAGGCTCTGTAACTGAGTATTTCCTGCTTGGGTAGCGTGCATTTTATCGCATTATTGTTCGCTAAAAATCTTCCAAAAGTTATTATAAGTTGTTAAATAACGCTAAAATCGATAAATGACTAGCCGCCAGCGATTTTGACCACGAAACCTTGCCGTTCCAGTTCCGTTTTCAGTGTCTCGCGCTGGTCACCCTGAATTTCGATGGCATCTTCCTTTACAGAGCCGCCCACTCCACACTTTTGCTTCAAGGCTTTGGCCAGTACCTTCAATTCTGCGGGGCTGACGGCCAGCCCACGGATCAAGGTCACGGCTTTTCCGCCGCGGCCCTTGGTTTCGCGATGCAGGCGCACAATGCCGTCACCCACGCTCGCAGGCCTGGCGTTACGACACACACAGCTGGCCTCGGGGCGCTGGCATTGCGGGCAAAGGCGCCCCCCATCTGTGGAGTAGACGAGGCGTGAATTGCTGCTGTCGCGCTTGGGCATGGCGAATTCCTTGTTGAGTGAGCGCAGGCATTATATTAGCCTCCGCGCTGCATTTGAATTCTGCGTGGTGCGCGGGGGGGCTAGCATGAAAAAGAAAGAACTGATGCGGTTGCTCCATGATTTGCAAAGCCAAACGGCATTTCAGGATGACACGCTACAAAGCTTGCAGACGGCGCTGGCCACGCAACAGAAGGATCTACTGGTGTTGCAGCGCCAATTGATGTTGTTGAAGCAGCGTCAGGATGAGCAGGGGGCAGGGTTGAATGACGATCCCGCGCCGGCTCAGGAGTTGCCGCCGCATTATTAAGCAACGCGCGATGGTCAACGCAACTTGCGATGCGTGGGCAAATCGCCCAAACTTTGCCGCCGCTGTGTTGCACTCGATAACCGAACAGGAATTGCCCATGTCTGAAGCCTCCGCCCGCAAGGATACCGCCGACCAAGCCGAGTTTCGCCGTTACTGCCGCGACTGGTTGCTCAGCAACAAGCCCGGTGAACCGCCTGTGCGGCTGCCACAGACGCCGCTGGAGATCATGACGACTGAGCAGCTGAATTATCTGCAGGCTTGGCAAAAGAGCGCTTACGATGCGGGCCTGATCGGCTGCGACTACCCGGTCGCCGTGGGCGGTGGTGGCCGCCACAACTGCCAGCGCGTAGCGAACGAAGAGATGTTGGCCGCTCGTACCCCGTTTCTGCCGAATGTTATCGGCCTGGGTATGGCGGCGCCTACCGTCTTTTACCATGCGCGTGAAGAGGTAAAGGCCGAACTGCTGCCGCGCCTGTTTTCTGGCGAGGATATCTGGTGTCAGGGATTCAGTGAGCCGGGGGCGGGGTCTGACCTCGCCAGTGTGCAAACTTTTGCAGAGCCACGGGGCGATAAGTGGATTATCAACGGTCATAAAGTGTGGACATCGTTGGCGCACTTTGCCGAATGGATGATCATTCTGCTGCGCACGGACAAGTCGCATAAATACGACGGGCTGTCGTATTTTGTGGTCCCAATCCGTGCGGCACTGGGCAAGGGTGTGACCGTGCGCCCCTTGATCAAAATTACCGGCGAAACCGGCTTCAACGAGGTCATATTTGACAATTTAGAAGTAGATGACCGCTACCGGTTGGATGAACTGGGCAAGGGATGGCAGGTGGCGATGACCACGCTGTTGCACGAGCGGGGCGCTGGGGAGTTACAGGGGCCGCGCTCCGGTGGCATGAAGAACCGCTCTAGCCACAATATCACGACGGCAGCAGTGATCGACCTTGCCAAACAGACCCCTCGCGCTGCCGGCACTGCCGCTGACGATGCCTTGTTGCGTGACAAGCTGATGCGCCAGCTTATCCGGGAAGAAGGGTTGAAGCAGAACCAGCGCCGTTCTCGTGTGCCTGCACTACTCGATCATCCCATGCGCTTGCCGCTGCAGAACAAACTGTTGGCCAGCGAAATAGCGCAGTCAATATCATCGCTGGCAGTCGAAGTTGAAGGCATGGCGTCATCGCTCTATACCGGCGACAGCAATGCCCCGGCAGGAGGCCAATGGCCGCTCTCTTACATGAACTCGTATGGCATGACGATCGCCGCGGGCACCAGTGAGGTACAGCGGAATATTCTTGGCGAGCGCGTGCTCGGCCTGCCCAAGTCGAAATAAGCTGATGCCCGCAATTGGAGAGCACACCATGAAACAACCGAATAATTACGGCTTTGGCGAAGAAGCGGCGCTGCTTAAAGAGTCAGCGCGCAAGTTTTTCCGCGAGCACTTCACGACCGATCGCTTACATGCGCTGGTTGCCGCGGATCCCAACCCGGCGCGTGCGCCGCAGTGCCAGTGGGAACGCGATCTTTGGTCGCAACTGGTGGATTTGGGCTGGACAATGCTCGCGGTGCCCGAAGAAGCGGGCGGGGTGGGTATGCCGGTGGCAGCTGTTGCGGGCCTGGTGGAAGAAGTCGGCCGTGCGGCCTTTCCCTGCCCTTTGCTAGGCACATTGAATGCCACCTATGCCTTGGTGGCCTGCGGGGAACCGGGCGCTGCAGCGTTGGCCGACATCGCAGCAGGTGAGGCGGCAACGCTCGCCTTAGCCGACCGCAGCGCAAGCTGGGACCCAACCGCGACAGAAGTTGAATACCGCGATGGCGGCCTGCACGGCACCGCATGGTTTGTGCAAGATGCACGCAAATGCGACAAATTCCTGGTCTGTGCCAGCACCGCTGCCGGTTACGGCCTGTTCTGGGTGGCGGCGGGCGCGGCAGGCGTGACGCTGGAAGCCGATAGCATCGTTGATCTGACGCGTGACCAGGCACATGTTCGCTTCGACGGCGCACAGGGCATTGAGGTGAGCACCAACGCTTTGGCTGTTTTACATACCGCAATGCCTGCAATTTGGACGCTACTGGCCGCTGATATGGTGGGCGCGGGTGAATGGCAGTTGCAAACCACGGTTGAGTACGCTGCAACGCGCAAACAGTTCGACCACCCGCTGGGTTTCTTTCAGGCCATCAAGCATCCGCTGGTTGAAGTGATGGTGCAAATCGATGAAGCCAAGTCACTGGTGTACAACGCCGCCTGTGCCTGTGACACCGAGCCACAAAAAGCAGCCCAGTTTGCACACATGGCGAAAGCATCTGCCAGCGATATGGCAGCCTATGCGAGCAGCCGGTCGGTGCAAAGCCACGGAGGGATTGGTTTCACCTGGGAATGCTATGTTCATCTCTACTTTAAGCGCCAGAAGCACTCACAAGTGCTTTGGGGTGACGGGCCCTGGCACCGTGCACGGTTGGCCGATATCGTCATTGGCAACGCCGCATGAGCAATCGGTGGAATATGGAGCTGCGTGAAGGTATGCGAGGATATGAGCTGTGAGTTGGAAAACCTGGGTTCTTTTGGGGCTCGCCTTTGCAGCAGGGTTTAGCACCCTGTTTTCGATTGCCACGCGCCCGCCTGCTCCGCCTGAGCACCAGGTATTCATCAACGGTGAAGTGCTGACCATGGATGCGGAAAATCGCGTTGCACAGGCACTTTCGGTGCGCTCAGACCGTATCGAAATGCTGGGTACCAATGAGCAGATCATGGCGTTGGTCAGCGACCAAACGGAAGTGATCGACCTCGCCGGGCGCACGCTGATGCCCGGCTTCATCGACGCCCACGGCCACTTCCCCGGGTCTGCCCTGAATACGGTCGCGGTCGATCTGAACAGCCCCCCAATCGGTGGAATGACTGATATTCCGGGTTTGCTGGATGCGCTGCGTGTACGCGCCGCCACGCTGCCCGCCGGCGAATGGGTGGCCGGCTTCGGCTATGACGACACCCTGCTGGCAGAGGGCCGTCATCCCACGCGCGCCGAACTCGATTCAGTGTCCAGTGAACATCCGGTTGCGATACTGCATATTTCTGCACACATGGTGGTGGCCAATAGCGCCGCGTTGGAGCAAGCTGGCATCGGGGCGGATACGCCAGATCCTGAGGGCGGAGTCATCGCGCGCGAGCCTGGCAGCCGCACGCCATCGGGTTTGCTCGAGGAGACCGCACGGCTGCCGGTAATGGCGCAGATGCTGGACCTCGGGCCACTGGACTTTCTTGGCATGGTGAGCGCCGCAGTACGTGAGTACGCAGAATACGGTGTGACCACGGCGCAAGCCGGTGGTGTGGCACCGGAGATGGCTCGCGGTTTCAAGCTTGCCAGCTTTCTGGGCCTGCTGCCGCTGCGTCTCGTTGTGTTTCCCATGCAGGATGACTTTGGCGATGCCATTCTCGCTGGAGAGTTCGATCCGGAGGATTATTCCAGCAAGCAGATTCAGGTAGGTCCGGTAAAAATTGTGGCTGATGGCAGCATACAAGGGTTCACCGGCTATCTGACGCGGCCTTACCATACGCCGTTCCAAAGCGATGCGGACTATCGTGGCTACCCCGCTGTGCTGCGGGAGCGGCTTTTCGAGCAGATCAATGCACTGCACAGCGCCGGTTATCAAATTGCAGTGCACGGCAATGGTGACGCATCAATCGACGATATACTCGATGCCTTTGAGGCGGCGCAAGCCGCGCATCCGGTGGCCGACCCGCGCCTTATTCTGATTCATGCGCAAATGGCCCGTGAAGACCAACTGGAACGTATGGCGAAGCTAGGTGTTACGCCCAGTTTCTTCGCCGCGCACACCTGGTTTTGGGGCGACAGGCACCGCGATCTGTTTTTGGGGCCAGACCGGGCCGCGCAGATCAGCCCGGCTGCCTGGGCGCAAGCGGCGGGGCTGCGCTTCACTTCGCACATGGATACACCGGTTACGCCTATGCGCCCCTTACAAGCGGTGTGGAGCCTTGTGCACAGGCAAACCCTGGGCGGCGAGATACTGGGGCCAGAACAGAGGGTTGATACTATGACGGCACTTCGCGCTGTGACCATCGACGCCGCCTGGCAAGTGTTTCAAGAAGACAATCGCGGATCCCTTGAGCCCGGTAAATACGCGGACCTTGTGTTACTGAACGGCAGCCCGCTGCGTGATAGTTTGAACATGCGTGAGCTGCAGGTTGATGCCACCTGGGTGGGAGGAGCACTGATTTATAAGCGCGGTTGACCTGGTGCGTGGACAGTCACGCTGCGATTCGCTATAAAGTGTATTAACGGTCGTGTGCAAATCTAACCGCTAATATCACAAGCAGGGGAATGCCCTCCACCAATGTACCGCTATAACGTTGATAAAACTGTTACTTACACGGCGGAAGACATCCTGCTGTTCAGAGAGTCGCCGTTTGCCGCCTGGATGGAACGGTTGACGCTCGAAAATCCGGAGCACGGTGTATCGCCGGATCCTGGCAGTTCTCCCCCGAGTGATCGTGAACAACGGCAAGATACTATCGCCGCAATACTCACGTCGGGTGGGCGAGATGTGGTGCTGATTGAGTGGGATGCGGCGGAAAGTTCGCGCCGTAGTCAAACAGTCTCCGCTATGCGCAGTGGTGCGGAGTTCATCGTTAACGGTCAGCTTGCATTGGGCCCGTTGGCTGCCTCCAGCCAGCTGCTGATGCGCACGCGAGGCTACTCGGAATTGGGCAACCACCTCTATGTGCCCTGCGACGTCCACGGGGTAAATAAGCCGAACTCCACGTTCAGGCTGTGTTTTCTGGCGGATTTGTTACATAGCCTGCAAGGTGTGCTTCCCCCCAATCTGGTGCTGCTGCGCGCGGGCCAGGATACGGTGAATTTGAACACTGGAGATCATATCTACCACTATAGAGCGGTGAAGCAGCGTTTTATGGCTGCGCAGGGGCAGTTCCGCAAACACCGCATGCCCGATCCGGCCGTATCTCTGCATTTTGGGCGTTGGGCTGAGTGCGCCAATCAGATACTTCGCCAGCGTGCAGCGCACGACGGCGTCGGTGCTGCCCAGCGCACACCCCTGTTAGGCCGTTCGCAGGACGCAGATGCAGATGCAGTGCAATCGTGGTCGGCTCAGCCCGCCGGGCAAGCTTCGCCGTCTGACAGCTTGCAGGAGCTGGATATGGCGGTTAATTCCAGCGCTCCGCTGGCTGCGATGAACGACGCGACGTTGCAGGGTTTGGAGTTTATCGGTAGCGTTAATGCGGCGGCAATACAGGGAGCGAATCGGGCAGGTCAGGCCGGCGACAGACGCCGGCGCGCACTACCATCGGTGATGCTGGGGGAGAGTGGTGCCGCACAGGCCTCGGCGGTAGCGGGAGAGCCTTTGGCGCATCCCCTGGATAGCGCGGGGTTCAGCGTCGCGCACAGGGCTAGCCCACTGCCGAGTAGCACAGAGGGCCCCTTGCCAAGCCGGCTTTCTGCACAGGTTAGGGCCGGTGTTGATCGCGACGACGACGGGCCTCCACGCCGGTTTACGCCGGTGCCATTTTCAGCCAGCCTCAACACGCGAGACTCGTTTGAGGGCTAGGGCGCGGCCAGCTCCCAAGCTTATCCAGAGCTGAGTAGCGCTACCCGCGGGCGTATAAACAGGCATTCGCAACTTGCGGTGACGACCCCAGCTGCCAGCATTTCGCCGGTCACTACCGTTTTCCTGCCAACCGACTCCTGCAGTGTTGCGTGCAGCGTGAGGTCGCAGTTGAGTGGGGTTGGGCGGTTATAGCGCACTGTTAAAGTACCCGTCATGCCCGGGTTGTTGCCCGCGAGTTGTGCCATGCCCAGGAACTGGTCAAATATTGCCGCAATAAAGCCGCCGTGTATGAAACCCGGCGGGCCTTCGTAGGCATGGCCGCAGCGAACTGTACCGAAGGCTTCGTTTCCTTCAAGCCACATATTGAGTGCTGGCGAGAGCGGATTACTCCAACCTCCCAAGGCATTGAGTTCGTGGTTAATTTCGCCATGCCCACCATGCTTGTCGTCTTTAATAAAAGCCTCAAGCCCGAACAACCGCGGCGCAGCCTGCAAGGCATCGCACTCGCGCTCAAGCCGTTCTGCGAGAGAGTCAACCTGCTCTGTGCTGGCGTCGCTGGTAATCAGCGTTTCCGTCAGTGTGCGCAATGCTTGAGCGGCGCGGCGCTTTGCCTCCCAATGTGGGGAAAAGGGCGGTGAAATTTCCTCTGAAGCAAAGGGGCTGAATACCGCTTTGCTCCGTTCGCTGTCATCGAACATGATGTTGCCCTTGATAGTGGTCAGTTCAGCGCAAGCTGCGGAAGCAGTTACGCACTTCGTCGATCAACGTAGCCGGTTGTTCCAGCGCCGCGAAATGGCCGCCTTTGGGCAGCTCATTCCAATGGATCAACTGGTGAAAACGCTGCTCCGCCCAACGGCGGCTGCTGCGGAAAATTTCATGGGGGAATATCGAGCAGCCTGTGGGTATGGTGATTGGCTCCATCGACGGATTGTTAAAGCTCTCCCAATACAAGCGTGCCGAACTGGCTCCGGCATTGTTCAGCCAGTAAATCATCACATTGTCGAGGAGTTCGTCCCGGTTTATCACATTCTCCGGGTGCTTGACGCCATTTTCTTCGCAGTCGGTCCAGGCCTGAAACTTCTCCATGATCCAGGCCATCTGACCGACCGGCGAGTCCGCCAAGCCATAGCCCAGTGTTTGTGGACGGGTGGATTGCTGCTTGGAATAACCCGAGTCCCATTGCGCGTAAAACGTCATGGATTCCAGAGCGGCCTGTTCCTGTGGCGTGAGGTCATTCATGGTCTCCGGGTCTGGCGAGACAATGGGCATGGTCACATGAATACCCGCGCAATGCTGTGTCTCGGTTTGGCCAATACTCTGTGTGATCATGCTGCCCCAGTCACCTCCCTGAGCCACATAGCGCGAATAACCCAGCCGTGCCATCAGTTCACCCCACATGCGCCCGATGGTTTCTACCGACGTGCCTGTACGCTGGGGTTTGCCCGAAAATCCGTAGCCCGGGAGTGAGGGGATCACCAGGTGGAAAGCATCAGCAGCCTTGCCGCCATGCGCTGCCGGGTCAACCAGAGCGTCGATGATATGTCGAAATTCCAGAATAGAGCCGGGCCAGCCGTGCGAGATGATCAGCGGCAGGGCCTCTGGATGAGGCGACCGGCAGTGCAGGAAATGAATGTCGATATCTCGAATGCGTGTGGTGAATTGAGGCCAGCCATTGAGCTGAGACTCGCAACGCCGCCAGTCGTAGTCTTCGGCCCAATATTTTGCCAACTCCTGCGTATAGGCCAGTGGAATACCCTGGCTCCAGTCGTCGCAAGGTTCTGCTTCTGGCCAACGCGTCGCCGCAAGCCGCCGCTTCAGGTCTTGTAGGTCGTCTTCAGCGACGGCAACGCGGAAGGGGAGAATTTGATCGTTCATGGCAGTATCAGTCACGGTAGGCGCCCTCAAGTTAGACTCCTACCGTAGTCACAGCCCCCGTGTGATGCAAGCTCTGCCGTGTGCAAACGCCTTGCGGTATAGGGGTTTAACCTGCCGCTCCGGTTCTCTTACTGCGTGGCGCCTTGCGTGGCGTCGCTACTGTGATTGCGTCCAGGTAGGGCTGCAGGGTGTCACGTTGCGCCGGGTCACCTTCTGTTTTCTTCAGCAAATGCGTCGTTCGCGGCTCCCTGTCGAGGAACAGTTGGCCGCTTACTTTGCCGGCTTCTGTCGCCACGGCCAGCCAGACAATGGTGTCTGCGCCTTCTTCCGGGCTGCGCAGGATGCGCCTCGTGAGCTTGTGAAACCCGGGCAGCGCCGATTCAACGCCGGGCGTGTCCGCCCAGCCGGGATGCATCGCGTTAACCACAATGCCGTCCTTGTTCCAGGCGTCAGCCCATTGTTCCGAGATGACCATCAGTGCTCGCTTGCAGCGCGCATAGGCAACACTGCCGGAGTACCCTTCTTCCCTAGCCTGCAACCACTGGGTTTTGAGCGGTTGGGTATACATTCCGCCGGATACCACGTTAATCACACGAGCTTCTGTTGCAGCATCCAGCAGTGGCTTGACGCCTTTGGTCAGGCGATAAGGGCTGAGCAGGAGCAGAGCGAAACTTTGCTCGAGCCCTTCGGATGTCTCCGCGCGCTTATTGAACAGCGCACCGGCGTTGTTCACCAGCACATCAATGGGCCGACCGGTGCGCAGCAGGCGCTCAACCAACCGCTGTACCTCAGACATTAAGCTGAGGTCTGCAATTTCCACGAAAATATTGGAGTTTCCCGTTTCCCGGTGCAGCATATTCACCAGTTCCTCCGCTCGGGCTTCGTTACGGATAACCAGAGTGAGCGTGGCGCCCCGGTGTGCCAGCGAACGGGCCGTGGCCAAGCCGAGACCGGAGGTGGCACCGGTAATAACCGCGTGCTTGTCGCCCATCCAGGCCGACATCGGGTTCCAGTGGCGCCGCCCCACGGTGTAGCCGCGGCGGCTGAAGCGCGCCAGGCCAGGCAGCACCCAGCGGTCCGCGCGGGCGTTCCCGCGGGATAGGGTAGGTGCCGGATACTGGTCTTCCAGGGCAGCTTGCAAACCTCGCAGTGATTCAACGCCCATTTTTTCCATGCCTTTACGCAGCGCACCTACGGTGGGGCCCAAAGGTATGTGGAATTTAAAGGATGCGCGGTAGTCGATGTGTGTGCCTGAGCCCGTTGCAGAGAAATGGATCACATCGTTGACGTCAAAGAGGCGGCAGGCTCCATGCAGTTCGATGGACTTGTCCCGCTCCAGGTGTGTAACGGTATACAGCAAATCCACAGATCCTACGGGCATCTCACAGGTCACTCGGAAGCGGGTGCCAACCTCCACCGGCCCAACGGACAACTTTTCCGCCGCTGTGGCGGTGGCGTCCCACTCGGCCGTTGTGCAGAAGTCCTTGACGTAGTCGAAGGCCTCTCGCACGGGGCGAGGTACATCAATTTTTTCGTGTAACTCAATCATGCTAAAGGTCCCGTAAGCTCAGTTGCTGTGTATACGCCGCGCCAGCACCGCCAGATTCCCCCGGTATGACAAAGTATAGACACTCACAGGATTGGCAGCGTGATGGGGTGTTGTACGCGGCACGGGCAATCGATTGCGGCCTGAGGGTGGAGAGGGGCATGCAGAGGGGCATGCAGAGGTGCCCTCATAGGAGGGTACGGATGATCCCGCCAAGCCGGCTGACAAGCAATCGCAGGCAGTTGCTCAACCGTCAACCCAAACCTTGCGCAGTGGCTCACCAAAATCGTCGTACACTGTTTTGCGTCTGGACCGCGTAGCCCGTTTACGCGCCGGCTGCCGCTTAACGAGCGCTTTGCGCCGCGCCTCGATCGCCGCCACCACCTCTGGAATCGGGGTGCGCTCTGCACGTGGTTCAGCAAACAGACGTCGTGTGAGGTACAGCGGCGGCGCCAGCGGGTCCTTGCCGCTTATACCGGTAGGAACAGATTTCACCTCACCACCGTCTTGCAGAAACAGCTGGGTTTCACGTTCCAAGTCCGCTCGCATGTCTGACTTGTCGGGCAGCTTCTTTACCATGGGCTAAGCCTGTTGCGCTGCTAAGCGCTGGTCCAAACAATTAAGTATAGCGTTCCTTGGGCAATTGCACAGTGCTGGCAAATGCTTGCCGCGCTAAGCGGCAGGCAAAAAGCGGCGCTAACGGGCTCGTGCTTGATACAGGTTACGCAAAAAACCGAGACAGACGCCGATGCAGGCGCCAAGCGCGTCGGCGAACCAGTCGCCCCAGCTTGCGGAGCGGCCGGGCACGAGTAGTTGCAGGGCTTCGGTCGCTGCGCCATAAGCCACGAGTGCACACAGTGCCCAAAGCCAGCTTCTCGCGCCAAATCCCCAGGCGCGCATCACGCTGTACCCGCAGAGAGTGAATATCAGGCCGTGAACCCATTTATCCGAAGAGCTGATGTCCGCTACTGGAGGCCTGGCGAACGCCAACCAATTCGAGAGTGTCGCCAAGACGCTTGCCGGCAGGAGTAGGGCAGCGCTCGAAAAACAGAACATTGCTACCGCCAGCACCGTAGCAGGCGAAGAAAGATTGAGCGTGTTGCTAGAGCGATTAGACATGCTGAGGCCACCAGGCATCGATCAATACATTTCGCGGGGTGATACTGCGTTCACAAAAGGTACCCAAGCGGACCTCGGCGCCATGTTCTTTTAGTAACAAGGTTCGGTCCAGCGCAAGCCAAACCTCAAGGGGGCGCTGAAACACATGACTAACAAGCTCCATACGGCGCACCAGATTACGCCTGTTCGCACCACGGCATAGCCATGCTTGATCCTTGAAGCTCTGTTCGACTTGCAGCCCCTTGAGCGTTGCGGTGCGGTGGACAAAAGCGCCGAAAGTGCCGCTGAGGCAGCGCTTGGGAACATTAGGCACTGGCAGGTAAATGTCGACACCACGATTCGCTCGCTGCCACTCATCAAACGCCAGACGCCAGAGTAATTCTTGCTGCCGGTTGCGGCGAGTGCCCTTGCTCCCCGTGACGGTTTCTTGCTGCGTGAATTGCAAGTCGGCTCGGCCAAGCCGCAAGCCGCTGGCGCGGGCGCCGCGTGACAAGGGCACATACGTTTCGCCGGTAATGGCGTCATAGCAGCAGGGTGACAGCGTTAGGCGCTCGCTACGGCCTTGCAGCCAATAGTGCATCAAGGCGACGTGTAGCTCACCGCAGGCATGCAACGCCACCGCATGTCCGTTAGCGGGCAAGTACGCGGCGGCGCTCGCTAGCAGCGCATCAGTGGTACAGAAACGAATCGATGCCTGCCAGCGCTCAGCTAGTCGGCGCCCCTGCGCGCACAGGGTCGGATCAATTTCCAGGCTGGTCACGCTGCGCTGCTGCGCAACCGCCAACAGCCGGCCTAAGTGGCCCTTGCCCGCGCACCATTCCAACAGCACCCGGCCATCATCGGGTAACTGTGCCGCAAACGCGATGATCTGCGCCCACTTGCGCCCTGGTACACCGAGATCCAAACGGGGCGGCGGGGTTAGCGGCCTCGGTGGCAAGCAAGGCAGCGTTGCCAGTGCCACCAACGCATCCACTGCATCGCCCAGCCAAGGCCGCAACCATGCCGCCCGCTGCATCGGATCAGATTCCAGCGCTGCCAGCTGAGCTTCCGTGAGTGTTTCCAGTGCTGCACAGAGCTCAGGTTCGCTGTGCCGCCATGGCAGTGAGCGATGATGAAAGGGGCGAACCTGCCAGAGATGACGGCGCTGATACAGCAGTGCGTCAAGCGCATGAAAACGCTCATCATAGTCACTGGGCGAGGTGCATTTCATGGTCCGCAGCTAGCGCAGCAGCAGTTGTGCGACCTGCGCCGAGCGGGTAG
>ERZ887849.1305-NODE-1305-length-23830-cov-12.641809_pt1 | contig 23830 bp, 19 predicted proteins | sample MGYA00521267_ERZ887849 | MGnify/ENA primary metagenome ERZ887849 (study PRJEB32303, sample SAMEA104408601) | aquatic metagenome | biome: Brackish water; feature: Pelagic; material: water | place: Baltic Sea | collected 2014-06-06T16:11:00 | depth 2,863 m ... | reverse complement strand
TCAATATTTGGGGTTACCGCTCTTAATAGCTCTTAGCGCCTGTATGGAGCAGGGCCCCGACATTAGCGAAACAATGTCTGCCCGGGCGAATATTCCCAATCAGGTACTCGATATAAACAACACGGTAGTCGAGCGACGTCAGTATAGCGCTGAGCGCAACGCTTACTTTGGCGATTTACACGTTCACACGGGTTACTCTTTCGACGCCTACGCGTTTGGCACGACCGCGACGCCCTACGATGCTTATCGCTATGCTAAGGGCGAGCCCCTTGCTCACCCGTCGGGCTATGAAATGCAATTACGACAACCCCTCGATTTTTATGCGGTGACCGACCACGCCATGTTTATGGGTTTGCTGAAAGAAGCTGCAGATACCACGACGAACTTTTCTAAAACTGCTGTGGCGCAACCCATAAATGACATCAATGCTCCCGATAATTATGGCGCGTTCAGCTTCTTTGGCCGACAGACGGCCTTCGCCACGTTTCTGCCTGATGTGGTGGCTGGCTTAGTCACTGGCAATCTGGATCAGGCTGAGCTCGAAGCTGTTACTCGGTCAGCCTGGGCGGACAGTATCAACGCCGCTGACCAGTACAATCAGCCGGGCAAGTTCACAACCTTTGCAGCTTACGAGTACACCTCATCGACCGATGAGATGGGTAACTTGCATCGCAACGTTATTTTTCAGGGCACCGATCGCCTGCCGGAGGTGCCTTTTTCACGCTTTCACTCCCAGAACCCTGAGGGCTTATGGGACTGGATGGACGATTTGCGTGAGCAGGGTGTTGAGAGTTTGGCGATCCCTCACAACTCCAATGGCTCCAATGGTGCGATGTTTGCGCTGGCTGATTGGGCGGGCGACCCCATGGATGATGCCTATGCCGATCAGCGCATGCGCAATGAACCACTGGTAGAAATTACCCAAGTCAAAGGCACTTCTGAGACCCATCCTTTTTTGTCTGAAACCGATGAGTGGGCCGATTTTGAACTGATGCCCTTTCGGGTGGCTACAACCTTAGACAGCATTGCGCCCGGAAGTTACGCCCGAGATGGGCTGCTGCGCGGCATGGCGATGTCTGAGTCGGGAATCACCAATCCCTACAAATTTGGTTTTGTGGGCGCGAGCGACACCCATACGGGTGCCATATCTGACGACGAGGCCAATTTTTATTCCAAAGTGGGCCTGTTAGACGGTACCCCAGAAATGCGTGGTTCAGTGCCTGCTTCGTTTTTGATGCGCACTATTATTAAGTACAACGCCCCGGATTTCCTGAAGGAAGTCGACGGCAAGGACTATTTGACGCTCTCTACGTTCGCCACTTGGGGCGCTTCTGGAGTGGCCGGTGTTTGGGCCGAAGAAAATACCCGTGAGGCGATTTACGATGCCTTCCGCCGGAAGGAGACCTTTGCCACCAGCGGGCCGCGCATGAAGGTTCGGTTTTTTGGGGGTTATGACTTTGATCCTGCCATTATCGATGACCCTGAGATGGCGAAAAATGCCTATGCCCAAGGTGTCAGTATGGGTTCTGATCTCTTCGCCAAGGGTGACAGTGCGCCGCAGTTTTTGGTCTGGGCTGTCAGTGACGCTATCGGCGGTGTGCCACTACAACGCGCTCAGGTGATTAAGGGTTATGTGAAAGACGGTGAGCACGCTGAACAGGTTTATGACGTGGCCTGCAGTGACGGGCTTTCTGTCGATCCAGAAACCCATCGCTGTCCCGATAACGGTGCTCGCGTTAGTCTTGCCGATTGCTCAATAACCCCCGATTTAGGTGCTGCTGAGCTGAAAACCATTTGGCAAGATCCCGACTTTGAGTCGGGGCAAGAGGCGTTTTATTACGTGCGAGTGCTGGAGAATCCAACCTGTCGATGGTCAACTTGGGATGCTGTAAAAGCCGGGGTTGAGCCCCGCCCAGATTTACCCAAGACGCTTCAGGAGAGGGTTTGGTCTTCGCCTATTTGGTATAAAAATCGAGTGTCGCCTCTGCAGAAAATAAGAGATGCGGTGAGCCTTCTAGACGACGAGTAAAGCGGGCTCGCGCAGGCCCATGGAAAGTGCCAAAATCACTGACTGTACGTGTCTGTCACGGTGATGACGCTGAGCTAGTGTTCATGGGCCCAATAACTTTCTCTTTGCAGGTGCTTTCCTTTAATGCGATGCGGATGTTTGACGTTGTACTTTTGTTGTTGCGATCCCAGCCCAGCCCCGGCACTTTTCAGGAGAAGCTGTGCAGCCTTGCGGTTCAATAAAGTTTTTTGTAATGTCTCTTAAGGTTTAGCTGGGTCACGCGCGAATGAGAACAGGGACTAAGTTCGGACTTGCTGCTTTTGCCCTTGCTGCGGGTACCGCGGCACTGTGGTTTTACTTCGCTCGTCAGGTGAGCCTACCCGAAGATCGCACAGGTTTTGTTGTAGCATTTCTTGCAGCAGCTGCCCTTGGGGTTGCGGCATATTTCAAAGGCACAAGCTTGGTGGGTGCTGTGCCACCTGCAGCAGCCATTGTGATCAGCTCATTTCTAACTTTTACGATTGCGATGAGTGCTCAAAGCGTTGACGCCGAGCAAGCGATTGCAGTCGGTGACGTGATTCCAGGCTTTGCTGCCTTGGACGATGAGGGGGAGGTTTTCGATTCCAAAGCCCTTCACGGCCACTTGGTGTTGATCAAATTTTTCAGAGCTCACTGGTGACCCTACTGTGTCGGCGAGTTACGTCGGCTTGAGGAACTGCGTGCAGAGTTTGATCAGCGCAATGTGAGGGTGGTTACCGTCAGCACAGACGCGCCCGAAGATATTGCAGCAGAGCGGCATCTGCATGGATTACAGGCACGCATGCTATCCGATGTTCAATTGACCGTGACGGACGCTTTCGGACTGCGTAATACCGGCTTCCACGCTGCCCCCCCAGGCGACGCTCCCGTCGCCTTGCCGGTGCCTGCCACGCTTCTTGTTGACCGCGACGGTAAGGTTCTCTGGATGGATCTCTCTGAGAATTATCAGCGGCGATCCGATCCTTCGGTGGTCCTAGCCGCTATGCGAGCGCATTTCGACACGTAATTTACCTGTGTTCCTGCCTAAGATTGCGCTGCAGTGGGTGTAGCGCCATTTACTCCCTAGGATTACCCGTCGTGACCCTTACGGGCAGACCGTTTTAATTGTTGGGTTTTCCACATGAGTTTTAGCAACCGAAGCGGATTCGTTCGGATCTTCCGCCATAGGAGCCTACGCATGGCGGGTGTGCTGTCGTAGTTTCCTTCCCGCTGACCGTGTCCGCGGTGAATAGAAAGGCTGGGGACATCGACCACATCCAGCGGTAGGTCAATAGAAAAGCGCTCGGTTCGAGGAAGCAAACATTCCATCTCGTTGCAGGCCTGATAGCGTACCTCGAAGTCTATCGAGGCCGACGTTGTTGCCGGTGCCACAGCCTCGGTAGCGAGATCTCCTGCGGGGTAAAAGGGCACAACAATGGTTACCTCGTCGCTCCACACATTGAGGTTAACGTTCATTATTTCGTGATACAACGGCGTCGTGGGCGGGTATCTGGCCGGCAGGCATTGCAGATCTTTAGGGCCAATAATCGTGACTTGAGTGGCTGTCAGCCCCGTGGGCACCGGTTCACCATAAAGGTGTAGGCCATCTTTGAGGGCGAAACGAACCACCAGATTACGAATGATGCCCTGGCGCAAACTGCTGTTACCGCCACGAACGGCCGCTGTGATCGCAATACCCTCGTCACCCCCAGAAGTCTGGGGTGCCTCTTCTTCAATCTGTATATGACCCAGCGCAGCATCAATGAGAGCTTCTGGGCTCTCTCGCTTTTTATACGAGTCATGGAAGAACTTTGAAACTACCAGGCCGTCTTCATCGCAGACAAAGACGCCGGGGTAGGGAATGCCGTAAATGAACGCATCGTCTGGGGAGACCTGCGTATTCAAAATACCGTATTGCGCTATGACAGTAGAGTCTTGATCAGATAACAGGGGGTAGGTTATCCCCTGAGCTTCCGCAAACTCCCGAAGGGCTGTTGGATCATCATAAGACACTGCGTAGAGTTTGATACCGTTGGCTTCAAACTTGGCGTAAGCACTTCGCAACTCCCCGAGCTGCGTCCAGCAGGGGGGTCACCAGACGGCAGATCGATAAAAGACCAGCGCAGCTTTCGCGTTGCCGCGATCGTCATGGAAGCGAATCTGCCTGCCGAAGGCGTCGGGTAGTTCAAAATCGGGCAGGCGCTCTCCAATAGCAGGGCCCGTGCCTGCGCCTGCAGGCAGGCTTGCCCGCACGGGGTGACCAATCGGTGCCGGGGCGTCAAAACCCAAGTTATCTCTTTCCACGATGTTCTAGCCCACTGCAATGACTGACATGAGTTACGTTATAGACCCAATCAAGGCGAGGGAAAAGTGCCTGAAGGTGATCGCGGTGACTTTTTTAGGGTTTCGCTGCCTTCAACATGGCGGCAGAGTCGTCGAAAGGTTGGAAAGCCACGTACTTGCCATCCTGAATTTTGATCATATGGATAGACTCGGTATCAAGACCTTCTGCGGTCATGTGTACGTGCACAAAAACCGTGTCACCTGACTCATAAAAGTTAATGGGTTCAACTTTGAATTCGGGCCACATCTTGCCAATGGGCGCAAAGATACCCGCCTCGACAGCAGCGGGCCCTATGTAGGTTCCGGTATAGGGTAAGCCCACTTGAATTGTCCAAATGGTGTCTTCTGCTTGCACGGCGCGCCACGCCTCCATATCTCCGGCATTAAAGGCATCGTAACCGGCTTTAGCCGTAGCAATATTTTCTGAGAATTCGCTGTCTTCGTGATGGCCCGCATAGGCCATGCTTGTGACCAGCAGCGATAAGGCGAGTGCAATGTATTTCATGGTTGATCCTCTTCGAAATATTAAAGCGCCGCGCTTTGCAGCACCGAAAAATAACCATAGGGTTTTAACAACCCTACCCATTGAATTCGTTCATTCAGAAACAGCGGCTGCTGGGTCGGCTGGTCACGCAGATGACCTACTTCAGTTAACGCGCACATTGTGGCCTTTGATCCGCTTCTTTGGCCAAACACACGTTACCAGGTCGAGCGTCGCTCTTCCCGAGCCATAAGCAGCAGTAGCAAGACAAAGGCTAAGTGCAAGGTAAAGTAACCAATGATAAACCGTAAGCCGTTGGGCTCATCTAAAACAACCACGAGCCTTGATGTCCCTGAAATTAAAAAATACGAGAGTAGTCCCGCATATGAGAGTAATAGGGCGTTCAGAGGCCTCCTGAGTAAAATGCAGATATACAAGACGACCAGCATCAAAAACCCAATAAAAAATCGGATTTGGTGAAGCCGATAGTCACCATAGTGTTGTGTCCATCCGAAGGATAAGAATCGGTCGAGTACATCGGCGCTGTACAGTGCTAGGTAGGTAGTGGTTGCTAGGGTTATGGCGAAAAGGCCGGCTTTGAACAGCCAAGTCTTACCGCTGATGGCCTCTTTGAAATTGGAAATGCTAAGAGCTTCAGGTTCGAGTAGCGCTGATAGCTCCTCTTTAGACAGAGTCTGCCGCGTGTCCAGCTTGTCTTCATTTAGCTTGTTCTCAGCCATGGTGGGATTCCCTGCTATAAGCCTCAACCGCCATATAGACAATGGCGACGAGGTAGACAGGACGCAAAATTTGCGTGGCTTTACCGGTCAATGACTCCGAAACAAAAAATATGTTGTCTAGCGCTAGATAGTCTTCGACGAATGCAACCCAGGAAATGAGCACGACAATTATTAAAATCTTGGCGACCGGTCTTTTTTTAAAACGGAAGAAAATGTAAAGACCGAGCAGACCGCCAGTGAACGCGGCCCGGTAATAGACAAGATCCTGAGCCATTTGATAGGCGTCGGCAGATGACGTTATTGCTTCGGCGCCCCCCATCTCGACCACCGTGAAGGTATGAAGGAAAACGCAGGCGCAAAACACACCTACAATTAACTCCGCAATGTTGTAAGCATTTCTCATTATTATTGTTCCAAATGCCTAACTTCCATTAGCCATAGCACAGATTGAAATTATTAGCTAGTCTGTTTAAAAATAATTAAACGGCGCCGTAGGTAGATTTGGTTAAGGAATATGTCAATTGATGGTTGGCGTGGGCTGCAGATATGTTGCCGCCAATTGATAAAACCTATACGGTCAAATTGTGCGGGTCTAAAACGGTTTTTGCGAGTTATTTCCCGACAAAAATATGCTGTAAAGCGACACTTGCAAGGCGTGGTATGCGTTAATTGCTAGTACTAGCAATGCACCCTCTATTGCTGCTGCGGACAAAAGCTCACAGTATGAAGCTGGGTTTTGAAGAGACCCAACCTGTTTTATGCCTCCTTTTCGGGAGAAAAAATCTGCTCAATTGAAATTTTGAATACCTCAGCAATCTTAAATGCTAGCGGTAGACTTGGATCATATTTGCCTTTTTCAATGGCGTTGACCGTTTGTCTTGTCACATCCAGTTGGCTGGCCAGGTCTGCCTGAGTCCAATTCTGTTCTGCCCTTAACACCTTCAATTTATTCTTCATTCGCTGGTTCGGCTTAGCCAAAGGCCCATTACCGCCAGTATGTAGGTAATACCTATAACGAATAAGATATTAGTCGGGTTGGACTCCGTCAGTAGTTGTACTTTTGGCAGGCTGCCGTAAATGACGGTGAAAATCATGGTGACACCTAGTGTCAGAGCCATGGCCTCAAGATGGGTTTGTCGTTGCAGTTCATCCATACTTTTCAGGTGTCTAAAAAAGGCAAGTAGCATCAGCGCACCGGCGAGTAGGTTTGCTGCGACCACGAATACGGTCGTTGAAGCTTCATAGTTCCACCATAATCTCGGCCCAAATGAGAGCAGTGCGGTACTAGCCACCCAAGTGCTGGTGAATAAAAACAGCTTCATCGCTGTATTCTTGATTCCACGTTCCAGGTTGGTCGGTCCTTTTGATGAGCTCATAAAGCATGGTACCTTTTACATAATGTTAAGTGAGCTTTACATTCTAGGGTCCTATAAGGAAAAAGTAAAGGGCCCTTTACAAAACGTTCAAGAAGACTTCTCCGCGGCAAGTTAAAGGGCTGACCCGAATCGACAAGCCCCTTTGCGAGGTTTGTGGGCGTTTTTGGCCCTCGAGGCAGCGCTGAACGCCGGCCGCTGCTTTAGCTCGCTGTTAGTTTGAAAAGTGGCGGAAGAGGTAGGAGTCGAACCCACCAGGCGCTTTCTCAGCCCCTCACTGGTTTTGAAGACCAGGCACCCCACCGGGGACGTCGCTCTTCCTATACATCAGGCCTCGAGACCCAAAGCGCGCTGAACATTAGCACGGGCCAAAAGCACGCGCACGTTTCCCTCACGGCGGGTGAGGTGAAGACGGTCGAAGTGCTCAAGAATTTCGACGGTAAGATTTCGACCGGTCCCAAACCTTGATTTCAACACCGCCACCGACAAGGCTTCGCCTTGATCATGGGCTAGAGTGAGACATTGGTAATAGTGTAGGAGCTGAGTGGGAAGGGCGTAGCGGTGCTTGTTAAGTTCATGGAGCTCACCCCGGCCCATGCCAATACGCAGCGCTTGTTGGGCAAACTGGTCGGGTACCTGTGCGAGGGAGAGTAAGTCTGATAGCAGGGGAAGGGCAACGCCGCCTTGTTGCAACTGTTGTTTAAGCGCTTGCCAGTGGTCTAGCGCCTCTTGAGATTTGGCCGGTTGAAAGCCTTGGCGGCTGATGTGGCCCTCTCTTAAGGCAAGACTGCCCGATCGCAGCAAAGCATCTGCGGCTGCGAGCCCTAGGGTTAAATCAAAGTGGCCCGCCAATGCTTTGTTCAGGGATGTCATTTTTACGCCTAGAGACTGGGGCTGCTCACGGTGCCACCGGTTTATGTAGTCAGCTAACCACTGAGTAGCAGATTGCCATTGTTTTTCTGTTACAGCCCAAATGTTTCCCTCTCTTTCAAATATTCGAACCTCATCCCTTGGAAAAAGGCTCTCGGGTACCTGCGGGTAATTACGATTCCGCCAAAAGCGCGAGAGATCAACCGTGTGTTCACCGTGTAGCAATTGCGTTAACGAAGATTTTGCGTCAGATATTTGTAAGGCGCGCAGCCAATGCAAACGGTCATTGCGAGACTTACCAAACTTTGGACCCTCGGGGTCGAGCACTTTGCCACCCCCGAGAACCAGAGTTTCCGCATGATCCTGAATTAAAATAGGCTCCCCCCAGGTGCCACTGATGGGATCGTCAAGAATCAGCTGCGCAAGACACGATTCCCCGGGTTTTAAGGGTTGCTCTGTTCTATCGATGTGAGCCAAGCGCGCTGCTCTACGCTTGGCGCCTATGTAAAGTTTCACGGGTGCCATATGCTTCAGTGCGTAGGGGGCGCTGCCCAGTAAGGTGACTTCGACGTCAAGGCGCTGGGAGAGGGGTGGGCCATTGGGCGTCACCAGCCAGTCTCCCCGTTCGATCTGTTTCTGCGACACTTTGCCTGCCAGGGCCAGCGCGACGCGTTGGCCCGCTGAGGCTCCATCGACTTCGCAATTGTTTGCCCTTAAATGGCGAATACGAACCGACTGGCCACCGGGCAGCAGCTCAAGCAGGTCACCCTTTTTTACCTCTCCAGCACTCGCTGTTCCGGTTACCACAAGCCCGACACCATTAATGTTGAAGCTTCGGTCGATAGACAGACGAAAGCCTCCGGTATTACGCTGTCTTTGGTGGGTCTCTGCGGCGGTGACTAAATGCTTTTTTAGCGCTTCCAGCCCCTGTCCCGACTGGCTAGATACGGCAAAAGATACGTGTTCTGGCCAGCGCCGCGTCTGTAGGAGCGCATCAACTTGCTGCAGCACTTCACTGACCCGAAGCGCATCAACCCGATCAACCTTGTTGATAACGACACACAAAGCCTCCACGCCCAAGATATCCAGCACATCAATATGCTCAAGGGTTTGTGGCATGGGGCCGTCGTCAGCGGCAACCACCAGCAGGCCCATATCAACACCGCTGATACCTGAGATCATGGTGTTGATAAACCGTCTGTGGCCCGGGACATCAATAAACCCGAGCGTATGATCGGATGCTTGTGACAGATAGGCATAACCCAGGTTAATGGATAGCCCACGCTCAATTTCTTCGGCAAGGGTATCGGTTTCTACCCCGGTCAGCCCTCGAATGAGAGATGTCTTACCGTGGTCGACATGTCCCGCGGTGGCTACGATCAAAGCGTCAGCTCAGCCAACTGATTGACCCAGGGTGTTATGTGATTGTCTTCCAGGCAGCGCAGATCGAACCAAAGGGCACCTTGATGAATGCGCCCAATAACCGGTCTGGGCAACTCGCGAAAAGCGCTGCTCAGAGCCCGCAGATCAACATCGACCCCTGAGTGGGGTGCTATTTTTAGCGCCGAGCTGGGCAGCGTTTCCACGGGCAAAGACCCGCTGCCAATCTGGCTGAGCGTCTCTTCGACGCTGACATGAAATTGAGGCCCTAATGCCGATGCCAGCGTCGGTAGCAGTGCTATGGCGACTTGCTCGATATCGGCCTTGGGTCGGGTGATCAGGCGCAATGTAGGCAAGTTGTCAGGGAGTGTTTCGGGATGGTTGTACAGCTTCAGTGTTTCAGCCAAAGCTGCCAAAGTCATTTTATCGAGGCGCAGGGCGCGCTTTAAGGGATTGGATTTGATCTGCGCGATCAAGTCGGCGCGGCCCGCGATTAGGCCCGCCTGCGGACCTCCCAGCAGTTTATCGCCACTAAAGGTTACGAGGTCGGCGCCCTGACGTATCGCATCGGCAACGGTGGGCTCTTTAGGTAGGTTAAAAGCGTCAAAATTGAGCAGATTGCCACTGCCTAAATCAATCATGAAGGGTATGCCAAGGCCCGTGGCCAGATTCCCCAGCTCGGTTTCGGTGGGGGTGGTGGTATAGCCCTCAATTCGGTAGTTGCTGGTGTGCACCTTCATAAGCAGCGCCGTATCAGCATCGATGCCCGTGGCATAGTCACTGAGGTGGGTACGGTTCGTGGTACCCACTTCGACCAATGAGCAGCCCGCACGGCTCATGATGTCGGGGATGCGGAAAGAGCCACCAATCTCAACTAACTCGCCCCGTGAGACAGCGACCTTTTGACCCATGGCCAAGGTGTTAAGCGCCAGCAGTACGGCTGCCGCGTTGTTGTTGACCGCAGTGGCGGCCTCGGCACCTGTCAGTTCACAGATCATGGCCTCAATGTGGGACTCCCGGTCGCCACGCTTGCCGCTCGCTAAATCAAACTCCAGATTACTCGCGCCGGCTGCCACCTCGGTAACGGCTGTAATTGCCGACTCACAAAGTTGAGCTCGCCCCAAATTACTGTGTAAAACAATGCCGGTTAGATTAAACACGGGGATCAATGTGGCGTTGTGCCCGGAGGTTACAGCTTCAACAACCAGCTGCTTAATCTTTTCCAGATCAATCGATGGTGAAGCCCCGATGCTGATTTCCTGCCGCAACTGCGCGAGCTGATTGCGCACGCCCTGGGCAATTTGTGCGTGGCCCCATTTCGCGATTTCCCCGGTCATGGACTCGAGGATGACGCTGACTGCAGGGAGCTGCCTTAATTTTTGCTGTATCGGATTGTCCACGGATGACTATCTGTATTGATGGCTGGAGAGGTGGAGTGTAGCGGTTGCACACAAGAGGGCAATCTCTCAGGCGGTGTTGTGGGTGCGGGTTTTGCTGCGCATTCGCCTTGGTAGACGTTAGAACAATCTAAGCTTGGGCAGCTCTTTTCAAAACCAGCAGGCAATAACTAAGTGAGATAAGCTTTGGCGAGTTAATCACGAGGCGCACTCTTAATCATGACTTGGAAAGCAGAAACCGATGAAATAGCGCGTAGGCGGAAGTTGGCCCTCAATCAGGGCGGCGCTGAAGCTATTGCTAAACAGCACAGTCAAAACCGCCTCACCATTCGGGAGCGCATCGAAAAACTCATAGATCCGGGAAGTTTGGAAGAAGTGGGTCCTGCAGCGGGTACCCCCCATTACGACGAGAACGGTGTACTCACGGGATTGGATCCCGCCAACTTTGTGCTGGGGTTTGCCAAGGTGGAGGGCCGCCGAATTATTGTAGGTGGCGAAGATTTTACTCTGCGCGGCGGCTCACCTTCGGCGGCGGGTCTTAGGAAAAGCGTCTATGCGGAAGAGCTGGCGGTGCAATACCGGCTGCCCTTGGTCCGTTTACACGAGGGTTCGGGTGGGAGTGTGGGTGGTACGGGCGGTGCCGGGCCCAGCTTGCCGGGGCCGGTTAATGCGCCAGCGCGTTTTCGCTCTGTCGCCCAGGCTATGGCGACTGTGCCGGTGGCCAGCGCGGCTTTAGGGGCCGTAGCGGGGTTGCCCGCCGGTCGACTGGTGTCTTCACATTTCTCGGTGATGTCTAAAAGCACCGCACAAATCCTAACCGCGGGGCCCGCTGTTGTGGAGCGCGCCATGGGCGAGAAAAAAAGTAAAGATGAACTGGGAGGCTGGAAGGTACACACCAAGAATGGCACCGTCGATAATGGGGCCGAAGATGAAGCCGCTTGCATTGCCGAGATTCGACGCTTTCTCTCGTACATGCCCGACAACATTTATCAGTTGGCACCGGTTCTCCCCTGCGACGATCCGGTAGATCGTTGTGATGAACATCTTTTAGAAGTCGTACCCCGTAATCGCAGACAAGCTTTTGACATGCGCTCGATCATTACATCGGTCGTCGATAGGGATAGCTTCTTTGAGATGGGTCGGGGTTATGGGCGCTCACAAATCACCGGGCTTGCGCGTCTCAATGGTCAAACAGTGGGTGTTTGGGCCAACGATGGCCGGTTTCTCGCGGGCTCTATGACCGCCGATGGCGCCCACAAAGCCCGCCGCTTTATGGAGCTCTGTGAAACCTTCAGTTTCCCCATTGTGAGTCTCGTGGATGAGCCTGGTTTTATGATTGGCAGTCAGGCGGAGCGGGACGCGACCATTCGCCACGGTGCTTCGGCCGTGCTGACCGCAGCCTTGACAACCGTGCCTTGGGTCTCGGTCATGATTCGACGATCCTTTGGGGTCGCGCAGGCGGCGCACTACGGACCCGACGGCTACGTCATTGCTTGGCCGTCAGCCGAAAGTGGGCCGCTGCCGGTGGAGGGCGGGGTGGCTGTGGCCTTCCGGCGCGAGATTGCAGCGGCACCCGACCCTGATGCCCGGCGACGCGAACTGGAGGAACAACTGGCGGCCAAGCAGTCGCCCTTTCCTAGAGCCGAGGCCTTGGGTGTTCACGATCTCATCGACCCACGCCAGACGCGCCCCGAACTATGCCGCTGGCTGGATCGTGTGCAGCCGCTACTGCCATCGCTTTTGGGTCCGACAACTTTTTCTATCAGGCCATAGTTATTTTGGAGGTGTATTCGCATGACAAAAGTTGAGTTAGAAACCGGGGGCTCGGTCTGGAAGATGCTGGTGAAGCCCGGTGATCAGGTGGCGCAAGGTGACACCTTATTTATTTTAGAGGTGATGAAGATGGAGGTCCCTTATCCCGCACCTATTTCAGGTGAGGTGGCTGCGACGTATATTGCAGAGGGTGATGCTGTCGAGGAAGATCAATTGGCACTAGAGATCGCACCTTAATGGATTAAGATTCGCTTCATGTGGCCCTTGCGCGTTGTTTTTTGGTAAGGGTTTTGAAAGGCACGGCAGCCTATTTACCGAGCATTATGAATTACTGCTAAATAACGGCACTGTTTGAGGAACGCTAACGATGAAATGGACCGTCACGAAGATTTCCGATTTGCCGTTAAAGACGTGCCTCGTCGGTTCCCTCATGTTCTTTGGTTTGTGCGCCGGCCCAGCGGCTTCAACCTGGGCTGCTGATTTCATTTTTACAGGTGGGCATATTTATACCGCGGATACCACGGCACCGACCGCAGAGGCGCTAGTCGTTGACGACGATACGATTGTTTTCGTGGGGTCCAAAGAAGAGGCTATGACTTACCGCAAGCCTTCCACCCGTGTGATCGATACCGAGGGCAAAATGGTGATGCCCGGATTTCACGATGCCCACCTCCATACTTTTATGGGCGGGCGCAGCTTGCTGGGGTGTGATCTTGCGGAAGCTCCCGACCTACAAGCCATCGAGACGATCCTGAGCTCGTGCCTGGAAAAACGTCAGCAGCAGTGGCTGGTCGCTGAAGGCCTCAATCTTGGGTTGTTTGGCCAGTCTGGCCCTGAGCTTGGCTGGTTAAATAGCGTGACCAACAGCGTGCCCATGTTGCTTAGAGCGTCAGATGGACATTCGGTGTCTGCCAATACGCCGGGGCTAGAGTTGGCACAAATCTCCAATGAAACTGAAGATCCGCCAGCGGGCATTATTGAACGCGATGAGTCGGGTGCCCCCAGCGGTACTTTCCGCGAGTCGGCCATGTATTTGTTAGAGCGGCATGTGCCGACCATGACCGAACAAGATCGCCTGAAGACAATGCGTGCTGCTATCGCAGCCATGAATCAGTTCGGTATTACCAGCGCTTTTGATGCCTGGGTGAGCGCGGCCGATGCGTTTGCGTATCGTGCTCTGGATGCGGACAATCAGTTAAACCTCCGTATTAGGGCGGCGCTGGCCTACGGTCACGGTGATTTGTTTACGACGGACACTGCCGCTGTTTACGAATCTCACCTCAAGGATCGGGAGGCGCTTAGTACTGATCGTTTCACGTTAGGGGCAGTAAAGTTATTTATCGATGGTGTTTTAGAGGGTGAGACTGCGGTGCTGCTTACGCCTTACCTCAACAAGCCCGGGTACCTGGGTGAGTTGACTTACCCCCAAGACGAACTGAATCAAATGGTTTCCGATTTGGTTGAAAATGATGTGCAGGTTTATACCCACGCCCTAGGTGATGGCGGCGTTCGTGCCATTTTGGATGCTTTTGAGCAGGCTAAGCAGGTACACGGACCTAAAGATCTTCGCCATCACGTTTCACACATGCAGTTAATTCATCCCGATGATCATGGTCGTTTCGCCGAGCTCGACGTGGCGGCCAATTTTCAGGCGCTCTGGGCGCTACCCGATGAGTGGATTATCAATCTGAACTTGCCTGTGGTCGGTTTGGATCGTGTCCACCGCATGTATCCGATCGCGAGTATTGTTGAATCCGGCGCGACGATTGTGGGTGGCAGCGACTGGAACGTGAGTTCCCTCAATCCACTCGATGCGATTGAAGTTGCTATTTTGCGGCAGGATTGGTTGGCCAACGATACGCTGACGACGGAGGAACTCACGCAGTTGGATGTGCTCAACCGAGCTGAGCGGGTTGACCTCGACACCATGCTTAAGGCCTATACCATTAATGCGGCGTGGTCGATGCATCAGGAAGCGGTGACCGGTAGCCTCACTCCCGGTAAGCGTGCTGATATCGTCATTCTCTCTGAGGACTTGTTTGCCATACCGCCGCAGCGCATTAGCACGGTGCAGGTTGAGCAGACGTTTATTGACGGCAAACGGGTCTATTCAAATTAGCCGCAGGCCCGTCGCTATAGACGCCAATTTGCCAAGGCATTAACAGCTGCCCTGAAGAGCTGCCTCGTGCACTGACTGCTCAATGCCATGGTTACGCCTTCCGGGCACTTTGTGCCGTGTCTTTAGTCTGACGCTGGATCGAGGTTTACCCTTGTGCAGTTTGGTGTCTGCAATAGACCCCTTTAATCCAAAGTTTTATGATGAAAATCAGTGGCGGCCATGTGTCGTCGCAGCAAACTGAGCGAGGAAGCCCTTGTGATTGAGGCGTTTATTTACGATGCCATACGTAGCCCCCGTGGCAAGGCGAAACCCGAGGGCGGTTTGCACGATCTATCGCCCTTTGAGCTGTTGGCGCCACTCTACGACGCCATTTGTCGTCGCACGGGTTTAGATGCAGGGCTAGTGGGTGAGGTCGTGCTGGGCTGTGTCACGCAATACGGAGAGCAGGCTGGCAATATCGCCAAGAGCTCGGCGTTGTACGCGGGTTGGCCCAGCCAGGTGTCTGGACTAACCATCAACCGATTTTGCTCCTCGGGTCTTGATGCCATCAACATTGCCGCCTTGAAGGTGAACGCTGGTCAGGAAGAGGTGGCGGTTGCGGGTGGCATTGAGATGATGTCGCGGGTTCCAATGATGAGCGATCAGGCGGCTATTTTTAAAGATCCCGAGGTGGCGCTTGCGGCCCGTATTCTGCTCATGGGCAGCGGTGCTGATCTTATTGCCTCTCTGTACGGAGCTTCTCGGCAGGATGTCGATGAAGTGGCCCTGATGAGTCAGCAGCGGGCGGCGCTGGCTCGAGATTCCGGTTTTTTTACTTCCATCATTCCTATTGATAATCCCGTGAAGGCGCTGACCGTTTATCAGGATGAATGTACACGTGGCGATACCACCTTGGAATCTTTGGGGAAACTCCCCGCCAGTTTTGAAAGTGTTGGCAAAGCGGGAGCAGATGCTGTGCAACTGGCACATTATGACCACTTGCAGGCAATCGCCCATGTGCACACAGCCGGCAATTCCCCAGCCATGGCCGATGCCGCCGCATTGGTTTTAGTTGGGGCGGCAAGCCTCGGTGAAAAAATAGGCGCCAGACCTCGCGCCGTTATTCGAGCTATGGTTAACGCCAGTGACGACCCACTTCAAGTTCTCACGGGTTGTGTTGCGGCAACGGAAAAATTGCTCAGATCCCAAAAGCTCTCGGTTGACGATATTGATTTGTTCGAAATTCACGAGGCTTTTGCGGCCACTGTTTTAAAGGCGCGGGCTGACCTGGGAATACCCATAGAGAAACTCAACGTCAATGGGGGGGTCATTGCCATGGGCCATCCGCTGGGAGCGACCGGGTCTATCATGATGGGTATGCTTTTGGATGAGATGGAGCGTCGCGAGCTGACCTTGGGCGTTGTGGCAACCAGTGGTGCGGCGGGTTTGGGCACTGCGATTTTGATCGAGCGCCTGTCGAGCTAATAAGGCCGGTGCCGGTGTTTGGCGCCGTCTGTTCATATTGAGTCATATTGCGGTCCGTGTTGTGCCATGAAGTTCGGGTGCCCGAAACCCCGGGAGTCGCAGAATCTGGGTGCTCTTCGGGGCATATTCCCTAGGCCTGCTGGCCTCACCCCCTGTTAGTCCTGTGCAATGCCGCATTGGTACGCCGCAGACAGCTTCATTGGTCTCTCCTCTGGTCAGTCTCATTGTGCAAGTGTATATTCAGGGCATTACGCAGGGCGTTGTCTTATCCTGTTGCAGACCGTTAATTACAGTCCACTTTTGATGGAGCGCATAGGAGCCGTCACTTAACGCATAGGAGCCGTCACTTAATGACACAGTCGGTTTACATTCTTGGTGGTGTTCAGACAGATTTTGCCCGGGCATGGTCCCGGGAGGGCTTAGATATCTCAGATATGATTAGAGAGTCCTGCTTGGGAGCCCTTGAAGACTGTGACCTTCCGGCCTCTGCGATTGAGTCTGTTCATGTTGGCAACGCCTTTGCCGAGGCTCAGCGGCAACAAGGGCATTTAGGTGCCATGGTCTCTCAGGTGGTCCCCGAACTTTGGGGTGTACCGGCAATGCGCCATGAGGGCGCTTGCGCATCGTCATCTTTGGCGGCGCTTACTGCCATGGCTGAAATTGAGGCCGGCCGTTACGATTGTGTGTTGGTCTTGGGCGCAGAAGAATTTAAAAATCTGCCCGGTGATCAAGCCTCCCAAAATCAGAACTCGGCAGCGTGGCGCGACCGTGAAGATATTCACTGTAAATTTATGTGGCCCGCAGTATTTGGCTTGCTGGCAGACGAATATGATCAGCGTTATGGGCTAGATCGACAGGTCTTAAACCGCATTGCCGAGATTAACTACGGTCATGCTCGTCGCAACCCCCTTGCTCAGACTCGGCAGTGGCAATTCGCCGATAACAGCTTTATCGAAGACAATGCTTTGAATCCGGTGATTGAGCCCGGGGTGAGGCGTTTGCATTGTGGTCAAATCACAGACGGCGCTTGTGCCATTGTTTTAGCCTCTGAGAAATTTGTTGCCGACTATCGAAAAACTCGTAAAACAAAGGGGCCGATTGCGCGTATTGACGGCTGGGGTCACCGTAATGCAGGTATTCGTTACCGCGATAAAGTTGAGCGCAGCAAAGATGCTGCCTATGTATTTCCTCACGTGAGAGATGCCATTGAGGACAGTTTCCGTCGCGCCGGCGTTGCCGAGGTACATCAGCTTAGTGGTATCGAGACCCACGACTGCTTTTCGATGACCGAATATATGGCCATTGACCACTTTGGCATTACCGCGCCTGGCGAGTCTTGGAAGGCGGTTGAGGACGAATCCATTATTTTGGGTGGCCCGCTGCCCATTAATGCCAGTGGCGGCCTCATAGGCTGCGGTCACCCGGTGGGAGCAACAGGTGCGCGTATGCTGCTCGATGCCACTCGACAGGTAACGGAGCAGGCGGGGGACAATCAGATAGATGGGGCGCAGCAAATTGCCACACTCAACATTGGTGGGTCCTGCGCAACGGTTTGCAGTTTTGTCGTCGGTCAGGGGTAAGGGTTCCCAGAGGTTGGGAAGTTTGTATTTGCTAGCCTTAACCGCTATCGATGAGATTTTTAGGAGTGAATAAATGAACCTGCCAGTAAAAGATCCCGAAGCACCCTTTGGCCACCAGTACGGTCCTTTTGTGACCGACGTTTTTGCGCCCCTGTCTCAAGAAGAAACCTATACAGACCTCCCGGTGGAAGGACATATTCCAGCAGACCTCAATGGGGTTTATCTGCGCAACGGTCCGAATCCGCGTTTCGAACCCAAGGGTGAGTACCACCCCTTCGATGGCGACGGCATGTTACACAGCGCCCATTTTGAAAACGGGCGTTTGGTGGTGAGAAATAAGTGGGTCAGAACCGACGCCTGGCAGCGCGAAGATACAACACAAGCCGCTGAATACTGGGGAATTCGCCAGACGCTAAAAGGGCGGGAAGATCAGCCGATCAAAGACTCGGCTAATACCGATGTCATTGGTCACGCAGGTGCGGCATTAACAACGTGGTATTTGGCGGGTGTTCCCTACGCGGTTGATCCCATCACCCTGGAAACACTGGGTCCACGCTATAACTATTTAGATAAACCCGAATCCGGCATGTCGGCTCACTGCAAGGTAGACGAGGTTACCGGGGAGCTCATGTACTTCGACTACGGCGATCACTGGCCTTACATGTGGTACGGCGTGGCCGATGCCCAAGGTGAAATAACCCATCGGGTGCCTATTGAATTGCCGGGAAACCGTTTGCCCCACGATATGGCCATTACTGAGCACTTCTCGATTTTGCATGATCATCCGGTATTTCACGATGAAGAGGCACGTGCCGCAGGCCGGCACAAGATTGTCTTCGATTCCACTATGGCGAGCCGTCTTGGGGTCATTCCCCGAAAGGGCGATGCCGAGTCTATTCGCTGGTTTGAGTTTTCGGGCGCCTTTATTTACCACGTGATTAATGCCTGGGAAGAGGGCGATGAGATCATTATGGTTGCCTGTCGCTATCAACCTGCAAAAAATGCCGATGGCAGTTTTAATGACGTGGGTACCGCAAAAATGATTTCGCGCTTGGTCATGGATGCTCGGCTGTGGCGTTATCGCATGAACCTTAAAACGGGGGAGTGTAGCGAGGCGTGTCTCGACCCCAACTTTAACGTGGAGTTTCCAAGCTACGATTCACGACGTACGGGTAGGAAGACAGAATTTGCCTACCTGGTCGATCACGATCCCAAAGTTTTGCGCTGGATGGGCGTTTGTAAGTACAACACCGATACCGGTGAGCGCCTGGGAGCCTGGACAGATGACTCGGCGCATTGCTGGTATAGCGAACCTTGGTTTGCGCCTGCGGACAACCAGCAGTCAGAAGACCATGGTTATGTCGTTGTGTTTGTTTGGAACGATAAAACGCAACAGCAAGAACTGCAGGTTTTTGATGCCAGAGATCTGAGCCAGGGCCCAATTGCGCGGGTACAAATGCCAACACGCATTCCGCCCGGGTTCCACGCTTGTTGGATGAAGCCCGAGCAAATTCAAAGTCGGGCTCGCTAACGCGGTCATACGGCGGCATTTGCGCATGCCGCTCCCCCTGAGTGATAAGGATGCCAGCAAGGAAACCGAGCTGGAAAGCGTTGGCCTTGCTCAAAAACGAAAACCGTAAAAAAAACCAGAAGGCTTGACATTCTAATATAAATGCTAATAATAACGATTCTCATTTAGATTAGTGGTAGCGGTCATGCAGTTTAAGGTTTTGAAGGTTGGAGCGCTTGTTTGTGTATCGGGCGCATACGCGGCAGCTACCCACGCGGAAAGCCCAACAGAAACACCGGTAGACGGGCAGCCTATAGAAGAGATTTTGGTGCGGGGGCAGTACCTGCAATCCAGCCAAATCAATGCGCTTCGCTCACCCACGCCGATCCTCGATGTACCGCAAAGCCTGAGTATTGTCACTTCAGAAGTCATTATGGAGCGGGGCTTCACAGCGGTATCAGAAATTGTCCAGTACATGCCGGGTGTTAGCGTTTCCCAGGGTGAGGGTCACCGAGACGCCATTGTATTTCGCGGCGTGCGTTCTACGGCAGATTTCTTTATCGACGGAGTCCGCGACGACGTTCAGTATTTCAGACCGCTTTACAACCTAGAGCAGCTAGAGATTCTCCGCGGCCCCAATGCCTTACTTTTTGGTCGAGGTGGCACCGGGGGTATTCTTAATCGAGTGACGAAAAAGCCAGAGCTAGATCAGCAGTTCTCTCAGCTGACCGGTTACGCCGATACCTTTGGTGGTGGTGGCATACAGGTTGACGCCAACTGGGCGACCAGCGACAACACCGGATTCCGACTCAACGCTATGCTGGAGGGCTTGGAGAATCATCGTGATTTCTTCGACGGCGATCGCATGGCGATTAACCCGACCTTCAAAATGCGGCTTAGCGATAACACCATGCTAGACCTGTCCTATGAATATGTAGACCACGAACAGTTCATCGACCGGGGCATACCCACAGGCACCGACGGCCGCCCGGTGGAGGCCTTTAAGAAAATCACCTTTGGCGATGAAGACGTGAATGTAACAGGGCTGAAAGCTCACATTCTGATGGCCAGTATTGATCACAATTTTTCGGAGTCGACCAAGGGCAAGGCGACCTTTTTCCACGGCGATTACGATAAGTCTTATCAAAACTTTTATGCATCAGGCTACAACGAGGCCAGCGCGCCCAACGAAGTCACGCTGGATGGTTACGTCGATACCACACAGCGAGAAAATACGGTGTTGTCGGGCAACTTGGTCAACGAAAGCACCCTAGGAGGCATGCAACATCGCTTCCTCGCAGGGGCAGAATTTGTGAAGACCCGTTCAGATCAGGACCGGTGGAATACATTTTGGTCTGCGACCGCCGACGACAAAGAAACCTTTTTTGTAAATAGACCCTTGCAAGTATTGGGCGGTATTGGCGTGAATTCGAGTGGAGCGCCGACGACCAATGATTTTTATGTCGATTTGAACGATGACACCCAAGTCTCCATCGATGTCTATTCGGCGTTCATTCAGGATGAAATCAGTATCACGGAGAAGTTCGACATTGTTCTGGGCGCCCGTTTTGATCACTTTGCGATTGACGTTTTCAATGTGCCTAACAACGACGAGAGTTCGAGAACCGATGAGGAGGTTTCCCCCCGACTGGGTGTCGTGTTTAAACCCGCTGCAAATATGTCGCTGTATGCTAGTTACAGTGAATCTTTTTTGCCGCGCAGTGGCGAGCAGTTTGCCAACATTAATGGCAGTAAAGGGCAGCTGGATCCCAACACCTTTGAGAATATGGAACTGGGCTTCAAGTGGGACCTCGCTTCAGGCTTGAGCCTGACGGCCGCAGCCTTCCAGATTCAACAAACCTCGCCTCAGGTTGCTGACAATGATCCGTCAACCCTTGATGTCATAGAGACAGAAACCGATGGTGTCGAGATTCAGCTTGAGGGGCGTTTGACGAATTTCTGGAATATCTCGGCGGCCTACACCTATTTAGACGGCGAGCAAATTGGCCGTTCAGGGCCTTCGGGAAAACGACCTAGGGAGTTGCCTGAAAGCATGTTCTCGCTCTGGAATTCCTTCCAGTTCTCGCAAAAGCTCAGTGGCGGTTTGGGTCTGACGTATCAGGACGAGAGCTTTATTAACAACAGCAACTCGGCGGTGCTGCCCAGCTATACACGAATCGACGCGGCGCTGTATTACCAGCTATCAAAGACGCTACGCGTGCAGGTCAATATTGAGAACCTAAGCGATACTGACTATTTCCCCAGCTCTCACAGCACCCATCAGGCCACGGTAGGTGCGCCACTGAATGCCCGCTTTGCCATTACCAAGGATTTCTGAGTCAGCGGCTTTAACGAAGGGGCCCAGCGGCATTTAGCGCAGCGCTAGGTGCCCTAGAAGCTTAGGACGACAGGTATTCATAAAATATTAACCCTCGCTTTGGCCGGGGTTTTTTTATGGGCGCGCACTTACTGTCTGGCAGAAGCTGACTGCTCTCGTAGTGCCTTAAACTCGGAGCCTGTTTTCCAAGTAGGCCAGCGCTTGGCATTTCCAAGCTCCGAGATGAGCTGGCGGAACAGTTCGATGTCTTGTACCGCCCCGGTCAAGTCCCAGTCAGCAGACCAGGCATCGCAAGGCTTGTGATAGCAGTTCCCCACATAATCTGCGATCCATTGGTTGCCGGCTTCACGCCCGCCGTCAACAAGGTCGGCGCCTCCGGCGATGCCCATCATTAACAACACCGGCACCCCTACCCGGGCCATGGAAAAATGATCGGCGCGATAAAAAAGGCCATTTTCGGGCAGGTTTTCTTCGGTAACGTATCGTCCTGCTGCCTTTGCCACTCGATTGAGATCATCTTCCAGCTCGCTTTGTCCCTTTCCCACCAAAATGACATCGTTAGCGGCGCCAGCGGTTTGTAGAATGTCTAGGGTAAAGTTGGCCACGGTTTTCTCAATCGGGAATATTGGGTCAGCCGCGTAGGCCATTGAGCCCACAAGCCCCGCTTCTTCCGCGGTCCAAAAAGCCAATAAAACGCTGCGCTCAAGTGCCGGCGCCGCTTTAATGACCCGGGCAATTTCCAAAATTCCTGCGCTGCCCAGTGCGTCATCGTTAGCGCCTGCACGAACCGTGCGACCTTGTTCATCGGGTGCCCCAATGCCATAGGCATCCCAATGCGCAGACGCCATGATCACTTCCTCAGGTCGTGCGCTGCCGGGTATGAGCCCCAAAACGTTCTGGCTATCAAAGGTCGTAATATCGACTTCTAGATCGGCATTAAAGCGAATGCCCTCAAGCTCAAAGGCTTGAAACTCGGGCTGCCGGGCTTTCTCTCTAAGCGCGTCTAGATCATGGCCGGCTGTAGCTAGCAGCTTGTGAGCCGCATCGTTATGCAGCCAGCCCTGTAACTTAACAGGAAGTGCTTTAGGGTCTTTGTTGGCCAGAGACACGTTTTCACCGGCCCCCGCAGCGGCGACGCTCCAGTCGTAGCCTGCAGCTTCGGTTTCGTGAATCACCAGCGCGCCGAAAGCCCCCCGTCGGGCCGCTTCTTCAAACTTGTAGGCCCAGCGGCCGTAGTAGGTCATACGCCGATTACCAAAGCGTCCGGCCACGGGCTCATCGGGCTGTGCCGCAAAATCGGGATCGTTAACCAGGTAAATAACCAATTTGTCGGTTAAGTCGATATCGCCATAGTCATCCCAGTCTTGTTCCGGGGCATTAGCACCAAAACCCACGAAAACAACGGGAACATCCGCGGCAGAAATGTTTGTGAGGGCCGTCGCGGTATCAACGGATACCGAGATGCCCTGATCAAGCGTTAAAACTGTTTCTGGGGTTGAGAAAGTCATTGTTACCGGTGACTTCACCTCCGAGCGCATCATAGGAACAGCCTGTGTCCAGCTGCCGTTCGCGCCCCCGGGTTCTAGCCCAATTTTCTGCATTTGCGCAATGAGGTAGGCGACGGTTTTGTCTTCGCCGGGTGTACCCGGGGCCCGCCCCTCGAAGTCATCTGAAGCCATAACCTTGACGATGTCGGATAGATTTTTGGCGCTAATTTCTAACGGGTGTTGATCAGCCGAGCTCTGCAGCGACCAAAATAGCGCGAAGAGAGCGGGTAGCAATAGGCGCATAACGTACTCCGTTGGAGAGGGTGATGTCAGAACCTCTAATATAGCAAGGTCATTCCCTCTCCACCGAAATGAATGGTGTGTCGTGGTTGCGACTCCGCTGCGCTAGATCACTACGGTTATCGCGCCTACGCTGTTATTGGGCGCCAAATTACGAACTCGCGCGTTTCTTCAGCCAAAGAAATTGCGCGATTAGGCCGATGACAAATATCAGCAAAAAGGCGAGGTGAAATTGCTGAAGCAGGGGGTCCTCAAGGGTATCAATGAACGGATCGCCAACGGGTAGTCGTCTTAGGAAATCGGTAATCGCAGGAATCATGTGAAACAGCAGGGTGCTGGTGTAACCCAGAGCCTGAAAATACTTTGATACCGACCCAAACAGGTGGGTTTTTTCCATGATCACACCACAGGCCAAAGCAGCCAGTGTTAGAACAGCAAGGATGTGTGCAATACCAAATCCGCCCTGGTTATAAATGCCCAACGCCGTACCGGCGACAATTAACGTCAGCAGTGCGTATAACTTGCCGGATCGCTGCTCCAGAGTAATGACTCGGTATTTAATGATCGTGTAGAAGCCGCTCAGTACGGCAGCGATGCCCAGTATGGTGTGGAACCAGCCCAGTGGTATCATTTCTGGCATAGCATTTTT
>ERZ887849.1301-NODE-1301-length-23897-cov-7.575749_pt1 | contig 23897 bp, 22 predicted proteins | sample MGYA00521267_ERZ887849 | MGnify/ENA primary metagenome ERZ887849 (study PRJEB32303, sample SAMEA104408601) | aquatic metagenome | biome: Brackish water; feature: Pelagic; material: water | place: Baltic Sea | collected 2014-06-06T16:11:00 | depth 2,863 m ... | reverse complement strand
TCAATGCTCAATCATACCGCAGCGCAAAGATCCGCGCAATTTATAGAGGTACCCCTAAGAAGAAAGCCCGGCTTGGAGGTGTCACTCCTGCCGGGCTTTTTCTTGGCTTAAATATTCAAAATCCTCGCTTTCGTCCGGATCCGGGTCCGGACAGCTCAGGCGAAGGTGGACGCAAAGGATGTGCGGTAGGTCTCGGTGAGGTCCGCCAAGGGCGCGCTGGTGGTGCCAAATTTCACCATATCCCCGCAGAACTGGCCTACGCTTGTGACGGTCACACCAGCTTGGCCCGCCGCGATCATCAAACCTTCGGCCTGATCGAAGTTGCACGCGACAAGGTAACGGCCTTGGTCTTCGCCAAAGAGGGTGGCCGTGTCTTCCGCGTCGAGGATGACGCCAATGCCACCTGCCTCGGCCATCTCGAAGGCTGCCATGGCAAGGCCGCCATCGCTGAGATCGGTGCAGGCGCGGATCAGCTCCACATTCGCGCGGATGAAATCGCCGTTGCGGCGCTCGGCCTCCAGATCGACCTGGGGCGCATCGCCTTCATTGCGGCCAAACACCTCGGCCAGAAGGGCCGATTGGCCGAGATGGCCGTGCGTTTCACCGATGACGAGGGCAACATGGCCGTCTCGCGCAGTCCCAGTGATGGCGAGGTCTTCATGCGCAATAAGCCCCACGGCACCGATGGTAGGGGTGGGGAGGATGGCTTGGCCGTCGGTTTCATTATAGAGCGATACGTTGCCTGACACGATGGGCATATCGAGCGCGCTGACCGCCGCCGAGATGCCTTTGATCGCGCCGACGAACTGCCCCATGATGACGGGTTTCTCGGGGTTGCCGAAGTTCATGTTGTCAGTGGTGGCGAGGGGGGTCGCGCCCAGGGCTGTGAGGTTGCGGTAAGCCTCGGCTACGGCCTGCTTACCGCCTTCTTTGGGATTTGCTTGCACGTAACGGGGCGTCACGTCGGAGGTGAACGCCAGCAGTTTGTCGGTGCCATGCACGCGGATGAGGCCGCCGCCAAGGCCGGGGCCACGCACGGTGTCGGCCATGACCATAGTGTCGTATTGCTCGTAAACCCATGCGCGCGAACTGTAATTTGCAGACGCGAGCAAAATGCGCAATGCATCCATCGGATCGACCTGCGGCACCGTGGCGGGATCAAGCGCGTCGGGCACAGGGGTTTCTTCCCATGGGCGGTCATATTCGGGGGCGGTGCCCGAGAGCGCGGCGAGGGGCAGGTCCGCCTTCACCTCGCCATTGTGCAGGATGAGGAACCGGTCTTCGGCGATTGTCTCGCCCACGATGGCGAAGTCCAGGTCCCATTTTTCGAACACGGCGCGGGCCTCGGCCTCCTTGGCGGGGTCGAGAACCATCAGCATCCGTTCCTGCGATTCGCTGAGCATCATCTCATAGGCGGTCATGTTGGTCTCGCGCTGCGGCACAGTCTCAAGGTTGAGCTTCACGCCCAGCCCGCCTTTGTCGCCCATCTCCACGGCCGAGCAGGTGAGGCCCGCAGCTCCCATATCCTGGATCGAGATCACGGCGCCTGTCGCCATCAGCTCCAGCGTGGCCTCCATCAGGCGCTTTTCGGTGAACGGATCACCCACCTGCACCGTGGGGCGTTTGTCCTCGATCGTGTCGTCAAATTCGGCGCTGGCCATGGTTGCCCCGCCCACACCATCCCGGCCGGTTTTGGCACCCAGATAGACCACAGGGCGGCCCACGCCGCTGGCTGCGGAATAGAAAATCTTGTCCGTATCGGCGAGGCCCGCCGCGAACGCGTTGACGAGGCAGTTGCCGTTATAGGCCGGGTCAAACCGAAGCTCCCCGCCCACGGTGGGCACGCCGAACGCGTTGCCATAGCCGCCGATGCCTTCCACGACACCGTGGACAAGCTGGCGTGTCTTGGGGTGGTCAGGCGCGCCGAAGCTCAGGGAATTCATCGCAGCAATAGGCCGTGCACCCATGGTGAAGACATCGCGCAGGATGCCCCCGACCCCTGTGGCCGCCCCTTGGTAGGGCTCAATATAGGACGGATGGTTGTGGCTCTCCATCTTGAAGACCACGCATTGCCCGTCGCCGATATCAACGATGCCTGCGTTCTCACCGGGGCCGCAGATGACTTGAGGGCCGGTCGTGGGCAGGGTGCGGAGCCATTTCTTGGAGGATTTGTAGGAGCAATGCTCGTTCCACATGGCCGAGAAGATGCCAAGCTCGGTAAAGCTGGGCTCGCGCCCGATGATCTCGAGGATGCGCGCGTATTCGTCCGGGGAAAGCCCATGTGCGGCGATGAGATCGTCTGTGATGGCTGGCTCTTGCATCTGGTCTTTGTCCCCCAAGGCGGCTGCTAAGGCGCTGTTTAAGACATTGCGTGGCGGGGGGGAAGGGGGGGTGATTACCTGAAAGTGGGGGGGTGATTACCTGAAGGTGGCGGGTGATAACCAGAAAGTCAGGGGCGGATCACCGCTTGACGCGGGAAGCCGGGCCGCGTTGGGTGACCCAAACCGTAAGGAGGCGCGAAATGGACGCATTGGAAAACAAATGGCGCGGCAAGGGCCTGCCTGAGGCGGCACTCAAGGGAATCCCTGCGCTCTCAATTGACGCGGATGCGCCGCGTGCGCTGCTCGCGCGCTGCCCGGCTGCGGCGCTGACGCCTTTGGTGGTGGCCGAGGGGTTTGGCCCCACGGTCTGGGTGAAGGACGAGCGCGGACGAATGAATCTCGGGAGCTTCAAGGCGCTGGGCGCGGCTTACGTGATTGCACATGAAGCGGATGCAGCGGGCGCGTCCGATATGGCCCTGGCTCTTCAGGGGCGCACTTATGTGACGGCCAGCGCGGGCAATCATGGCCTTTCGGTCGCGGCGGGGGCGGCTGCGTTTGGCGCGGCCTCGGTGGTCTATCTGGCCGACACGGTGCCGGAGAGCTTTGCCGGACGGCTGCGCGATAAAGGGGCAAAGGTCGTGCGCTTTGGTGCGAGCTATGAGCAAAGCGTTGAGGCCGCTATGATGGCCGCGGAGGAGAACGGTTGGACCCTTTTGTCCGACACCTCATGGGAGGGCTACACAGAGATCCCACACCGTTTGATGGAAGGGTATCTGGCCATGGCCGCCGAGGCGGTGGAGCAATGCCCCGAGGTGCCTACGCATATCTTTCTGCAAGCCGGTGTCGGCGGTCTGGCCGGGGCGGCGGCGGCGTATTTTCGCAAAACTTGGGGCGATGCGCCGCGTATCATCGTGGTGGAGCCGGAAGCGGCCCCGGCGCTTCATGCCTCGATCAAGGCGGGTGAGAGTGTGGTGACCGAGGGGCCTGTCTCGGCCATGGGGCGGCTTGATTGCAAGGAGCCTTCGATGATTGCGCTGAAAGGGCTCGCGCGGGATGCGGATGCGTTTGTGCTGATTTCCGAGGAGGAGAGTGCGGCGGTGCTGCCGAAGCTGGAGGCGGTTGGGCTGGCCAGCACGGCCTCGGGCGCCGCCGGGTTGGCCGCCATGATGCTCAGCGATCTGCCCGTTTCGGCAAGGGCGCTTTGCGTGCTGAGCGAGGTAGCGGATTGAGCGCCGCTCTGGCCCCGCCGCGCGGGTTTGGGCGCGCGGAGTTTGTGGCGCGCTTGAGTGCTGCACAGGCGCGGATGGCCGCCGAGGGGCTGGGCGCGCTTTTGCTTACGACCGAGCCGGAGGTGCGATATTTTACTGGATATCTCACGCGGTTCTGGGAAAGCCCGAGTCGCCCGTGGTTCTTGGTGGTGCCCGCATCCGGCCTGCCCATCGCCGTGATTCCGTCCATCGGGGCCGAGTTGATGGGGCGCAGTTGGGTTGAGGATATCCGCACATGGGCGGCACCATGCCCGGAAGATGACGGGGTGAGCCTTCTGGCCGCGACCCTGCGCGAGGTGGGCGGCCCGGTGGGTGTGCCGATGGGGTATGAGACGCATCTGCGGATGCCACTGGCGGATTACATGGCGTTGCAGGCGGCCTCTGGGTTGGAGTTTCGCAGCGAGGCCGGGATCGTGGCGGGCCTGCGCGCGATCAAATCGGAAGCGGAGATCGACAAGATCCGTGCCGCCTGCGCCATTGCCACGCGCGCCTATGGCCGGATGGGCGAGATTGCGGGCGTGGGCGTGCCTCTCAGCGCGGTGTTTCGTGGGTTTCAGCGGCTTTTGCTGGAGGAGGGGGCCGATTGGGTCCCCTATATCTCGGGGGGCGCGGCGCAGGGTGGCTATGGCGACGTCATCTCGCCTGCATCTGATGCGCCGCTGGCGCCGGGCGATGTGATGATGCTGGACACGGGTGCTGTGCGCGACGGGTATTTCTGCGATTTTGACCGGAATTTTGCGATTGGCGCGCCAAATGCGGAGGTGCGCGCCGCCCATGCGCGGCTGATCGAGGCGACTGCGGCTGGGTATGACGCGGCGCAGCCCGGCGCGCGGGCCTGCGATGTGTTCGCGGCGATGGCAGCGGTTGCGGGCGGTGGTGAGACGGCGGGGCGTCTGGGGCATGGTTTGGGCATGCAACTGACCGAAGGGTTGTCGCTCACGGCGCAGGAAACAAGCGTGTTGCAGCCCGGCATGGTGATTACGCTGGAACCGGGCACGGAAGTCAGCCCCGGCAAGAGCGCTGGCAAGATCATGGTGCATGAGGAGAATATCGTGATCCGCGAGGGCGGCGCAGAGCGGCTGACGCAGTTTAGCGGGCCGGAAATTATCGTGCTCTAGTGGGCCTTTTCCGCCGCCTTTGCCGCGTCCCAGAGCGCGTCCATCTCGGCCAGATCGCTGTCCTCGGGCCGTTTGCCCTTGGCCTTCAAAGCCGCCTCGATTGAGGCAAACCGCCGGGTGAATTTGGTATTGGCGCGGCGTAGTGCCGCCTCGGGGTCCACCTTCATGTGACGCGCGAGATTGGCCATGACAAACAGAAGATCGCCGAATTCTTCCTCGATATGATCCGGGTCCGTGGCCTCGGTCAGTTCCGCCATCTCCTCGGCCACCTTATCGAGAACCTGCGCCGTCTCGGGCCAGTCAAACCCGACCCGCGCCGCGCGCTTTTGCAGCTTCACCGCGCGCAAAAGTGCCGGAAGGCCCATGGCCACACCGTCCAAGGTGCCGGTTTGCGCCGCCTGCGCGCGTTCGGTGGCTTTGACGGTCTCCCAATCCAGTGTTTGTTGGGCCGCAGACTTATCGCGGCTCTCGTCGCCGAAAACATGCGGATGACGCGCGACCATCTTGTCCGAGATTCCATCTGCAATCGCATGGAAATCAAACAAGCCCTTGTCGGCCGCGATCTGGCCATGGAACACGACTTGCAAAAGCAGATCCCCAAGCTCGCCTTTCAACTCCCCCCAATCCGCGCGCTCGATCGCGTCGGCGACCTCATACGCCTCCTCAATGGTGTAGGGGGCGATGGTGGCGAAATCCTGCTCGATGTCCCATGGGCAGCCCGTCTCGGGATCGCGCAGCCGCGCCATGATGGCCAGAAGCCGGGGCAGGCCGCCCTTGGGGTCGTGGATCAGGGGATCATCAGCCATTGCGCAGGCTCCGTCTTTGGGGTTGAGTGCAGGGTGAATGAGGCGCGCAGAGGAGTCCAGCCACGTGGCGGTGATCAATCGCATAGCAGGGTTTGCCGAGGAGATGACCGCATGGCGGCGGCATCTGCACATGAACCCCGAGCTTGGCTTTGCGTGCCACGACACGGCGGCGTTTGTGGTCGAGCGGCTGCGCGAATTCGGGATTACCGAGATCGAAGAAGGCATCGCGACCTCGGGCGTCGTTGCCATCATCGAGGGGCGCGGGCCGGGGCCGACGATTGGCCTGCGTGCGGATATGGATGCGCTGCCTTTGGATGAGATCACGGGCGCTGAATGGGCAAGCACACGGCCCGGTGCGATGCATGCCTGCGGGCATGACGGGCATACCACGATGCTTCTGGGCGCTGCGAAATACCTGGCTGAGACGCGCAATTTTTCGGGACGGGTTGCGCTGATCTTTCAACCTGCTGAAGAAGGTCCGGGCGGTGGGCGCGTGATGGTCGAGGCAGGCGTCATGGATCGCTACGGCATTGGCGAGGTCTATGCGCTGCACACGATGCCGGGGCAGGAGGTGGGCAGTTTCTCCACCACGCCCGGGCCGATCATGGCCGCCGTGGACACGTTCGATATCCATATCAAAGGGCGCGGCGGGCACGCGGCCTATCCGCACCAGACCTGTGATCCGGTTGTGGCCACCTGCGGCATCGTGCAGGCGATACAGACGATTGTGAGCCGAAACCATTATGCGATGCAGGATCTGGTCGTCTCCGTCACGCAGATCCACACGGGCAGCGCCGAAAATATTGTGCCCGATACGGCCTATGTGAACGGCACGATCCGCACCTTTGACGCGGATGTGCGCGAGATGGTCCATCCGCGCCTGCGCGAGATCGTGGCGGGGCAAGCGGCGAGTTACGGCGTCGAGGCGGAGCTGAAAATCACCGTGGGGTATCCGCCGACGGTGAACCATCCCGAGCAGACGGCGCGCGCAGCCGAGATTGCCGCCGAGGTGGCGGGGGCTGCGGGCGTCGAGACGCAGCGGATGCGCGAGATGGGGGCCGAGGATTTCTCCTATATGCTGGAGGCACGCCCGGGGGCCTATCTTTTCCTTGGGCAGGGAGAGGCGGCAGGGCTGCACCATCCCGGATTTGATTTCAACGATGCGGCGGCCCCTTATGGGGCGTCGTTTTTCGCAAAGCTGGTCGAGCGAATGCAACCGGTGGAGTGATGCCTTTTCATGCATCACCCACCCAGCCCGATGCGCAAAAAGGCATTAAATAAGGAAGGTTTGTTATGTCACTGAAAGATGCGGAAAACGATGTGGACCACGCATTCACCCGGCCCGACCTCAAGGGTCTGACCTTTGAGAATGCCTTTGGTGGCGCGACCTCGTTCTTGCGGCGGCGCTATACCAAGGACCTTACCGGCGTGGATGTGGCGGTCACCGGCGTGCCATTCGATCAGGCGGTCACGCACCGCACCGGCACCCGGATGGGGCCGCGCGCGATCCGCGAGGCAAGCGCGCTTCAGCCAGCGGACGCGCCTTACGGTTGGGGCTATAACGCGCTGGAGGAGATGGCGATCATCGACTACGGAGATGTGGCGTTCGACTACGCCAATGTGCCCGCCTTCCCCAAAGCGCTCACCGCGCATATCGAGGGGATTTTGAACGCAGGGGCCGCGTCGGTGGTGCTCGGGGGCGATCACTATATCACCTTCCCGATCCTCAAGGCCTATGCCGCCAAATATGGCCCCATGAGCCTGTTGCAGTTCGACGCGCATACCGACACATGGCCCGATGACGATATGGACCGGATTGATCACGGAACGATGTTCTACAAGGCAATCAAGCTGGGGCTGATCGACCCCAAACGCTCGGTGCAGGTGGGGATCCGCACGCATTGCGAGGATCACATGGGCATGAACGTGATCGACGCGCGCGAAGTTCATGAGCGCGGTCCGGTGGCCACGGTGGAGAAGATCAAGGGCATCCTCGGGGATGCGCCGACCTATCTGAGCTTTGACATTGATGGCCTCGATCCGGCCTTTGCGCCCGGCACCGGCACGCCGGTCTGGGGTGGGCTTACCAGCGGTCAGGCGTCCATGATGCTGCGCGATCTGGCAGGGATCAACATCAAGGGCGGCGACGTGGTGGAGGTGGCCCCGCAATATGACACCACCGGGGCGACGGCGATTGCAGGCGCACATGTGGCGACGGAGCTGATCTGTCTCTTGGGCTGGGAAAAGCACGGCAAATAGGGCAGATGTAGCGGGGGCAGAGTAGACCCTGACCCCACAAGACGATCTTGGACAAATGAAAGGCGGCACGGTGTGAAGTGGATCTTGGCAGTGGTGGCGGTGGTGGCGCTCGTGGTCTTGGGCTTTGCGCTCTGGGTGCGGCTTGCGCCGGTGGACACCGCGCGCTGGCACGTGGGCGCAGTGCAGGAGGGCGTGGGCCACATGCCCCGCGCGAACGGGCATCTGTGGCGTGGCGAAATTGCCGGGCCGGACGCAATGGCGCGCGTCGATGCCGTGATCCAAGGCACACCGCGCACCAAGGTGATCGCGGGCTCTGTGCAGAGTGGCATGGTGACTTATCAGACCCGATCTGCCCTTTGGGGGTTTCCCGACTACACAACGCTGCGGGATGCCGAGGGTCTCATCGAGATCAACAGCCGTTTGCGGTTCGGACAATCAGATCTGGGGGTCAACCGAGCCCGTATCGAGGGTTGGCTGGAGGCTCTGGGGCAGGGCGGATGACAGGCAGCCATCCGATATCTCGCGCCACATCGGCACGTTGAGCGACATCTGGCATTGCGCCATGAACATACGACCATCCACCGCTATGCACGTCATCTCACCCAGCTCCAGCCGGGCGCCGGATTTGTTGGTGCAATAACAGTCCACGGTCTTGGCCTGTGCGGCCGCTTGGACAGGTCCAAAGACGGGCAGGGCGATGAGCAATATGGCGGCCAGCTTCTTCATGGAATCGCTTATACCACGGCGTGCTCACTTGACCAAAGCGATTAGATACCCCAAGGAAACGGCCATGGTGCCATTGGACAGACTTCGGCAGATCGTGCAGCGCTTCGAGTATATTGAGGCGCAGATGGCGCAGGGCGGCGGTGATATCGCAGCCCTTGGGCGCGAATATGCCGATCTGCGCCCCGTGGTGGAGGAAATCCGCACCTATATGGGCCTTCTGGACGATGTGGCGAGCGCCGAGGGGATGCTGGATGATCCCGAGATGCGCGGTTTGGCCGAGGAGGAGCTGGCGGGGCTTCGCGCCGCACGGCCCAAGATGGAAGCGGCGCTGCAATTGGCGCTTTTGCCCCGCGACGCCGCCGATGCACGCCCTGCGATGTTGGAAATTCGGCCCGGCACAGGGGGCGAGGAGGCCGCCCTTTTTGCGGGCGATTTGCTGCGCATGTATCAACGCTATGCCGAGGCGCGCGGCTGGCGGTTCGAGATATTGGAAGAGAGCCTGACCGAGCTTGGCGGGATCAAGGAAGTGGTGGCCCATGTGAAGGGTGCGCATGTCTTTGCCCGCCTGAAATTCGAGAGTGGCGTGCACCGGGTTCAACGTGTGCCGGAGACCGAGAGCGGCGGGCGCATTCATACCTCGGCGGCCACGGTGGCGGTGCTGCCAGAGGCCGAGGATGTGGATGTGAAGATCGACGCGAATGATTTGCGGATCGACACGATGCGCAGCTCTGGCGCGGGTGGGCAACACGTGAACACCACCGATTCGGCGGTGCGGATCACGCATATTCCAACCGGAATCGTCGTCACCAGCTCCGAGAAATCTCAACACCGCAACCGCGAGATCGCGATGCAAGTGCTCAAAGCCCGCCTTTACGATGCCGAGCGGCAGCGGATGGACAGCGAGCGCAGCGCTGACCGGGCCGCCCAAGTGGGCAGCGGCGACCGGTCCGAGCGGATACGGACCTATAATTTTCCGCAAGGGCGGATGACGGATCACAGGATCAACCTCACGCTTTATAAGCTCGATCAGGTGATGCAGGGTGATCTGGACGAGGTGATCGACGCGCTGACGGCGGATGCGCAAGCCACTCTTCTGGCCGAGATGGGGGCCGTGTGATCACGGCACAGGCGGCGCTGGCTGAGGCCCGTGCGCGGCTTGAGGCGGCAGGCGTGCCCGGTGCCATGGGCGACGCCCGCAGGCTTCTGGCCCATGTGATCGGGGTGGCGCCGGCCCGTATGACGCTGCATCTGCACGATACGCTGGAGGAGGGTGCGCTGGGCGCGTTTGAGGCGATGGTCGCGCGGCGCACGGCCCGCGTGCCTGTCTCGCATCTCATTGGGCGGCGCGGCTTTTTCGGTCGTGATTTTGAGGTCAGTGGGGATGTTCTGGACCCGCGCCCCGAGACGGAAAGCCTTGTGGCGGCGGCTTTGGAGGTGGATTGGACCCGTGTCCTTGATATGGGCACCGGCAGCGGCGCGATCCTTCTGACCCTTCTGGCCGAGCGGGTGGAGGCCACCGGCACCGGCACGGATATCAGCCCGGCAGCACTCCGCGTGGCCGCGCGCAATGCGACAGCGTTGGGCGTGGCGGACCGCGCGCAGTTGGTGCACAGCGATTGGTTCGGTGGCGTGGCCGAACGCTTTGAGCTCATCGTCTCGAATCCGCCCTATATCGCCGCCACGGAAATGCCCGACCTCACGCCGGAACTCGCGCATGAGCCGCGCCTTGCGCTGACGGATGAGGCGGATGGGCTCAGCGCTTACCGTGTGATCTGCGCAGGCGCGCAGGCGCATCTGGTGCCGGGTGGCTGGCTGATGCTTGAAATCGGCTGGCGGCAGGGCGAGGCGGTTTGCGAGATGGCTCGCGCAGCGGGGTATAGCGGTGTCGCTTGCCGCCCCGACATGGACGGGCGGGACCGGGTCGTTGTGGCGCGCGCCCCTCTGTGATGGACTAAAGCGGCAAAATACGGCGCAAATTCCGCTTTTTGCTTGTGCCGACGCGTGGGGCGTGATTATTGAGAGTGTCTCTGCGTCGGATGCAACGCTTTCGTCCCGCAGAACGCCAAGCCAACAATTGCCGCGGATCCGGTTCATTTTTCAAGCGCAAGGGGCGCTTCCCGGGTCCAGACAGGGCGATCTTTCCAAGGCTGGACAGAAAAAAATATGAGATTATCAAAGTCACGTTCGCGTAACAAGTCGAACCGTAATCGCTCAACCAATACGGTTGGCAATGTGGTGAATCGGGTTTTCGACAGCTCGGGCCCCGAGGGCAAAGTGCGCGGCACACCGCAGCAGATCATTGAGAAATACAATCAGCTGGCCCGCGATGCACAGTTGAGCAATGACCGGGTTGCAACCGAAAATTTCCAGCAACACGCCGAGCACTACCTGCGTCTTTTAAGTGCTGCGCAAAAGGAAATTGATGCCAAGCGCGACCAGCAGGAGCGCGAAAACCGCGACCGGCAGGCCGAGCGAGACAAAGAGCGCCCGCAGCATCAAGAGAATGATGGCCAAGGCGGCGGTCAGGGGGGAGGTCAGCATCACGGACGACCCGCGCGGCAGAACGATCAGCCCCAGTCCGCAGAGCAAGATGCCGAAGGTGCGTCGACACTTGTTGAGACGCCAGAGACCAAATCCGAACCCAAACCGGAGGGTGCGCCCAAAGCCCGCGCCCCGCGCAAACCGCGCCGCAAGCCAAATCCGGAAATGTCCGAGGCTAAATCGGACACGCCGCCCCCGCCAGAGGCGGCAGAGTAACTCCAGGCGCTGACTTTTCCTTGAAACTGATTAAAAGCCCCCCGTGTCTTTGGATGCGGGGGTTTCGTTTGTCCGGTCAGGATCGTGCGATTGCGGAGCAACGCACAAAAGCCGTTGGGGCCAAAAAAAAAGGCCGAGCACTAGGCTCGGCCGAAGTCCAACAGGGAGGTATGATGGGAGCGCCAGAAGCGTCCCGTCACGAGTGCAATTAGGGCCTCATTTCTGAGCGATCAAGGCCAAAAATGCCGCATGTGCAGCATTGCCGATATGCGTTTTTTGCATATCTGATCAAATTCTCAGGTAACCGCCTGTTCTTTCATCGTTTTGCGATAAGTAAATATCTCGTCTTGAACGAAGTCGCGGAAGGCTGCGATGCGTTTGGAGTGGCGCAATTCTTCGGGGTAGGCGAGGAAAACAGGCACCTCGATCGACTCAACCTCGGGTAGAACGCGCGCCAGATTGGGAAAGTCGTGCAAAAGGTAATCCGGCAGCACGCCAATTCCCAGATTATGCAGCACGCCTTGAAGCACGCCAAAATAGTTATTCACGGTCAGAATCGACGGGATGTCATTGGCGATCAACTCGCTCACAAGCATCGCCGCCGCGCCAACCTGTGCGGAGTTGGGGTTTTGCGAAATCAGCCTGTGGTCCCGTAAGTCTATGAGTTGTTGGGGCATTCCGTATTCTGCGATGTAATCGGCATTGGCGGCCAGCACCATGTGGACGCTCATCAACCGTTTGCGAATGAGATCGGCCTGGCTTGGCTCCTTCATGCGGATTGCCACGTCGGCCTCGCGCATTGGCAGGTCTAGAACGCGTTCTTCCAGCATCAGATCAATCTTGAGATCAGGATATTTCTTGTAAAGCTGGCTCAGCCGTGGGGCGAGCCAGAGCGTGCCGAAGCCTGTCGTCGTGGTCACGCGCAACTCGCCAAACACCTCTTCTTCGCTATCTCGAATGCGGGCGGTGGCAGTGTCGAGCCGTTTGAGCATGGCGCGGGTGGCGTCGAACAAAAGCTCGCCCTGCTCCGTCAGGATAAGGCCGCGCGCGTGGCGGTGAAAGAGGGTGGCGTTCAGCGATTGCTCCAGTCCACGAATCTGCCGCGAGACGGCTGATTGCGACAGTTGCAAAGCATCGCCCGCATGGGTCAAACTGCCAGCGTCGGCGACCGCATGGAAAATTCTCAGTTTGTCCCAATCCACGGCTGCTGCTTTCGATTCAGTAATGTGTAAACCCGACTTAACAGAGAAACCCACTTCTTGCACCGATCAATGCGGCGGTGCGGCGGAAATTCCGCTTGGTAGGTCAGGTGCCGTGACCTAATATCTTGGTAAACGCGCTAAATTTAATCGCCCGTCCATTGGAGATCACCATGAGCCTTGCCAAAATTGCCCTGGAGGATCGGTTTGACCTGAGTAAGGGTCAGGTGCTTTTGAATGGCACGCAGGCGCTTGTTCGGTTGATGCTGGCGCAGGCGGCGCGGGACAAGGCTGCGGGGTTGAACACGGCCGGCTATGTCACGGGGTATCGGGGGTCGCCCCTCGGCGCGGTGGATATGCTGATGCGCCGCGCCGAGAGACCGCTCACCGAGGCGGGCGTGCGCTTTGAGGAGGCGTTGAACGAAGATCTGGCCGCCACGGCGCTCTGGGGCGCGCAGCAGGCCGAACTGCGCGGGGAGGGCAAGTATGACGGGGTCTTTGGCCTTTGGTATGGCAAGGGGCCGGGGGTGGACCGCTCGGGGGATGTCATGCGCCATGCCAACATGGCCGGTACCAGCCCCCATGGCGGCGTGATCATGGCGATGGGTGACGACCACACTGGTGAGAGCAGCACGGTTTTGCACCAATCCGACTGGGCGATGGTCGATGCCTATATGCCCGTGGTCAGCCCCGCAGGCGTGCAGGAGATCATTGATTACGGGCTCTATGGCTACGCGCTGAGCCGGTTTTCCGGGCTTTGGGTCGGTCTCAAGACCATGAAGGACACGGTGGAGGTCACGTCCGTCGTCGATGGGCGGCTGGACCGGATGCAATTCGTTGAGCCCTCGTTCGATATGCCCGAAGGCGGGTTGAACATCCGGCTGATGGATTCGCCGCAGGACCAAGAGGCGCGGATGATCGCGTATAAACGCTATGCCGCGGAGGCGTTCTCGCATGCCAACAAGATGGACAAGCGGATGGTCGGCAAGCCCGGTGCCAAGATCGGCTTTGTGGCGGCGGGCAAGAATTGGCTCGACGTGGTCCATGCGATGGATTTGCTGGGGCTGGATGCGGATGAGGCCGCGCGGCTCGGAATCACGGCCTACAAGGTTGGGCAGACATTTCCGCTTGATATGAAGGGATTCATGGAGTGGGCCGAGGGGCTCGACCTGATCGTGGTGGTTGAGGAAAAACGCAAACTGATCGAAGGGCAGATCAAGGAAGTGCTCTTTGATGACCCGAAGCGCCGGGTCTATGGTTGGTTCAAGGGCGGCGTGGGCGCGCTGCACCGCGAGGAGCTTTTCCCGACGCGGGGCGCGCTCGACCCGGTCCAGATTGCCGAGGCTCTGGGCAGCATCCTGATTGAGGAGGGGCGTGGGACGGACCGCCTGCGCGCCGCAATGGGTGCGCTGGAAGAGGCGCGACGCGGCGATGATGCCGAGGAGATGGCCTCCCGACTGCCCTATTTCTGCTCGGGCTGCCCGCATAGCACATCTACCAAAATCCCCGAAGGCAGCCGTGCTTATGCTGGGATCGGCTGTCACTATCTTGTGCAATGGATGGACCGCGAGACGACCGGATTCACCCATATGGGAGGCGAGGGCGCGAATTGGATCGGAGAGGCCCCGTTCTCCAACCGCGCCCACGTTTTCCAGAATATTGGCGACGGGACCTACAACCATTCGGGTATTCAGGCGATCCGCGGTGCCGTGGCCGCAGGCACGACGATGACCTACAAAATCCTCTTCAATGACGCCGTGGCCATGACGGGGGGGCAGGGCAATGACGGCGGCCTCGACGCGCCCAGGATCGCCCGCGAATTGCTGGCCATAGGTGTAGGGCACGTGGCTGTTGTCTATGATGAAAAGGAAGATCTGGACCTTAAGGATTTCCCGCAAGGCGTGGAAATTAAAGAGCGTTCGGATTTGATCTCCGTGCAAGAGCGGTTGGCAAAAGTCAGGGGCGTCTCGGCGATTGTCTATGTCCAGACCTGTGCCGCTGAGAAGCGGCGGCGGCGCAAGCGCGGCACCTTCCCGGACCCTGATCGCCGCGTGTTTATCAATCCCGACATTTGCGAGGGCTGCGGCGATTGCGGGGTGCAATCCAACTGCGTGAGCCTTGTGCCAGTGGAGACCGAATTGGGCCGCAAGCGGGCGGTGGACCAATCAAGCTGCAACAAGGATTTTTCCTGTATAAAGGGGTTTTGCCCTTCGTTCGTGACCCTTGAGGGCGCGCATATCCGCAAGGATGCACAGACCGATCTGGAGCTGCCGGACCTGCCCCAGCCCGTGCTGCCGCAGATCAAAGGCACCTATAATGTGGTGATCACCGGTGTAGGTGGCACCGGCGTGGTGACGATTGGCGCGTTGCTCGCGCAAGCGGCGCAAATCGACGGGAAGGGTGCGGGCATGATGGAGATGGCCGGCCTCGCCCAAAAGGGCGGTGCGGTGCATATCCATTGCCGTATCGCGCAGGCACCGGGCGACATCAGCGCCATTCGCGTGGCCACGGGCGAGTGTGATGCGCTGATCGGTGGCGATTTGGTGGTCAGTTCGGGGGCCACGACGATGGGTTTGACGGCGCAGGGGCGAACGGGGGCGGTGGTCAACAGTCATGAGATCATCACTGGCGATTTCACCCGCGATACGGAATTCCGTCTTCCGTTTGAGCGTATGTCACTGGCGCTTGAGGCGCGGTTGGGGGAGGCGGCGCTGATGCTGGATGCATCAGACCTGGCCAAGGCGGCGATGGGCGATTCTATCTTTTCCAACATGATGGTGTTTGGCGCCGCGTGGCAGAGGGGGCTTATTCCCTTGAGCCTTGGGGCTATCTCCGAGGCGATCCGCCTGAACGGGGCCGCGGTAGAGAGAAACCTGCGCGCGTTTGAGATTGGCCGTTGGGCGGCGCTCTATCCGGCAGAGGCGGCGGGGTTGAGCCGCCCGAACCTGGTGGCTTTGCCGAAGACGTTGGAGGACAAGATTGCCTTCCGCGTCGATCATTTGGTGGCTTATCAGGGCCAGCGTCTGGCCAAGCGCTACCAAGCGCTTTTGGCGCGCGCGCCAAAGGAGGCGCTGCGCGAGGCCATGGCGGAAGGCTATCATAAGCTGTTGAGCTATAAGGATGAATATGAGGTCGCCCGGCTTTTGCAAACAAGCCGCGAAAAAGCGGCTGCAGAATTTGGGGGTGATTTCAAAATGACCTACCACCTCGCGCCGCCGATGCTGAGCAAGAGCGGCGCGGATGGCCGCCCACAAAAGCGCGCCCTTGGATCGTGGCTGGAGCGCGCCTTGCCAGCGCTGGCCAAGCTGAAAGTGCTGCGCGGCACGCCCTTGGATATCTTTGGCTACACCGCCGAGCGGCGGATGGAGCGGGCGCTGATCCGGCAGTATGAGGCGGATATGGCAGAGGTCCTGCCGCTCTGGACGCCCGAGACGCGCGATCTGATCATCGCACTTGCCGAATTACCGCTGGAGATACGCGGCTTTGGCCCGGTGAAGGCGGCGCATGAAGCCAAGGCATCGAAAAAACGCGAGGGTCTTCTGGCGGCGATCCGCGCGGGTGGGGCGAAGAGCGTGCAGGCCGCGCAGTAGATCAGAGCGTCGCAGTGGCCCTAAATCTGATGTGGAATTTCGGCGTTGTGAGGCGTATGAGCATGCGCATGGGGTGCGAAAGCGCGTGCCCCAAGGGTGAGGGCAAAGCAATGGCAGTGGGCATTTTCGACAGTGGTTTGGGCGGTCTGACCGTGCTGGAGGCGGTGCAAAAGCGGCTGCCGGAGGTGCCATTCGTGTATCTCGGCGACAATGCAAACGCGCCCTACGGTGTGCGCGGGGCCGATGATGTGCACGCCTTGACCGAGGCTGCGGTCAAGCGGCTTTGGAACGAGGGGTGTGATCTGGTGATCTTGGCCTGCAACACCGCGTCTGCCGCAGCGCTGCGCCGGATGCAGGAGGCGGGCGTGCCTGAGGGCAAGCGCGTGCTGGGCGTTTTCGTGCCGCTGATCGAGGCGCTGACCGAGCGGGAATGGGGCGACAATTCCCCGCCACGCGAGGTGGCTGCGAAGCATGTCGCACTTTTTGCGACGCCCGCGACGGTCAGTAGTCGGGCATTTCAGCGCGAGCTGGCGTTTCGCGCCATTGGCGTGGATGTCGAGGCGCAGGCCTGTGGCGGTGTCGTGGATGCGATCGAGGAGGGTGATATGATCCTCGCCGAGGCGCTGGTCCGCGGCCATGTGGACGCCTTGAAGCGCAAGATGCCCAAGCCGCAGGCGGCGATCCTTGGCTGCACGCATTATCCGTTGGTCGAGGATGTGTTTCGCGCCGCTCTGGGCCCCGATGTTGCGGTTTATTCGCAGGCCGATCTGGTGGCCGAGAGCCTTGCCGACTACCTCACGCGGCGCCCCGGTATGACGGGCAGCGGGACCGAGAGCCGATTTCTGACCACGGGCGACGCGCGCCGTGTCTCAGATCGCGCGACACAGTTTATGCGCCGAGAGGTGCGGTTCGAGCCGCTTTAGGCGCTTTTTCCATAAAATATTGCGCGAATGTGCCAATCCGGGGTACGCCCAAGGCCAGCAAGTGAAAGACATATCATGACCCATAACATCGCTATTCTCGGGGCCTCGGGCTATACGGGGGCCGAGCTTGTTCGGCTGATCGCGACCCATCCCACCATGCGGATCGTGGCCCTTGGCGCGAATTCCAAGGCGGGGCAGCACATGGCCGAGGTGTTCCCGCATCTGCGCCATCTGGACCTGCCCGTTATGGTGACGATTGACGAGATTGACTTCGCGGGCGTTGATCTGTGCTTTTGCGCGTTGCCACATGCCACGAGTCAGGCGATCATCAAGGCGCTGCCGAAGGATTTGAAAATCGTCGATCTGAGCGCGGATTTCAGGCTGCGCGATCCAGAGGTTTACGCCAAATGGTATGGCGGCGCGCATGATGCCTTGGAGTGTCAGGGGGAGGCGGTTTATGGGCTGACGGAGTTCTACCGCGAGGAAATTCGCGCGGCGCGGCTTGTGGCGGGCACGGGGTGCAATGCTGCCACCGGGCAATATGCGCTGCGGCCCTTGATCGCAGGTGGGCTGATTGATCTCGACGACATTATCATCGATCTCAAAACCGGCGTGAGTGGGGCGGGTCGGAGCCTGAAGGAAAACCTTCTGCACGCAGAGCTGTCGGAGGGCGCACATGCCTACGCTGTAGGCGGCACGCATCGGCATCTCGCGGAGTTTGATCAGGAGTTTTCGGCCATTGCAGGGCGCGATGTGAAGGTGCAGTTCACACCGCATTTATTGCCTCTAAACAGGGGTATAATTGCCACAGTTTATGTAAAAGGTGAAGCGGATGCGATACATGCCGCGCTGGCATCCGCCTATGCCAAGGAGCCTTTCCTTGAGGTGTTGCCTTTTGGTGAGACGCCCAGCACGCGGCATGTGCGCGGTAGCAACTTTTGCCATATCGGCGTGACCGGTGACCGGATCGAGGGCCGCGCGATTGTAATTGCAGCACTCGATAACCTGACCAAAGGGTCCAGCGGGCAGGCCTTGCAGAACGCCAATCTGATGTTAAATGAACCTGAGACTGCGGGGTTGATGATGGCTCCGCTATTCCCGTGAATTGCGCAAGGTAGGCAGATGAAATCGCTCAAGAAGCAGCGCCGTATCCAAGTGATTTCAATGCTGGCAGTGGCGTTGGTCCTGTCCACGGCGCTGATTGGGTATGCGATGCGGGATGGCATCAACTTTTTCCGTTCGCCCAGCGAGGTGATTGCCGAACCGCCAAAGCCCACCGAAGTGTTCCGCATTGGCGGGCTGGTGGAGGAGGGCACTCTGCGCCGAGGGGAAGGCACGATGACGACCTTCAGCGTGACCGATGGCGGTGCGTCTGTCGCTGTGACGTATGTTGGTGTCCTGCCGGATCTTTTTGGCGAAGGCGAGGGTATGGTGGGCACTGGCAGTTTCAACGGAAACACCTTTGTAGCGACAGAAATCCTTGCACGTCATGACGAAGATTACATGCCTAAAGAAGTCGTCGACGCGCTGAAGGCGCAGGGCGTCTATAAAGAATATGAGCCCGACGAGGCCGGCGCGAACGATAGCTGAAGGCTGCGTTAACCAAGACGGATCACCCTGCGGCACATGCGTTTTGACCATGTGGAGGGCTGAAAATGATCCATGTCGCACAGATTGCCAAAGAAATTATCGCCCGTGAGGGCGGCTATGTGAACGACCCCGATGATCCGGGCGGGGCTACGAATTATGGTGTCACGATACACACGATGCGCCGATTGGGGCTGGACCTCGATGCGGATGGAAGGGTCACGGCGGCGGATGTGAAGCAGCTCAGCCGTACGCAGGCAGAAGAGATTTTCATTGAGCATTACTTCACGCGGCCCGGCATCGACACGCTCCCCCAAGCGCTTCAGGCCAGCGTGTTTGATATGTATGTCAACGCAGGCAGCAACGCGGTGAAGATCTTGCAACGGCTTTTGCGGGAAATGGGCCAGGAGATCAGCGTCGATGGCGTGATTGGTCCCCAGACGGCCGCCGCCGCAACCGCCGCTGCGCGCGCCGCGCCCGACCATATCGCGGATGCTGACGGGATTGCGCGGCGCAATTATTATTTACGCATCGCCGACCGCCGCCCCGCCAGCCGCAAGTTTGCACGCACCCGCGCGGGCGGCAAAGGCGGCTGGATCAAGCGGGCGGAGGAGTTCATCTCGCCGCGCTTTCATCTCAGCCGCGCGGATTTTGCCGAAAGGGTTGCGACATGGGGATGATTGAGCGGATTTTGACAGCCGTTTTCGGCGGCGGGCGCAACATCGTGGTCGAGACGGCGGAGGTCTTTCGCGAGAACGCAGAGGCGGGCGCGCAACGGGGAGCGGACGAGCGTAGCGAGGCGCTGGCGCAGTTCGCGGCGGAATTCGCAGCGCGTGAGCGCGGGCTCTTTGACCGCATCATGAACGGGGCGAACCGTCTGCCGCGCCCCGCTATGGCCATGGGAACGCTTGGCCTTTTCATCGCCGCCATGGCTGATCCGGTGTGGTTTTCCGCGCGCATGCAGGGCATTGCCTTGGTGCCCGAGCCGCTCTGGTGGCTTTTGGGGGTCGTCGTCAGTTTCTATTTCGGTGCGCGCCATCAATGCAAGAATCAGGAGTTGCAGCGCAGCATCGCGGGCACTCTGGCGCGCACGCCGAAAGTGGCGCGCAACATCGCGGAGTTACAACGCTTGCGCGCGCCCTCAGCCGCCACGGATGATGATGCGGAGCTGACCCTCGCAAGTCTTACGCCGGGGCAGAACCCCGCGCTGGAGGAATGGCGCCGCCGCATCGCCTGAGGCCGCCCGCGACAATCTGAGCCAGCGCCGCACCCGATTGCACGACCGATTGTGATTGGCCGGGGCGCTTGCTCCCCCTATATTGATGACTATGATAAATGAACTCGGTCACTTCGCCCTCATCCTCGCCTTCGTCCTTGCCTGCGTGCAGTCGGTGGTCCCCCTTATCGGTGCGCAAAAACGCTGGGCGGGGTGGATGGCGGTTGCCCCCACTGCGGCCAGCGCGCAATTCGTCTTCACGGCGATGTCTTTTGCCGCGCTCACTTACGTCTTCGTGGTTTCGGATTTCTCCAACCGCATCGTGATGCTCAACAGCCACTCGGCCAAGCCGATGCTCTATAAAGTCACCGGCGTTTGGGGCAATCATGAGGGCTCCATGCTGCTCTGGGTGCTGATCGTAAGCCTTTTCGGTGCTTGCGTCGCATGGTTCGGCAGCAACCTGCCGCCCAGCCTTCGGGCGCGCGTCTTGTCGGTGCAGGGCATGATCGGCGTGGCCTTTTTTGCCTTCATCATCTTCACCTCCAACCCGTTCGAGCGTCTGGCGATTCCGCCCTTCGACGGCGAGGATCTGAACCCGCTTCTTCAGGATCCCGGCCTCGCCTTCCACCCGCCGTTCCTTTATGTGGGCTATGTGGGTCTCTCCATGACCTTCAGCTTTGCCGTGGCCGCCCTGATCGAGGGGCGCGTGGATGCCGCTTGGGGGCGCTGGGTTCGGCCTTACACGCTCGCGGCTTGGGTCTTTTTGACCATCGGCATCGGGCTGGGAAGCTGGTGGGCCTATTACGAGCTGGGCTGGGGCGGTTTCTGGTTCTGGGACCCGGTGGAGAACGCGAGTTTCATGCCGTGGCTTATCGCCGCTGCACTCCTGCATTCGGCCATCGTCGTGGAAAAGCGCGAGAGCCTGAAAAGTTGGACGATTCTCTTGGCGATTATCGCCTTTGGCTTCTCTATGATCGGCGCATTCATCACTCGGTCCGGTGTGCTGACCTCGGTGCACGCATTCGCCAATGACCCCGAGCGGGGCATGTTTCTTCTGGGGATCACGGCGCTCTTCATGATGGGTGGCCTGACCATGTTCGCAGCCCGCGCCAACGTGATGCAGGCCAAGGGCGTGTTCGCCACCTCCAGCCGCGAATCGATGCTGGTGCTCAACAACCTGCTCTTGGGGGTTGCGTGTTTCGTGGTCTTCATCGGCACGATCTGGCCGCTGATTGCGGAGCTTTTTTTCGACCGCAAAGTCTCGGTGGGCCCGCCCTTCTTCAACGCGGCCTTCACGCCCTTCATGGTGCTCCTCGGGATCGTTTTGCCCTTCGGTGCGATGCTGCCGTGGAAGCGGGGGCAGATGGGTCGCGTGGCCAAATCTCTGGCGCCAGCCATGGTGCTGGCTGTTGCCATCGGCGCGCTCACATGGGCGATCCAAACCGAGCGGAGTGCGATGGGACCCATCGGCATGATGCTGGGCGCCTGGCTCGTGGCAGGGGCGGCTGTTGATCTGTGGTCGCGCACCGGTCGGTCGGGCAACCGGGTGGGGCGGCTTTTTCGTCTGCCACGCGCCGATTGGGGCAAGGCGATCTCGCATGGTGGGCTTGGCGTCACCATGGCGGGTATCGCAGGGCTTCTGGCGTGGGAGGCAGAGGATATCCGCGTGGTCAATATCGGCGACAGTTTCGAGGTGGCGGGCTTTACCCTGATGCTTGAGGATGTGCGCGACGTGGAGGGGCCGAATTACCTCTCCACCATGGCCGATATCCGTCTTTCAAAGGACGGTGAGGCGATCAGCTTCCTGCATCCCGAGAAGCGCTACTATCCCGTGGCGGACATGCCAACGACCGAGGCGGCCATCGACAACGGCTTCTTGCGCGATGTCTATGTGGTGATCGGCGATCCTCAAGAGGGTGGTGGCTGGGCCGTACGGACCTATTTCAAACCGCTGGCCAACTGGATCTGGGGCGGCGCGATCCTTATGGCCATTGGTGGGTTTTTCTCGCTCAGCGACCGACGGTATCGCATTGCGGCGGGTGCGCGCAAACCTGTCCCGGGTGGGGTGCCTGCGGAATGAGGCGGCTGGCGTTTATCCTCGCTCTCATGGCAGCGCCCGCCTTTGCGGTGCAACCCGATGAGGTGCTGGACGACCCAGGTTTGGAGGAGCGTGCGCGCGATATCTCCTCGGGCTTGCGGTGCCTTGTGTGCCGGAACGAGAGCATCGACGAATCGAACGCCACCCTCGCGCGCGACCTGCGCCTGTTGGTGCGCGAGCGTTTGGTGGTGGGTGACAGCAACGATGAGGTTGTGGACTTCATCGTCGCGCGCTACGGCGAGTATGTCCTCCTGAACCCGCGCGCTTCGGGCAGCACATGGCTTTTGTGGCTCGCCGGTCCGGCCATGCTTCTGGCAGGGGCGGGGATCGCAATGGGCTATGTGCGCCGCCGGTCTCAGGCCGAGGCACCGGCAAGCGCGCTGAGCGATGCGGAAGAGACCCGCCTGAGCCAAATTCTCGACGACTGACGCGGGGTTTGGCCTAGCGCCCTTGCAATGAATGGGGTTTCATCGCGCCAAAGCCACAAAGGGACGCGCCATGAAAGATTACAGCACCATCCGCCTCGCCATCGAAGACGGTATCGCGACCCTCACCCTCAACCGCCCCGACAAGATGAATGCGCTCAACCCGCAAATGCGCGCAGAGATCACCGATGCGGCCATCCATGCGGGCCGCTCGGCGCGGGTTCTGGTGATCACGGGGGAGGGGCGTGCGTTTTGCTCGGGCCAGGATCTGAGCGACGGGGGCAGTGCGGCCACGCTTGATATCGAGCGGGTGCTGCGCGACGAATATGTCCCCATGTTGCGCAGCCTCATCGAATGTCCCATCCCCACGATCAGCGCGGTGAACGGCCCGGCCGCAGGCGCGGGCGCAAACCTCGCTCTGGCGGCAGATGTGGTGATCGCGACCGAAAGCGCGGTGTTTCTTCAGGCGTTTACCCGGATCGGCCTCATCCCCGACGCGGGCGGCACTTACTGGCTACCCCGTCAAATGGGCGCAGCCAAGGCGATGGGCGCAGCCCTCTTTGCCGAACCGATCAGCGCCATGGACGCGGCAAACTGGGGCATGATCTGGGAAGCGGTGCCGGATATGGAGTTTGACGCCCATTGGAAGGCGCGCGCGGCGCATCTGGCCAAAGGCCCGACCGAGACCTACCGCCACCTCAAAGATGCGATGCGCGGCTCATGGGATAACGGCCTCGACGCGCAGCTGGACCTGGAGGCGAAGCTCCAAGGTGCCTGTGGTCAAACGCGCGATTTCCAAGAGGGCGTGATGGCCTTTCTCGGAAAGCGCACCGCCCAGTTTGAAGGGCGGTGACACTTGCGCGCAAAGATTGATGCAGCTTTTGGTCAGTTTGCTCTGCGCCCACCCGTATAGAGGCCCGGCCCGTCACCCGCCATACCAACGCTGCGCAGCGACGGCTCCGTGAAGGCGAGGATTGCGGCACGGCTCGTAAGGTCCAGCTTGCGACAGGCACGCGCCTTGTAGGTTTCCGCAGATTTCGCGCTGATCCCCAGACTGTGGCCGATTTCCTTGAGGGTCATGCCTCGTGCATAGAAGTAAAGCGTCTCTCTTTCGCGTTGGCTGAGCTTGGTTGGGCATTGTGCAGCACCTTTGGCGCCAGAGACCTCCCGCAAGACCTTTGCCAAGACTTCGGGGCCCATATCCACATTCACGACACGGTGCACAGCGGGACGGGTGGCAGCCAGACCGGCCGGACCTCCGAACAGCACCACACAGGCGTGGGCATCATCCAAAAGATCAATCCCTTCGCTGGCCGGATCGGAAAGCAGGTCGGGATCAATCACATAGATGTCTTGTGTTGAGCGCGGCTGCATAAGGGCCTCGGGCAAGCATGTTTCATGATGCAGGTCCCCGCCAAGGATCGACACGGCCAGCATCACGCGTTGGCGAACAATGTCATTGCGCGTCAAAAGGACGATATGGAGGCCGGATCCGTTTTTTGAGGTGGAAGTCGAAGTTGATGAATTGGTTGAGATAACTTGGTCGTCAGTGTAGCCTAGACAGACCCGCGGGACACTTGTTGTTCTATTGTAGCTTGTCTCTG
>ERZ887849.1299-NODE-1299-length-23919-cov-8.983909_pt1 | contig 23919 bp, 22 predicted proteins | sample MGYA00521267_ERZ887849 | MGnify/ENA primary metagenome ERZ887849 (study PRJEB32303, sample SAMEA104408601) | aquatic metagenome | biome: Brackish water; feature: Pelagic; material: water | place: Baltic Sea | collected 2014-06-06T16:11:00 | depth 2,863 m ... | reverse complement strand
GCCCTAAATTATAGCTCCCGTTGGGAAATTAAAGAAGCGACAAAATTAATTAATTGCAAAAGATATCGCTTCCGGAAAAATTTCGGAAGATGATGTTACCGATGAATTGGTTTCTTCAAAAATGACCACAGCGGAAATTCCAGACCCCGAATTGTTAATTAGAACCAGTGGGGAGTATAGACTGAGTAATTTTTTATTATGGCAGATTGCCTATTGTGAACTTCACTTCACGCCGGTTTTGTGGCCCGCTTTTAAAAGAGAGGATCTTTTTAAAGCGGTACTAGACTACCAATCACGTGAGCGAAGATTCGGAATGGTATCAGAACAAATTTCAAAAACTGTATGAGAATAATCACCTTCCTAATTACCCTTGTGGGTTTATTCACTTTCACTTCTCTGTTCGGACAAATCGTGTTAGACGATACAATAAAAACATCAGGTCCAACAAGTATTGGCTTACCGTTTGAGGTGAACTATTTGGCTCCAGCGGAGTACGAAATAGGCCCTATTCGAATCGAAGGAGCGGATAACTTTGATCACAATTCCATTCGACTAATTGCTGGTTTGCGCCAAGGACAGAAAGTCACTATCCCAAGCACATCATTTTCCACGGCAATTCGTAACTTATACAAAGAAGATATTTTCTCGAACGTTGAAATATTAGCTGAAAAAGAAATAGCAGGTGTTGTTTATTTGGTGATAAAAGTTGTGCCAAGAGCTAAATTATCGCGTTTCAAATTCAGAGGAATTACAAAAAGAGAAGCGGATAAAGTGCGGGAAGAGATCGATTTATACTCTGGGAAGACCATCAGTGAAAACTTACTTTATTTAACTACGACTCGTATTCAAGGATATTTCCGTGAAAAAGGATTTTATGATGTTGCGGTAAATATAAATCGTCAAGTGGATACCTTAATGAGTAACTCTGAAATATTTCTAATTTACGTTGAGAAAGGAAGTAAGGTTAAAATTAAGTCCATCGAAATCATCGGTAATCAATCCATTTCCGATTTTAAGGCAAAATTGGCGATGAAGGATACAAAGGCCAAAACCGATTGGAGATTCTTCAAAAGTTCAAAATTCACGCAATCGGCTTTCGATCGTGATCAAAAAGCAATTATCGAAAAATACAATGCCATTGGTCTGCGTGATGCTTCGATAGTATTGGATAGCGTATATAAAATTGATTCAAAAAATATTGGTATCGTTTTGAATATTGACGAAGGTCAAAAATATTACTTCGGTAATTTCGAATGGATTGGTAACACTAAATTCCGAACGACATTCTTGGATACTATTTTAGGGTTAAAATACGGCGACGTTTTTGATAAAGCTTTGTTGGAACAACGGATCAATTTTAGTCAAGACGGACGAGATGTTTCGGCGCTATACCAAGACAGAGGTTACCTCTTCTCTCAAGTGATTCCAGTTGAAAAAAGTGTTGTTAACAATCATATCAATTACCAAATTCGTATTCAAGAAGGAAAAGAAGCACGGATAAAAAACATCATTATCAGGGGGAATACAAAAACGAACGATTACGTAATACGTCGTGAATTAAGAACCAAACCAGGTGATTTATACAATCGCGCGGACATCATCCGTACACAGCGGGAATTGTCGCAACTCGGCTATTTCGATGCGCAACAAATCGGCATTAATCCAATTCCCAACCCGCAAGATGGAACTGTTGATATAGAATATACCGTAGTTGAAAAATCTTCTGACCAAATCGAACTTTCTGGGGGATATGGTGGTGCAGGTGTCAACAGTAGTCGAGGAACCATTATTGGAACTCTAGGATTGACTTTTAGCAATTTCTCAACGAAAAACTTTTTCAAAAAAGGTTCTTGGTCGCCATTGCCTGCAGGTGACGGTCAGCGTTTATCTATTCGAGCACAATCGAACGGACGTTTTTATCAAAGTTTCAATTTCTCCTTTACAGAACCTTGGCTAGGTGGTAAAAAGCCGAATTCATTCACGATTTATGCCAATCATACCCATTTGAGTGCTTCTGGATTTTTAAAATCAGATCCAAACTTTCAAGGAGCTTCGATCACAGGGGGAGGTATTGAGTTAGGAAGAAGAAAGAAAATTCCAGATGATTTCTTTATTGCGAGATATTCGTTTGGATACAATTACTACGATATTCGAAACTATAGTATTTTCCCCGTTTTTGCTAACGGAACAGGATTTGCGAATGACTTCAACTTCGGTTACGTTCTTGCAAGAAACTCTATAAGTGAACCGATTTATCCGCAAGGGGGTTCTAGTTTGACCTTAACATCTAAAGCAACAATACCTTATTCAATATTTGAAAATGTTGATGACTATTCGTTGTTGAGTGCACAAGAAAAAAATAAATACTTGGAATATTACAAAGTCAAATTCACAGGAGCTTGGTATTTCCCATTGACAAAAGATAAAAAACTAATCTTGTCACCAAGAGTAGGGTTTGGTTTCCTTGGAGCTTACAACCAAGGTAAAGGGGTGATTCCAGTTGAACGTTTCTCATTGGGAGGTTCGGGTTTATCAGGTGTTCAACAATTAGGTGGACGTGAAATCATCGCCCTTCGTGGGTATGACGACAACGCCTTGAGTTCGAACGGTGGTGATCCATTGATTGCGAAATACACCTTAGAAATGCGTTACCCTATCTCATTGAACCCTTCAGCGACATTCTTTGCACTAGGATTCGTAGAGGCGGCAAATACTTTTCCTACTATTCGTGATTTCAATCCCTTCAATGTAAAACGCTCGGCAGGTTTTGGTCTTCGTGTTTTCCTTCCAATGTTCGGTATGTTGGGAATAGATTATGGCTGGGGCTTCGACAAGATAGATAGTTGGGGAATTGGCAGTTCATCTGTAAATCCACAAATCAACTCGAAAGGATATACCACCAAATTGACTTTCTCTATTGGTATGAATTTGGGAGAACTTTAAAATAATTAAGTATATTGAACGTTTATTCAAGACAAAAATAACACCATGAAGAACCTATTAATACTCGCATTATTTGTTTTTGGCACGAGCTTTGCTTTTAGTCAGAAGTATGGCTATATTGACTCAGATTACATTCTGAACAAAATGCCAGATTACTCGGAGGCAAAAACTAAATTGGATAAATTGGCTGAGCGGTGGACAAAAGAAATTGAAGAAAGAATGGAACTTGTTACTCGAAAAAAAGCAGATTACGCGAGAGAAGAAGTTTTACTTCCGGATGAAGAAAAGACCAAGAGATTGGCGGAAATGACAAGATTAGAAACAGAAACCTTGGAAATGCAAAAATTGCGATTTGGAGTGAAAGGCGATTATTTCTCGAAACGACAAGAGTTAATCAAACCGATTCAAGACAAAGTCTACGACGCCATGCAGAAAGTAGCTTCCAAAAGAAATTACAGTTTCGTTTTCGATAAGGCAAATCAAAGTAATTTGGTGTATGCAGATAGTAAATATGATTTAAGTGATGAAGTATTGAAAGAATTGGACATTAAATAGTTTAAAATAAAACAAACAGAAAATAGAATGAAAAAGTTATTAGTAGCATTGATGGTTGTGTTGAGTACCGGCGCAATTGCACAGATTAAATTAGGTCATGTTGACTCGCAAAAATTGTTGGATACTATGCCTTCAAGAAAAGTAGCAATTGAAACTTTGCAGAAATTCGAAAAAGATGGTGTGCAAGAATTGACGGAAATGCGTGAAGATTTTCAAAAGAAAGTAATCGTATATCAGCAAAAAGTTCAAGCAGGAACTATGAATCCAATGATGGCAAAAATGGAAGAAGAGGCTTTGCAGAAAAAACAATACAATATCGAAGAGCGTCAACAAGATTTGGAAAGCCAAATGCAAACATTGACTCAAAGTTTGAATGATCCAATTTTGGATCGTTTGGAAAGAGCGGTGAAAATTGTTGGTGACCGGAAGAAATTAGGTTATGTCCTTGAAATTACAAACACTTTGTATTACGGTGGAGGAACCGATATTACAGATGAAGTAGCAAAAGAACTTTTGATTCTTGACAACAAAGAAACGGTAAAATAGTACCTAGATAATTTTAATATGGAAGCCAGTTTTGTTCATTAAAAACTGGCTTCTTTTTTTGTAGCTTTGTTTCGATGAAATTGGAAGAAATAGGACCAATTGGCGTATTTGATTCTGGATATGGGGGACTCACAGTTCTCAAAGAATTAAAAAAGAAATTACCCGAATACGATTACTTGTATTTAGGCGATAATGCAAGAACACCATACGGAACACGGTCGTTCGAACTGGTCTATGAATTCACATTACAAGCTGTTCAAGAATTATTCGACCAAGGATGCTCCTTAGTAATTTTGGCGTGCAATACATCCTCGGCTAAAGCTCTGCGCAGCATTCAAATGAATGATTTACCGCAATTGGCACCCAACAAACGTGTTCTTGGGGTGATTCGTCCAAGTGCTGAAATTATTGGTGATCTTTCTACAACCAAGCATGTTGGAGTTTTAGCTACACCTGGCACGGTTAAGTCAGGTTCCTATACTTTAGAATTGACCAAATTCTTCCCTGAGGTGAGGGTAACCGAACACGCCTGTCCAATGTGGGTACCTCTCATTGAAAACAACGAACAAGATTCACAAATTGGACGTGAATTCATCAAGCATGATTTAGAGGAAATTCTTAAAAAGGATGCTAAAATCGACACCATTGTTTTGGGATGTACACATTATCCGCTGGTTCATTCGTATTTGAAATCCATCGCTCCTGATGGTTTAAATATTGTCTCTCAAGGCAAAATTGTGGCAGATAGTTTGTCTGATTATTTACAACGTCATCCTGAAATTGAGGAGAAATGCTCCAAAAAGAAAACCATTCAATTTCTCACGACGGAAAATCCCGCATTTTTTGATGAGAATGCTAGCCTATTTTATGGAGAAAAGGTGCAAGCGAAACATATTTCTTTAGGGAAATAAACTATTCCAAGTGCCACAGTTTTAAATGCTTCATTTAAGTTCGTACCTTTGTCAAAAATTGTACTGAATGTCTGAAAAGAGAACAGAATTAAGTGAATTGGGCGAGTTTGGATTAATCGATAAACTGACCAAAGATTTCAAGAATAAAAATGCCGCAACAATTTATGGAATTGGTGACGACGCTGCCGTTTTAGAGCGCGACGAAGAGCATTACACTTTGCTTTCAACGGATATGATGTTGGAAGGTGTTCACTTTAATTTGATGTACATGCCCTTGAAGCATTTGGGTTACAAGGCGGTATCTTCTAATGTCTCTGACATTTGTGCAATGAATGGCACGCCCGAACACATTACAGTAAGTTTGGCCGTTTCCAATCGTTTTCCGCAAGAAGCGCTGGAAGAATTGTACGAAGGAATAGCACATGCTTGCGAAATCTTTAACGTTGATTTAGTAGGGGGAGATACAACGAGCTCTGTTTCTGGCTTGGTCCTCAATATTGCCATTATGGGAAAGGTAAAAAAGACGGACGTCGTTTACAGATCTGGAGCGAAAGAAAACGATTTAATTGTTGTTACTGGTGATTTAGGCGGCGCATACATGGGACTTCAAATCTTGGAAAGAGAGAAGGAAGTCTATAAGGCAAATCCAAATATCCAACCTGATTTGGATGGTCACGATTACATTCTTCAACGACAAATGAAACCAGAAGCACGAACAGATGTTATTGCCATGTTTAGTGAGCTTAAAGTGAAGCCAACTTCGATGATAGATATTTCAGATGGTTTGGCTTCAGAATTATTGCATCTTGCAAAAGCAAGTGATGTAAGTTGTCAGATTTATGATGACAAGCTGCCTATCGACGCAAAAACGTCCATGACGGCTATGGAAATGAACGTAAATCCTAATACGGCGGGACTGAATGGCGGTGAAGATTACGAGCTTTTGTTCACGATATCACAAAAAGACTACGAGACCATTGGCGCGAATCCAAACTTTACCGTGATAGGATATATTTCACACAAAGCAGAAGGTTCTCATATCGTCGACAAAAATGGCGCAGCCATTGAATTGAAGGCGCAAGGATGGAATCATTTTAAAGATTAATTTAACCAACATTTTTCAGCTGTTTCGAGAATTTCGTTTGGCAAATTTTCAAGAAAGATTCTTCTTTGGCTAGGCCTCCCTACTTTTCCTATTATTTACTTTTTTAAGATTTGAAAAAGTTTTGAAAGACGTCTTTCAAAATAATAAACTGTTACTTAACTTTATCTCTTAAGGGGTAAACATTAGGCTGATGTTTTACATGGAAATTAAACAATAGCTTAACCCAATAACTGAAAAATAGAATTCCGAACGAAGGAAGTGTTTTCAATAAAACTCATATGTCCAGCGTTAGGAATAATGGTATAATCAACCATCAATCTGCTCACATCAATCTCCATTCTTTCATGGGGACACAGTTTATCTGATTCACCTTGAAGAATGGAGATTTTTTTTGAATGCTTCTTTAAAGTCTTTAGCTGATTTTTTCTATTTCGCATGGCCACTGAAAAAGCGGCGATATGCGCAGCTGGAATTTCGAAAGCCTCCTGTTTCAGCTTCTCGATTTCTTCGGGAAATTTTTCTGGGTACGAGAATAATCCTGGAATAGCTTCTCGGATAAAAAGACGTTTGTTCTTTAAAGCCAAATTTGCAACACGTAGTCGATCCGCTTGTTTTTTCTCATCATCTTGCCAATGATTAGAGTTGAGTAGAATGAGTATTCCGTTCAGACCAAATTGCTCTAAAAAGGATAAACCGGCATAGCCACCCAAGGAATGTCCTATGATATGGAATTCACTTAAATTCAAATGGTCGAGCGTCATTTTCAAGCACTGAGCAGTGTGTTCAATGCTAGAAATTGGCGGACATTTTTTTGAATTACCATGTCCAGGAAGATCGATACAGACTACACGAAAATTGGATTCCAAATCGAGAAAATCCCACATAGTGTGCGATTCGAGGAAACCATGAATCAGCACTATCGTTTGCCCTTCGCCGGTATCAGAATACGCGAGAAGAAAAGGTGTATCACCCATTCATCAAATCTTCGATTTCTTCCGCTTTCAAAGGAATGTCTTTCATTAGATTGAAAGCGGGTCCTGAGTTTTGAACGATCAAATCATCTTCCAAACGAATTCCTAAACCTTCTTCTGGAATATAGATTCCGGGCTCACACGTAAAGGCCATTCCAGCTTTTGTCGGTTCTTGAAAAAATCCTAGATCGTGTGTGTCCAAACCGATGAAATGAGACGTGCCGTGCATAAAGTACTTTTTATACGCGGGCCAATCTTTGTCTTCGTTTTTTATGTCTGTTTGGTCAATCAGTTTCAATTTCAGCAATTCACTTTCCATTAATTTCCCAACTTCTTTGTGGTATTCGGGCATTAAAAGTCCGGGAACTAGCATTTTTTCGGCTTCCGTTTTCACGTAGAGAACAGAATTATACACCGCTTTTTGTCGTTCGGAGAATCTTCCATTCACAGGAATACAACGCGTCATATCCGATGCGTAATTTGCATATTCGGCACCCACGTCGAGTAAAATAACGTCTCCATCCTTACATTGCAGATTGTTTTCGATGTAATGTAAAACACAAGCGCTTTTACCTGAGCCAACAATAGGCGTATAGGCAAATCCTCGCGATTTCGAACGCAAAAATTCATGCATCAATTCGGCTTCAATTTCATATTCCCAAACCCCTGGTTTCACAAATCCGAGTACCCTTCTGAATCCAGCTTCGGTGATTTTACAGGCGCGTTGCATCAATTCAATTTCCTGCGCTTCTTTGACAGAACGAATCGCATGCATAATCGGTGCTGACTTTGCCAATCTATGTCCTGGAAAATGTAATTTCATTTTTTTTATGAACCGATCTTCTCTGGTTTCAACTATCGTTGAGGCTCGTAAATGCTCATTTGTGTTCACGTATATTGTTTCAGCTTCGGCCATCACTTGTTTGAAAATAGTATCAAACTGTTCTAACCAATACACTGTTTTTATCCCTGAAGTTTCGAAGGCAGTTTCTTTTGTTAGTTTCTCGCCTTCCCAAACCGCAATTAATTCACTCGTTTCTTTCAAGAACAAAATCTCTTTGTGCGCATCATTTTTTGCATCTGGAAACAATACGAGAATGCTTTCCTCTTGGTCAACTCCAGTCAAATATAAAATATCTCTAGCCTGTTGAAAAGGCATTGTACTATCTGCAGAAATAGGATAGATGTCGTTAGAATTAAAAACGGCTGACGCTTTGCTCTCCATTTTATCTACGAATTTCGCTCTGTTTTTTATGTAAAGATTCTTGTTGATTCTTTCGTATTTCATGGATTCGATTTTTTTGGAACGAGAAATTTAAGGATAAATGATAGACTTAACCTGCATTTAGCCGAAAAATTAGAACTTTTTTAGAGAAAAATTTCAGAACGTAAATTGTTTACGCTGTGCACATAGAAATTTGTATCATCAGAAAATCAAAAAAGATGAACACATTAGAAAAAATAGTAGTTAAAAGAATTGAGTGGCTCGCTAACGAATCAGACATGGTGTTGATTTGCGAAAACAAGATGGGAAATTTATCTTATAATTCTCGCATTTCGCTTCCGTCTATTTTTTTGAACAAAGTGATTTCCGACATGCAGAAACAACAACCAGAACTTGACCTCAACGATTGCTTGAGAATCGAACAATGGTCGGAAACAGATGTGTATTATATTTATGACTTCAACGCACACAGCGACAATACGTTTCTATATCAACCTCAAGTTCAAGAATTTAATTTCAGACAAATTCGTGCTTAACCAGCTATTTTCTAGAAATATTTTTGGTGAAATATGTCAAAATACACTAACTTAGCGTAACATTATACAGTAAGTTAACTTTAACTATGAAAAAAATATTTTTAATTGCATTGATTTTCAGCGGTTTGATACTGGTGCAATGTAATAAGCCAGAATCTATTCCAGCTCCCTCAAGTGCAGCGGATTTGAAAATTCACTTCGAAGGAATCATTAATGGATCTGACGTCGAATGGACGAAGAACGTAAGTGGGTATAAAGCTGTTTCTAGAATTCAGTACACACCCCAATTAATGGGTAATCTTTTGGATTTGGCATACTACTGCGGAATGTTTTCAAATTCAAAGAACAGTTCGATAGAAATTGGTTTAGGCTCTATGCCACAAGATCCAACTTTAGGAACAAGACCAACTATCACAACAATGCGTACTTTCATGGACAACAATTTGCTACCAAATTATTCTGATACGGCAAGAGCAGGTTTTGAAGTTCTTTACACTGATGAAAATGGACAGTTGTTCCGTTCAGATGAAACAGCTCCAGGTTTTGTTGAATTTATGGATTTAGTTGAAAAAGAAGATAATCAAGGACAATATATTCAGTTCAAAGCAACGTTTTCATGTGTCGTTAAGCACTGGGGAAAAACGGTTACGACTCCTTTAATGGATTCCGTTCTTGCCACTGCAACAATACAGAATGCAACATTAACCGGATTTTATACCCGTTAGTATAAGTGAGGCCGTTCTTAATTGAACGGTCTTTTTTTTACCTATGAGTGAAAGCTTGAAAATAGCAGTTTTGGGTGATTATAATTTCACTTACAATTCTCATCAAGCTACTAATCTAGCTATAGATCATGCTAGTCGTTTTCTTGATGAAGAGATCAATTACTATTGGATAAAAATAGAAGAGGCTGCCTATTTCAAAATGCAGAACTTCGAAAAATATGATGGAGTTTGGTTGGCGCCAGGGCGATTTCGGAATGTGTTTTTCATCAATTCCATAATTGACATGTTGACCCAACTCAATATTCCTACCTTAGTTACAGGAGAAGGATATAGGTCCATGATCGAAATACTCATCAACAAGTACAGTTTGAATCAAAATGGAGAAAAGCTTGTTTCTGAAAATCTAGTTGAAGGAAATCATTTTGAAAGTGTACAAATTGTCCCTCATTCGAAGGAAATGATCAAATTGTACGAAAATCACTCTCGTTTAGAACTTACCTCAAGTCGATATAGTTTATACCCTAAATTAATTACCGCTCTCCAAGATGGTATTGTTGACATTGAGGCCTACAATCAAATGGAGGAACCAGAAATAATTAGTTTGGCCAATCATCCGTTCTTTCTTGCCATGGCAAATTGTCCCCAGATTTCGTCAACCCGGGAGATTCCACATCCTATTATCTACACCTTTATGCGGGCTAGCAAGCAAATCAATCAATTGGATGGCAAGAAATTAGCCTAGTTTTATTTTTGTGTTATTGAGCCTTAATTTTTATAAGTTTATTTCTATTATTTTAAATGAAGTAAAGTATGACTTGTACCTCTTTCAATAGTATCGTGATTAAATTGTAGTTCGAGAAATATCTTTTCTTCCTAATTAGAACATTTCATAAAACTTTGGAAACTTTAATATAAAAATAGTTTCCTTCGTTTATTAATGTCTACATTTGTCGCCGAAATGAGTGAAAAAAAGATAGAAATAGCTTTAAAGGCGGGTGAAATGTTCATGAAATACGGAATAAAAAGTGTTTCGATGGACGATCTTGCGCGTGAACTAAGTGTCTCGAAAAAAACAATATATGCCCATTTTTCGGATAAAAATGTCCTTGTAGAGCTCATACTTACGGCCCATTTGACGGAAATACAGATGAAATGCGAATCTATTTTTGGCAAACGAGACAACGCTATTCAGGAGTTATTCGAGGTAATCAATATTGCTGCACAACAAATGAACAGCATCCATCCATCCGTTATATTTGACCTACAAAAGTATCATCCAGGAGCATGGAAATTGATTGATTTACATGAGACGGAGTTTGTACTCCCATTTATACTGTTAAATATTAAACGAGGAAGAAAAGAGAATTTATACCGAAATGATTTTGATGCAGGCGTTGTTGCGCAAATTTATGTAACGGTCAACGACTCCATTTTTAAAAGAACAATTAAGGGTTCAGACGAAACACCTTTGGTTCAAATTTTCCATGAATCGCTCATGTTTATTTTGTTTGGAATGGCAACACCAGAAGGAAAACAATATATACGAAAACATATAAAGGATGAAAAATAGTATGCAAAGAACACTTTTCTTAATATTAATTCTGATTTCATTTCAGAGTTTAGGGCAAGATAAATCGGCTTTTAATTTATCAGACGCAAAAGCCTATGCCCTCGAGAATAATCAGACAATATTAAATTCGGCCTTAGATATAGAGTCTTCATTAGCCAGAAAAAGAGAAATTATAGGTATGGGCCTTCCTCAGGTTGGTTTAACAGGAGCCTTCAATCACTTTATTAACTTACCGGTTCAGATTGTAGGTGCAAATTTCATTAATCCGAATGCTGCTCCAGGTGAAACCATTTCCTTCACCGCGGGAACGAAATATTCAAGCAACGGAACATTGCAGGCAAATCAACTGTTATTCAACGGTTCGTACTTAGTTGGAGTGCAGGTTGCAAAGCTGTATATCGATTTTCAAGAAACGCTTGATACACAGACGAAAGAAGGAGTGATTTTTAATGTAATTCAGGCCTATCAGATTGCTGCTGTGGCCAAAGAGAATATCGCTTTTACTGACTCAATGGTTCTTTTGACAAAAGAAATGGTTAACAAGCAAAAGAATTTCTTAGAACTTGGAATGATGCAACAAGACGATTTTGATCAATTGAATTATTCCTTGTTAACTGCTGAAAATGCGCAAGTGGAAGCAACTAATCAGTATTTGAATGCCTTGACTTTATTAAAAATGACAATGGGTTACCCTATTGAAAACGCTATTGAAATCGCACAAGGGAGTGCAAGCCTAATGTTGAATAGCAATATTTCTTCCACGAGTCTAGAGAATAACATAAACGTTCAAGTCGCAGAGCAACAACGTCTATTAAATACTTACAATTTGCGCAACATTCAATCAGGCAAGCTTCCTATTTTTAATGCTTTTTTCTCACAACAATACAATGCCTACCGAAACAATTTCAACTTTTTCGCTAGTGAAAAATGGTTTCCTCAAACAGTTTGGGGATTACAATTGAGTATTCCCATTTATTCGGGAGGACAAAAGGACGCGCAAATTAAGCAAGCGGAAATTGAAATTAAAAAGAATGACAATTCGCTGTTGCAATTAAAGGAGAATTTAAAATTTCAAGAAGCGCAAGCCAAAAATAATTTGGCAAATGCTAGACAGAAACTGGGGCTGCAGCAAGCCAACATCGATTTGGCACAAAAAATCTATAAAAACTCCTTGATTCGGAAAGAAATTGGTCAAGAATCAAGTATCAATGTTACCCAAAAATACAATCAAGTAATACTAGCTCAAGCACAATATAGTGGCGCTCAAATAGAGGTTCTGAACGCTAAGTTGGAACTTGAGAAATTATACAATCAAATTTTGACAAACAAATAAAGAAACGATGGCAATAAAATTCAAATCCGCATTTATACTCCTTCTGACTGGTTTTTTCCTTTTACAATCCTGCTCAGGATCGCTAGAGGCAAAAGAAGAGGTTTATTTACCCTTGGTGAAGGTGCTGAAGGCAGAAAACAAAAGATTCGAACATAAGATTCAAGTCCAAGGGAATGTTGAAACAGACAAAGATGTAATGCTCAACGCCGAAATGGGTGGAACAATTACAAGAATTCATGTTCGAGAAGGTCAATTTGTTAGCGCGGGACAAGTTTTGGTTTCTTTGGATGTATCTGTATTGAATTCCAATGCAAACGAAATTAAAATACAGCTTTCTTATGCCAAATATATGCTCGGTAAACAAAAAGAATTGAAAGATAGAGGTGTTGGTTCTGAGTTTGATTATGAATCGGCAAAAAGTCAAGTCGAAGCTTTGAAATCAAGATTAGGATCATTCAATACTCAACGAGGTAAAGCAAGTATTACGGCCCCATTCAGTGGAGTTGTAGACATATTGTATGCCAAAGACGGACAAGCAGTTGGTCCACAAAATCCATTATTGCGATTAGTGAACAACAAAAACGTCGAAATAAAAGCAAACATTTCGGAAAAGCACTTTGCGGCTATTTCAGTAGGAACTACAGTTATTGTTTCATTTCCGAATTACAACGATACATCCATTAATTTGGTCGTAAATACGATTGGAAAATACATTGAGCCTGTGAATAGAACATTCAGCATCACGGCGAATTTGAACAATAATACTGTTTTCTTGCCGAACATGTTGGCGGAATTAACGATTACAGACATGACTGTTGAAAATGCCTTGGTTATAGCTTCTTCCGCAATTATTAAAGATCCTGAAAACAACGATTTTATTTATGTTGCCACGAAGAAAAAAGGAAACAACTACAGTATCAGAAAAGTGATTGTTCAGGTTGTTGAAAAATTTGATGGCGAGGCTTATGTGAAAGTACTTGAAGGCAAGTTGAAAGCAGCTGATTTAGTGGTAACAGAAGGAGCCAAAGGGATTACTGAAAAAGATATTGTTGGAATCAAAAAAAGTAATTTATAATGGAAGATTCATCAAAAAAAGGCTTCGGATTATCGACAATGGCGGTTAATAACCGTAAATCGGTTTTCCTTATTGCCATCATTATTTTGATTGCTGGTTTGGGTGCCTATACCGGTATGCCAAAGGAGAATTTTCCAGAAATTCAAATTCCAGAAATTTACGTTGGAATAGCTAAACCAGGTTCTTCTCCTGAGTATATGGCGAAAAAAATCACGCAATCCATTGAAAAGGAAATGGGTGGTATCAAGTTGGTAGATGAAATTAATTCGAATTCCATTCACGGTTTTGCTACTATCCGAATCAAGTTTGATTTTAAGATGTCCGTCTCTGATGCTCTTCAAAAAGTGAAAGATGCCGTAGACGAGGCAAGAGCCAAATCTGATTTCCCTCAATTACCCGTTGAACCCAATATTTTTGAATTGGATCCTGCGGCAATGCCCATTATGAATATCAATTTACGAGGTTCAAACGCCTCTCTGTTGAAAGATGTGGCTGAGGTTTTGGAAAAGAAAATCGAGGAATTACCTGAAATAAGTGAAGTTGACATACGTGGTGTACAAGAACAAGAAATGCGGATCGATGTAGACCCAATTCGCTCGCAAGCCGTAAATGTTTCGCTAGACGACATAGAAAATGCTGTTGCGGCAGAGCACCAAACCATTCCATCGGGTGAAATTTTAATGGACGGAATGCGAAAAACCATCCGAATTGATGGAGAGTTTAAAAATGCCGACGAACTAAAAAAATTGGTCGTTAAAGGTGACGATTATTTACCCGTGTACTTAGGTGATATTGCAGATGTTTATTTCGGTAACTCCGACACCACATCATTTGCACGTGAATTTGGAGATCCAGTTGTCATGTTGGATGTAAAGAAACAAGGAGGAGAAAACCTGTTGGACGCTTCAGATAAGATAAATCAATTATTGGCTGAGGCAAAACAGGATGGAACCATTCCTGGAAGCGTTTTTCTATCGGTAACTGCCGATCAGTCCAACAATACACGCGACATGGTATCTAATTTGGAAAACTCCATTATTCTTGGTGTAATGCTAGTGGTTCTTGTCTTGCTTTTCTTCTTAGGATTGCGTAATGCATTGTTTGTCGGAGTAGCAATTCCACTTTCTATGCTGATGTCTTTCATGATTTTGGATGCTATGAGCGTATCCTTGAACGTAATGGTATTGTTCAGTTTGGTACTCGCTCTAGGAATGCTGGTGGACAACGGAATTGTGATTGTCGAGAACATATATCGAAACCTTTCGGAAGGGATGAAAATTAAATCGGCTGTTATTAATGGTGTGGGAGAAGTTGCTTGGCCGATTATTGCATCCACCGCTACAACATTGGCTGCTTTTATTCCATTGGCTTTATGGCCGGGAATTATGGGAGAATTCATGAAGTATCTGCCAATTACCTTAATCATCGTTTTGGGGTCGTCTTTGTTTGTGGCCTTGGTGATTAACCCTGTGTTAGCTGTTGCATTCATGAAATTAGAGCAAAAAGTAACAACCAAGAAACGTATTTTCCGTTTGGCGCTCATTTTGTTTGTAGTAGGTGTTCTTCTTGCATTGCTGGGGGTACTCAGTTTAGGGAACTTGCTCATTATTTTCGCAATAATTGTTTTAATTAACTACTATGTTTTCACTCCGGGAACAAAAGTTTTCCAAGAACGATTCTTGCCGAGATTAGAGAATTTCTACGCTCGTTTTTTAACGAAGGCATTGGCTGGAAAAAATCCACGAAATATCTTGTTCGGTACAATTGGATTGTTGTTCTTCTCGTTTATTTTAATGGCTATTTTTCCTCCTAAAGTCGATTTCTTCCCAGAAAATGAGCCGAATTATGTGAATATTTTCGTGTCTAGACCAATCGGAACAGATATCATGAAAACGAACGAAACAACGCTTGAGTTAGAGACGGAGATCAACAAGGTTTTAGGTAGTTACATCGCAAAAGATACTAAACTACCTTTAGGGGATAAAAAACGGTTAATTCGTTCGATAATATCTCAAGTGGGCGAGGGAACTAGTGATCCAGCGCAAGGAGCTTCAATGGGAAATACGCCCCACAAGGCTCGTGTGACAATCAATTTTACAGAGTTTCAACACAGAGGAGGAGTTAGAACAAGCGATTTATTGGCTCAAATTCAAAATGGAATAAAAGGTAAGTTCACGGCCGATGTAGAAATTTCAGCTGATAAGGAGCAAAATGGACCGCCAACAGGGTCGCCTATTAATATCGAAGTAACGGGAAGAGGTGAATACAAGGATCTGATTGCTGAAGCGACGGTGATAAAAAATTACCTTGATCGTGCGAATGTAAAAGGAGTAGACAAATTGAAACTGAACGTTGAAAGTAATCGTCCTGAAATTCCAATTGAAGTGGACCGAGATCAAGCACGTAAACTAGGCGCATCTACAATGATGGTTGGGAATGCTTTGCGAAAAGCACTTTTAGGTCAAGATATTACAACATACACTAAGAATGAAGAATCATACGATTTAGTGGTTCGTTTTGATCAAAAAAGTAGAGATAATTTGGATGCCTTGATGGACCAAGATTTGATTTTCCGCAACAACATGGGAACTTTGATACAGGTTCCAATCCGTTCTGTAATTAAAACCCCAATTGAAAGCAGTTCCTTCTCCGCAGTCGTAAGGAAAGATCAATTGCCATTGGTGGCTGTAACTTCTGGAGTTACGGAAGGTTCTAACGCAAACGAAGTGGTCGACAAGCTAAAAGAGAAATTAGCGAAGCTCGAAAAAGATGGAAAGTTGAGTTCGAATTTAACGTACAAATTCACCGGCCAACAAGAAGAACAAGCCAAAGAAATGGCCTTTCTGAGCAGTGCTTTGATGATAGCCGTATTCTTAATTACACTGATTATCGTGGCGCAGTTCAACTCTTTTTCAGCACCAACGGTTATTATGTTGACCGTGGTACTTTCCTTGATAGGTGTTTTACTTGGTTTGGTCATTTCACGCCAGAATTTCGTCATCATGATGACGATGATTGGTGTTATATCCTTGGCAGGAGTAGTGGTAAATAATGCAATCGTTCTGATTGATTTTACCAACATGTTGCGAAAAAGAAGACGCGAAGACTTACAATTAGACGATTCTGAAATGTTGCCGTATGAAGACGTAGTTAAGGCGTCCATTGAAGCGGGAAAAACAAGATTACGTCCCGTTTTACTAACGGCAATCACAACAATATTAGGTTTGATTCCACTCGCCGTAGGCTTCAATATTGATTTCATGAGTTTCCTTTCTTCCTATGACGCCAAAATATATATTGGAGGAGATAATAATATTTTCTTTGGACCTATGTCATGGACAATTATTTATGGATTGACGTTTGCGACTTTCTTAACACTAGTCGTGATACCGTCACTTTATTTGTTGACAGTTCAAATGAAAACCTGGATATATCGCAAAATGAATTGGGAAATGACGAGCAACATGTAAAAAAATATTTTTTTTGCAATACTTAAAATAGACTTGTATATTTGTTATATAAAAATTGTATAATCAAAGGATTGAAAAATCTTTTTCAGTGAATAGTGGTTAGGTTAGATTAGAAAAAGGCGACTCACCCGAGTCGTCTTTTTCGCTTATTTATCATTGATAATGTTGTTTACCGTTACAGACAATGATGGATTCAAAGAAGTTCATTCTTGGGTAAAGAAATAAGGATAGAAAATTAATATTCCAACAATAAAAGCAATCGCGGCGGCTACTAAAACAGCCGCCGCTGCTGTGTCCTTAATAATTTTTATTTTTTGATTCGTATTTGGCTCAACGAAATCAGATAGTTTTTCGATGGATGAATTGAGAATTTCTAAGCACATAACGAGAGCTGAAACAATTAATACGCTTACCCATTCCCACGGGGCGATTTCGAAGTAAAAACCAAGAATAAGGACCAAACAAAATACAGCTATGTGTATTTTTAGATTTCGTTCTGACTTTACAATATGGATCAAACCAGAAATAGCTGCGCTGAAAGATTTTATCATAATTTCGATTTTAACTGATATAAAGATAATCTATCTTGGATTACTCTTTTAACTTGATTATTTTTGTCCTGATTAAAACTTATAAAGAAAGGTGGAGGGACAGGCCCAACGAAACCTTGGCAACCAGCAGATAGCAAAGGTGCCAATTCCGATCCGAGAGGATAGAGATAAGTTAAAGGAAAGTCCCGTTTTCTGTGTAAGCTTTAATCGCTGATATTGACAAAAACAGAAAATGACAATTCAAGAAGACTTAAAGAAACGAATTCTTGTGCTCGACGGAGCGATGGGAACTATGATTCAAAGACATCCGTTGGAAGAAAAAGACTTCCGTTTGGGATGGTTTGATGATCATAATCAACCACTGAAAGGAAATAACGATTTGTTGTCCTTAACTCGTCCAGAGATTATCAAATCAATTCATCGCGAATATTTGGATGCTGGAGCGGATATAATAGAAACCAACACTTTCTCTGGGACTTGGATTGCCCAAGCAGATTATGGATTAGAGAAATTCGTCTACGACATAAATTTTCATTCTGCTAAAATTGCCAAGGAAGCATGTGTTGAATACATGAAAGAATTTCCTGGAGAAAATAAGTATGTAGCTGGATCAATTGGTCCAACGAATCGAACAGCATCGATTTCACCGGATGTAAACGATCCCGGTTTTCGTGGAATTACCTTCGACGAGTTAGTGAATGCATACGAGGAACAAACCAAAGCGCTTTTGGATGGAGGAGTTGATATTCTTTTAGTTGAAACAGTTTTTGATACCTTGAATGCTAAGGCAGCCCTTTTTGCCATTGATAATGTCTTGGTCGAACGTGGATTGAATACACCAATCATGGTTTCAGGTACAATTACTGATCAAAGCGGCCGAACGTTGACCGGACAAACCACCGAGTCTTTTCTCATTTCCATATCGCACATGCCTTTGTTGAGCGTAGGATTGAATTGTGCACTTGGAGCAGAAATGATGCGGCCCTATTTGCAGATTTTGAATGAAAAATCGGAGTTTGCCGTTAGCGCACATCCAAATGCTGGACTGCCGAATGAATTTGGTGAATACGATGAAACTCCTGAGTTAATGGCGGAACAAATCAAACGATTTTTAGACGAAGGGTTGATGAATATTATCGGAGGTTGCTGTGGAACTACACCTGAACATATTAAAGAGATAGCGGATTTGGCGAAGGAGTATGAACCTAGGACTTTTAACTTTCCACTTATTCAATGAGTAAAGCAACATTAAAATTATCAGGTTTAGAACCCTTAATCGCAACGGCAGAAAGCAATTTCATCAACGTTGGTGAACGCACGAATGTGACAGGTTCACGTGCGTTTTTGCGGATGATAAAAGAAAACGATTTCGAAGCAGCATTGGCTGTGGCTAGAGATCAAGTGGATGGTGGTGCCCAAATCATCGACATCAATATGGATGAAGGGATGATTGATGGGAAAGAAGCGATGGTTAAGTTCCTGAATTTGATTGCTGCAGAACCAGATATTGCGCGAGTTCCTATCATGATTGATAGTTCGAAATGGGAAATTATTGAAGCGGGATTGAAATGTGTTCAAGGAAAAGGGGTTGTCAATTCCATTTCATTGAAAGAAGGCGAAGAAAACTTCATTTATCAAGCCAAATTAGTTCGGAAATACGGTGCCGCGGTTATCGTTATGGCATTTGATGAAGATGGACAAGCTGATTCTTATGAACGCAGAATACAGATTTGCGAGCGTTCTTATCGAATTTTGGTGGATGAGGTGAAATTTAACCCACACGACATCATTTTTGATCCAAACATTTTCCCCGTGGCAACAGGAATGGAGGAGCACAACAACAATGCTTTGGACTTCTTCAACGCGACAAAATGGATTCGTGAAAATCTTCCTTGGGCTCATGTGAGTGGCGGCGTTTCTAACGTTTCGTTTTCGTTTCGTGGAAATAATACCGTTCGTGAGGCTATGCATGCTTCGTTTTTATATCATGCAATTCAGAATGGTATGGACATGGGAATCGTCAATCCATCTATGCTCGAAGTTTACGATGACGTGGACAAAACACTTATGGTTTACGTTGAAGATGTGATATTAAACCGTCGAGAAGATGCAACGGAAAGATTACTTGAATTTGCCGAAACTGTAAAAGGTGATGGTAAGAAACGAGAGGTCGATTTATCCTGGCGAGAAACGGATGTTCAAGGTCGTTTATCGCATGCCTTGGTAAAAGGAATTGTCGATTTCATTGAAGAAGATACTGAAGAATGTCGCAAGCAATACGAAAGACCGATTGAGGTGATTGAAGGTCCATTAATGGATGGAATGAACATCGTTGGGGACTTGTTTGGAAGTGGTAAAATGTTCTTGCCTCAGGTGGTTAAATCGGCGCGGGTGATGAAGAAAGCAGTTGCCTATTTGTTGCCTTTTATTGAAGCAGAAAAAGGAGGTGAAATCTCCTTCGCGGGAAGAGTTTTGATGGCGACCGTAAAAGGTGACGTTCACGATATCGGAAAGAACATTGTTGGCGTTGTATTGAGTTGTAACAACTATGAAATTATCGACATGGGTGTAATGGTTCCAGCCGAAAAAATCATTCAAAAAGCGATAGAAGAAAAGGTCGATGTGATTGGCTTGAGTGGTTTGATTACACCTTCGTTGGATGAAATGGTACACATGGCCAAGGAGATGGAACGCGCCGGACTGAATATTCCCTTGATGATTGGCGGGGCAACTACTTCCAGAGTGCATACGGCAGTGAAAATTGAACAACATTACACCAAAGGGCAAGCCGTTCATGTACTGGATGCTTCGCGTTCGGTTACGGTTGTAGAAAGCCTTTTGGGACAGAAAAAAGAAGATTTTGTCACCAATTTGAAAGCGGATTATACACGTCTTCGAGAGCACCACGAAAAACATAGAAACGCAAAGCCCATTTTGGATCTCAAAGACGCCAGAGCAAATCGGTTGAAATTAGACTTCAAAAAGGAAGATATAAGCGTACCTAAGCAATTGGGAAATCAGACTTTCGTGGATTACGATTTAACTGATTTAAGAGAATACATCGATTGGACACCGTTTTTTCAGACCTGGGAATTACACGGTCGTTACCCAAAAATTTTGGAAGACGCAGTAGTTGGAATGGAAGCAAAGAAACTTTTTGCCGACGCGAATGCTATGTTGGATAAAATAATTGCCGAAAAATGGTTAGAAGCAAAGGCGGTAATTGGACTGTTTCCAGCAAATTCAGTAGGAGATGATATTGAGATTTACACCGACGAATCAAGGTCAGAAATTTTACATACTCAACGAACGCTTCGTCAGCAAGGAAAGAAAACAGCCTCTGCACCAAATATGGCTTTAGCAGATTTCATTGCGCCAAAAGAATCTGGATTGAAAGATTACATCGGGGGTTTTGTGGTAACTACTGGACTAGGAATTGATGAACACATTGCACGATTTGAAGCGGATCACGACGATTTCAATTCGATTATACTCAAAGCACTTGCCGATCGTTTGGCGGAAGCTTTTGCCGAAAGAATGCATGAATATGTGCGCAAAGAAAATTGGGGATATGATAGCAACGAAAGTCTTGAAAACTCCGATTTAATCGCTGAGAAATACCGAGGAATTCGTCCTGCCCCAGGTTATCCAGCTTGTCCAGATCATACGGAGAAAATCGATTTATTTAGAATTCTCGATGCGACCAATCAGACGGGTGTAGAATTGACAGAAAGTTTGGCGATGTTCCCAACGGCTGCTGTTTCGGGATGGTATTTTGGTCATCCAGAATCTAAGTATTTTGGTTTGGGGAAAATTAAACTCGATCAAGTGCATGATTTGGCGGATCGCAAAGGAGTGGAACGCGAGGTGATGGAAAGATGGTTGGGGAGTGTTACGAATTAACCACAAAGTTCACGAAGAAGGCATAAGGGTCGCTAAGGAATGGGTTCAAATATCTAAGTGAGATTTCCATTGATAACTCGTCTAATTCCTTTTGTTAATCGAGCCACATTAAAATTTATTAGCAAACCTAATTTATAATCTCCAAGTCTCAAGTAAGTTAGAGTTTGTGCTAAATGAACATCGTTCAGAGCCTCTAGACTTTTCAATCCAATTACAACTTTGTTATTAACTAAAAGATCAATTCTGTATCCACATTCCAATTCTACATCTTCAAAAATCAAAGGCATTTTCTTTTCTTTTTCAACCCGCAATTTTTCCTTCTGTAATTTGTAAAAAAGACATTCCTGATATGCACTTTCCAATAGACTAGGACCAAGGGCTTGATCCACTTCAAGAGCACATCCAATTATTTTATTTGAAATTTCATTTTCAGTCATAAAGCATTAGTTTTCTATTTAAGTAAAGAAATAATGCTCAATGCCAGGCCTATCTCTAACTATAAAGATCATCAAGAATGTACAAAGTATACAATATTACATTTCTTTGTGCCCGTGCCTCCTTCGTGCCCTTTGTGGTTAAATAACAATTCCGTATGTATCTACTTTCTAGTTAAACACTATATCTTTACCCACGTGAATCAAAAAATAGCCATTATCGGAGGTGGAGCAGCAGGTTTTTTCGCCGCTCTTTCTGTAAAACAACATCATCCAGGTGCTGAAGTAGTCATTTTTGAAAAATCGCAAAAAGTTCTTGCTAAAGTGAAAGTTTCTGGCGGTGGAAGATGCAATGTCACAAATGGCTGCTCGGAAATTGATGAGTTAATAAAAGCTTATCCTCGAGGAGGGCGAAAACTAAAATGGGCCTTCAAAGAATTCAATACCACAGACACCGTTCAATGGTTTGAAGACAGAAATGTGCCTTTGACTTTGCAAGATGACGGTTGCTATTTCCCCGTTTCACAAAATTCTCAATCCGTAATCGATTGTTTGATGAATGAATGCCGAAGAGGTAAAATCGAAATTTTAATTGGGAAAGGAGTTGAGCAAATTCGTCCTATTGAGGAAAAAATTGAATTGACGTTCAAAGATGAGGTTCTTATTTTCAACAAAGTAATTATAGCAACAGGCGGGTCACCAAAAACGTCTGGTTTAGATTGGTTGGCGCAACTTGGACATAAAATCGAAGAATGCGTGCCTTCTTTATTCACCTTCAATATGCCCAACGAATCCGTTCGCGAATTGATGGGCATCGTCAAAGAAGAAGTGATTACGACCATTCAAGGCACGAAATTAAAAGGTGATGGCCCGCTTTTGATCACCCACTGGGGAATGTCTGGACCAGCGATTTTAAAATTATCCGCTTTTGGTGCGAGAATTCTGGCGGATAGAAATTACGATTTCAAAGTATTGGTCAATTGGACGAACGAACCGAATTTAAAGAAGGTCTCTGATGAAATTCAGTCCATCGAGCGAGCTCATCCTAATAAGTTGTTGTCCAATGTTAAACCTTACGGAATCAAAGAAAGGCTTTGGCTACATTTATTGGATCGAGCAGGACAGGCGCCTACAAAACGATGGGAGGAATTGGGTAAAAAAGGATTCAACAAGCTTTTGGAAACACTGACGAACGATACCTACGAAGTAAAAGGTAAAACGACTTTCAAAGAAGAATTTGTGACCTGTGGAGGTGTGAGTCTCGATGAAATCAACATGTCATCTATGGAAAGTAGAGTCGTACCCAACTTGTATTTTGCTGGTGAAGTGATGGACATCGATGCGATAACAGGTGGGTATAATTTTCAAGCGGCCTGGACAACGGGATTTATTGCAGGAAAGTTATCCTGACTAATGACTAATTGATCCAATTTCACGAACCATATCCAAGTCATTTTGTGTCAATCCACCAGCATCATGCGTAGTAAAACGGATAAAAACTTTGTTGTACACATTCGTCCATTCAGGATGATGATTCAGCTTTTCAGCAACTATGGCAATCTTTCCCATAAATTGAAATGCAGCAAGAAAGTTGTCGAAAATAAAAGATTTCTCAACTCCATTTTCACGAACGGACCAATCTAAATTGTGTTCTGTTAAAAGTGCTTGAAACTCTGCTTCAGTATATTTTTGTTTATTCATTGGGTTGAAATTACACATTTTCTTTGTTAACTTTCCCATCCATGAAAGAAGAGACACGCGAATTAGAAGAACAACCCAACAATCCCTTGCACGGAGTGAAATTGGCCGACATTTTAGATTATCTGGTCGATAAATATGGGTTTGACGAACTCGGTGATCAAATTAAAATCAACTCCTTCGTCAGCAATCCGTCTATAAAATCCAGTTTAAAATTCTTGCGGAAAACGCCCTGGGCACGAGAAAAAGTGGAGAGTTTTTATTTGTATTCCCTCCGAGATGATAAACGGCAACAAAAGAGCGATGAAAAAACACCTAATTCTTAATCTTATTTAAAGTTTAACAATTTGTTTCGTGTGTCCATTCAC
>ERZ887849.1298-NODE-1298-length-23920-cov-7.062225_pt1 | contig 23920 bp, 17 predicted proteins | sample MGYA00521267_ERZ887849 | MGnify/ENA primary metagenome ERZ887849 (study PRJEB32303, sample SAMEA104408601) | aquatic metagenome | biome: Brackish water; feature: Pelagic; material: water | place: Baltic Sea | collected 2014-06-06T16:11:00 | depth 2,863 m ... | reverse complement strand
TTTAGCCAAAACGTTAACACTATTACCAAAAACCACAAAAAAAACCGTTTCAGCCAAGCCAAAACGGTTTCTATTAATATTCTAGTTGCTATTTAAACATCAATATTAGCATACTTCGCATTCTTCTCGATAAACTCTCTACGAGGTGGAACTTCATCACCCATTAACATAGAGAAAATCTGATCTGCTTCGGCTGCGTTATCAATTGTAACTTGACGAAGTGTTCTTGATTCAGGATCCATCGTTGTTTCCCAAAGTTGAGTAGCATTCATCTCACCTAGACCTTTGTATCGCTGAATTCCAACAGAGCTTTCCAATCCAGAACCCTTCAATTCTTGAATATATTTGTCGCGTTGGTCATCGTTCCATGCATACTCGGCTTTCTGCCCTTTTTTTACTAAGTACAAGGGTGGTGTAGCAATGTATATATATCCTAATTCAATTAATTCTTTCATAAATCTGAAGAAGAACGTCAAGATTAAGGTTTCGATATGCGAACCATCGACATCGGCATCACACATGATGATTACCTTGTGGTATCGTAACTTCTCCAAATTCAAAGCTTTAGAATCTTCTTCCGTTCCAATTCGAACACCAAGTGCCGTATAAATATTCTTTATCTCTTCGTTTTCGAAAATCTTATGAATCATTGCTTTTTCAACGTTCAAAATCTTTCCACGGAGAGGCATAATTGCTTGAAAGTGACGATCACGACCTTGTTTCGCTGTTCCACCGGCCGAATCTCCCTCGACGAAGTACACCTCACACAAAGCAGGATCTTTTTCAGAACAATCCGCCAATTTACCAGGCAATCCACTACCCGACATCACATTCTTACGTTGCACCATTTCACGTGCTTTACGCGCTGCATGTCTAGCTCTTGCCGCCAAAATAACTTTGTCAACAATAATTTTCGCCTCAGCTGGATGCTCTTCCAAATAATTGGACAACATGGTTGAAACACCTTGACTAACGGGTGCAGTAACCTCTCTATTACCTAACTTTGTTTTCGTTTGACCTTCAAATTGCGGCTCTTGAACTTTAACCGAAACAACAGCTGTCAATCCTTCTCGGAAATCATCACCATCAATTTCAATTTTCTCTTTGGCCAGCATGCCTGATTCTGTGGCATATTTCTTCAAAGTGTTTGTCAATCCACGACGGAACCCAGATAAATGCGTTCCTCCTTCATGTGTATTGATATTATTGACGTACGCTTGAATATTTTCTGTGTATGAAGTATTATATGTTAAGGCAACTTCAACAGGAACACCATCGTTTTCTCCTTCGAAATAAATGACATCTGGAATCAATTTCTCACGATTCCTATCCAAATACTCACAGAATTCACTCAATCCTCTTTCAGAATAAAACACATTCGATGGGTGTTTTCCGTCTTCATCTACTGTTCGAAGATCCGTAAGATTAACTGTGATTCCTTTGTTCAAAAACGCCAATTCACGCATTCTAGCTGCTAAAGTGTCGTAATTATACACCAACTCTTGGAAAATCGTCGCATCGGGCTTAAATTGAACCTCAGTACCATGTTCTTTAGTCTCCCCGATTTGTTTTACGTCGTATTGTGGTTTACCGATTTTATATTCTTGTTGCCAAATTTTACCATCACGGTAAACAGTAGCTCTTAAATCTTCAGAAAGTGCATTCACACAGGATACCCCAACTCCGTGAAGCCCACCTGATACTTTGTATGTGTCCTTATCAAACTTACCACCAGCGTGCAATACAGTCATTACGACTTCCAATGCAGACTTTTTCTCCTTGGTGTGCATTGCCGTAGGAATACCACGACCATTATCTCTAACTGTTATTGAATTGTCTTCATTAATCCATACAGAAATCAAATCACAATGGCCGGCTAGTGCTTCATCGATAGAGTTATCGACAACCTCGTAAACCAAGTGATGCAGACCTTTCGTTCCGATATCACCGATGTACATGGCAGGTCTTTTACGAACCGCCTCTAATCCTTCTAATACTTGGATGTTATCCGCTGAATAATTACTTCTGTCTATTTCTTCGCTCATATTATATTGAATCGTGTTTTATTCTACTTTTTAAGGCCTTTTTTCAAGCCCCTCAAAGATACAAAAACCTAGAGCTTATAACTAGTAAAGAAATAGGTTTATCAAGGACTTTTCAACAAAATATTCACGATAAAATTGAGTTACTTCCACTCAAAGGAAAAAAGCGCAGAAAGTATATTAAAAACTGAAAGAGGTTTAGGGTTAATTCCCCTCTATCCAATCGGTAATTTCTGAATCCGTTGGTAAAGTTCTAGGTGATATCACTTTTACTAAATTACCATTTTCATTAATTAGGAATTTTTGAAAATTCCATTTTACTTCTTGATTGCTCAAACCGTTTTCATTTTGGGTAGTTAAAAACCGGAATAAGGGATGTTGATCTTCACCTTTTACAGAAATTTTCTCCATCATTTGAAATGAAACACCATAATTCTTTTGGCAAAAGTCAGCGATTTCTGAATTAGAACCGGGCTCCTGCTTCATGAAATTGTTGGCAGGAAATGCGATAATAACAAAATTTGAGTCTTTATATGTGTTGTGTAATTCTTCTAATTGCTCATATTGAGGAGTCAGACCACACTTGGATGCCGTGTTTACAATCATAACTTTTTTTCCCTTTAGACTTTCAAGCGAATACTCCACTCCTTCAATGTCATTCATTACAAATTGATAAATGGTTACTTCTGATTGACAGGCGCCTTGAAAAACGAAGAATAGGATGGCAAAACTGAGTATTTTATATTTCATATATTGTTAACATTCATACATTAAGATTGTTCTTGATCATAATCATTAAGATTTCTAAAAAGAAAAAGGTAATTTTAAGATTCTCAAACTAAAATATGAAAAAAATCATTCTTATTACGTTGATCATCGCAACAGCTATGACTTCTTTTGGACAAAAAAAGGATAAAAACACCTCAGAAACTGCGAAGTCAGCACTTTCAGGCCAAACCGGAGCATTAAAATTTCGCTTGGTTGGTCCAGCTTTAACCTCTGGAAGAATTGCCGATATCGCCGTCCATCCGACAAATCACGATATGTGGTATGTTGCAGCTGCTTCGGGTGGAGTTTGGAAAACTACAAATCACGGCACGACCTTCTCTCCTATTTTTGACGGTTATGGCTCGTATAGCATAGGTTGTGTGCAATTGGCGCCCAATAACCCGAATACCGTTTGGGTAGGAACAGGTGAAAATAACAACCAACGTTCAGTTTCCTATGGAGATGGTGTTTATAAATCTCTTGATGGCGGAAAAACCTTCACGAATATGGGGCTGAAAGATTCTGAACACATTGGTGGAATTGTAATTCACCAAAAAAACGAGAACATTATTTGGGTTGCCGCTTATGGTCCGGTCTGGAGTTCTGGCGGTGAACGCGGAGTATATAAATCAGTTGATGGAGGGAAGACGTGGAACAGAACGTTGTTTGTAAGCGACAATACAGGGATTGCTGAAATAAAAGCTGACCCAAATAATCCTGACATTTTATATGCTTCGGCACATCAACGAAGAAGAAGAGAATGGACGTATATCGGAGGTGGACCGGAATCTACCATATATAAATCGACTGATGGCGGTGAAACATGGAGAGAAATCGCTACTGGATTGCCCAGCAAAATGATGGGTAGAATTGGTTTAGCTGTTTCTCCTGCTGATGAGAATTATGTATATGCTATCGTTGAAGCGCGCGATGATAAAGGTGGTTTCTTTCGTTCAACCAACAAAGGAGAAAGCTGGTCAAAAATGTCGGGTTATTCCACTTCAGGAAATTATTATCAAGAAATTATTTGTGACCCCTACAACAAAGATAAAGTGTTTTCAATGAACACTTGGTTGCACCATACAGAAGATGGTGGGAAGAAATTTGTTGCTACAGGTGAAGAGAAGAAACACGTTGATAATCACTGTATTTGGATCGACCCTAACAACACGGATCATTGGATTGTTGGTTGTGATGGAGGAATCTATGAAACGTATAATCACGCTGAGGAATGGAAGTACTATTCCAATTTACCTTTGACTCAATTCTACAAAGTTGCGACAGATAATGATGCTCCATTTTACAATATATACGGTGGAACACAAGACAATAATTCCATGGGTGGACCAAGTGCCACTATCAACAATGCCGGGATTTTGAACAGTGATTGGTACATTACAAATGGTGGAGATGGATTCGAATCGGCGATTGACCCTTTAAATCCAAATATTACGTATGCCCAAGCGCAATACGGATGGTTGGTTCGATACGATAGGGCTTCTGGTGAAAAAACACCTATTCAACCTATGCCGAAAAAAGGCGAAAAAGCGTACCGATGGAATTGGGATGCGCCATTATTGATATCTCCACACGACAATAAAACACTTTATTTTGCTGCGAATCGCGTTTTTAAATCAATTAACCGAGGTGATGATTGGCAGACCATTTCGCCTGACTTAACGCGTGAAATCGACAGAAATGAACTAGAAGTAATGGGTCAAGTTTGGTCCATGGATGCTGTGATGAAGAATGCTTCGACAACCATTTATGGAAACATCGTCGCAATGGATGAATCGCCGAAAAAACAAGGACTACTTTATGCCGGAACGGACGATGGATTAATTCAGATCTCAGAAAACGGCGGCGATTCATGGACGAAGTATAACTCATTTGTTGGGGTTCCACCAAATACTCGGGTAAATCAAATTCATGCTTCTCCAACGGATGAAAATATGGTTTATGCCATATTTAATAATCATAGAGCTGGGGATTTCAAACCGTATGTACTGAAAAGTAACAATAAAGGGAAAACGTGGACTTCTATCACCAATGACCTTCCCGAACGCGGTTCTGCCTTTACCATTCGACAAGATTATGTTGATCCAAATCTATTGTTCGTAGGAACTGAATTCGGATGTTATTTTTCGAATGATGGAGGGAAAATGTGGAACAAATTAGGTGGACTTCCAACCATCGCCATTTACGATTTAGACATTCAGCAAAGAGAGAACGATTTGGTCGTGGCTTCCTTTGGACGCGGATTCTATGTCTTGGACAATTACTCACCTTTGCGTTCGCTCAACACAGAAGTACTAGACAAAAAAGCGCATTTGTTTCCTATCAAGGAGGCCTTGCTTTATGTTCCTTCTGCCCCACTTGGCTTGAGGGGAACAGGGTCACAAGGAGCTGATCTATGGAATGCAGAGAATCCAGATTTCGGTGCGACTTTCACTTTGTATTTAAAAGAGGGAGACAAAACCTTAAAAGAAATTCGACAAGAGGAAGACAAGAAAAAGGAAGAAAAAAAACTAGCTGCCTATTATCCAACGATAGATGAAATAAGAGCTGAAAACATTGATGAAAAAGGGCAATTGATTTGGATTATTCGCAACGATAAAGGGGAAGAAATCAGAAGAATACTGACTTCACCTTCAAAAGGAATGTCACGAATTTCATGGAATTTAAGAAAAGAATCCACTTCGCCGATTAACCTTAATAAAAGAACACCAGGCAGATACGAATCAGCAGATGAAGGATTTTTGGTTACTCCTGGAACGTATTCTGTTGAGGTAAATCATTTGAAAAACGGAGAAGCAACCTTGTTGATTGAAAAAACGAATTTCATTGTGAAGGGATTGGACAATCAAACATTGATTGCTGAGAATTCATTAGAACTGGATGCTTTCAGAGCAGAACTTGCTGAATATTCTCGAATGGTTTCTGGAACCAACCGTTTATTAGGAGAAACATCAGAAAAATTAAAATACTTGTCCCATGCTATTCAAAACTATCCAAAAGCGGATTTAAGCTTGATGAGGGAAGTTAAAGAAATAGAGGCATTACTTCGCGAATGTTCAATAACTTTGTACGGTGATGGCGTTGTTTCGGCATTGGAACAAGAAACCTTGCCTAGTTTGAATGGTCGTTTGGGAATAACCGAATATCAATTAAGTTCAAACACAACAGGAGTAACAAAAACGCAGAAAGAGAATCTTGCTTTGGTGAAAGAAGAATATGCACCGATGAGAGAGAAACTAAATTCTGCCATGACACGCGTTAAAACCTTGAAAGAAAAATTATCGCTTATCCCTATTCCATTCACCAAAGACGGTGATATTAATTGGAAAGAAGATTAACAGTTAATAATTAAGAATGAATAATTATTGATTAGAAGAAAAAACTTAGAATGAAAATAGAACAGATTTATACAAAATGCCTGGCTCAAGGGTCATATTATATGGAAAACAATGGCGAAGCGGCTGTAATTGACCCTTTGCGTGAAGTAAATCAATATATTGAAATGGCAGCAGAAAGAGGTGCAAAAATTAAATATATTTTAGAGACTCATTTTCATGCCGATTTCGTGTCTGGCCATTTGACATTGTCTGAGAAAACAGGCGCACCGATTGTTTATGGCCCGAATGCCGAAACAAACTTTCCGTCAACAATAGCTAAGGATGGACTGGAATTACCTTTGGGTGATTCCAAAATCCGTGTTTTGCACACTCCCGGACATACGATGGAGAGCACATGTTATTTGCTATTAGATGAAGAAGGCACCCCGACAACTTTGTTTTCTGGAGATACACTTTTTCTTGGAGATGTTGGTCGTCCTGATTTGGCGCAAAAAGCGGCGAGTATGACCCAAGAAGATTTGGCAGGAATATTATTCGAAAGCTTGCGCACGAAAATCATGACATTGCCAAATGACGTAGTCGTTTATCCGGGTCATGGTGCTGGTTCAGCCTGTGGAAAAAACATGAGCTCAGAAACCGTTGGTTCCATTGGTCACGAAAAAGCGACAAATTACGCCTTACGAGCTGATATGACGAAAGCCGAGTTTGTTAAAGAAGTCACGGACGGATTAGCTCCTCCTCCAGCCTATTTTCCATTGAATGTTCAAATGAACAAAGAAGGTTATTCTAACATTGATGATGTATTGAGTAAAGGAAAGAGAGCACTGTCAGCCGATGATTTTGAATCGCAAATGAAAGATTCGGGTGTTGTAGTTTTAGATGTTCGTCATCAGGATGAATGGTGTAAATCACATATTCCAGGTAGCCTTTTCATTGGTTTGAATGGACAATTTGCTCCATGGGTTGGTTCGGTTATTAAAGATACGGCAACTCCCATTTTGTTAGTAGTAGAAGAAAATCAAGTTGAGGAAGCAATTACTCGTTTAGCAAGAGTCGGTTTCGACAATGTGCAGGGGCATTTGAAAAACGGAATAGAATCTTGGGCAACTGCGGGTAAGAATTTGGCGGATTTAGAGTCTATTTCTGCAGCGGATCTTGAATCTAAAATAACAAACGAAAAGGCCATCATTTTTGATGTTCGAAATGATGGTGAATACGAAGCGGAACATTTAGGATGTGCACGATTCACTCCCTTGGATGATTTAGACAAATATCTAGATGAATACCCTGAAAACGATGAATTTTACGTGCATTGTGCTGGTGGTTACCGATCTGTGATTGCCTTGTCTATTCTAAAAGCAAATGATTTTCACACAGGAATCAATGTTCTTGGTGGATTTGGAGCTATCAGAGAGACAGGATTGAAAACGACAGAATTTGTTTGTCCATCCACTAAAGCTTAATCAAGTTTGAAAGAAGATCAGAATTCTTCCTCTAAACAGCTTCATATCTTGTTGCTTACCTCGTGGTTTCCTAATGAGAAAGAACCCTATTTAGGAAATTTCATTGAACAATTTGCCCTTGCTTTATCGAAAAGACACCAAGTGACTTTGCTGTATAATGATTTTTCAACCGCAAAGAAGTACGGAATGGTGGATTATCATTACAATGAGAATTTAACTGTTTGCAGAGCCTTTATTCCAGCACGAAAAGGGATTTTCTACAAATATGTCGCTCATAAAATGGGTGTAGATTGGGTGAAGAAACACTTCCCGCGAGTTGATTTGATTCATGCCTGCGTTGCAGCGAGAGATAGTTGGCATTTTCTTCGTGCGCAAAAAGAACTTTCACGACCGATGATTTACACGGAACACGGTTCGTACATGCTTGAAAAACAATTCAGTAAGCTATCGTATTTCAAAAAGAAACGAATAAAAAAACTACTTGAAATGTCCTATGAGCGGACTGCTGTTTCGGAGAGATTGGCGGAGAGTATGGAGAAATTAACCAATCGTAATGTTTCAGTAATCGGGAATTTCGTTCCCACTGACTGGTTTCAGCAAGGCGTAATATCTACCCCAGACGACACTTATAATTTCTTACACATTTCCACTTTGGACGATAACAAAAATTTTCAAGGAATTCTTGACGCTTGTTTGATTTTAAAGGAGAAAGGAATATTGAATTGGCATTTTACGGTGGTTTCAGAGGAAAATTTCGTTCAGTTTAATTCGTGGTGTGTTAATAATGATTTATCGAATCAATTCACTTTTGAAAGTCATGTCCCATATGATAAATTGCCAGAAAAGTACTTGGTAAACGATTGTTTCGTTTTGAATTCACATGCTGAAACTTTTTCTATTGTCAATGCAGAGGCGCTTTGTTTTGGATTGCATTTAATCACAACACCTGTTGGGTTTTTATCGAACGACAAGTCGAAGTATATTGATAAAACCACCATTAATTCTCCAGATGATTTAGCGCTTAAAATGGAGTTAGCGATTAAGGAGAAAAAGTATTCGGGTATAAAAGGGCGTGTATTTGCGGAGCAGTTTAAAGAAGATACGATATTGGATCAGTACGAGAAACTGTACCTTAAGGTATTGGGGTGAGAACGCTGATTTACAAAGATTTTTTTATTTAACTTAAAGACACAATAGCTGTGGAATCCTTTTAATCTGTGTCATCTGCGTCCTGCTGACACTATTTACTTTAAATCAAAAAAGCTGTCCACACCAATCGTGCGCTCGACTTGAAAACCTTCAGCGTACTTCACGCCTATTGATCGACCATATTGAAGCATTCTTCCTTTGATGAAATCTAAAAAATCTTCTCCCGAAATTGGAGTTTGAGGCTCTTTAGAATTGGGGTTATGGAATTGGGTTTTATATGCCATGATCGCCTCAAATTTTTTGTCCACAAAATCGGTGACATCAATCGCGAAATCAGGTTCTAAGTAATGATCCTGGATGTAGTGGTACACAAAATCTGGACGAAACGCTAACTGTTCGGCTCCCTCCCATTTTGTATTCACTTTTCGCAGGCCAGAAAGAAAACAGGCTTCAGAAACCAATTGGGAACCACGGCCATGATCTGGATGGCGATCAGAAATTGCATTGGCCAAAACAATTTTAGGCTGAAAACGTCTTATCTGCTCGATAATCAATCTTTTATTCACTTCGTTAATTTCAAAGAAACCGTCTGCCATTTTAAGATTGACGCGTTGAGATATCCCCATAATATGATCGGCATCAAAGGCTTCAGCATAACGTGTTTCAATTGTTCCTCGCGAGCCTAATTCTCCTTGTGTCAAATCAACTATAACGACCTTTTTTCCTTCAGCAATGTGCTTCATGAGTGTTCCACTCGCCGACAATTCTAAATCGTCAGGATGAGCGGCAAAGGCGAGAATATCAACGTTCGTGTACATATTATTTTAGATCTGCTTTGGACGATGCTTCGTATTTACGATTTCGAATTGCTGCAACTAAAGTAAACAAGATAAAGAAAATCACGGAAATAATAATTCCTGGAGGGAAAGTTCCTAATCCGTCACCTTGGGCATAACTGTGCAGACCCACTAAGTAAAAGTTCACGCCGAAAAAAGTAAATAAGATCGCTGTGAATCCCCAGAAGGTCGCCACATTGAATGAAAATTTTCCGCTGAGACCTGGTATGAATCGGAAGTGCAAAATAATCGCATAAACCAAAACCGAAACCAAGGCCCAAGTTTCTTTTGGATCCCATCCCCAGTATCTTCCCCACGACTCATTCGCCCAAACTCCGCCCAGGAATGTACCGATGGTCAACATGAATAATCCAACAGTAACAATGATCTCAGAAATATAAGTCAAAGAAGTAATCGTATTCGTCAAGCGTTTACCAATTTTCTCATTACGCAATATGTAAAGTACCAGATTCATAAAGCCGATAATCCAACCAAGGGCTAAGAATGCGTAGCTTCCTGTAATTATTGCAACGTGGATTTTCAACCAATACGATTTCAAAACAGGCTGCAGTGGCGTAATTTCAGGATCTAGGAAACTCATTGTAGAAACGAACATCATTAAGAATGCCAAGAACATTGCTCCTGCTAAAACTACCGGATACTTTCTTGAAAAAACCCAACCGATAACTACTGCTACCAACGAAACAAAAATTAATACTTCATATGCATTACTCCAAGGAGCATGTCCTGTAATGTACCATCGCATTCCCAAACCAGCTGCATGATACAGGACCACAGGAATAACCAACCATCTAATTGCCGTATTTACTTTCTTTAAAATAGACAATTTCTTTTTGTCTTTCTGTCCAACTTCTTCTATGAAAAACAAGATCAAACCAATGAAGGCAAGAGTCAAATAAAGATACGATGCATTTGGAAAAACATTCATCTTATTGGAACGCACCTCCATATTGATGTGGTTTTCAGAAGGAATGACCTCTTTTCCTATCTTCCTTTGGTAGGTTATTAATCGATTCAAAATTTTATCCGATTCACTAAAGTTTTTGTCTCTTGCGCCAAGAGCTATCGAGTTAAAATAGAGTTGTCCCAATTCAGAACCTTGTTGCGATTTATCTGATAAATCTGGACTCAATGGATTGTACCAACTGTTATTCGCATCGCCTACAGCAGGAATAATTTTCATGTATTCCCACATGAATATTTGATTCAATACTTGAATCTTCTCTACTGCTTTGATCAATTTCTTATCAAACTCGTTTCGTTGTGACTCCGGTTTACGAAAGGCAGAATTGTATTCTTTCGCCCACTTCAACTGCATGTCGTCCGAGAAGAAATCGTTGAAAGCACAATAGTTTCCCGGAAGCTTTAATCTTTCGACTAAATTATTGGAAACGTAAATTACATCTTGAGACATCCAGTATTCTGGATACATGTGCATAGAAACAACCGTTTGAACAGCATTTTTACCGTCAAATTCACTTTTTCTTGAAATTTTGCGCAACAATTCGTCAGACAAAGTATGCATTGGAATTATTCTCCCTTTAAAGTCCTGAACGGCAAGTTTGGCTAATTTGTCTGAATGTTCTTCCGACATAAACTCGCCTTGAATCATTTTTCGCTTACCAATGACTTGCGGTTCATCTGCTTCATGATTGTGCGTTGTATCGCCTGGTTCGTGAACATGTTCCTGCCCAAATGAATTGAAAGACAACAATAATAATATCGCAAGAAGTTCTTTTCTTGCACGCAGACCTCTTAACTTATTCAATATATCTCTGAATCTACCAACCGGTGCGAACAGTGACAATATCATTCCAATTGACATCAATAAGTATCCTAAATAGGTAACGTTGGTTCCAAGCGCATCGTGATTCACACTCAAATGTGTTTCCTTTTCATCTTGTGAATAACCAGATTGAAAAAAACGATATCCTCCGTAATCCATGACATTATTCATGAAAACGCGTTTATTTCTATTTACGCCATTTTTAGGGTCAACAATTGTCAATTCACTAGCAAAAGAACTTGGTGAATTACTTCCAGGATAACGGTCTAATTGAAAATCTCTACATGCAATTGAAAACGGAATTTGAATACGCGTAGAGCCATATTCCATTTCATACGTCAATCCGTTAAATTCGAAAACGTGATGTACAGGTAATTTGCCCATTCCGCCTTCCAGGGTGTAGTTCATTGATTTCTCACCATCGTTAACTTCAATCGTTAGGTAATCCATTCCGTCGGTTTTGGTCTTGCCAGGAAGCAACATTTTCTTCGCATTATTTACCAATCCTTTGAAAACAAATTGCTTACCATCCACTTGGTAAAGAGTTGCCGTTTGAAAAATAACTTCTTTGTCCTTCGCTATTTGCGTATATGCAGAATCTGGAACATCCCCACCTGACTGACGAGCAGCGCGCATTTGACTCATGGAAAGGCTCGTCATGTCATATGCCGACTTCATATAAGCAACTCCACTTTTGGAATAAACTTGAATTCCAGGCATAGCATCTTTCTTATTATACGATAATGCCACCTCGCCTATTTTCATGAAATCATTTTCTCCGATAAAATTAGATGACATTCCGTCCGTTACTATTTCGAGGACGCTTCCTTTGATGGAATCATTTTTCACAAGAGAGTCTACATGATTCTTTTGGAAATCGACAAATGAAATAGAAATCGGCGTGGTGTGCTTCGGGAATTCAACATCAAAATCGAAATGTTTGTGCCAAATTTCAGATTGAAAAATTTTCGTTTCGTACTTGTACTCCATTTCTCCGTCATTCACTTTGAACCAGATTTTTGGATCTGAGGAATAGATGAAATTTGATTTTTCTCCTTCAGGAACAATCATCAAACCCTCAAAGCTCACAAAACGCGTGATGGCTGCGCCAATAATAATGACTAAAAATGACAAGTGAAAAGCTAGAGTAGCTATTTTTTCTCTTCTGAAAAGCTTGTATTTAAAGATGTTAGAAATCAAATTTAAGGACAAATACGCCAAAACGATTTCGAACCAAGTGGCATTGTAAATAAGCAATTTGGCAGTTTGAATATCGTATACGGACTCCAAGAAAGTTGCGGTACCTATTGCAGCTAAAAAAACAAACATGGCAAGCGCCATCATTTTCATAGAGAAAAACTGGTTTATTATCTTATCCATAGTTTTTGGTTCTTTTATCGGTGGCAAAAATACGGTTTGTTTAAGAAAAACCGAGGATGCTTTTGTTAATAGATTGAAAACTTATGTATCAAAGTCAATGGACTATGATTCTAAGAGTTACTCTTAAAAAACGCATTTAAATTCTGCAATACCCGATTATTGATATCAGAGGTATCAGCAGGTTCAAATTTTCTTCCTAAAATCTTTTCGTACAACTCAATGTACCGCTCCGTAACCGTCGAAACAAAAGAATCGGGCATTTCAGGCATTTGCTGGCCATCCAATCCTTGGAAATCATTTTCAATCAACCATTCTCTAACAAATTCTTTCGACAATTGTTTTTGATTTTCACCTTTTACCTGACGCTCCTCGTATCCATCAGCATAAAAATAACGACTTGAATCCGGCGTATGAATTTCATCAATGAGAATCACTTTTCCATTCAACAGTCCGAATTCATATTTGGTGTCAACCAAAATCAGCCCTTGTTCCGCCGCCATTTCTGTACCTTTTTGAAACAATAACCGAGTAAACTCCTCAAGCTGAAGATAAAGGTCTTCCGCTATAATGTTTTGGGCAATAATCTCTTCACGAGAAATATCTTCGTCATGACCTTCATCCGCCTTTGTTGCTGGCGTAATAATAGGTTCAGGAAATTTGTCGTTTTCCTTCATTCCTTCTGGCATTTTCACTCCACAAAGAATTCGCTTTCCAGCTTTGTATTCTCGAGCGGCATGTCCAGCCAAATATCCACGAATCACCATTTCAACTCGAAAAGGCTCGCAAGCGTATCCAATTGCAACTGAAGGATCTGGTGCAGCAATCAACCAATTCGGCACAATATTTTTCGTCGCATCTAAAAAATAAGTAGCAACCTGATTCAACACTTGACCTTTATGTGGTATCCCTTTTGGTAAAATGTGATCAAACGCAGAAATACGATCTGATGCAACCATAACGAGCAATCCACTATCTAAAGAATAAACATCTCGAACTTTTCCTTTGTAGACATTCGTTTGTCCCGGAAATTCAAAATCAGTTTTTACAAGTGCTTCCATTTATTTATTGTCTTTTTTCTCGTTTTGTTTCGCCGCTTTGTCTTTATCATCGGCTTTTTCAAATGCATCTATAATTCGCTTCACCAAAGGGTGTCGTATAACATCCATTTGATTCAATCGGATGATTTCTAATCCGTCGGTATCTTTCAGTAAATCAATTACATAACTCAAACCTGACTGCTGATGACGTGGCAAATCTACTTGTGACATATCGCCTGTAACAATGAATTTCGCCGACATCCCCATTCTCGTCAAGAACATTTTCATTTGCATCTTGGTCGCATTTTGCGCCTCATCGAGTATTACAAATGCCTTGTCCAGCGTTCGTCCCCGCATAAATGCCAAAGGAGCAATTTCGATTACCCCAAACTCTATCATGTCCTTCAATTTCTCTGGAGGAATCATATCTCGAAGCGCATCGTATAAAGGCATCATGTAAGGATCAAGCTTTTCTTTCATGTCTCCTGGAAGAAAACCAAGATTTTCTCCTGCTTCAACAGCTGGACGAGTTAAAATAATCCGTTTGACTTCTTTTTCTTTCAGTGCTCTAACTGCCAAAGCTACAGCGGTATAAGTTTTACCCGTCCCAGCTGGACCAACGGCAAAAACCATGTCGTTCTTGTAAACGGCTTTTACTAATTTCTTTTGATTTAAAGTTCTCGCTCTAACCTTTATACCTGAATTCCCATGCACAATAACATCATCGCCATCCTTTTCTTCTAAGATTGATTTACCTTCTTTATCCATAAGATTATCGATATTGTTTTCCGTCATAGAATTGAACTTCTTCAAGTATTGAATAATCAAATTCACTTTATCCTCGAATATGCCTAATTGAGCTATATCGCCAGAATAATTCACAACATTTCCTCTAGAACTAATCTTTAATTGAGGGAAGAAGCTTTTGATATGATTGAACTTGACGTTGTTTATTCCGAAAAATTCAGCGGGATTAACCCCTTTTATTTCTATTTTTTTTTCGACCAAGTAGAACTTTATTTACGAAAGGTTTCGATTTAACTCTATTTAAAACTTATTTTTGGTCAAAATTACAATAATTCCATAAAAAAACAGACGCTTTGAGTATGGGTTTAAAACTTTTGACATTGACTTCCGATCTGGGATTGAATGACCATTATGTTGCCTCCATTAAAGGGTCTATTCTAAAATCTGACCCAGAAGTTCAGATTGTGGACATTTCCCACGATATAGTTCCTTTTGATACCTCACACGGCGCGTTTGTTCTTCGATCTTGCTACAAAGATTTTCCTGCAGGAACTGTTCACATAATCGCGATAGATACCGAGCCAATAGTGAACTTTGGTGGATCGGATGGCTCTTTTCCGTGCATAATGGAGATTGACAAGCAGTTTATTATCTCCAATGATAATGGGTTTTTCGGTACATTTTTAGGAGAAAGAAAACCAGATAACCTCTGGCGAATAGATGATGTATTGTCCAACCCAAAGCTCTTTAAGTTTCCTTCAAAAAGCATGTTGGTTCCTGCTGCAATCCAGATACTTAACGGAAAAAAACCTGACATGTTTTGCACTAAGCAAGTTGGATTCAAACGTGCATTCTCATCCATTGCTGTAGTGGAAAAGAACTTGATTATTGGAAACATTATCCACCTAGATTCATATGGAAATGCGATAACAAATATAGATTTTGAGCTTTTTGAAAGAGTTGGGACGAATCATCCTTTCACCATTGTTTTTTCTAGAAAAGAATACTATATTGACAGGATATCCAGCACGTATAATGAAGTTGCACCAGGTGAACGATTGGCATTGTTCAACGAAAATGGATTATTAGAAATCGCTATAAACCGAGGAGCCAACCAAGGAAACGGTGGTGCCGAAAAACTATTGGGATTCAAAAAAGGAGAACAAGTTCGCATAGAATACACTCCTCGAGGATCCAAGGACACATTAGAAGAATTGTTTTAAATGATTACTCGAATAGTAAAACTTCACTTTCAAGAAGATAAGATTCAAGAATTCCTTGATTTTTTTGAAACAATAAAACACAAAGTCAATACCTTTCCAGGGTGTAAAGGCATGCGATTGGTTCAAGATAACTACAACCGTCAAACAATTATGACCATCAGTGATTGGGATTCGAAAATCGATTTAAATACCTATCGAGACTCGGAAACATTCGGTCAAGTTTGGCCCAAAATCAAGCCATGGTTCGAGAATAAACCTGAGGTATGGACGACCGAAGTAGTTTTTAATGGATTTCCTTGAAAAAACCCTAAGGGTTTAATATTTAAACATATATTCACTAGAAAATAATAATAATGAAAATCGCAATATTATCTGCAAATCCTAATTTATATTCAACGAAACGCCTTATTGAAGCGGGCAAACAAAAAGGTCATGAAATGATTGTTGTAAATCATACGAAATGTGATATCGTAATGGAAAAGAAAAAGCCCAGAATTTTATACAAAGGAGAGTTTTTAACGGATATTGATGCAGTGATTCCTAGAATTGGAGCTTCGGTTACCTTTTTTGGAACAGCGGTTGTTCGTCAATTTGAAATGATGCATGTTTTTTCGGCAGTTGAGTCGCAAGCATTAGTGCGATCGAGAGACAAATTGCGTAGTCTTCAAATCTTGTCTCGCGCAGGTTTGGGTATGCCTAAAACCGTTTTCTCTAATTCATCTAAAAACACAGAAGAAATTATAGAACAAGCCGGCGGCCCACCATGTGTGATTAAACTATTGGAAGGTACACAAGGATTGGGGGTCGTTTTAGCTCCGGACACAAATTCTGCCACTTCAGTAATTGAAGCATTTCACGGTTTGCAAGCACGAGTTATCATTCAAGAATTCATTAAAGAAGCAAAAGGTGCCGATTTGAGAGCATTTGTTGTAGATGGTGTGGTAGTTGGTGCGATGAAACGTCAAGGAAAAGAAGGCGAGTTCAGAAGCAATTTGCACCGAGGTGGTTCAGCACAGATAATCGAATTATCTGATGAAGAGGAAAATGCAGCCCTGAAAGCCGCCAAAGCAATGGGATTAGGTGTAGCAGGTGTCGATATGTTACAAAGTGCAAGAGGTCCACTTATACTAGAGGTGAATTCTTCTCCAGGATTGGAAGGAATAGAATCAGCAACAGGAAAGGACATTGCTAAGAGTATTATTCGTTACGTGGAGAGAAACGCAGGGTAATTCAGTTTTCAACATACCGTACAGTAAAAGAAATCCACAAAACAATCATTTCCGCAGTTACAATGCGAATGAAATCTTATTTTTGTCCTTCAAAACAGAAATGCATAAATGAAGGCACTTTATCTGAAGGAAATACGTAGCTTTTTAAGCTCGATTATCGGATATATTTTTATTCTTATATATCTAATCTCAGCTGGATTATTCTTATGGATTATTCCCGAAGGATGGAACTTATTGGAAGGAACAGAAGCAGATCTAATTCCTTTCTTTAATTTGTCACCTATTATTTTCTTGATCTTAATTCCAGCAATTACCATGCGATCGATTGCTGAGGAACGAAGAACGGGTACTATCGAACTGTTGTTTACACGTCCTCTTTCTGATCTTCAAATATTATTGGCAAAATATTTAGCTGGTGTGACATTGGTAATTGTTTCCATTCTACCCACGCTTATTTACTTCTTCACGATGTATCAATTGGGAAACCCAGTTGGAACGATTGATGTTGGAGCAACTCTCACCTCCTATTTGGGATTGATCCTTTTGGGATCTGTATTTGTTGCCATTGGACTATTTGCTTCATCTATTACGAGTAGTCAAATCGTTGCTTTTATTGTTGCGATGTTTATGTGCTGGCTCATTTATGATGGGTTTTCTCAACTTGGTTCGTTTAAATTGTTTGGTAGCTTCGATACGGTGATTCAATATATTGGTATTTCGTTTCATTATGATAGCATCAAACGTGGCGTAATTGACACTCGTGATATATTTTACTTCTTATCCGTTATCACTTTATTCATTTTCGCTGCATTGACAGTGATTAAATCTTTAAAGAAATAATCATGGCGAAAAAAACAAACAAGTTCAAAGGGATTTTCAATTGGTCATTTTTCATTGTAGCTGCGGTTGCAGTGGTATTGCTAAATGTTATATTTTCTTTTGTCAACTTTAGAATTGATGCAACGAAAGACAAACGCTTTTCGCTGTCAAACGGAACAGTAGAGTATTTGAAAAATGAAGACAAATTAGACAACCGTTTATTGCTTAAGATTTATTTGGATGGTAAACTTCCATCCGATCTTCAATATTTCCGCGATGCCGTTGAGGACAAGCTCAAAGAATTTAAACAATATGCAGGAAATAAAATTGAATACGAGTTCATAGATCCAACATCAGGAACTGAAGGTGAGCAACAAGAATTATTCGAATCGCTTTACGCCAAAGGGAAAGGGATAACTCCAATGGATATCATTTTCAATAAAGACGGTCAAAATACTCAAATGTTGGTTTGGCCAGGTGCCATAATTGAATACAAAGGTTCTACGGTCAACGTTGTTCAGTTTTTGCCAGGAACACCACCAGGGAAGCCTTATCCATTGACAGGAATGGGTGAGATTATTCAAAATTCATTGAACAATCTGGAGTATATCTTAATGACGTCCATTCGTCGTTCAGTCGAAGAAAAAAAACCTACAATTGCTTTCTTGCAAGGACACGGTGAATTGAGCTATGGTCAAACAATGCGAGCTAGATCATTGATTGCACCTTATTATATCTTGAAAGATGTGAAGATTGGTGATTCCATTGCTGCCTTGAATGATGTTGATGGATTAATCATTGCTGGCCCCAAAGAAAAGTTTTCAGGAAAAGAATTATACATTATTGATCAATTCGTCATGCGAGGCGGCAAGCTCATGTGCTTTATGGATGCGTTAGATTTGCCAGAGGATTCATTAAATCAAACTGGAATTTCACATACGACAAGATATTCCACTGGACTTGAAAAAATCCTGTTTGATTATGGATTAAAACTCAACGAAAACTATGTAATTGATGCGATGTGCGCGCCAAAAGTTGTTCCCACCGCTAAACAGGCTTTAATTCCTTGGTACTATCATGTTCTCGCTGCACCAAGTAAACACCCTATTTCACGAAATCTAGAGCCCGTTTCGTTGGAATATGTCAATGAAATTCAATTCGTCAACACCGACAAATTAGCCTTGACCCCAATATTAACTTCCTCCACAAATAGCACAGTTACGGGCTTGGCTCCAATGGTCAGTTTCGCCTTGCCGATGAATTATGGGCAGAATCCGAAACTAGTTCCAGATACAGAATTGGAAAGCAACAAGATTTGCTTGGCTGGGCTTTCTGAAGGGTATTTTAATTCACATTTCAGAAACAGAATCGTTGATGAGTTTGCTAAAAATCCCATTGCAAAATATAAAGAGCGCAGCACAGTTGAAGGAAAAGTATTGCTCGTTGGAAACTCTCGATTCATTAAAAATGGCTACGATTCGATTATTACACCTCAAGGAACGAAGTATCGACCTTCTCAATACAACGAATTAAGGTTCAATGCAAAATTTGCTGAATTGGGTGTTCAAATCTTCTTTGGAAACCAAGAGTTTTTTCAAAACGCCGTAGATTATATGATGGGTGAGAATTCAGTTTTAGATATTCGCTCTCGTCAAATAGATATCCACCAAATAGACAAAGCCAAAATTTCAGAATCAGCTGTATTTTACAAATGGTTCAACACGCTAATTCCTTGTTGTATCATCGTACTTCTGGCTTTGATCTTTTTCTACCTCAGACGACGTAAGTACGCAGCAGCCAAATAAAAAAAGTATGAATAAAAAAATAATTCTTTTAGTACTTGCCCTTGGCTTAATCACTGGATTAACCTATTTGGCGCTCAACTTGAACAAGAACAAAGGAAAATCAGATGTGAATTCAGAGCTTCACACCTTTAACATAGCAGATACGTCGACCATTGACAGGATAATAATTACGGATCCACGGATGAACGTCATGGAGATAAAGCGCGAAGGGCTAGGCGATGAATGGACGGATAAATATGGAGGCTGCATCATTCCTGAGAACGCCAAAAACGTAATGTACATTCTGCATAATATTGAATTCAAAGGATACGTTGCCGAAGGTTCCAGAGAACAACACATTAAACTACTTTCTACATCTGCAACAAAAGTGGAGATTTATCAAAAAGGAAGATTGGAAAAAACATGGTATATCGGAACCGCGACACCAGACCATCATGGACAAGTGATGTTGTTGAATTCCAGAAAAGACGGACGTAGCGATTTACCGGTTTTAATGAAGGTTAGAGGCGTCAATGGAATAATTGAACCTAGTTTTTCAGCTGATAACAAAAAATGGGCGTGCACAGATATTTTTGCCGTGCCTATTCGTCTTATTAAGAAAATAGAAATCAACAATTTCGATGATCCGGGTCGTTCATTTACTGTGACGAACAACAATTATAATTTCTCAGTAAAACAAGCTGGAAAATCAATTCTTTTGGCGGATACAACTGGTGTTATCCGTTATTTAAGTGGCTTCAAGAAGGTAAATTTCGAAATGCCAAATTATCTTTTGAATGATAAACAAATTGATAGTTTGAAAAAATCGAAGCCTTTTGGAACTATGAAAGTCTTAGAGACGAATAACAAATCGACTTATCTGAAATTTTACCGATTGGCAAGTGGAGAAAATCTAGATACTGAATTCGGTGAAGTTATCAATCACGATTTAAATAGTTTTTGGTGTGTCCTTCCTGATGGAGGTGTGGTGAAATGTCAATATTTCGTTTTCGATCCATTGATACGCGGAGATATCTACTTCCCTTTCGATAAATCACTTTATCAAAAGCAAGAAGACACAGGTGAAAACCGTTGATAATTTGTTAACAAATTGTAGTATTCTAGCGAAAAGATCTACTACGTGGCACTGAGATTCTGTTTATATTTGTTAGTCAAAATTGAACTAGCACAAGTAATAAAACATACATGAACTTTATCACCTCAAGCACCTCATTACTAAGACATTTGCAAAGTATTTCAGGAGCGCTTAGCACAAGCAATAATCTACCGATTCTAGATAATTTTCTCTTTGAAATTACAAAAGGAAAACTAACTGTGTCAGCATCAGATTTGGAAAATACAATGAAAACGGAATTGGACGTTGAGGCGAATGACTCAGGACGCATCGCTATTCCTGCTAAATTGGTAATGGACGTACTAAAAAGTCTTCCAGACCAACCGCTTACCTTTCTTGTCGATTTGAAAAACTTTGGAATTGAGATTGCCTATGATAATGGTAAATCGAAAATGGTTGGTTTCAATGCCGATGATTTCCCTAGAACTCCAGATATTGAGAATAAAAAATCAATGAAGATTTCTGGTGAAATTGTTGCCAATGGAATCAATAAAACGCTATTTGCAACAGGAAACGATGATTTACGCCCAGTAATGAGTGGTGTTTTCTGTCAATTTACTCCTGAAGATTTAATCTTCGTTGCTACAGATGCTCACAAATTGGTTCGATACAGAAGAACTGATTCTCAAGCTGAAGCAGGTTCCAGTTTCGTTCTTCCAAAAAAAGCATTAAACCTTTTGAAGTCAAATTTAACGGGCGAAGAAGAAGTATTATTGGAATACAACGACCGTAATGCGAAATTCATTTTCAATGATATAGAATTGGTTTGCCGTTTGATTGATGGTAAATACCCCAATTATGAAGCGGTTATCCCAAAAGAGAATCCAAATGTTTTGATTATCGATAGAAGTCAATTTTTGAACTCCATCAAACGTGTATCTATATTCGCCAATAAGACAACACATCAAATTAAATTAAAATTGGCTGGAGCTGAATTATCGCTTTTCGCTGAGGATTTAGATTTTGCGAACGAAGCAAGTGAACGATTGACATGTAATTACAATGGTGAGGATATGGAAATTGGTTTCAACTCTCGTTTCTTGATGGAAATGTTGAACAATTTAGAGTCTCCAGAAGTGAAATTGGAAATGTCTGAACCAAGCAGAGCAGGAATTTTAACGCCACATGAAAACAAAAACGAAGCAGAAGAAATTTTAATGCTCGTTATGCCAGTAATGTTGAACAGATAGATAAATTAATTAAATCATCAGATTTGGGTCGCGGATAAACCGAGACCCTTTTTTGTGTGCAAATGTTCCGCAGTCTTGCTATCTTTGCACTTTCTTCCAAATCGGTAGAATCCAATAGAATATGAGCAACGCAGAATCCATAGCAAAAAGAAGAACCTTCGGAATTATTTCTCACCCCGATGCAGGTAAAACAACCTTAACGGAAAAACTACTCCTTTTTGGAGGTGCCATTCAAACAGCAGGTGCGGTGAAGAACAATAAAATCAAGAAGACCGCTACTTCCGATTTCATGGAAATTGAAAAACAAAGAGGGATTTCTGTTGCCACTTCCGTAATGGCTTTCGAATACAAAGACAAGCAGATCAACATCTTAGACACGCCTGGTCACAAGGATTTTGCCGAAGATACCTACAGAACTTTAACAGCGGTAGATAGCGTTATTCTAGTCGTTGATGCAGCCAGCGGAGTTGAGGAACAAACGAAAAAACTGATGGAGGTTTGTCGAATGAGAAAGACACCTGTTATAATTTTCGTGAATAAAATGGACCGTGAAGCCAAATACATCTTCGATTTATTGGATGAATTGGAAAATGAATTGGATATCAAAACACGTCCATTAACCTGGCCGATTGGAATGGGCGATCGATTTAAAGGTGTATACAATTTATACGACAAAAATATCAATCTTTTTCAAGCGAATAAGACAAAGATTGCTGAAGAAAAGATTTCAATAGAAGATATTAATGATCCAATGATTGATGAATTAGTTGGAGCTGATCCTGCTGCCGAATTACGTGAAGAAGTTGAAATCATTGAAGGTGTTTATGAAGAATTTTCTCGCGAAGCCTATCTGGCGGGCGATTTAGCTCCTGTCTTTTTTGGTTCAGCTGTAAACAATTTCGGAGTAGAAGAATTATTGGATGCTTTTTGCCGAATTTCCCCAGCACCTCGTGGACGTGAAACCAATCTTCGTTTCATAGAACCATCGGATAAGAAATTTTCAGGATTTGTATTTAAAATTCACGCCAATCTTGATCCAAAACACCGCGATAGAATAGCTTTTCTGCGCATCGTTTCAGGCAAATTTGAACGAAATAAATTTTACAATCACGTTCGATTGGAGAAAAAACTAAAATTCCCTAATCCTACTTCGTTTATGGCACAGGATAAAAGCGTCATTGAAGAGGCGTTTCCTGGCGATGTGGTTGGATTGTATGATACTGGAAATTTCAAAATTGGCGATACGCTTAACGAAGGAGAAAACTTTTTCTTCAAAGGAATCCCAAGCTTCTCTCCTGAAATATTCATGGAATTAGAGAATTTAGATCCGATGAAATCCAAACAATTAGACAAAGGAATTCGTCAGTTAATGGACGAAGGATTAGCTCAGTTATTCGTTCAACAGCCTGGAAACAGGAAGATTGTGGGTACAGTTGGTGCACTTCAATTCGAAGTTATCGCGTATCGTTTAGAAAATGAGTACGGTGCCAATTGTCGTTTTGCTCCAAAATCGTATTCGAAAGCGTGTTGGGTAACCTCTGAAAATGATGATCAAATGAACTCATTTATGCGTGCAAAAACGGTTGATTTGGCAAGAGATAAAGATAACAATCTAGTATTTCTTGCTCAGACACCATTCTTGTTGCAAATGGCGGAACAAGATTATCCAGATTTGACTTTCCATAAAACTTCCGCATTTAAATTGGAGAAGGAGTTTAATTAGTTTTTTGTTTGATTCGAAAGAAACAAGGATTTTTCTTCGTTTTCGAACTAAATTATTGATTCACATTAATTTACGATTCGCCATTTTGCGAATTGTCGAATTGCAACTTCATTCTTTTTGATATTGAATCTAACTGCTTGTTATTCTTAAATCCACTCCTTCAAAACTCCTAATTCAGAAGAAGTTATCGGTTTTGGAGAATCCAAATTCATCACAATATGACTTAAACCAT